>Ga0209694_1000080_pt1 | contig 172991 bp, 122 predicted proteins | sample GluameincwithD2O_FD_187499 | JGI IMG/M metagenome (GOLD analysis project Ga0209694, IMG submission 187499) | Mouse cecum microbial communities from Vienna, Austria - Glucosamine amended microcosms incubated with D2O (SPAdes) (version 2) | ecosystem: Host-associated > Mammals > Digestive system... | reverse complement strand
AAACTTATACATATCGTCACTGCCTTGGTCAGAAAAAACACCAAGTACGACATACAATACAAAATTTCAGTATAAAAATAAAAATAATCGGAAAAATATTTGGATTTTTACATAGAAAGCAGGGCGCGGAGTGTCGATGTTTGATTCCCGTGGTGCCGCTTCGCTCTGCCCCGGGCTATGTGCTCGTTGCCTTTTTCAAGGCGCATCCATCCTATATCCGAGTGATTATGTAGTTTGATTCTGTTGACTAACTTAATATATTTATTTGACTATGATTTCAGAAATGAGCGACAAGTTTTGGACACCCTACTTTTCAAGGCGACCCATTATACAAAAACAAATTCATGCCTTCATATCAAAAGCAAAATTATAAGTTAGTCAACACATAACTGTTTCCTGATTTATCATCTAATTTTCAGGTAGCAGATGAAATGGCAATTTTCTTATTGTTTATGTCATTTATGCCAATTCTTACATATTATGGTCCCTGCGTCTTATTTAAAATAGAGAGGTATCCCAAACTGTTGACAATGGATAAAGTTATAGTGTGCATATGTTTTTAATATAAATTCGTCAATTCCAGACGGATGAGCGGTGGCATGCCACAGTCCGTATGCAATTGGTTCAAGGCCGCTGTACTGCTGGTTCAAGGCCGTTGTACTGCCAGTTCAAGGCCGTTGTACTGTCATTGCATGGTCCGTGTGACGGGCCATAAGGCAGGTTATGGATGTCTGTTTCCGTATTATTAATATTTGCAAGCCTTATTTTCGTTAAAATTAAATTAATTTTGCAGGTGGACAGATTACAGGCTGTCGGGCGTATGGAATGATGCTACAGAACATTCGGCATGTTCCGGCCACGATGTGTGCCACGCTTAATCAATCCGGCAAGATGAGCATATTTGGAGTAGAAGAATTTGAAACGATGTTCCGCGAGGAATACAGGCGGTGCCTTTCCACAGCCCTGCAGATTGTGGGCGACGCCGAGGCCGGCCGCGACATCGTGAGCGACAGTTTTGCCGCCGTGTGGAAAAACCGGGACAACATCGATGCCGAAAAGATGCGCGGCTACCTGTATGCCTGTGTCAGAAACAAGGCTCTCACCCACATGAAGCACATCCGCATGAGCGACAGCCTTGACAGCGGGGCTCATATTGCCGTGGCCGACGACGGCGATGCCGACCTGATGCTGCGCGAGAGTCGTATCGAGGCGGTGGAGCGCGAGCTCGACACCCTGCCCGAACGCACGCGTTACGTACTCGAGCAGTGCTACTACAGGAGGCGATCCTACCGCGACGTGGCCGACGAGCTCGGCATATCAACAAACGGAGTCAAGAAACATATAGTGAAGGCAATGGCCCATCTGCGCTCCGCTTTAACATAGATAAACACAAGAAAGGTACCCGAACGGCATCCTCTGCCGTCTTATAATCAAAAACCTGATGAAAAATGAATATTGACGATAATAATATGAACGACACCGGGCTTGACGATCTGCTGCCCGAAGCCGACGAACAAGACATCATCCGTGCCGCTTTTGCACGCCGTGAAGCCGCTTCGGCCGACATTGATGCCGAATGGCGTGAGCTGAGCAGGCTCACCCGCACACGCCCCCGTAGGCCGGCTTTGTTCATAGCCGCTGCCGTCGCTGCATGTATTGCCGTCGTCGTGCTGCTGTCTCTGCCTCAAGACCGTGTCGACAGACAGGTGGCCGTAATCACGCACATGGACATTCCCGGCGACATTTCGCTCACTGACGACAGCGGCCGCGCCTATGATGTGGACACGGCCGAGGTCACTTTTGCCGGCAAACCGCTTTCCGGCACGCATACCACGATGATGGTGATGGCCACTCCGCGCGGCCGCGACTGCCGTGTCACACTGTCCGACGGCACCCGTGTGTGGCTCAACGGCGAGAGCGAGCTGCGCTTTCCGTTCGGTTTTACGTCCGGACGGCGTGAGGTGCATCTGCGTGGCGAGGCATTCTTCGAGGTGGCGAAGGACCCGCAGCGCCCCTTTGTCGTGACGAGCGACTACTATTCGGCCACCGTGCTCGGCACGTCGTTCGACGCCCGTGCCTATTCATCGGACGATGCGAGCGTGACCCTTGTCGAGGGCAGCGTGCGGGTCAGTCCAGCCGGAAGCGCGTCGGCTCTCGTAGTCGAGCCGGGCTGCATGGTCACGTTCGGTGCCGCAAGCATGATGAGCATGTCCGAAGTGGATGTCTATCCCTGCCTTCAGCGCAAGGAAGGATACTTCTATTTCGACCAGGCTTCCATGCTCGACATAATGATCGAGCTGGGGCGGTGGTACAACAAGACCGTTGTCTTCGAGGATACAGCTGCCATGTCCACCATGCTCCACTTCGTTGCAAGCCGCAGCGACAGCCTCGAAACCGTGCTCCGTCACATTGCCGAACTTGACAATGTCGAGATAGAATATACCGAAGACGACATTACGATAAGATAGACGGTGCTTCGCATAAGCCAAAATCCGCTCCGTCAGACATTTGCAGGGACGTGTTTTTCGCTGTGCCCGGCAACACGTCCCTGCCATAGAATCATAAATATAGAAAGTTTTGTGCAATATCCGTATCTTTCTACAGCCTCGATAATCTTGTCGGAAACGTTCATGACCGTTGCAAGCGGCCGTACGGACCGTAAGCCGACAGCATCGCCGGGTATATGTAAGGTGGGTGTAAATATTCGATTTTGATACGGTTGTGCGATGAATTTGCGATAATTTGTTATCGAAAATAAAGTTTTTGCGATAAAACGGTACCTGTTTTGCAGTTTTTAAGTCTAAATGATAAAACGCGACATGTAATTTATTGTTTAACATAACTGACGGACATGAAAAGAGAAAAATCAATCGTCATCCCTGTCTTGGTCTGCCTGATGCTCTTTGTGAGGACCGCATCTGGATTTGCACAGGGTAACAGTGTGTCGTTGAAGTGCGACGACATGCCTCTGCCTGCCGCACTGTCGCAGGTGGAGCGACAGTCAGGGCACTACAAAATCAACTACAACTACGGTGAACTGACCAGACACAAAGTGACGGCCGACGTAAGGGAGAAGACGGCTCCCGAGGCCGTGAGGCTGCTCATAGCCGGACTGCCGCTGACGTCGACAGTGAGCGGCAAGTATATCCAGGTGAAGAGTGTGGCCGGAAAGGCAGCCGATGACGTGCCCGCCGTGCGCGGCCGTCTGCTCGACAAGAACGGCGAACCGCTCGTCGGCGCCGCCGTCAAGGTGGCAGGCACACAGCAGGGCACCGTGACCGATGCCGACGGATGTTACGTTCTGGAAGGAGTGGAGCCGGGCGAGACGCTCGAATATTCGTACGTGGGCATGAAGACATACCGGCGCAAGGCATCGTCCAAGCCGGTCAGCATCATCATGGAAGACGATGCCACAGTGATCGGCAATGTCGTCGTCACCGGCATGCAGCGCATGGACAAGCGCCTCTTCACCGGTTCGTCGACCACCATCGATGCCACCGAGGCCAAGATTGACGGCATTGCCGACATAAGCCGATCGCTTGAGGGACGTGCCGCGGGAGTGACCGTGCAGAACGTTACGGGAACATTCGGCACAGCCCCGCGAATACAGGTGCGCGGAGCGACTTCAATCTACGGCAACAACTCGCCGCTGTGGATTGTGGACGGAGTGATACAGGAGAACGTTATTGAGGTGAACACCGACGACCTTTCGTCAGGAAATGCCGAGACGCTGCTCTCGTCGGCCATAGCCGGGCTCAATGCCGACGACATCGAGAGTTTCCAGATTCTGCGCGACGGTTCGGCCACATCCATTTACGGTGCACGGGCCATGGCGGGTGTGATAGTGATAAACACCAAGAAGGGCCGCAGCGGCAAGACAAGCATCAACTATACCGGAGAGTTTACCATGCGTCTGAAGCCGGGCTATAACAATTTCAACATCATGAACTCGCAGGAGCAGATGTCGGTGTATCAGGAACTGGCAAAGAAGGGTTATATGAATCCGGCCGACGTGGCCAACGCCAGTCAGAGCGGTGTCTACGGCAAACTGGCCGGACTGATAGCCACCGGGGCGGTGGTAAACACCGATGCCGGCCGCAACGAGTGGCTGCGCAAGCAGGAGTACAGAAACACCGACTGGTTCGACCTGCTCTTCTCGAACAGCATCATGCAGAATCATTCTGTGTCGTTGTCTGCCGGAACAGACCGCAGCCAGCACTATGCCTCCATCAGTCTGATGGACGATCCGGGGTGGTATCGTCAGAGCCGGGTGAAGCGATATACGGCCAATGTGAACTCTACGTTCACCTTCTCCGACAAACTGAAGCTCAACATTATCGGCAATGCATCGACCCGAGAGCAGCGTGCGCCGGGCACGCTCAGTTCCGAGGTCAACCTGGTGAGCGGCGAGGTGTCGCGTGCCTTTGACATCAATCCGTATTCATATGCCCTCAACACATCGCGTGTGCTCGACCCCGACGATTTCTATACACGAAACTATACGGCCTTCAACATATTCCATGAACTTGACAACAACTATATCGACCTCAATACCCACGAGTTCAAGATACAGGCATTGCTGAGCTACAAGCCTGTGGCAGGCCTCGAAGTAAACCTGCTCGGTGCCGCCAAGCGGGCCTCTTCCACATCTGAGCACAACGCCACCGAGCGTTCCAATCAGGCCAACGCCTACCGGGCCATGGGCAACACCATCATCCGCGACAACAATCCTTATCTGTGGAAAGACCCCACAGACCCGTATGCCGTGCCGGTGAGCGTGCTGCCTGAGGGCGGTATCTATGACATGACGACATACAACATGACATCGTACGACTTCCGCGGGACGGCAAGCTACAATCGTATTTTCAGTCAGAAACACATTGTCAACGTGTTCGGAGGTGTGGAGATAAACTCCGTGAAGCGCAACAGCGACTGGTCGCGGCAGTGGGGACGCAACTATGAGTTCGGAAACATCGGCAAGTTCGACCCCGACATGTTCGACAAGCTGTCGCAGGAGGGCTCAGGCTATTATGACGTGACAAACGGACTGGAGCGCATGGCGGCTTTCTTCGGCAACGCCACATATTCTTATAAGGGGCGCTATATCGTCAACGGCACCCTGAGATATGAGGGAACGAACACTCTCGGAAGTGCCCGCAAGAGCCGCTGGCTGCCCACATGGAACGTGTCGGGAGCATGGAACGCACACGAGGAGAGATGGTTCGGACGTTTATCGCCGTGGTTGAGTCATTTCACGATAAAGGGCTCGTACTCGCTCACGGCCGACCGCGGACCGTTCAGCATATCCAACTCCAACGCCATCATAAAGAGCCAGATTGCATGGCGCCCCGTGAGTGCCGACCAGGAGACGGCACTGAAAATCGTGGAACTGGGCAACTCGGAGCTGACATATGAGAAGAAGCACGAACTGAGCCTGACGGCCGACATGGGATTTCTGGGCAACAGGATTAATATGGAACTGAGTTACTACAGCCGCCGCAACTTCGATCTCATCGGACCCATCACCGTTCAGGGCGTCGGCGGTGAGATAAACAAGTTCGGAAATATAGCCGACATGAAGTCGGGCGGATTCGAACTGTCGCTCAGCTCGAAGAACATCAAGACCAAGGACTTCGAGTGGAACACCACGTTCCTCTATTCGCATCAGACCAACGAGGTGACCGATCTGAAGAACAACTCGCGCATCATCGACCTTGTGCGCGGCAACGGTTTCGCGCTCGAGGGCTATCCGGTGCGCTCGATATTCTCCATTCCTTTCAACAAACTGACCAATGAGGGACTGCCAACGTTCAAAGTTGTCGGCGGACAGACTACCACCGACGGAATAAACTTTCAGGAATATGCCGACCTGGGGTGGCTGAAATATGAAGGCTCGTCGGATCCTACAGACTATGGCTCGCTGGAGAATACGTTCAAATACAAGGGACTGCGCCTTAACGTCTTCATCGTCTACTCGATGGGCAATGTGGTGCGTCTTGATCCGGTGTTCTCAAACACATATTCGGACATGGTGGCCACGCCACGGGAGTTCAATAACCGGTGGTCGTCGTCGGGCGAAGAGAACAGGACAACGGTGCCGGTGATACCGTCGCGCCGTCAGAACTTCCTCAATCCGAATCTCGCTGTGGCCTACAATGCCTACAATTACAGTACTGAGCGCATTGCCAGCGGCGACTTCATCAGGATGAAGGAGATATCCCTCGACTATACTTTCCCAACGGCATGGCTGGCTCCTATTGGGGTGACCAATCTTAACTTGAAGCTACAGGCCACCAATCTCTTCCTGATATATGCCGACAAGAAACTCAACGGGGCCGACCCTGAGTTTTTCAACACCGGCGGTGTGGCATCGCCGATGCCGCGTCAATATACCATGACGGTAAGGTTAGGATTCTGAAACAAACAAACGAATGGTTATGAAAACATATAAGAACACATTATTATATATGGCTGCCGGTGTGGCGGCCGCCATGTCGGTGAGCTCGTGCAACGACTATCTTGACGCCTCGCCCGACAGCCGCATCACAGTCGATACGGAGGAAAAAGTGAAGGCTCTGCTCGTTACGGCCTATCCGTCTGCAAGTTATGTCAGGGTGACTGAACTGGCATCTGACAATGCCGACGACCTCAACGGCGATTTGAACGGTTATTACGACCGTTTTTCGGAGCAGTGCTTCCGCTGGCAGGAGGTTACCGAGAGCGACAACGAGAGCCCCGCAATGATATGGCAGGACTATTATGCCGCCATCGGTGCGGCCAATCAGGCGCTGAGTTCAATAGAGGGTCTGGGCGGAGACGTCACTCCTGAATTGAAGGCTTATCGCGGAGAGGCTTTGTTATGCAGGGCTTTTGCACACTTCATGCTCGCCAACATCTTCTGTCAGAACTACTCCAAGGCATACAGCGCCACAGATCCGGGCATACCGTACACTACCGAACCGGAGACAACACTCGATCCCAAGTACGACCGCAGTACCGTGGCTGAGACTTACAAACGGGTGGAGCAGGATCTGCAGGAGGGCATGAGTCTGATGAGTGATGCCGTATACAAGACGCCGCGCTATCATTTCAACACGAAAGCGGCATATACGTTTGCTTCGCGTTTCTATCTGTTCTATCAGAAACCGGACAGTGTCATCAAGTATTCGACGCTCGCATTGGGCAACAATCCTGACGGGGTGATGCGCGACTACGGTGCCATGAACGGCATGCCGACAGACAACATGCAGCCGAGGGCCATGCAGTATGCCTCGGCACAGGAGGCTGCCAACTTTCTGCTGATGCCGGTATACTCGACCGACCAGTATTACTTCAGCGGCTATTCCACCGGCGCACGGTTCAACAACAACAGTTATATAGGGCGTGCGGAGCAGTTTTTTGCCACTCCTTGGGCTCCCGATGAGCAAATGGCCATGGAAACTCAGGACATGTTCAGGTTCTATTGGTTCTACAGTGCGGCCTACAACAAGTTCATGTTGCCTAAGACGCCCGCTTATTTTGAGGAGGAAAATCCCAACACTCATACAGGATATTACCGCACGGTGGTGGTGGCGCTGAAGTCGGAGGAGGCTCTGCTCAACCGTGCCGAGGCCTACGCCATCAAAGGCGATAATGCCAAGTGTCTGGAGGACATCAACCGTTGGACACACAACTTTATAGCTGACAGCGTGGAGTACAACACGTATAAGTACGACGAATACTGGAACTACATCTACGCCAAGGCTTCTACCAACAATAATCTCACCCTCGAGTCGATACGTGCGTGGGCCGAGAAGTACGATTACTATCGCCCTGAGCGCCCCATGCCACGGAAGCATCTCAACCCCGAGTGGATAACACTGACCGAAGGCAGCGACCAGGAGAACCTCATACAGACGCTTCTGCTCATACGCCGCATCGAGTTTCTGCACGATGGTATGCGTTGGTTTGACATCAAGCGCTACGGCATAAAGATATACCGTCGCCTGATCAATACTTCGCTCAACGCGCTCGAACTTACCGACAGCATGGAGTATCGTGACCCGCGTCAGGCCGTCCAGCTGCCGTTTGAGGTGCGCGCCGCCGGGCTTGAGGCCAACCCGGGCATCGACAAGTCGCACACCGGGGATTTCTCGACATGGGGTGGCAACGGCGGTGCCGTAGAGTTCGGAAAATAACAGTAATCACCGTTTAAAGGAAACAGCAATGAAGACAAGACATATTATCATATCTATGCTCGCGGCAATGGCCGCCATGGCCTTTCAGGCTTGCAGCAGCGACGATGAGCCCGATGGCGGCATCAGTGTAATCAAGGACTCGCAGACTCCGGAGAATGCTCTCGACAGGTGGCTGATGAAGAATTATGTGGAGCCGTATAACGTGGAACTGCGCTATCGGTGGGAGGACAACGAGATAAGCATGGACTATATACTCGTGCCGGCGACGATGAAGAACTCCATACGCATGGCGAGGTTGCTTAAGTACATCTGCTTCGACTCGTTCGACGAAGTGACTGGAAGCACCAAGTTCATACACGACAACTTTCCGAAACAGATACAGCTTGTGGGAAATCCGGGATGGAACAGCAACGGCAGCGTCACGCTGGGAAGTTCGGAAGGCGGATACAAAATCAATCTGTGGTATGTAAACCATCTCGGTGACCAGCCTTATGATGAGAACTGGCAGTTGAAAGACAGTGTTATATACGACCGGGAGGAGCTCAACAATACGTATTTCCATACGATAATACATGAATTCGGACACACATTCCATCAGAAAGTGCCGTATACGTCGGAGTTTAATCAGGTGACGGGAACAAACTATCTGGGTGGTATGTGGACCTCGGAATTTGCCAGCGAGACTGATCCGCAAATATATGCGCTCGGATTTGTGACGGCTTATGCGTCGTACAGTGCCGATGAGGACTTTGCCGAGACGTTCTCCACTTACGTATGTGACACGCCGGAGGAGTTCCAAACCAAGCTCGACAAGGCCGGAACGGCAGGTAAAGCAAAGATACAGCAGAAGCTGCGCATCGTGAGAGAATATTTCAGAGACAACTGGTATCTTGATATCGACGCGCTGCGCGATGCCGTACAGAGGCGTGAAGCTGATCTGAAATCGCAGAACTTCGACGATATAAGTCTTTAAACATATATATAAAAGGTATAAATCATGAAAAGAATCATCAGATATATCACAGCGGCAGTGTGCATGGCGGTCATGATAACGTCGTGCGACATGAAGGAAGACGACATTTTCGCCGTTGACCCGGCCACACGTCAGGATAACTGGATGGCGGAATATCGCCGCGTGTTCAACAACAATGAGTACGGATGGGCGCTTTATACGGACAATCCTACGTACGGACGCCATCCGGCGGTCAGGACATATGCCGTGAGGTTTGACCCGCAGAACTGTACGTTCTACAAATCGTCGGCCACTACTTCGCTGCCCAACGCCAACATGTACGACAGCATTGTGAGCCAATACTCATTCAAGATGGACAATGGCATCGTGCTCTCGTTCGACACGTACAATCTGTTTTTTCATTGGTATGCCGACCAGTCGCAGTCGTTCTCGCAGGACTTGCAGGCCGATTTCGAGTTCTGTCTCGACCGTTTCTCTGCCAACGAAGACACTATCTTCGGTCGCGGCAAGACCAAGCAGTTGCCTTTCTTCATGGTCAAGATGCATACAACGCCTGAGGAATATCAGCGTCTGTCGGATGAGATTGCAGGATACGCTGCTTACAACTGTGTGATGATGTGTGCCGGTGACACACTCAAGGCACGCTTCCTCAGCGGTTACAACAATCTGCTCGTCTACTTCCCCGACGAGGAGGGAGGTGAGCCCGTGGAGCATATGTATTCGTATGGCAACCTTACAAACGGCATCTATCTGCTCGAAAACTTCAGGTACAAAGGCCGTACGGTGGTCGAGATGGAACTTGACAGGGAGACGGGTGAGTTTCACGACCGGCTCTCGGATGCGAAGATAGGGCCGCGTCCGTATGTAAACTATCTGTTGGAAGACGACGATGACGACCAGTGGTTCTTCGGATACAGCGGCCTTGGCAGTTATACTCAGGCCGAATGGGACAAGACGCGTACGGCGCTTGCCGCGAGCGGAAAGTACAGTCCGGACAATCTGGCGTACATATGTATCAGTCCTGACGGTCAGGGTGGGCTCGCTTTGGTGGTGAACAAGTGGTATGGTGCCGATGAAATTCACTTCCATATGGAGATGAAGAAGGTGAGCAACGACGAAATTGCACTTCGGTATACCGGTCATGAAATGTCGGGACGTGACTTCAGTTTCTATGATGCGGGCATGAGGCATATTGTGGATGCCATGGCCAAGCAGGACATATGGACAACATACAGGATAACATACAAGGAGGGAAACGCAATGAATCCTAAGGGATTTGTTCTCACAGACAAGAGTAATCCGGACAACAGCTATTACTTCGAGCCGAACTTCAGGTATTACCATTACAGTATTTGGGAATAAAACTCGTTGCTGCTTGAGGCTGCAGCAAATTCATCCTATGATACAGCCTTAGGCTGTGTCTTGCAGTTTCTTGTAATTATCTTTACTTTAACAATAGTTAAACGGCAACCGAACCGCCATTTCCGTGTTACGACGCGAAAATGGCGGTTTTTTTGAAAAAATAACGCTGAAAATGCAATTATCTTATAATTAAACGGTTATTCGGATTGCTTGAAAACTGGGTAACGAGATAGCAACCGTTCGTATTTCTGAGTTCTTCATCGTTATGCTACAATGTGATAACTCTTGATGCTGCAAAGGTACAAAAAGAAATGCAGACGAAAAGAGAATGATAATAATTTTCCTTCGTCTGTATGCTTTTTAGACGCCCCAATAGTACAATGTGAAATTTTTATCGATTCTGAAGCATGAAGAATCGATAAAAATCGCTATCTTTGCCAAATAATGTCAAGACAAAAATAATTAATATGCTGTTTACAGAGAAAATAAAAGAGTTACGCATCCAAAATCAAATGCCTCAAAGGCAGATTGCGGCAGCTCTTGAAATAGACACTGCAACATATTGTAAGATAGAAAAAGGAGAGCGCAAAGCAAAGAAAGAACAAGTTGCAATATTATCGGAAATGTTTCATGTAGAAATGACAGACCTCCTTACATTGTGGCTTGCCGATAAGGTAACTGATATGGTATCTGATGAACACGTCGTCGCATCGGAAGCTCTTTCAATGGCAGCTGAAAATTTAAGAAGAATAGGTTGATATGGCAAAAGTGAAATTATACCCAGAGTTGGAAGTTCCCGAAATGCTATTGGCAGATCGGCGTTCTGCGTATGGACTTAGGACATATGTCAGCCTATTTAGTAGTGCTGGTGTTGGTTGCTATGGTTTTAAAGAAGAGGGGTTCTATTGTATTGCAACGGTTGAGCTATTAGAGCGAAGATTGAAAATCCAAAAGTTCAATCAGAAATGCGTTTATAATAGCGGATATATTTGTGGCGATATGACTACGCAAGAAACAAAGGATAAAGTTTTTGCGGAGTTAGCTATGTGGGAAAGAGGTTTCAATCTAACAGATTTGGATGTTCTGATTGCAACACCTCCTTGTCAGGGTATGTCTGTAGCCAACCATAAGAAGAAAGACGAACTAAAACGCAATTCTTTGGTTGTTGAATCGATAAAAATGACTAAGCAGATAAAGCCTAAATTCTTCATTTTTGAGAATGTTAGAGCTTTCCTTACTTCTGTATGCACAGATGTTGATGGTCAAGACAAATCAATAAAGGATGCAATAGAAGATAATTTGTCTGGCACATATAATATCCTATATCAAGTTGTAAATTTCAAGGATTATGGTAATCCGTCAAGTCGAACAAGAACATTGGTCATTGGTGTTCGTAAAGACTTGAAAGAAGTTACTCCATATGATATATTCCCTGACAAACAACCAGAACGAACATTAAGACAAGTTATTGGTCATTTGCCATCATTGAAGAAGATGGGTGAGATTTCTGAAAATGATATATATCATAATTTCAGAAAGTATTCGCCTCGTATGGAGTCTTGGATTGCAGATATTAAGGAGGGGCAATCGGCATTTGACAATACGGATATTACAAAGATTCCTCATAGTGTAAAGAATGGTGTTATTGTGTATAACGCCCGTAAGAATGGCGATAAATATACTCGTCAGTATTGGGATAAGGTAGCCCCTTGCATTCACACTCGTAATGATATTATGGCAAGCCAGAATACTGTACATCCTGTAGATAACAGAGTGTTCAGCATTAGAGAGGTTATGCTTATGATGTCCGTTCCTTCATTTTTTAATTGGAGTGATATTCCTTTTGATGAGTTAAATAGAATGTCATTGAAAGAGAAAGAAGCGTTCTTGAAAAAAGAGGAAATGAACATTCGCCAAAACTTAGGTGAGGCGGTACCTACTATTATATTTAAGCAAATCGCTGCTAAGGTTCGCAAAATATTATGTAAGCCAACTTTAACAGAGCTGGATATAAAGAACTTGATTGATAGGAAAAAGTTGGCAACACATTCTTGTTTGGTGGATTATATTAGGAATAACGGCCACTATGGTTTTGCCGAGTTGTCCAAAATCGCAGAATTAGCAAATGCTCAAAGAGAGGACAATGCGGCATACTATACGAGACAAGACATCTGTTACACGATTGTAAAAAGTCTTCCAGATGCAAAGAACTATGCGGAACTAAATATTTTAGAGCCATCAATTGGTGTAGGTAATTTCTTGCCTGCTCTTATATTGAAGTACGCAAGTGTGCAGTCCGTTAATATAGATGTGGTAGATATTGATTCGAACAGCATTGAGATTTTAAAGGAATTGGTTGCTAAGATTGATGTGCCTGATAATATTCACATCAACTACATCAATGCCGATTTCTTGTTGCATAACTTTGACAAGAAATACGATATTGTTGTTGGAAATCCTCCATACAAGAAACTAACAAAGGAGAAACAATTGTTAGCTAAGTATAAGATAGGTGTTTCTAATAAGGACACTAATAACATCTTCTCATTCTTCATCGAAAAAGCAATGAAGATTGGCGATGTTGTGTCTTTGATTGTCCCCAAGAGCCTAATAAACGCACCTGAATTTGATGCAACACGCACATTGATGAAAGAGAAAAGAATCTCTCGCATTATTGATTTTGGAGAGAGAGGTTTTAAGGGGGTAAAGATTGAAACAATATGCTTTATTTTGGATACTCAGAAAAAGCCTCAAGAAACTATCGTTGAGTCTTATATTACAGATGAGGTTAGACGCCATCAACAAACATATTTGACTGATGATAAATTTCCATATTGGATAATTTACCGCAACGAAGTGTTTGATGAGGTAGCTGAAAAAATGGAGTTTAATGTATTCAAAGCATATCGAGATAGGGTTATTACAAAAGCTATAACAAAGGATAACGGTAGAATTAGAGTGCTTAAATCACGAAATATTGGCAATAATGAGATTGTCAATATTCCTGATTATGACTGTTATATAGACAATATTGAGGGATTAGATGTTGCTAAATATCTAAATCAGGCAAATTGCATTTTGCTCCCTAATCTAACCTATAATCCACGAGCGTGCTTTATGCCAGAAGGATGTATTGCTGATGGTTCGGTTGCAATCCTCACATTAGCCAATGATGATGATATTGTAACAAAAGAGGATTTAGCATTTTACGCAACAGATAGTTTTACCAAGTTCTACGCTATAGCTCGTAACTTGGGAACACGCTCACTTAACATAGATAATAACTCTGTTTTCTTTTTTGGAAAACTCAAGCAACAAAGGATATGAGAACAGTAATTAACGAATATCTTAGCCAATTTGATTTGGATATACGCAAATCACACGATGCAAGATTTGTAGACCAAAAGTGTACTCCCGATATTGTATGCTTTATGGCAGATTGCGTTATGAATATGGTCGCCACAAAACCTGTATTTGTAATAAACGATGTATGGGAAACACAATATTTTATTCAGAATACAAGAGTTATCTTCAATAAGCCTTGGGCTAATGACAAGAAAGCCTATAACGAATACAACAAGGTATTATCACAACCTCTTAAACTATTGGCATATGCTCATATCCTTAATGTCGAAATGGTTGATGGTGCATTAACATTCTCGGTCGCTAATGAGGATTTGTTGGATTATATCTCACGTAAAGATAGAAACGCATATAACTTCTTGTATTGCTACTTCATGAAAGTAATGTCGGATAGTGGTTTTATGAAGTACTTTGAAGAATACGCAAAAGATAGCGTTGCTAATCCTGTTGCTGCAAGAGACGAGATATATGAAAGATATTACCGCTTGATTAACGGTAACACTCCATCTCATTCACGATTGGATATTAGGCGTATGTTCCACAAAGTATTCAATGTGTATGCAGCAGAACATCATTTGCATGGAAGTAATGGAAAGATTACCTACTATTCGGATTTGATGTACAACAAGAAAAATTGGCGAGACATGGATAAGGATAAAACTGTAACTCGTCAAGAAGCGATGACCCCTAATAAGATTGAAAAGCAAGAGGCTATCAATACTTATTATGTTCAGAAAGCAATAGCATTGATTAGAAAGATTCATACGGTAAGTGAGGTAAATGATAGTTGGGGCAATGGTGAGGCAACACAGGTGCATCACATATTCCCAAAATCACAATTCCCTCAGATTGCACACTATGTTGAGAATTTAATATTGCTTACTGCAACACAACATAATACAAAAGCTCATCCTAATAATAAGACTCAACAAGTTAATAAGGATTATCAGTTAGTTTGCCTATTGGCTAAAGCTGATACTATTGAGAACTCTTTATTACGATTCGGTGAGAAGTATTATCGTAAAGAGTCATTTGTATATGTAATCAACACTGGATTAACAGTTGAGTTTAGTACAGGGTTATCGTTTGACGATATAAAGACAAAATTGGTACAAATTTATAATGCGGCTTAATATGTATAGACAAAGTTTTGGATCAACAGGACAAGTTCAGTTCGCAAATGAACATGAATATTATAGATTGCTAGGCTATTTAGCAAAGTCAGATGGAAGCACCGAGTTAGCATGGGAACATAATGAGGAACAAGGTGCATGGGGAAGTGAGGGACGAATAAAGTTTAGAAGCCCTAAGCCAAATAATATTGGCACACTGAAACTAACTGCAGGAGTTGGGAATGTTTTATATCGTGTTAATTGTAATAGTTTTGTGGAAAATTTGTACACAGACCACCACTATGTACAAGGCATTAGACAAAATATACCACAGATATTAACAACTATACCCTTTCAATTCATAAATGATTTTAACGATGGCTTGAATTTGTAATGTGACTATACAATGGCAAAAAAAGAAACCAAAGAAAAATCATACAACATAAAAGTTCCAGTATATACAACAACTATGCTGGATCAAACTGTTGGGTTATTTGAAAATGTGTCATATAATGATATGATACAAATGATAAAAGGAAAACTTTTAAAGTTTTCTACACCTATAAGTTCGTCAAATAGGAATAAAACGAAACAAACGGTTATAAATGGTATAACGTGTCATGATATTGCAATAGAAGATGTTCCTGCTTTGCTGCTTCAAATATCGGCATTTAATACCAATATGTATGATGGTTATTTTGAAGCCAATGAAAAGATACAAATAACAAAAGACAATAAAATTGGTAGTGACACAAACTATGTTCTTTTATATCCACGAATAAAAGGATTAAGTGCTGAAACATATACATGCTACTTCCTTTTATTGGTATACGAGGATCCTACAAAAGACAATGGTGAAGTCTGTAGATTGGCAAAGATTGTCGTTAATAAGATACTTGAGATACCTATTCAAAACATTAAACTGCCAATGATATTTGACGAGTTGAAAGACATTTCAACTATACCTGAATTGCAAATCAAATATCGTAGTATTTCCGAGGCAGAAAATGATGTAGATGTTAAATATAGGGAATACTTGTGTACACAAAAACTTGAAAAGAAGAAAGATAGAATATTCAAAAACATGCCTCGTGAAACAATGGTAGAATTACTTGCTGACAAAACTGACGACGAAGACTATCAACAAAAAGATACTCGAATCGTTATAGGCAAGAAAGAATATAGAATTAAGCGCGAATTGGTTAATGAGGCAAGCGAAGAACTAAAGGAAACGGCTGAAAAAATCTTTAATGCTACTTCTGCTATCACTCAAACTGAACTTGACACAAAAGTTCATAATCCAGATTTCATAGTGGAAAAACTTAGTGCTGTATTGACTAATTATTTAAGTAATGAATGAGTATATTATTTGTAGAGAATTGATACAAGACTGCTTTTCAGATTTATGGACGTTGTATTTAACGCTCATCGGTATTTTGCTGTCAATTCTTACATTATTGTATTCGTTCATAATTGGGAAAAAAGATGAACTAAAACTTATAGCTGAACAAATTAAATTAGATGGTGCAACTCCTTTAGTTAATCAAAGAAAGAATTTTGCCATATCGTATATCAGACGCTTGTCAGGGATAAACCAAAAATGTTTTTTACTACTATTAATATCTATCATAATGGATGTATTGTGCTGGGTAGGTATGCGTTTGTCATTCATTTTTGATAATACAATCTTATTATGGCTATTAGTTATTACAATCATCTTTACAATACTTATTGGAGGATACACAGTTTATTTGGGATACAAACTGATTAAACAATATATATCTGACACGAAAATATAGTAGTCTTGGAGTAAAACGAGTAATGGCGACCACTTACAGATTGGTCGCCATTATTGTTAGAGTTTCATGCCACTACTTCTTCTCGGCAGTATAGGCTGACGGAATGACTGTCGGAGTTTGTCGTATTGCTCGTTAAACCATTGGCTGATGGGTATTCGATTTGCAGTTAAGGTCAGGCGCTTATTGTTATCTCGTAGAATCTGTAACGGGGTATTTTCCGTTGCAAACCATCGGTTATGCTCCGAGGAGAATAGTCGCCCTGTAAAGTTCAGCACCTTGCCTTTTATCAGCTCAGCAAATTCCATAGCCGAAAGTCCGATTTGCTTGGCAAGGCGTTCCAATCTTAGGAGGTGGGCAAACTCGGGATACCAACGATGAGCAGTGTTGATTATCGAATTGAGGATGTTGGTCTCCTCCTTATGCTCTGCCTCTTTTGCTTCGAGAGCCTTACGATGCTCGTTCTCCTTATTCATCATAGCCCTGCTATGCTCCATCTGCATTTGCTTGATATTGGTTTGCAGTTGCTCGATGGTTTCATCTCGAATGGCTATCTCATCTCTCAAATCCTCATTCTTGCGTTTCAATGATTTCATTTTACCGCTGCCGAAAAGAGAACTCACTCCGCTTGCAAGGGCTGTGGCTGCATCGGTGGCTACGCTTTTTAGTTTGTCGGTGCGTATCTCCGATTTCACCTGTTTGAGTTCTTGCTCGGCAAGATCTATCTGGTGTTCCTTATGCAGCCTCTCAGCCTCTATGCGTTCAAGCTCTATACGCTGCTTCTCGATGATGAAGTCGTTACGCTCCAAATGCTCCTTGCCCGTCTCGGCTTTGGATTGCCCTCGCTCCATTGATAGAATTTCAGATAACAATGTCTGCATCTGTTTCATATCGTCATCGTTGAGTTTATAACTCTTGCCCGTCTCGTGGTTCATCCAGTCGAATACGATATGGGCGTGGTAGTTCGGCTTAAACCACTTGCCACCGATTTGAAAACTCTCCTTATCGTCTGCATCGGGTTTGCCATTCAGCCAATGCCCCTCGTCTTTGTGTAGGAATATCTGAAGCGGTGTGATACCCCAATGCTCCCAGCACTCCTCGCCAAATCTGCGAACTTCTTCCAATGTGGTGTCGGACTTTATGAGTAACACGCCCTCACGAATTGGAGAACATCCTGCCACCTTGATAATATTGCCACTCTTGGTTTTGCGTTCTCGCTCTTTTTCTTGCATTGCTCGCCCCGTCTTCGCCTTAACCATCTGCTTGATGTTGTCGTAATGCGTCTGCAAATCGTAGTCAGCAATGCGAGGGTTTATCCAATGCTCGTTGTCGGCAACGAGTTCGGGAATGAGGTAGATTTTCGACTCCCCGATGTTACGCATGTATTCGGGAGTTCTTAGGTTGTGAGCCTCGCTCGATGATATGTTGCAAGGCTTGATATGTATGCTGCTTTTTATTGCCATAGTTCTTTAATTTTATTGGTTACAATTAGACTGTTTATTTGCTCGTTTCCGCTTACGGGGTTGCTTGGGCGACCCGCTGGCTGCACTCGGCATAGCACAAGCGAGCTTGTCCTCCGCCCTCATTTGCACAGGGGTTCTTAGGGGCAACGCCCATAAGCGGAGTGCAGAGAGGTCACTCTGCCCCACAACTACACATCGGCGAAGCGTGTAGTTATAGTGGGCTATAACCTTAAGCCTCGTTTCTTCTTCGGCTGCGGTTGTGGCATCCGTCTTACGGATTGGACTTGCGATTTCTTTACCGCTTGTTTCGCTTGTGTTCTGTGGCGTAAGTAGTCGTTCAAATCCTTATGCTCGGCATAGTGTTTCGACATATCCCTAAGCCTATCTCCGAACATCTTTTTCAGACTCTCCAATGCCTTTTGCCCTGCTTGGTCGTTGTCGAGAAAACAGCCTATTCTGCTGTACGGTCTTAGCAGTCGTTCCGCTTTTGAGAGGTTGGTGACGGAGTTGAGTATCATATAATCCTGTGCCTTGATGCGTGGCTCTTCGGGGTGGTCGTTTACCCGAATGGTAAGATATGATAGGTAATCCATAAACCCCTCGAAGAGGTAACACGCTGCTCGTGGCTCGCCCTGCTGTCGGATATGGGTAATATCCTTTGGAGCAAGACAACCCTTGAAGTAGCGGTTGCGGAGCTCATAGCCTCCTGCCATATTCGGAAAGCCGATGGCGAAGTATGTCTTACCCTCATACTCATATCTCAACTCCTTACATTCTCTTTTGGCGAGTTCGAGATTTATGCCTCGCTCTTGAAAGTAGGCGATTAGTGCAGGCGAGGATAACTCGCCAACCTGTATGCCCTCAAAACTATGATTAGAGGTTTGTTGCTCGCCAAAAGAAAAGGTGGCAGGGCGTATGTATGGAGTCCGCTCCGCTATGCGTGCCAACAGATAGGCTACATTGTCGCTATGGTACAGCTCGGCTGCCAATGCGATGATGTTGCCACCCTTGCCGATACCGAAGTCATACCATTGGTTGAGTTCGGTATTTACCTTAAACGAAGCATCGGTTTCGTTTCTCAGTGGTGATTTATACCATAGGCTTTTGCCCTGTTGCTTTATAGGCGTATAGCCTAAACTTTGCAGATAGTCTGCCAACTTGGTTTGCTTTGCATCGTTGATTGTCATATTACTACGATTTTGAGGTTAATGAAATTTTGTTGATTTGATGAATCGTTGATGTAATATGCTTATATTCAGTCTTGTAACCTCTCAACATCTTATCAACAAACTGCTCACCAAAAGAGAAATCTACAAACGGAGGTTGTCGTTCTCTCAACTTCTCTTTTGGCTTGTTGAGAATGTATATTGCTTGTTATCAATGTGTTTATACTCATATTCAACAATTCAACAGAAAAATGATAGTGTTACAAGGATTCGAGTTGTTCCCTTGTGATGGTGTAGAAGCGTCCAACCCTCCTTATCGGCTCATAGTGGCAACTTTGGTTGTAGTTGCCTTGATAGGTGGTATAGGTAAGTCCGTTGGGTGCAGGTGTCAGTTTCCAACACTCCTGCACCACTTACGCACTTGGTGTTTCTCAACCTTTACCTGCGAGTGCATCAACAGCACTATAAGGTCGTTAAGGCAGAATGAAACGCTATCCACATTCATAGTAGCCATAATGTCGAGCAACAGCTCCGACATCTCTATCTCCAAACGGTTTCGATTGCTGCGGATAATCCTCTGCAATGCTTCGATATGTAGCAATAAGGGGTCGAACCACATTCGGCTCTCCCTCTCGGTGGATAGTTGGCGATGACTGAGAAAATGAAGAAATGCGGGTATCTCCGCTTTCAGGCGTTGCAGGAAATTGGTATCATCGGATTGCAAGCGGTTTATCTTGCGTACCCAATAGCGTGTTTCTCCTGCATCGATGATTACTGGCAGATACTCGTTGTTGGAGCATAGCACGAATTTGGCGAAGAAAGCTATCTCGTCACGGTCTTTGCCTTTAGCTTCCACCTTGTAGGATAATGTGGTGCTAAGGTTCTTCAACCTTTCGCTGTCCTCCCTACGGTTGAGCAGCACCTCATCGACCACGATAAGCAGCTTGCCAGCCCAATCGGAATTGAATTGACTGCGGAAATCCTCGTTGGTGTTGAATGTGACATTGTTCTGAAAGAGGGCTTTCAGAAAATTGAGGAATGTACTCTTGCCTGTGTTGCGCTCCTCCGATACCAACAATAGGATTGGCAACTTCTGAACGGGTTGCAGGTAGAGCAGTTGCAGATAGTCCATGCCCAACTCATATTGCTCACCGAAGATGTGTTCTACCAACGAGCGAATAGAGGGGAAATCTCCCTCCTGCGGTCGGTGGTCTATCGGCTCGTAGAGGTTAAGGAACTTGCCGATTACAGGGCGATAGCCGATGTGTTCGGGTACGGTGCAGAAACCGTCATACTTGGGAACGCTGCCGATGTAGTCCTTGCCATAGTCTTGACGGAGCGTTTCATTGTTCCACGGGATACGCTTCTTCACATATCCGCCACTCAGTCTCGGCTGCTCCACAATCTTGTAGAGCGTGGTGCCGACACGGATAAACTCTTCTTTTGCCATACCACCATCTGATGGCGGTTGATAGCTTGATGTAACTTTGTTTGCTTCCATATTTCACTCTTTTGGGTTTGAAAAATGTCAGCTACAAAAATATAAGTGATTGACGGATAAGTTACTACGCAAATTATAGCAGAATGGTGAATAAGATACATTGAGGGTGGAGATGTGAGGGATGTATAAACACCACAAGCCCGAAAACAGGCGAAGAACCTATCTTCGGGCTTGCGTTTGCCGCTTAGTCAGCCGATATGCAGACTTACCGATCTGTCGGCTTGTCGGTATGCCATCACGACATATCCGATGCTGCATTTGCAAGCGAAAAGAGATAACATATTTTCTCTTTTCGTCCGCATATCCTCTTTAAAAACTCACCCCGTATCTTCTCCGCAGCGTAAGAGTTGATGCGGAAAGCAAGGGCTGCAATCATATCCATATTGTAGAGGGTTGCCCAATAGGTATATGGTATCACTTCGCAATGTTGCGTGTGTTCCGCTATCACTCCGCTTTTGTGTATGGCTCGGATAGCAGTCTTTAATGTGGGTGCTGCCACATCAAACATAACCACAAGTTCCGCAAACGACATCCTTACATTGTCATTGGGTATGTTCACATAGCCCGATTCGCTGATTGTTATAATTGCCCGTTCCATACCTATACATATTAAATGGCAAATCTTTCGCTAGCCCTGCTTTCAAACATAGATATATCGTGTTCGAGTTTGGTGTTAGTTACTTTGGCGTAAATCTGAGTTGTTGTAATGTTCGTATGTCCGAGAATCTTGCTCACGCTCTCTATTGGCATACCATAGTTCAAGGCTAAGACTGCAAATGTGTGACGACTTAGATGGAATGAAGTTCGCTTCTCTATACCGCATATCTTGGCAACCTCCTTGATGCGTCTGTTTATCACATCGTGGCTACCAATATTGAAAAGATTGTTGCCTGTTCGGTATGCCTCGTATCGTTTGATAATCTGCATAGGAATATCCATCAACTTGATTTGAAACGGTACGCCTGTCTTTTGTCGCTTCGACACTATCCACGGTGAACCGCCCAACATCGTAATATTTTCAGTTGTCAGGTTCTTGATGTCGATGAATGATATACCCGTCCAACAGCCAAACACGAATAAATCCCTTGCCAACTCCAAATCGGGGTTATTCAATTCAACTGTCGTAAAGGCTTGTAGTTCCTCTTCCGTTAAGAACCCTCGTTCTTTGTGGTCAGGGTCAACCTTATATTGGGCAAATGGGTTTCTTGCTATTTTACCGTTATAGTGAGCAGTGGTTACAATGTGTTTTAATGGTATGGAGTATATCCACACCGAAGATTGAGCAAGTCCGACCTCATTTCTTAAATACAAGCAATAATCACGAATGAAATCCTCAGTAAGTTCGTTCATTGCAATGTCATTACGCTTGTAATGCTCCTTGATAAACTCGGCAAGATATTTTCTTACAGTGAGATATTTTTGATATGTACGCAGAGAACGATCCTTGCCAACTCGTTTGGCAAAGGCTTCGTTCTCCTTGTCGAATGCTCGGAGTAGGGTTTCATATTCCGTGCCGATACCCTGATAGGCATTGCGTACCATTTCGGCAGTTACAAATGCCTCACGGTCTGAAATACGCTGATAATGTTTGATGATTTGAGCCTTGATGTTATCCAAAGCCAAATTGATGTCTCTCGATTCTTTGCTCTTGCCTTTTGCTCGGTTGCCTTTCACATCCCACAGCTCCTTTGCAATGGTACGCTTACAGCTGAATTGGGCTACTGAGCCGTTGATTGTCACTCGTTCCATAATGGGAACAATACCGTTTTTCTCTTTACTTCCGTTCACGTAGAACAGCACCTTAAATGTACTTCGCATAATCTAATCTTTTTTTTTGGTTACAAAATTAGTTATCAGCGAGTTATACATTGATATGCAAACTGACGCAGAACGATGAAACGTGACGACACAAAGAAAAACTTTACTCGGTTATCGGGTAATGATTAGGCAACCGTTCTATTTCATTACCTTGCGTTTCTTTGCTAAATTGCTATCGTCACTATTTCTGATGTTTTCTGTTTAATGCGTTATGGCTCAGTTCAAAACGCAGAAATTCACCTTTTTTGCATCGAATACCGTGATTTTTTGTTAAAATAGGATGCGCTGATAATCAAATACTTATACATTCAAGGCCGCAATAATGCTGTGTCAAGAAAGCAGAGAGAGGCCCTCCCGATGTTGCCGTAAGGGCCTCCAGGGTTTTCTATTTCGGGAAAAATAAAATGCGGAATTTTCAGAAAAGAATGGACATAGTAAGCTGTCCTACAAGGAATCCAAACGTATATTGCTGCCGCGCGAACTGGTGGAATGGCCTGTAGGTTATGGAATGCAGAATAAGTGAAAGAAAACTGTTTATCGGATATGATTTATGGGTTCGGGTTATCTTCCTTTTAAAAAAATTCTGCTTATTTCTTCTTCAAAAACTCCGCTTCGCGTTCGAACGCCATCCTTTCGCCGGTGGCGGGATGGGTGAATTCGAGCCGGCGGGCGTGCAGATAGAGCCGGTCGGCTTGGCGGCCGTAGAGCGGGTCGCCGAGGATGGGCGTGGCAAGGCCGTCGGGATGTGCGCAGTGTATGCGCAGTTGATGGGTGCGGCCCGTGAGCGGACAAAGGCTTACGATGGTGTGGCCGTGGGCATCGGTGCCGGTAATGCTGTAACGAGTGAGGGCTATGCGGCCGTGGATGGCGTCTACCACCTGTCGCGGACGGTCGAGAGGGTCGGGACGCAGGGGTAGGGAGATGAGGCCGCTGACTTGCTCTGGCGGTTGTTGCTGCCGGCTTGACCGGTGTATGGGCGCACGATTAACGGCTTGTATCGGGTCCGGCGGTATCGTTCCGTCGAGTAACGCCACGTATTGCTTGGTGATGGTGTGGGCGGCAAACTGTTCTTGCAGAGCGTGATAGGCGGCGGTGGTCTTGGCCACTACGAGCAGTCCTGAGGTGTCCATGTCGAGGCGGTGTACAATCATGGGGCCTTCGGCATCGGGATAGCGGTGGCGCATTATCGACAGTACTGAGCGGCGGGCGCTCTTGCCCGGCACGGAGAGCATGCCCGAAGGCTTGCATACCACGACGAGATGGGCGTCTTCGTATATCGTTTCGAGTTCTGCATCGGCAGTGTGGTCGACAGTCTGTGGGTCGGGGTCGACGTCGAGGCCGGTAAGCATGTGGCCTAATATGGGTTTGCATTTGCCGCTGCAGGCCGGGTAGTAGTGCAGATGGCGACGCAGCTCGGTGCGGGGCGAGGCTCCCCACCAGAATTCGGCCATGCACAGCGGCCGCAAGCCGTGGGCATAGGCATATTGCAGCAGCTTGGGCGCGCAGCAGTCGCCCGCTCCCGATGGCGGTATGTGGCCCGTGGCTTGGTCGAATATGTCGATGAGCGTGCGGCTTCGTCCGTTGGCATCAAGCACACTGTATTGATTGAAGAGCCAGCGCTGAAGTTCGTCGGACATTTCGTGGCGCAGGCGCTTCATGGCGGAAATCTGTTCATCTATCTGTCTTACCACGTCCTCAGCCTGTTCAATCTCATAAGCGCACCGTTGTTTGATGCGGCGCTGTTCGGCCTTCATAAACTGGCTTTCGCGCGTCAGCCGTTCGGCTTCGGCTACGGTTTCGTCTCCGGCCGTGCCGCGTATGGCGTCGCGCCGCTGCTTCGCCTCGGCCATGAGATGTTTGTGGGCGTCTATCGTTTCGGCACTCTGTCGCTTCACATCCTCCAACCGGGCTATGGCCCGGCGGCGCTCGTCGGAGCTTTCCATCTCGCTCACCTGACGGTTTATGCGGCTTATCTCGGCCTCGCGGGTCTTGAAATGGCCGTCGGGCTGCTGCGAATCGTATACCGGCGGCACAAACCACGGCAGATCGCAGCGACCGCAGAGCAGTCCGGAGTAGGCGGCAAGAAAGCCCGTGCGGCCCTCATGTTCGACCACGAGCACACCGAACATCTTGCCTCGGTCGGCCTCTTCACGCAGTGCACCGTTGGCGGCGATATGCCGTTGCACCTCTTCGGCAGCGGCCGTGCACAGGGCGTGCGGCTCGTAGCAGAAAGGGTAGGTGAAGCGCGGTGGTGGTGCTATGGCGCTGTGGAGTGGGTGTATGATTGTGTCCATGTGTGCAAAGTTACGTATTTCCTGTGTATCAAGTTGCGTTTTCCATATATTTTATTACCTTTGCAGAAGATAGGCTGCACCTCAGCAATTCAAGCAAGCTTGATTGCATTCGATTTGCACTATCTTTGCGGGATATAAATAATGATGATCATGAAAAGAATACTTGCTTTTTGGGCAGCGGCAATGATTGTGCTGTCGGTATCGGCACAGGGAGTTTATACCCGCCAGTGCGGTGACAAGGCTTTACAGAAGAAGGCTGTTAAATGGATGAAGAAGGGAAAGTGGCGTAACGGATTCAAGGCTGCCGGTCCTCACAGGACGGTGAACGCTGTTGATTTCTACGAGCAATACAACAAGAATACGGCACAGTGGGAATCCATGTTCCGCTGGCTCGCAGAGACCGACCTTCTGACAATAAAGAAGGGCAAACACTCCATTGAAGGCACAGATTTGGTGGTGAGCGTGGAGGACAGCGAAAACGGACCGTTGGAGAAACGCCGCAGCGAGAGCCACTATCATCACATCGACTTTCAGTATGTTGTGAAGGGAACGGAGCGTTTCGGCATCATCGACCATGAGACAAGCAAGCCGAACACGAAATATCGTCCCGATGTGATACACTACGCATATGATGTGGATAAGGCCCGGTTTTATGACTCCGTTCCGGATGAGTTTTTCATATTCTTCCCGTCGGATTGGCATATCGCGAAGGTGAAAACGGAAAAGGATGACCAGAACATACGTGTGATAGTGGTGAAACTTGATTATGTGGAATAGATGATGCAATCTCCGATACAGGTGCTGCAGAACCAACGCAGACTTCTTGAAATAGAATATAAGGCCGACAAGGCGGAGTACGACCGCCATGTAGAGTCCATTGGCATGCGGCGCAGGGTGAAGCGCGGTGATGCCTGGTTTCCGGTGCGCGTGGGCCGCAGCTATTACAACTCTCTCAATCAGATGGTGGTGGAGCTGTATCGCGAGGAGGATATTGAGATTGAGCATAACTTTGAGTTCGGACGGCCGGTCAACTTCTTTTTCATGAATGATGATGCGGGGACGAAAGGAGAGACATTTGGCGTAATCCGCTCTACGGCAACCGTGTCGTATGTGGACGGCAACCGAATGGTGGTGGCCGTGCCCGACGGTTTCAGTGTGTCCGACCTTCAGAGCTACAGCAAGATGGGCGTGCAACTGGCTTTCGACGAGACGAGTTACCGCACGATGTTCGATGCCCTTGACCGGGCCATCAGAGCCAAAGGGCGGATGGGTTATCTGCGCGACTTGTTCGGTTCGCGGCAGAAAGCCGAGACATTCACTTTCCAGCCAATGCACTTCCAGTATCTCAACGCCACACAAGAGAAGGCTGTTAACGAGGTGCTCCGGGCCAAGGATGTGGCCATAGTGCATGGGCCTCCCGGTACGGGAAAGACGACAACGCTTGTTGAGGCCATATACGAGACATTGCGGCGCGAGAGCCAGGTGTTGGTATGTGCGCAGAGCAACATGGCCGTTGACTGGATAAGCGAGAAACTCGTAGACAGAGGAGTCAACGTGCTGCGTATAGGAAATCCCACAAAGGTGAATGACAAGATGCTCTCGTTCACCTACGAACGGCGTTTCGAGGCACATCCCGACTATCCTCATTTGTGGGCTTTGCGAAAGGCTATACGCGACCTGCGGGCCCGTCGCCGCGGAGACGACCGCTATCATCAGAAGATGGAACATTTGAAAGGCCGTGTCACAGAACTTGAGATACGTATCAACGGCGAACTGTTTGGTGAGGCGCGCGTTATAGCTTCGACGCTGGTGGGCAGTGCCAACCGTCTGCTCGACGGCATGAAGTTCAGCACGCTGTTCATTGATGAGGCCGCGCAGGCGCTTGAGGCTGCCTGCTGGATTCCGATGAGGCGGGTGTCGCGGGTTATACTGGCCGGCGACCACTGTCAGCTTCCGCCCACGGTGAAGAGCATGGAGGCTGTGCGCGGCGGACTGGGCAGGACACTCATGGAGCGTATCGTGGAGCAGAAGCCCGAGGTTGTGACACTGCTGAAGATGCAGTATCGCATGCACGAGGACATCATGCGCTTTTCGAGCGACTGGTTTTATGGCGGGATGGTAGAGTCGGCACCTGATGTCAAGTTTCGCGGCATTCTCGACTACGATATCCCGATGGAGTGGGTTGATCTGTCTTCTTCAGTTCAGAGTGAAGAGTCGGGAGTGCAGAGGTCTGATTACCGTCAAGACGAGGTGCCTGACCACAGCAACAAAGCTAATCATACCTCTTCACTATTAACTCTGAACTCTTCACTGCCTTTTAGGGAAGAGTTTGTTGGTGAGACGTTCGGACGGATAAACAAGGCGGAGGCCGAACTGACCCTGCAATGTCTTGAGGCTTATTTTACGAGGATAGGACGGCAGCGCATCCTCGACGAGCGTATTGACGTGGGTATAATCTCGCCATATCGGGCACAGGTGCAGTATTTGCGGCGGATGCTCGCCAAGCGCGAGTTTTTCAAGCCTTTTCGTCGTCGCATCTCTGTGAATACGGTAGACGGATTCCAGGGACAGGAGCGTGATGTGATACTGATTTCTTTGGTGCGGGCCAATGACAGTGGCGATATAGGATTTCTGCGCGACTTGCGACGGATGAACGTGGCCATTACCCGTGCACGGATGAAACTGATAATACTTGGTGATGTGTCTACCATGACTCGTCATCCGTTCTATCGCAAACTGTATGGATATGTGTGCGGACTGAAAAACGGAGTGTAGATTTGATAAAATTGGAACAGCGTACTTTCACAAGTGCGCTGTTCCGGAATGTTTCCATTTAAAAAGAAAAATAAAACGTTGCTGTGGTTGTCTATACAGCATTGTTTAATGTATTCTGTCAGAAATTGTAGCCGAGACTTATCATCCAGTTCCTGTCTTTTATAGAATCAAAGTCGTCACTGTCGTTAATGTTTGACAGACCGAACTGGTAGTTGAAGCCAAGATAGTAGTGGTCGGAAAATGTCAATCCGGCTCCTACCTGCAGTCCGCAGTTGAAACGCTTGAATCCGCAGGTCTCATCAGCATCTCCGAAATAATCATATTCTTTTGATTCCTTTTCACCATAAAGGCTTGTCTCTTCTTTCATTTTTCCACCTATGCCATATCCGAAATACGGACCGAAATTAATCTGGAGCTGTATGGCATCACTGACGTTGTAGCGATATGATGCCAGTACCGGTATTTCGAGGTACATGGGTTTAGCCGTTTCAGTGGTTTTGTTGTAGTAGTCATCATAATAATCAGAATAATTATCTGTTTCTTCAAATTTATATCCCTTGTTCTGGAAGAAGAGACCGGTCTGGACGTAGAGGCTCTGCATGATAGGGATGTCTGCGGTAACGCCGATGTGGAATGATGTGCGGTTGCCGAACGAATACGACGAGCCGTCGCTGTCGCTTCCGGAAATGTTTGCCATGTTCACTCCGGCACGTATGCCGAATGTTACTCCTCCGTCAACTTTCTCTGTAGAGAAGAATGACGATGAACTGCTGCTTGCACGTTGTGCCGATGCAGTGAGGGCGCAGAATACGCATGCAATGATCAATAGTTTTTTTCTCATGTTTTTTAATGTTTTGAATTAATGGATAATGTGAATATTTTGTTTTTTATAATTGTTACATGTTGAAGTCCATACGCCATACGTTGTATACCTTATCTGCCGAACCGCGCTGCGAAAGGAAGAATATACTGTGTCCATCTGGACTCCATATCGGTGACAGGTCGTTTCCAGGGTGATATGTAAGCTGGGTCAGTTGTGTTCCGTCGGTCCGTACTACGAATATGTCGGTATTGTCAATGCCTTCTTTCTCGGATTTGCTGCTACCGGTGACGAGCAACCATTTTCCGTCGGGTGACAATTGTGGTGTAGTGAAACTTTTTCCTGGCTGGGTGAGTATGACTTCTTCAACTCCTGTTTCAAAGTTGACGCGCCATATCTCGCTTTCGTTGTTGTCAGTAAAGCGTGCGCAGTAGATAGTGTTCTTGTTGCCAGGTATGAGGCATGCTGTCATGCCGCGTGAATAGTTTGAGAAGAGGTTAGTTTTGCGGTCATAGCTCCATAGACTGTAGCTTGAGTAACCTTCACCGCGGTGGAAGAATATTGTATTCCCGTCGGGGGATATGACCCCTCCGTAGTCATTGTCGTTTCCACCAGAAACCTGACGTACTACCGTACCTTGGTTGGCGTCAACAAGATATATGCCATGGTGCCCGCCACGTACTTCGGTAAAACAGATTGTATTTCCGTCCGGACTCCATGAGAAACCTTCAACATTGGTGCGGAATGTACGTTGTATGCTGGCTCCGCCTTTGGCCGCACTCTTTATCATGACGTTGGTAGTACCGTTTTTCTCATTGATATATCCTATGCGTTTTCCGTCGGGCGAGAGTGCAATCTGCGGTATTACCCACCAATCGAGTACGTTTGTCTTTACCGAACCGAATATTCCGGTGGCCTTTTTCACGAGATTTCCGGTTCTGTTGCGCCCTTGCTTGTACTCGGCCACCATATCGGCGTCTTCGGTTATTTTCTCAAACTTTACCCCTCCTTCCTCGGGTACGAATACTACCGAGTAGTCAAACTTAGGTTTTTTGGCAGCTTCGGAACCTGTAGCGACAAGTACGGCCGCCAACAGTGCAAGTACTTCTTTTCTCATCATTTCTCTGTTGTTTTTATTGTTTATTTATGTTAATCAGTTGATCCCATTTGCCGTTAGAAGGCTTTGTGGCCTTGATTATATATAACTTCGGATGTAACGTAGCATATATGTAGATTCGGTATGGGTACAATTATTGCTTTCCGCATAGTGGTTGGCTATGCGTAGTATACGACAAACATACACAACGGTATCACGGTGTGATGTCGCTGATGTCGTTTTGTGCACCTGTTTTTGGCAATATCAGCCCGTAGTGAAGGCGCATGTTGAGAAAAACCTTTAATAATTGGCCGTTATTTAGGGGTCTCTCAATTGCAATAAACATATTGTGAATGAAAAAGAGTGGACGTTTTCTTCACAATCATTATCGCCCCAAGGGAACGGCCAAGCACCCCGAACAAGATAAATAAAAAGGAGAATACGCCCACATAGAGGCGCATCTAATTCCTTTATTCTCTTGTTCTTCTCAATTATTTGGCCGTTGTTTTGAGACGAGAACGCAGTTCATAAACACGTATAGCACTCAATTTTTTCACAGTCCTCTCCACAGAAAGGACAGTGCAAAGGTAGTAAAAAGATGTATAACCGACAAATAAATGTGTAAATATTTGCATCAATTCGTCTATTTTGGCCATTCCGCATGTTCAACTTGACAAACAACAAGTCCTGGTGTGAGACAATCATCCCAGCACAACGTCAAGCACCATCATCATAGTGAATCCTATGGCAAACCCTATAGTGCTGAGATTGGAGTGGGGCTCTTCGCTTGCCTCGGGTATAAGTTCTTCGATGACGACATACAGCATGGCTCCTGCCGCAAACGAGAGCATATAGGGCATCACCGGTGTGAGCAGTGCCGTGAGCATTATTACGGCAAGGCCGCCCAACGGCTCTACTGCTCCGCTGAGGCTTCCTATCGTAAACGAGCGCCATCGGCTGTTGCCTTCGGCACGCATAGGCATGGAGATTATGGCTCCTTCGGGTATGTTCTGTATGGCTATACCAATCGACATAGCCAGTGCTCCTGCCGAGCTGATGCCTGCGTCTCCCGATGCTGCTCCGGCCAGTACCACACCTACAGCCATGCCTTCGGGCAAGTTGTGTATGGTGACGGCAAGCGAGAGCATCGCCGTGCGCGATAAGCGGGTGTGCGGACCTTCGGGATTGCTTGTCCGTGTGTGCAAGTGAGGGGTGATGTAGTCGATGAGCAGCAGAAAGGCCATGCCTGCCAGAAAGCCTGCGGCTGCCGGTATGACACGGGCAATGCCGTCGGCATCAGGTCTGAAGTCAAGACTGGGTATAAGCAGTGACCATACAGATGCGGCCACCATCACGCCCGACGCGAATCCGAGCAATGTCTTTTGGAGTTGTGCAGGCATGTCGCGTTTCATGAAGAAGACCAGGGCAGAACCGGCCACGGTGCCTGCAAACGGAATGAGAAGTCCAAGTGCTATAGCGTTCATATTTTCTTTATTTGTTTCACTTTTGTTCCTTTTGCGATAGTTCCGGCTGTGTATCTGGCTGTTTTCGGTATTGTCAGTTCACTCAGGTTCCTGGCATGTGCGAAAGCTCCGTTACTTATTGTTTTAACAGCCTGCGGTACTGTTACCGTAGTCAGGGCGTTGCACGAGTTGAATGCGTTTGCTCCGATGGTCATAAGGGAACGTGGCAACGACAAGTATATCAGATTGAAACATCCCGAGAAGGCGCGTTGTCTGATGTCGCATACCAGTGGATGTATCGTCACGTTGTTCAGTTTGGAGCATCCCGCAAAAGCGTAGGCGCTTATTTCGGGAAGGGTTATCGGCAGAGTGATTGACGTGAGATTGTCACAGCCGCAGAAAGCGGAGTCGGGCAGTGTCAGTATCACACACTCACTCATGTCTATCGAACTTAGTGTACCGTTGCGTTCACCGCCACCACTGCGTGCACCTCCGGCCAATTGACGCAACAGTTTTACGTCATCTTTGTTTATTGTGCCCGTCAGTTTGACATGACGCAGATACAGCCAGTCGTCTTCACTGATATTGTGTGCCAATCGTCCCGGCTCGTCCACATTTATCAGGCGTACGGCCGGCATTATGTCTTTCGGGGCTATGCCCACTACCATCCGTTGGTTGGATCTGAACCCGTATAGCGAGTCAGGGTCGTAGTATCCGTTTCGTCGTCCGTTCCATCCCCAGTTTACGTGTACCAGTGAGTCACGGCATCCGTCGATAATGAATACATGTGCGTTCCATTTGCTTTTCTCTCCGCGTATTATTATGGGCCGGCCGGCTTTCAGTTCGTCGAATATAAGTTCTTTCCATGCCTTGTCTCCGTCTTTGCCGCGATAGTATGCCCTGTCTGCTATGTGCATGTAGCGATTGTATCCGAAGTGTTTTTTCAGCCCTTGGACCACGCTGTTCAGTTTGGTCGAACTTGCCGTCTGTCCGTAGTTGGTCTCTGCAGCCGTGCCACAGTCGCGTATCAGTCTTGCCACAGCGTTTATATGCTCCATTGCCGATGTGTCGCTCAGTTGTGTATCCATCAGTTCCCACCGGTATGGCTTGCCGTTTTTGCCTTGTTGCGGTTGTTTGCGGTCGTGACATATTACCTGCGACATCACGAGCGGTCCGCATCCGGCGTAGAGATGTTTTTCGGTAGAGTCGATGATTACCGTCGGACACATCCTGTTGTATGGATATTCCTGTCCCCATTGTGTGGATATGATAGGTGTCACCTCTTTCGTAAATACGAATTTGCCTTGTGCTGCCGCCATGATGACAGGTGCTATTGCTGCCAGTATTGTCGTAGTGATGTTCTTTATCATAGTGTATATATATTATATTCAGGAACCATATTCAGATAGCCTGCTGTAATTGCCGGTGGCAAGATATGGCGATGTCATTTCTTTAAAACAACCGCCATCTCCGTGCTGTAACACGGAAATGGCGGTTTGGGAATGCCGTATCAAATCAATATTTGAAAGAATCGGCTCCGGTTGAAATCCGGATTACTTTTTCTTCTGCATTTCGAACACGGCCTTACCGCTTTCGTCACAGAGTGTCAGTTTACCGCTTTTGTCCACCTTATACGTCTTCACTTTTCCAATGGCTCCGAGCACAAGGTTTTCCGTTTCCATGTCGTGACACATCATTCGTGTGCTTCCGGTATTTCCGAAATCAATCTTACCGCTGTTTGGGTCGGCGTTGAGTGCACCTGTCAGACGGTTGCATCCCGTGTAGCCGTACACTTGCTTCTCGTTGATGTTGAATCCGATGAAAGGCATCTCCTGGCCGTCGGACGCCTTTATTTCTTTACCGTCTACCTTAATGATGTTCCATTCTCCGCCGAGCGAGTCGAGCGATGTCGCTTTTTGACTTGTTGTGCACGATACCAATGCTGCCGTAGCGACGCAAATGGTTGCTAACATTTTCTTCATCTTCTTTTGATTCCTTTTATTATTAATGTTGGAGTTCGTCTTTCGTTCTGTCTTACGATAGCGGCCCCGATGGATGTGTCTTTTTCACACCGAGATCAATCATCTATGTCAATCACTCGGAAATCCTTGTCGAACGTAATTTCCAGACCGTTTGACAGTTTCACTTCGTGCTTGTTGCCATATCGTTCGATTTCCTTTACTATAGCGTTGGTATAGTGGTGCTTAAGATACTCTTTGATACCTTGGGGTATCAGTGCTTTCGGCACGGACGATTGCTTGCATTTTACTTCTTTCCAGTTGCCCTCGCTGTCGAATTCCACTTTGTCACCGTTTGTGAAGACCACATCGTAGCTTTTTGAAAACAGGTCGTAATCCATTGTTGACATTGCCACTTTATGACCGGAGAAATTCTGTTTCAGCATTTTCTGTGCCACTGCCGGAAACTCGCTTATCATAATGGCCTTGGCGCTTGCCGCTTCCGGCAGACACATCGTCAGTACTCCTGCGATTGTCATCATGGCTTTTTTGAATAATCTTTTCATAGTCCTTCCTTTCTTTTATTTGTTAATAATGCTTTTGATGATGCAAAGATAGGCATTTCATCTGACAACGGGGAAATAAGAAACACACTTTAACTAACGTTTGCCTCGGTTGGGATTATAACAAATTAAACGGTGCATATTATTAAATTATTCATGTAAAATGCGGCGTGTCTCGCCTGCTTTCATGTTAACGCTCTTTTTAATGCCGTTATATTTCAGGGTGGTTTTCCCGCCTTGTCGCGATGTAAGAGTCAGTTCCGTCACTCTGCCTTTGCTCCACTTCATGCTGACCACGAATCCGCCGCGGGCACAAATGCCGTTCACGTTGCCGTCAGGCCATTGTTCGGGTAGGGCGGGCAGCAGTGTGATTGAAGAGGGTGTAGACTGCATAAGCATCTCAATCACTCCGGCACAGCCTCCGAAATTGCCGTCTATCTGAAACGGCGAGTGGGCGTCGAGCAAGTTTGGATAGGTTCCTCCGCCGCGTCGTGCGTCCTTGCCTTTGTAACCGTCGGGGCTCACATAGCTGAGCAGTTTGCGGTAGATATGATATACGTTTTTGGAATCGAGCAGCCGCGCATACAGATTGACGCGCCATCCTGTGCTCCATCCTGTGGTATTGTCGCCTTTGATTTCGAGCGTGCGTGCACATGCACGGGCCAGTTCGGGCGTTGCATCGGGTGACAGATGGTGTCCGGGATACAGTCCGAACAGATGTGACTGATGGCGGTGTTGCGGGTCTTGGTCTTCCCAGTCGTGAAACCATTCCTGCAGGTTGCCGTTACTGCCGACGTGGTATGGCAGCAGGCGCTTCAGCGTGCGGTCAATCTCGGTGATGAAATTCTTGTCGCGACCGAGGGTGCGTGCAGCCTCGCGGGCGTCGAGCAGACACTCGCGTGTCATGGCCAGATCGGAAGTGTTGCCGTAGGATGTGGCTCCGCAGAATCCGTCCGGTGTCTTGTACCTGTTCTCCGGTGATGTCCCGGGTGATGTGAGCAGATGCCCGTCCTTTTCCGTGAGCCAGTCCATGCAGAATTCTGCGGCACCCTTCAGCAGCGGATAGTTGCGGGCGAGAAATTCTTTGTCCATAGTGAACAGGTAGTGTTCCCATATGTGTGTGCTTACCCAAGCGCCGCCCATGTTCCAGCAGGCCCACGACGGATCGCTCACACGCAGACCCACCGGGCATGTCATGGCCCATATGTCGGTGTTGTGTCCGAGGCACCATCCGCGTCCTGTGCCGTAATACTCGCGTGCTGTGGTCTCGCCGGTAGTCTTCAGATTGCTTATGAAAGTAAGCAGCGGGCGGTGCATCTCGCTCAGGTTGGCAGTTTCGGCCGCCCAGTAGTTTTCCTCCAGATTGATGTTCGATGTATAGTTGCAGCTCCATGGCGGCAGCAGTTTCTCGTTCCACAGTCCTTGCAGGTTGGCCGGAACCCCGTCAGTGCGCGAGCACGATATCAGAAGATATCGGCCGTACTGGAAGTAAAGAGCTTCGAGGTCGGGGTTGGCCTGTCCCTCTTCGGTGTACAGGCGCAGCTGCTTGTCTGTTGTCATGGCAGCGATGGCCGGGTCTGTGCGCCCGATGTCTAGGCTCACGCGGCCGAAGAACCGCTGATAATCGTATAAATGAGTGTGCTTCAGTTCGTCGTCGGTCTTGCGTGCCGCACGTGCCATGCGTTGTTTCACCAACCGGCGGTAGTCGCGTCCTTCGGTAGCGGGATTGCGGTCGAATCCGTTGAAACTTGTCACGTTGGCTATGATGATGGTCACGTCGCGGCAACCCTCTATCTTCACGTCGCCCGAAGGATAACTCTTTATCTTTCCGTCAGTGTCGCGGGCTATGGCTCTCACGAGAGTGCGGAACCGCGTGCCCCTCTCCGGGTCGTACAGATTGTGCTCATCGGCCGGCACACCCTTGTAATATCCCGGCAGTGCGTGGTACGAGGCATATCCGTCGGCAGTTATCTCGCCGTCCGTCGCCGTCACCGAGCATGGCAGTTGTGATGTGAACCGCAGTGTGGCATGTATGCCTTTTCCGGACGATTGCAGACGTATGACGATGACCGAGTCGGGAGCCGACGCGAAATATTCGCTCGTCTGCATATGTCCGCCTTTCATATATTGTGTCCGTGCCACGGCCTCGCTGATGTCAAGACTGCGCCGGTATGCGGTGATGTCGCGGGCGGTGTTGTCGGTATAGTCTATTGTGAGTTGTCCGAGCGGCTGATAACTCTCGCTGAAGTGTCCTTGTATCTTGCGGTTGGCCCGCTCGGCTTCGCGATAGTCCTCATTGTCCAGCAGTTCCCGAATCTCCGGCAGGGCCTTGAATGCCCCCGGTGTGGTCACGTCGCGGTCGGGTTCTCCCGTCCACAGAGTGATGTCGTTGAGCGATATGCGGTCTGTCTTGGTGCCGCCGTATACGATAGCTCCCATAGTGCCGTTGCCTATCACGAGGGCTTCTTCGAAATATTCGGCAGGGCGGTCGTAATGCAGTGTGAGACGGTTGTAGGTCTTGTTGTCACCGGATGCTCCGGCCATAGTGTTCTGTGCTGTCATTACGGTGGCGGGGCTGGTCATGACGACCGTTGCAACCCACCAATGCATACGGTCGGCGATGGCCGTGAGAATGTTGGATTTCTGTCTTTTCATTTGATTCTATTATAGATTAGTTTGTTTGATGTTTCCGGGTAACTCTCTCATCGGGCATAGTCGAGCAGCACGTCCCAGACGGCAATGATGTGGCATATACTGCCGGCAAGTACGAAGAAGTGGAATACGGAGTGCATGAACCGCCGCTTGTTGAGGCTGTAGAACAGTGCTCCTGTGATGTAGCACACGCCTTCGGCCACTATCCATGCCACGGCGGCAGTGCTCACGCTGTCGATAAGTGGTCTGAAAGCCACAAGCACCGAAAGCCCCATACCCACAAAACATACGGTCTCTATGTTGCTGTGTTCCTTGAGACGTACAAAGCTGACCGCCGTGCCCGCTATGGCGCATAGCCATACGAATGAGAACAGACTCCATCCCCAATATCCCTGTTGGCGCAAGGCGACGAGGGTGAGCGGCGAATAGCTTCCCGCTATGTGCCAGTAGATGGCGGCATGGTCCCAGCGGCGCAGCCTTTCCTTCCATAGGCTGCGGCGTGGCATGGCATGATATGCCGTTGAGGCTGCATAGGATGCTATCATCCCGAACAGATACAGTCCCACGCCGGCGCGTGCCCATGGGTTGTCTCCCCGTGAGCATATTATGGTGAATACCACTCCCACGGCCACTCCCATCAGTATGCCTGCGGCATGTGACCATGTGTTCCATTGCTCTTCGCGCTTGGTATATCTTATCATTTTAGTTCAGAGTTCAGAGTTTAGAGTGAAGAGGTATTATTACCTTTTGTAAGTTTAGAGTTCAGAGTTTGGAGTAAAGAGGTATGATTACCCTTTGTAAGTTCAGAGTTCAGAGTTTGGAGTAAAGAGGTATGATTACCCTTTGTAAGTTCAGAGTTTGGAGTTTGGAGTGAAGAGGTATGATTACTCTTTGTAAGTGAACCTTAGTATTATGCTCACGGTCTTGTCTTGACGGTAATCATACCTCTTCACTCCAAACTCTGAACTCTGAACTTACAAAGGGTAATCATACCTCTTCACTCTAAACTCTGAACTCTGAACTTACAAAAGGTAATCATACCTATTCACTCTAAACTCTAAATTCTTAACTTTCAATGGTAAAGTCGAGCTGCTTTTTCTCGATGTTGGCCTTGGCCACTCGTATGCGTACGGCGTCGCCGAGCTGATACTGATGGTGGTGCCGCCGGCCCACGAGGCAATAGTTCTTCTCGTCGAAGTCGTAGTAGTCGTCGTCAAGGTCGCGCATGGGCACCATGCCTTCGCAGTGGTTCTCGTCTATCTCGCAGTATATGCCGTAGCTCTGTATGCCGCTGATGTGCGCGTCGTAGACCTCGCCCACCTTGTCGGCCATGAACTCCACCATCTTATACTTTATCGAGTCGCGCTCTGCATTCTGTGCCACCAGTTCCATGTCGCTGCTGTGTTCGCACAGTTCCTCATAGTGCTGTTTGTTGGCTGAGCGCCCGCCTTGCTGATACTTCGTGAGCAGACGGTGGACCATGGTGTCGGGATAGCGTCGTATGGGCGAGGTGAAGTGAGTGTAGTAGTCGAATGCCAGACCGTAGTGTCCGATGTTGTGCACGCTGTATTTGGCCTTCATCATTGCCCTCAGGGCCACTGTCTCTATGAGTTTCTGCTCTTTCTTTCCGGCGCATTCGTTCATCAGAGTGTTCAGACTCCTCGATATGGCGCCTTTCGTTCCCGTAGACTTCATCTTGTATCCGAATTTTATCACAAACGTGCGCAGGTTTTCGAGCTTTGTCGGGTCCGGCATGTCGTGTATCCGGTAGGGCAGTGTCTTGGCTTTCGTGCCTTTCTTCACCTTGCCGATGCTCTCGGCCACAGTGCGGTTGGCCAGCAACATGAACTCTTCGATCAGCTTGTTGGCGTCCTTCGACTTCTTGAAGTAACAGCGCGTGGGCTTTCCTTTGTCGTCGATGTCGAAGCGCAGTTCCTCACGGTCGAACTTCACGGCGCCGTTCTTGAACCGTGCCTCGCGGAGCTTCTTTGCCAGACGGTCCAGTGTTATCAGCTCGGCGGCATATTCACCGCTGTAGCCTTCGGGTCCGGCGGGTGGCGCGGGCTGGCCTGTTCCGTCTTTCACTCCGTTGCGTTCCAGTGTCTCCTGTACCTCCTCGTAAGCGAAGCGGCGGTCGCTCCTTATCACCGTATGTACCAGCCGCCATCGTTTGATGTCCGCCTCATCGTCCATTTCGAATATCACGCTGTAGGCCAGCTTGTCCTCGTCGGGGCGCAGCGAGCAGATGAAGTTGCAGAGGCGCTCGGGCAGCATCGGTATGGTGCGGTCTACGAGATATACGCTCGTGGCGCGTTTCAGGGCCTCCTTGTCTATGACGGAGCCTTCGGTGACATAGTGGGATACGTCGGCTATGTGCACTCCCACTTCCCATAGCCTGCCGTTGTCCGTCCGTCTTACTGACAGGGCGTCGTCGAAGTCCTTGGCGTCGTGCGGGTCGATGGTGCACGTGAACACGTTCCGGAAGTCTTCGCGGCCTGCGATGTCGTCTTCAGTGATGTCGGCGGAAATCTTGTTTGCCGCGTCTTCCACGGCCTTGGGATATTTGTATGGCAGACCGTATTGTGCCAATATGGCGTGCATCTCCACGTCGTTCTCTCCCTGCTTGCCGAGCACGTCGACCACTTCGCCTATCATGTTGCGGTGGTTGGCGTCGGGCCACTGTATCACTTTTACCACGGCTTTCTCGTCGTTCTTGCCTCCTTTCAGTTTTTTCTTCGGGATGATGATGTCGTGGGCCAGGATGTTATCGGGCGTGATGAGCAGCGCGAAGTCCTTTTCCACGCGAAGACGTCCCACGAATGTGTCGCGGGCACGTTCCAGAATGGCCGTTACGATGGCCTCCTTGATATGGCGTTGGCGTCGTGCCATGAACGTCACCTGTACGCGGTCGCCGTCGAGTGCCGACATCGAGTTGCGCTCGGCCACGAATATCGGCAGGCTGCCGTCGTCGGGAACAAAACTGTTCTTGCCGTTGGGTTTGCGTCGGAAGCGTCCTTCCTGCACCTGTGTCTTGGTGTTCAGACGGTATGAGTTGTCGCTCACCTTTGTCAGATAGTCGTCCCATGCCATCTCTTCCATCGTGTCGATGGCCAGCATCTTCAGCGGATGGGTGTCGAGCTTGAGCGCCTTGAATATATACTTGAAATTGTATGTCTCGTTCGGATTCTCTCCGAACAGTGTCTGCAGAGCCTCGGTCATCTGCTTCTTGGACATTCTTTTTCCACCTTTTTTCTTTCCCATAATGGTTCGTGTCTTTTTAGTGACGGATGAACTCTCATCCTGCTATTGCAAAGTAACAAAATAATTCCCTATTTCACGATATTTCGGGTGATAATTTATTTTAAATTAATGAAAACGTCCGTACTTCACCGGTGTCCGGCTTGTGCGGCGCTGCGGCAGGCGGCTTGTGTCGTCGTGCTTCGTTCCGCTTCGGTCTGTATGTACCTACTGTTGCCGATGTCCGGCCGATGCCGGATGTGACAACGGTAAGTATGAATATTGTTTACTTTAACATATGTTAAGCGGCGTCTGCGACGCAATTTTCCGACAAGGCTCCGAAAACGGCTCGTTTTTTGTAAAATGGGATGCGCTGATTGTCAGCATGTTACGACAAAGGGGCTTTGTAAAGAAAGCAGAGAGGCCGGTTTCGCCTTGCAATAAGGCCGCCGTTGCATTGCGAAACCGGCCTCCTTGCAATGCGAAATGGCCGTTGCGGGAGTGTCGGGAGGCCCTTACGGCAAGAAAATCATGCCAGAAACGCGTGTAAAAGAAGCAGAGAGGGCCTCTCTGCTTTTCTGGTTTGAGAAAAAGAAAATGAGTTTTTTTCAGAATAATCACAACATGGGGCATGGCCGGGATACGTGCTTTCAGACAAAATTATGGACTTCGCGAGAACTGTCTTTACCAAATCTTTATTACTACTGTGTAGGGATTTCACTATTTTTTACTATATTTGCAGTCAAAATAAAGACTTTAATGGATATTCTTATAACAGGTGCAAGCGGCTTCATCGGCAGTTTTATCGTAGAGGAAGCATTGAGGCGGGGAATGAACGTGTGGGCTGCAATGCGGAAGACGAGCAGCCGCAAGTATCTTACGGATTCGCGGATAAATTTCATCGAGTTGGACCTGAGCAGCCAGACGCGGCTGGTGGAGCAGATGACAGGACTGTGTTTCGATGTCGTGGTGCATGCCGCAGGCGCTACCAAGTGTCTGCACAAGGAAGACTTTTTCAAGGTCAACACCGATGGCACACGCAATCTGGTGCGTGCATTGCAGCAATTGCAGATGCCGCTGAAGCGGTTTGTCTATGTGAGCAGCCTCAGTGTATACGGTCCGGTGCGCGAGCAGCGGCCGTATTCGGAGATTAAGGAGAGCGACATGCCGCGGCCCAACACTGCATACGGGCAGAGCAAGCTGGATAGTGAGCGCTTTCTTGACACGCTGGAAGACTTCCCGTGTGTCACGCTGCGCCCCACGGGCGTGTACGGTCCGCGCGAGTGCGACTACTTCATGATGGCGAAGAGCATCAAGGGACATACCGATTTCTCAGTCGGCTACAAGCCTCAGGACCTGACGTTTGTCTATGTGCTCGACGTTGTGCAGGCGGTGTTTCTTGCCATCGAGCGCGGCAAGTCGGGGCGCAAATATTTCCTTAGCGACGGCAAGGTGTATTCGTCGCGCACGTTCAGCGACTTGATTCACCGTGAGTTGGGGCGGCCCTGGCTCCTGCGCATAAAGGCTCCGATATGGGTGTTGCGCGTTGTGACATTCTTTGGGGAGTATGTCGGCAGGATTACCGGCAAGGTGTCGGCCTTGAACAATGACAAGTACAACATCATGCGGCAGCGCAACTGGCGTTGTGACATAGCTCCGGCACGCGAGGAACTGGGCTACACGCCGCAGTACGACCTTGAACGCGGCGTGCCGCTCACTGTCAAGTGGTATTGTGACAACGGGTGGCTGTGACAGTGTAGAGTTCAGAGCTGAGAGTATTGAGGTGTGATTACCATCAAGACTTGGACAGATGAGAATTTAGAACCGGTAATTATGATTGAGTGACATAGGGACAGTTGGTCTTGGTGTGAAAGGTCTTGAAGGTAATCAAACCTCAGATCTTAGTACCTCTGAACAGTCAAAGTCTTGATGGTAATCATACCTCAAAACTCATACCTTTGAACTCTTACCTTAATTTATATTGACAATGAAAATACTGACAAACCTTTTCAAGATAGAGAAGAAACCCAAGAAAGGCCTTATGGCTTTCGAGTGGGCCATGTTTGCATACATGGGTGTTACGTTGCTGCTGTTGCTCTTCACATACACCAAGGTCGATAATCCGGAGCCGATGCTTTACGGCCGTCTGCGCATTGCCGTGATGACAGTGGCGCTTTGGGGTGTATACCGCATGGTGCCGTGCCGCTTCATGCGTTTCTGCCGTGTGCTGGCACAGATGGCATTGCTGTCGTGGTGGTATCCTGAGACGTATGAGTTCAACCGTATGTTTCCTAATCTCGACCATGTCTTTGCCGGCTACGAGCAGTCGCTGTTCGGTTTTCAGCCCTCGCTGGTGTTTGCCGCCAAATGCGGCAATGCAGTGTTCAGCGAACTGATGTGTCTGGGATATACCGTATATTACCCGCTTATAGCCGTTGTCGTCCTGTTTTATTTCCTGTGGCGCTACGACCGTTTCGCCCGTGTGTCGTTCATTGTGCTCGGCTCGTTCTTCGTATATTACGTCATATATATATTCCTGCCTGTTGCCGGCCCGCAGTATTATTATGCTGCCGTGGGGCTCGACGGGATAGCCCGCGGCTCGTTTCCCGATCTCGGCAACTACTTTGCCACCCATCAGGAGGCCCTTGCGACACCGGGATGGAGCGGCGGATTCTTCTATGATATGGTGCGTTCGGCCCACGATGCCGGCGAGCGCCCTACGGCGGCGTTCCCAAGCAGTCATGTCGGTGTGAGCACGATACTGATGATTCTTGCATGGACAGCGCGCAGCCGTCGGCTGTTTCTCGGCATACTGCCGTTGTATGTGCTGCTTTGTCTGTCCACGGTCTACATATACGCCCATTATGCCATCGACGTGTTTGCGGGCTGGGTGTCGGCTTTTGTCATCTATGCCGTGCTCTATGCCGTTTACGTTAAGTGGGTGGGGAAAGAATGATGTTTGCTTGGTTCAGAGCTCTTTTTAATTCAGAGTTCAGAGTATAGAGTATAGAGTATTGAGGTATGATTAGCAGCAAGACCTTCACGTCAACACATTAATGACAACCTTTATGCTGCTAATCATACCTCAATACTCTATACTCTGAACTCTGAACTAAAAAGAGCTCTGAACTTTCTTTTTGACAACCTCCAGCAACTTCTGCAGATTCTCTTTGTTGTTGGCTGCGATGACTCCGCTCTGCCGTGTGCATGTGAGCGGCTGCCCGTCAAGGCCGGCCAGCATTCCTCCGGCTTCGGTTACAATGAGTGATGCAGCCGCAAAGTCCCATGGACTGAGCATATATTCGAAGTACAGTTCGCAGCGCCCCATGGCCAGATAGCACAGTTCGGGTGCGGCGGCCCCGAAACGGCGTATGTCGTTGCACTGCATGAATACGTCGCGGATAATGGCCGAGCACAGTCCGGTGTGCTCCTTGTGGTATACGGGCAGGGCGGTGCACATCACTGCATTGGCAAACGGACGGGCTGATACAGTTATGCGGCGGCCGTTGAGCCATGCTCCGCACCCGCGTCGGGCAGTGAAAAGTTCGCCCGTGCGCGGCAGATAGACAACTCCGAGCACGATATCGGCAGCGTGTTTCAGTGCCACGCTTATGGCGCATTGGGCTATGCCGCGGCTGTAGTTGGCTGTGCCGTCGATGGGGTCGATAATCCATGTCAGTTCGCGGGACGTGTCGTTCATGTCTTCTTCCTCACAGAGGAATCCGCTTTCAGGGAGCAGTGCGGCCAGCCGGTCACACAGGAAACTCTGTACTGCGACGTCGGACGATGTGACGATGTTGGCGAACCCATCTTTCTGTGAGATGTCAAAACCGTCGGTAACCATCAGGCCGGCGGCTTCCTTGACTATGTCGACAAGCGATTCTAAGGACGGTATGTTCATATAGTATGATTTTTATAAATGAATAATTGCGGTGTGCGGCAGAAGTCCTTGTATAGGAAACGGCCGTACACCGCAATTATTGCAAAGTCATGGATGTTTATTTGACGGCTTCTACCGTGTATCCGGCATCGCGCAGCAGATTGAGCAGTCCTTTGCTGCCGGGCAGATGGCCTGCTCCCACGGCAAACAGCGTCGGCTTGCCGGCCATTATAGCGGGCATTTTCGTGAGCCAGTCGGCATTGCGGGTGTATATCAGAGCGGCATCCTCTTCGGGTGTAGAGTCGCATGCAGTGTTCTGCTTTTCGTCCATCACGGCCTTGATTCTGTTGATGTCCTGCGAGAAATATGCCTTTGCCAGTGCTGCCGTTATGCCGGAGTAATAGTCGGAATTGTCGACAAGACACATCAGCAGCTGCTTCTGACGTTCTGTGGTCATGCCGTGAAAGAGTGTTCTGATTTGAAAGTCGACAGTCTCCAGTCCCACTACGGGCTTGCCTTTCTCCATGGCCGCTTTCTGGAAATAGCCGTCGATGAGGTTTGCCGGGTCCACGCCCGGTGTCTGCTTCATATACATCATCAGTGTGAACTGCGTGTTTAGGGCCTGTGGTGTCATGCGTCCCATCTGCTGCTCTACCATGGGGTTGGTCATGTCTGTGCCGATGAGTGTGGTCATGAAGGCGTTGAGGCGTGCCAGCTCCTCGGGCGACAGGATGTCCTTGAGTGTCTTCCCGTCGGGCAGCATCATGGCCTGCATCATATTCTGCATGCCTTCGGGGTTCGTCACCTGTTGCATGTCGAGCTCTCCGCACACCTGTTCCGTAAGGTCCATAGCGTCGCGCAGGCCGGCAACGGAGTCCGCAAAGCTCACCGGGGCGAGGTGGTATGTGCCCACGATGTACGATGGTTTGGCGAGGCTTCCGCCCGATATTCTGTACAATAACTGTGCGTTCACGCCGGTAAACACTGCTGTAAGCAGCATGAGGACGGTTGCGGTTCTTTTCATTTTCATAATTTTCTCAAGTTTGTTGTTTATTGTTTATATTCTGTTTTTCAGATGTTCTCGCCACGTTCGTTTGCCAGTTCGTCTATCTGTCGTATGAGATCGTCGTTGGTGCGCTGCATCCGGCGGTAAATCATATATGCAATGACAAGTCCGGCACAGCCGCCGACTGCGAATCCTATGCCGCTTCCCGTCATCACGGCAGAGTCGCTGTTGGCAATCAGTGTGTAGCAGAGGAACCCGAAAACAATTATTGCCGCCAATACAGATATCGCAAAATGAATCATTCTAAGGCGCTTCATCTTGACGAGCTTGCCGGCTGTTTCGACAAGGTTGCCTGCAATCCAGTCGGCCGGATTGGTCGTGTTGATACGATAGTCGGCATATACATCGGCAATGCATAACACTACAATGATGATGTAAAGCCACAATGGAATGTGGAATACAAAGGTGAACAAAGCATATATGATGGCTATAAACGGCAGGAGTACGAACGTTTCGAACCATATATATTTCTTTATCCACGACATGCGGCTACTCATTGTCCGGCTGATAAGACTGTCGTTTATAATCTCCTGACGGCTTAGTTTCTGTTTCATTATCTCGAGTTGGGCACGCATCTGCTCGAGTTCGTTGTTGGTGTTGATGTTGTTTGTTTCCATATTTCTTTCTGTTGTTATCTTGCTGTTTGTATGTTTCGTTTGTCATGTATGTCTGTCTTGCTTCGTTGCGGCAGACCGGCTATTTCATCTTCCGCAGCTCCTCCTTGATGCGGAGCAGTCTTACCGAGACATACTTTGCCGATATTCCCACTATCTCGCCAATCTCTTCGTACGGAATGTTGTCCAGCCAGAGCAGTATTATTGCACGGTCGAAAGGGCCGAGACGGCTGATGCGGTTGTAGAGCATACGCACCTGACGGGTGTCGGTGTCGGTATCTTCATACAGGTCGATGTCCATATTCAGGCGTACAGGCTTGCGTTTCTTCTTGCGGTCGATTGATATGCATGTGTTCAGTGCAACGCGGTATATCCATGTACGGATGTCGCTTTTGCCTTCAAAGGAGCCGAATCCCCGCCACAGATTCATGAGAATCTCCTGATACAGGTCGTTAACTTCGTCGGTGTCTTTCGAGAACATGTAGCACACGGTGTATATTGTGCCCTTGTGTTCGCGCACTGTCTGTACGAATTTCTCTTTATCGCGGCCCTGTGCTGCGTCGTCACAATTATTCTCCATTGTATATTATTTAATAGTTATACTTTTGCATAGAGTTTCAACATAATTATTTTGAATGTTTTTTATGTTCTGCCCATTAGACGTTCTTTCGTCTTGTTTACTACAAAATAAACTGTTTTTTTCGAAAAAAAATCCCAAACGGCGTTTTTGTGCATTTGTATAAAGGCAATAAACTGATTTTTTCACGATTGGGAAATAAAAAATTGGTATTTTTGCAATTGAATACTCAATATGAAACAATTATGATACGGAGTTTGTTTTTCGATATAGACGGCACATTGTGCAGTCTTAAGACCCACGAGATACCGGAATCCGCCGTGCGGGCCATAACCGAGGCCAAGGCCCGCGGAGTGAAAATCTTCATATCCACGGGGCGCCCGATACAGATTATAAACAACATAGGAACTATAGAACATCTCGTAGACGGATATATAACGACCAACGGAGCGTACTGTTTTGTCGGCGATACGGCGGTATGCTGCATGCCTATACCCGCTGCCGATGTTCGTACGCTTACGGCTGATGCCATGGCCGAAGGGTATCCTTGTATTGTGGCCGGTGACAAGGGTATAGCCGTATATGGCAAGGCCCGCGAGACTGTAGACAGAATATTCCGTGGCGAACTCAACGTTAGCGACCTTGACTTTGAGCGTCCGGCCGGTGAAGTGCTCTGTGGCAATGTGCTTCAGGTGACGTCGTTCTGTTCGTCGGAGCACGAACAGAAGCTGATGGAGCGCGTCGGTCATTGCGTGTCGGCACGATGGCATCCGGCCTTCACCGATATCACGGCCGACGGTGCTGACAAAGGGAAAGGCCTCGCCGCTATGGCCCGGCATTTTGGTCTCGACATTTCGGAGACCATGGCTTTCGGTGACGGTGGCAACGACATATCCATCATCCGCCGTGCCGGCACGGGTGTGGCAATGGGAAATGCCGGCGACAATGTGAAAGCCGCGGCCGACTATGTGACAACTTCGGTCGACGATGATGGTGTGATGAATGCTCTCGTGCATTTCGGCGTGATAGATAAGTAGGGATTTTCGGAGTTAAAGGAGTTGGCAAGGAGCGATACTCCCCTTGACTCTTCTGGCTCCGAAAAAAGAAAATACCTAAAGAATAATAGTATTATGAACAGAATCATTATAACAATAGTATTGTTCCTGGCTTGCCTTGTATCGCCTGTCAAGGCCCAGCCCGGACAGTTGGCCGCCATTAAGGGCACGGTGGCCGAAGGCTACAACTTCTGGCTGTACGCCCCGCGTGAGTATGTGGCCGAACATAGGCGCATACCGGTAATAATATTCCTGCACGGGGCGAGCCTTTGCGGCAATAACATGCAGCGGGTGCGGCGTTACGGACTGTTGCATGCCATAGAGAAAGGCCGCTACTATCCGGCCATGGTGATAGCACCGCAAAATCCAGGCGGGGCATGGAGCCCGAAAAGAATAGCAAACATACTCGACTGGGTGCAGGCCAACTACGATACGGACACCACACGTGTATACGTCATCGGCATGAGTCTCGGAGGATATGGAACACTCGACTTCACCGGGACATATCCCGAGCGTGTGGCGGCTGCCATGGCACTTTGCGGCGGCAGTACGCTTAAAGACTTTTCGGGACTGGGGCGAGTGCCGCTGTGGATAATGCACGGCACAGCCGACCGTGCAGTGTCAATAAAGGAATCGAAGAGAGTTGTTGGTGCAATGCAGGCTGCGGGATATGACAAGCTGCTGCGCTATGACTGGCTTCCGGGGGCATCGCACGGTGATCCGGCGCGTATATTGTATCTCAAGCAGACATACGACTGGCTTTTCTCCCACTCGCTCGACGACAAGCCACGCTATCTTGAAACAGACATACCTATTTCAATGTCCGACTTGAAGACGGCATACGAGTATCTTGACCCGGAAGAGACACGGTTTGAGATAGTAGACGGAATCAGGAAGTCTGAATGATTATTGCCGATGTTCAGGCTGTGTGGACTATCGTTTTTACCTGTTAAGGCCTTATCCTTGTATTTGTGCAATGGACAAATACAAGGATAAGACCCTATACAGTACGGTTATCTGTTCTTTGAAAACACCATTCCATCCGTTACGTAACATTCGGAACAGTCGCTGACATCAGTCACATCGCTTACACTTATTTTTCCGTTGGCGGGATTGTATGTGAGCATGGCCTTGTGTATTCCACCGTCGCGTCCGCCGGTGAATGTCACTGTGGCCTTGTTTCCTTCTTCCGTCCACTTGGTGATGATGCAGTTGTCTATGTTCATGCCGTAGCAAACGCTTATCTTTCCGTAGCACATGTTTACCGTACCGTCGCTTTCGTCAACGACACTCTTTCCGTAAAGGTCGAGTTCCAGCATGCCTTCACTTCCGTTGCCCTTGAAAGTCCATATACCGGCAAAAGGGCCTCCGCGTTTCACGATGTAATCGCCCTTGAATGTCTTGTTTTCTTTTACGCTGATAAGCAGCATTTCCGGAAGAGTCACTTTCATCGTTCTGTCAGCCTGCAGCACCATTGTCACAGCACTGTCGTCGGAAGTTTTGCAGATGGCCTTGCTGCCCGAAATCTTTGCCTCTGTTATGTCGTATGATGTGCTTCCGTTTGCTGACATCAGTGTTATGAGTCCTGGGCAGGGCTCCTCGTCCATGCTCATAGGGTTGGGTATCGAATTGTTGTAGAAGTCGATGTTGAGGTGCAGTTCATCTGAATACCATACGCCCTTGAACGGCTTAGCGCCTGCCTTGATTGTGGCTGCGGCTGCCGTTGCCTGTGTAGCCGTTGCGGTTGTCGCCTGTTTTGCCGTTGCTGTCTCTTTGGCGTTTGTGTCGCCCACCACAGAATCGAGCGCCTTGTCTACCTTTTCAAGCGCTTTTCCTAGTTTCTTGAAGAACTGGGCGTTGGCCTCTTGAGGTAAGAAAGCCATGAGCGCGGCTACTGTCATTGTCACTAATAATGTCCTTTTCATATCTTCTTATCGTTTTGTTTGTGTTATTTGTGCAGTTATCTTTGTCTTATCCGTAGAGTAAGAATCAGTTGCTATACTATGTGTTCCGTACCGTCTTTCGTGCGGATGATATTGTTGCCGAGAATATCCTTGCCCACAATCTCCGCCTCTTCCTCACTTCCGTCGTCATAGATCACTTTTCCTTTCTTATTGCCGCCATTGCTGAAGAACACCTTGAAAATGACATAGAGGAAAATAAGCAGCAGGGCTATCATGACAAGCATCATGGCCAGATAGAAGGCTATGAATGTGAGCACGGCCATATAAACGGCATATCCTATCCGTCCGCCCCAGCCGGGGAAAGCTTTGATGGTGGGATAACTTTTCTTTCCGATGTAGCCGAAAAGTGCCAGCAGAAGCAGTCCGGCCACTACATTTATGGTCTTGTTGTCGATGCTTGTCATTTGCAGGACGAAGACAATCAGACTGACAATGGCTCCTCCGATGAAGGCATTGATGATGAGATTACCCGACACAGGGGTGTGTACAGGGTTGAGACGTGCGAACATGGCATTGTCCAGCTTGTTCAAAAATTTTAATTCCATAGTTTTTTAATACATGTTATGAATTGGGTGGTTTTCCGATAACGGTACTTAATTGTACAATTATCAGTCTGCGCGTATCCGATAAACAAGTTTATTTGTTTATGACAAGTATCCTTGTTTATGACGAGAAGAAGCGGACGGCAGAGATAAGGTTGATCTATGACGATACGAAAAACGTGGAACCTATGCCTGTCACTCGTTCTACGGTCAGAGGCTCTGGTAATCGCCCGAATGTCGAAACGAGCAACGCCAAAGCCCCACGCCGATATGTTGACCTTTGTCTCCCATACACATACACCGGCATACGGCACGTATAGCCGTGTGCGTACAGCAGGGAGACGTTGATATGACATACCCATAGAGCGTTGACCATTGCCTTGTTCTTTGACATTCATTCGAAATTTACCAGATTTCTGACCGTCAAAATCAAGACGTCAACAACGCCTTTAATAAATAAAGATGGCTATATTCCGTCACGCGGTCAGCAGCCATGTCATTTCCCACCTCACTTGATTACAGTTTCCTGTATTGCCATGCGTGGGCTTTGACAGATGCAAAGATAGGTAAAAAGAGTGAAAAAATGAAAAATAAATATAGAATTTAAAGTAAAAAAAGAGAATCATGAAGGTATTGCAAACGCAATGCCTTCATGATTCTCTATAATTTGGATATACGGACAAGGTGGTATATTAAGATTGTGATGAAATGGGATAATCGAAAACTATGTCATCTGATGACACTTTTTCTCGATTAGTTTTTGGTTGCATGAAGGAACACAAATACATTTGTAATCGGAAACTCTGTCACCCGGTGACATAAAATTCGATTAACGATGAAAAGTATTGAACGGAAAAAAATACCAGAACGAACTCGTTTCCCTGCGGAATAACGGGATGACCAAGATTATAGAAATGTAGAGCCCGACAATCTCACAAGCCGTAATCAAATGTATGTAACAATGGAAACCAACGTTTGAATAAGAGGCGGCAACGGTACTGTCCGTTGCCGCCTCCTGCCTTTACGCGCCTATCTGCTGCTGGTAGATGGTCAGTCCGAAGTGGGGTGTGACGGCATAGATATGCTCCATGATGGTAGCAAGGTTGTGTTCGTAGGCCACCCATTCCTTGTCATGGACAAAGAAGTAGAACTCTACTGGCAGTCCGGTGTTTGTGGGCTCGAGCTGGCGCACCATTAGAGTCATTTCAGAGTTTACTTCGGCGCACGAAGCCAGATAACGTTCTACGTATTGGCGGTAGAGTGTGAGGTTGACCACTCCCGGCCGTATGTCTTTTTCAGAGAAGTATTTTTTTTCAATGAGTTGTTTTCTGATGGCGTCGTCGACGGGACGTATGCTGCGGAAGTCATAGAAAACACGGCGTTTGACACGTCGTCCCGGGCTCTCCTGCATTCCAATCCAGTTCTGGAACGAGTCGTCGACGAGTGTCTGGGGTGTCACGGTCATGATGGTATTGTCGAAGTTGCGCACCTTTACCGTGGTCAGCGTAATGTCCTCCACGTTGCCGTCGATGCCCGATTTCGGCACTGTTATCCAGTCTCCTTTGTGCAGCATGTCGTTGCTTGTGAGTCGTATTCCGGCAACAAGTCCTGATATTGTGTCCTTGAACACGAGCATCATTATGGCCGACGTGGCGCCAAGTCCGGCAAAGAGCGTCGAAGGGTTCTTGTCGATTGTGATGGCAACGATCACAATTACGGCTATGAATATTATGATAATCTTGAGCACACCGCAGAACGAGTGGAAATATTGGTTTGTTGCCGAGCGTTTGTCGTTGTTGAGCTGTTTCAGCGAGTCTATGAGCACGATGGCCAGTCGCACCGACATTACAGTGATGTATATGGCCGTAAGCCGTTTCAGAAGTTCGTGTACAAAGGGAAATTCCTTGAACACGAGCGGCAGCAGAATCCATATCACTATGGCCGGAGCGATGCGGCTGGCCGCCACGAGCACCCGTTTGCTCAGCATCACGTCGTCCCATGTGTTTTTGGTCTTCTTTGTCAGCTTGTGTATCATGGGCATCAGTATTCTGCGGCACAATATTCCGGCGAGAGCAGACAGCATTACGGCTATCATCACCAGAAGCGTGTGGCGCAGTATGGTTACGGCACTGCCCGTGATGCCGCACAGGCTGATGAACCGGTCTACGTAGATTCCTATTATTTCCATATTCTTTATTTATGTTTTAGAGTTTCTTTTTTTAATCCTTTCATGGTCAAGGCTCGCAGAGCACCGTGCATACACGGTCGTGAAAAGCGCGCCCGCTGCGACCCTGCATTACGCCCTGGTTGATTATTGCGAAGCACAATGTGTGGCCATTGGAGGCAGTGCAGTAACCGGCCAGTGAGCTGATGCCGGTCAGCGTGCCTGTCTTGGCATGCACGTTGCCCGATGTAAGTCCGCCGCGCATACGGCCTTTCAGTGTGCCGTCTTCCCCGGCTATGGCCATTGACGGATAAAGATGGACGAATATCTCGTTGTTTCTGAAGGCATAACGCAACATTCCCACTTCCAGTTCGGCCGAAACATAGTTGTAGAGCGACAGTCCGCTTCCGTCGGCAATCCTGTAGGCCCCTGCGTCAAGTCCTATGCGCGAAATCAGTTTGCGTATTGCCGTCCGTGCGTGCGACGCCTTGGCCGGAGTGTTGCCCGTTGCCGACGCAATCTGGTAGAACATGGCTTCGGCAAAGAGGTTGTCGCTGTCTTTCATCATCCTTATGAGCACCTGATCGATGGTGTGAAACCGTGAGCATACGATGAATGCGCCGTTGGGAAGACGGCCTTGCGCAAGTTCGGCCTCGACAGTGACGCCCCTGCTTTCCAGTTCCTCGACAAAGCGTTCGGCAAATCTGTCCTTGCGCGATATGAGCAGTGGTGACAGCACGGGGTTGTCGTCGTCCCAGCACCATCCCTCGCCGTAGCGCAGAGTGTCTTTCATCGACTTGTCGGCCACGATGCGGCCGCGGATTGTGTCAACGCCCATCTGAAGTATGGACTCCACGAAAGCGTTCATGTCGTCGCTGTTGAACAGCGGGTCGAATCCGCCCACACACCATATGTCGCCCGTGAGGGTACGGTTTTCGATGACACCGGTATGGTAGAGCGATGTCCGGAAACGGTAGGAGCCTCCCAGACGGTCGATGGCAGTGATGGCCGTGAGCACCTTCATTGTCGATGCCGGCCGCATGGTCTGCCGCTCGTTGTGGCGGAATATGGCACTGTCTGCCGTAAGGTCGTAAACCATGATTCCTATCTGCGACGTGTCGAACATCCTGTCGCCCAGCATGTCCGTAATCTTTGCCTGTACATTTTGCGGCCATGGCAGTATGGAGTCGGCCGCAGTGGAGTCTGCGGATGTGGCGCTGAGGAGCGGGTCTTCGCGCTCAGTGATTAAATCATTGTCCGTCTGTGCCGCCGTCGGGACGCATATGCATATCAGCGACATTATGACGATGAAGTATCTTTTCATAAGAAAAACATGTCTTTGTTACAGTAGTGCAAATTTACGATAAAATCGTGAGATTATGCACCCGCAGAATGAGGAAAATGATTCCCGTTGGAGGAAATATGTTTACTTTAACGTATGTTAAGCGCCATCCGGCCTGATGTTTCTGCACAACGGGCCGAAAATTGCTGTTTTTGCTTCAAATGGGGAGCGCTGATTATCAATACGTTACAAAAACCAAGCTCTGTAAAGAAAGCAGAGAGGCCCTTATCGGCTTGCAATAAGGCCGTTATTGCATTGCGACGGAGGCCTCGTTGCAATGCGAAACGGCCGTTGCGGGAGTGCCGGGAGGCCCTTACGGCAAAATTACCATGCAGAAAACAGGTGTAAAGAAAGCAGAGAAGGCCTTACGGCTTTTCTATTTCGGGAAAAATAAAATGCGTTTTTTCAGAATAATCCTTACGTTTTCATTGACGGACATATGCGGGGCTGGTTTTTATTGGTTTTTACAACATCTGATACATTTTTCTTAATAAAAATATTGTCACCTTAAAAAGTTTTGTTATCTTTGCAGGCGTTAAAGACAGGAAACAGCCATCATGGCTGTATGAAAGAAATGACATCAAATCTGAAAACTATATTTATCAACCGAAACAATGAGTAACAGAATTATTATGAGCATAGCAATGGCTTTGATATGCTCAATGGCAATTGCACAGACTTACAGATGTACAAGGGCGGAAAAGGAAGTTTTCGACCAATATCCAGACGAGATTCTCCATCGTACGAATTACCGGACCGACGAGGAGTGTGTACGGCTTAACGCACGCTATTACATACCCGCCGACAAACAGGCGCTCATAAGACAGTATGTCAGCAACAGGGAGTTTCATAAGGTATGTCTGGAATTTCTTCTTCCCGATTCGCTCCAACAGCGTGTAAAAAGAAAAATCAGACTGGACGAGCATTATCAGGACTCTATCGACATGGTGCTGATTCCTGAGTACGGGAATAAAATATCGGGCGACAACATCAGCTATGCCCTCCACAGCAGGAAATATATCAAGCTCGATGATGCCCAATATGATTATATGCTTGCAAAAGCGCTTGACATGGCCCACAGGATACGGAGAAACCGGACGTTGAACGTATGGAACGAAGAAATGGAAATAATAAGGAAGACTCTGTCAAAGGAACAGCTTTACAAGTTTTTCCGCAACAAAAACTCTGCCAAAGTAACGAAAGAGGCACGACAGGCATGGAAACGTATCTGCGAGGCCGGACTCGACACACAGCTTGACAGCGTAAAGGACATGAGTCTTGCCATCTCATATTTCAACGAGCGGCAGAGGATAAAGGACATATACCGGTATTATGGTACGTCCCAGAAAAAATATCTTGCGGAACTGAGCAGACATATGCCGCCGATGATAAAAATGCTGGATTCCCTCGATAAGAAAGCCAGGATGGAAGAACAAGAAAAGAAGAACGGGACCGTGGGCAAAGACTTTATATGGTAACATAATCCATAACTTATCAATTATAATACGAACCTAAGATGAAAACAGATTTCAGATGTATCAATATGTCGAAACTCAGCATATTGGTAATGGCTTGTGCGCTGTCTTTAGGCACCACCTGTATGCAGGCATCAGTTAAAATTCCGCCCGAAGACATAAAGCACGCGGTGAGAATATTGAAAAACATCGACACCGACCAATCGAAAGACTGGGCCATCAGTCTTTTGAGAAAGGCAGCCGACAACGACACTCTTGCCTATGCCATGAATACTCTCGGACTGGCCTATATGGCCGGTGCCGGTGTGGAGCAGGATTCGGCACAGGCCGTGGCATGGTTGGAAAAGGCGGGGGCGCACGGGTACAGCGAGGCCTATCACAACCTTGGCATGATGTATAAGGACGGTGGAGGCGTAGCCCAGAATTTCGCCAAGGCATACGACGCTTTCAGGCGCGGAGCTGAAAATGGCTCGGTTGTCTGTAAGTACGACGAGGGGTTCATGCTATACAAAGGTCTTGGATGCGGGCAGGATTATATACGCGCCGCCAGACTGTTCGACGACGCTATAAGCAAAATAGAACACACTCCGTCGATGTATATGCTCGGACTTTGCTACCGCAACGGCTATGGAGTGCCGCGCGATTCGGCACGTGCCGGACAGCTCCTCGACCGTGCTGCGATGTTGAGTTTTGGCCCGGCAATGGAGGAACTGAGACGCAGCCGCCCGGAGAACTATTTGGGCGAGATGTACGGGGAGGACGGTGTTGATGCCGAAGCACCTGCACAGATGCCCGAAATCTCTGCCGAAGTGAACGACACAAGCCTGATATACGGCATGCACAGCGGATTCATCGTGATGTACGACTGGAGTGGAAAATTCGTATTGGGCGAGAAGCCGGTAACTATGGATATACGTCGCGCCGGAGAGGGAAAGGCCGCAGGCCGAATGATACTGGCCGGCGACACCGTCGCTTTCAAGGCAGATATAACAGCCGACGGCCGTCTTCTGTTCTCAAAAGGAAACGTAAGGTTGAACGAACGCTACAACATAGGGCAGAAAACAAACTACCGTATGGATAATGCTGTCCTTGATGTATGGAAAGACAAGATCTTTGGGCGGCTGAACCTCTATTCGCTCAATCTGAAAGAACCGGAACGCCCGATGTATATCGAGCTGTCGCGCATTTCAATGCACGGCAACAGCGTTGACGCTGACCAACGCTTCACACATATCCATGCCACCCCCAATCCTTTCAGGCATGAGTTTACAGCGACGTTCGAACTGCAGGAACAGTGCAATGCGCAGGTGCGCATTTTCGATCAGGCCGGAAGAATGGTATATACGCGCAGTCTTGGCACAATGAGTGCCGGCAAGCACGATGCTGCAATAGCTCCGCAGATTAAAGACGGCACTTATGTGCTGAACATCAAAGCCGGAAAACAGATTTTGCGTGCAATAATCGTTAAAAAAGGAGACGCGCTATGAAAAAGTTTTTGTTGATAGCAATATTTTTTCTAACTTTGTTACCCGTAATCGGAGACGGTGGCTATTCGCGGCTGTCGGCCCAGAGGATGGCATTCGAGGACGGTTCGTGGTGGCTGCCTGATGTGGAGGTCAACGGTGAAAAAAAGGAGACATGCGACATTTGTGGTGAAACCTACGATGCCAATGACCCAAGCAGCCATGAATGTACTGTAAAATGTGAATACTGTGGTGAGACAGTCGACCTTGATCGTTATGATCATCACATGGAAACCGTTCATCCTAATCTTGCTGATGGTTCCTATTGTCCTTTCTGCAATACTCAACTGACAAAGGAAGAGGAGTATACACATGACTGTCGGAATCTTACAATAACAGGAGGTTCAGGTGGAGGCTCCGGTGGTTCCGGAGGCGGCTCATTAAACATCGGTATAGGTACAGGTGGAAATTCTGGAGGAAACAATGGAGGAGGTACTGGAGGGAACGATAATGGAAATACCGGTGGAAACAATAATGGGAATAATACTCCTCCCTCTTCAAACAACTGGAAAGGATTGGATAATGCCATTAAACATTTGAATTCCAAAGCGATAAGTTATAAAGAGTATAAAAGAATAAAAAAATCCGGAGAATGTGCAAAATACGTCCGTTTGGCTCTTCAGGCTGGTGGAATAGATACATCAGACCATCCTGTATATGCAAAAGACTATGGTTCGTATTTGATAAAATGGGGATTTCATGAAGTTTCACGTACGAATTATGTTCCTCAAAAGGGTGATATAAGGGTATGGCAGAATTATCCGGGAGGCAGTGTAGCCGGGCACATCCATCTGTTTAATGGTCAATCTTGGGTTTCTGATTTTTTCGAACCTAATAACGATGGTCCCAATCCCAAATACAGAAAATACAATAATTATAAAATATATCGAAGATGAAAAAAACCAATTTATTTAAGATCATGTTATCGGTATTCTTTATGCTGTTTTCTTGCGTATCTTTTGCACAAACAGCATCAGAAGATGCTATGTGTAAAAAGTTGGAAACCTTTTACAAGGAATACTATCGGTTGGCAATGTCTGATGAACCGAATGATTATACAGACGGACTAATCAAGTTGATAAAGAAATACTGTACAAAAGAATTTGCTGAAAGAATAGAATATGACCAATTAAATGGAGTAGGATTAGATTTTATAATGGATGAACATGTTGACTGTTCATATATTTCAACTCTGTCAATCTCAAAATCCGACAAATATTATAAAGTGTCATTTGATGCTGATATTCCGGATGTAAATGGTAAAAAGACAAAGAAAAAAGTAATATTGGCTGTTTATCTGAAAGACGGATTGGTTGATGATGTTGATGAACTGCAAGGTTGGGAACAATGATCTGAAAAGAAACCGGTACATAGAGAATTTCTATGATGCTAAACATCTTTGTGCGAAAGAAGCGTAAAAAGAGCTGTGTCAGGCTATAGAAACTATGGCTTGGCGCAGTTTTACTTATGCATCCGTAGAATGTAATTTGATGTTTTATCTACACCATTTGGATATTACAATAATAAACTGTTTTGTATTTCAAACACTAACCTATTAATGCTACTACCATAACTGTATGAATAAGAAAACGGTATTGAAGAACATCGCATATGCTATTTTTGTCATTACATGCGTGCTGACGGCAATTGACACCGGCCTGTTTGTCTATCCTTCGCTGTCAAGATACCTTCTGCTTGAGGCCGGAGCAATGGTCTTGTCGGTTTTATGTATTCTCACGAATATTGTATACAGGCGGGATATAGCAATAGGAAAATTGGGATTGTTCATATTTGCCTGGATTTTATACATAATCCTGCACGGTTGTCTTATTGCTGAGACATGCGAGCAATACCGTACATATTATTTATGTACGACACTGTTGCTGATCCTCGTGGCGGCAGACATGCAAAAGGCACGGTTGCTTACACGCAAAAATATTGAGACAACATTGCTGGCCATTGCCGCCATACACATTGTCTGTATCGCTGCACAAAGCATTGGTGTGGCAGAAAGCGGTAATGAATATTTTGATGTTACGGGATGTAATGAGAACCCTACAGTCACGGCAATCTATCTTGTGGGGTGCATCCCAATGCTGGCTGCCCGCATAAAAAGAGGAGAACACAAACCGGCATACTTCATATTCCTGCTTGCGGTCATGACAGGCATTGTCATTCTGAACTGCCGTACGGCATACATAGGCTTGGGAGTGGAATTTGCCGTCGTCATTGCCGTTAAATATAGCCGGCAAGGTCATGCTTTAATAAAGAGGCATGGGGCATACACATGTCTGCTTGGTGTGGTGCTGTTGCCGATTGTCGTCGTTGCCGGCATGAAGATGTACGGCATGAAGAAGGATTCTGCCGACGGCCGTATGCTGATATGGAAGCTGTCTACGGAGATGATGGCCGGAAAGCCGTCCGGATACGGTTACGGACTGTTTGAAAAGAACTACAATTTGCGACAGGCCGACTATTTCGCCAACCGCGAATACACCGATACAGAAAAGCGCAACTCCGACTTTGTATATATGCCATACAACGACTATCTCGAACACGGCATTGAAGGAGGTATTGTCGGTATGGTTTTCCTACTTGCTTTTTATGCGATGATGGCAGGAAAGGCGGTGCAGGCTGACGACAAAGAGGCTGTGGCGGTCTTTGCCGCCTTTGCGGTGATGTCGCTGTTCAATTTCGTGTACACAACGATACAGTCGTGGCTGCTGGTCGTATGCTATGCGTCGTTTGTTCTGGCAAAGACAGACTGTCACGTCTCGTCAACAATACGTCTGTCCCACCATGCTGGCATCGCCATATTGGTGCCTGTCGCCTTTGCCATGTATACAGTCTTCGGTTTTGCCGGTGCCCAGATGCAGCTGAAGCGAACAGGCAGTGCTGCCATCGGCCTGCATTGCACCGACGACCGGAATCTTGAAGCAATGGAACACCGTATAGGCACGTCCGAAGCATACTGGAGCCACAGGGCCGCCAACAGCATCGCCTGCAAAAACTACACCGAGGCTTTGTCGCACATCCGCAAAGCCCGCAGATATTCATCGCATCCCGAACTGTTTGCCATGGAATACAGCTGTCTGAAACATACGGGCAACGTTGACGATGCAGCATGCCGGCTGGACACATTGTCCTATATGCTGCCGCAGAAACTCTCCGTCAAGTATATGCTGATGAAACATCACATCGGCGGCAACCGTCCGCAGGAGGCCCTGCGCTACGCCGACGATATTCTTTCTACCGAAATAAAAGTGAAATCCGACGAGGCTGAAAATATCAGAAACCGGGCAAAACATTTCAAGAAACACTATGAACAGAAAAATTAAAGTGCTGTTGGCATTGGCCGCAGCAGTTGCAGTACCGTCAATAGCCCAGCAGTCGTACAGGGAGAAGTATGCCGACCTGCTTGAACTCTATTCCGGAAACAGTGAAGACAGTTTGAAATACAAAGCGGCAGTATTTCTTGTCGACAACATGGACGGACATATGTCGCCCGAGGGAAAACCTATGGAGCGGTACACGCAACGTGTGAGAACGATAGGAAAGACCACCGGCATCCACCGGCTGCAGACAGAATGGCACGACGCTGCGAAGACGGGGCCGGTAAGGCATCTGCCGGACAGCGCGGTTGTAAGCAGCCGGTATCTTGCCGACAACATTGAGGCGGCGTTTGCAGCGTGGGAAAAGGCGGCGTGGAAAGACGGGATAACATTCTGGCAGTTCTGCAGATACATACTGCCATACCGTGTCAACGACGAGTATATCGGTGGCGAATGGCGCGAGACACTGCGTACACGTTACGGTGCCCTGACCGAAGGTGTGTCTGACGTGAGGCAGGCATTCGCCATCGTCAAGGATTCTGTGTTCAAGGCCGTAGCACTGTCGAACGACTATTGCCCGTACAATCTTGACCCTGTCACCTGTCACATCGTCGGCCGGGCCGAGTGCAGCCAGCGGTGCATACTGCTTGTAGCTGTGCTGAGGGCGCTCGGCATACCGGCTGTAATTGACGGCACACCCATGTGGGCCGACTACAGCAACAAGGGACATGCGTGGGTGGCCATGGTGGCTTCCAACGGGGATACATATACCGTATATGAGGATGACAAGGTGGCCCGACTGTTCAACCCCGTCGACGCGTCACGGTTTATCCCACGCTACAGGATTAAGCCGGAAGACAACTGTCCGTATACCGTTAAGACAGAAAAGACACCGGTAAAGGTGTACCGTATATGCTATGACCGCTGCAACAGAGTGGAGCCGGAAGACCCCATGATGCTTGCAAGCCCGTTCATACAGGATGTCTCTCCGCAATACGGTCTTAAGGCTGACATAGAGCTGGATGCAGACAACAACGATGCCGTGTATCTGTGCTCGTATCTTTCGGGTATGGACTGGGCGCCGGTAGCCAAGGCCAAGCCTGAAAACGGACGGGCTGTATTCCGTGGCGTGGGCGAAGGGGCCGTGTGCGTGGCCGTAACTGTGGGTGAAGGCAAAAGAAAAACCGTGTCGTGTCCGTTCATCGTAGGCGAAAATGGTATTGAGAAAGAGTTTATACCGTCGCCCACCGAAAAACATACGATACACATAAACCGTAAATATCCGTTGTGCTCGTACATCACTGACACTTGGGGGCCTATGCGTGGAGGAACATTCGAAGCTTCCATGACCGAAGATTTCAGCGATGCCGACACAATTGCCGTGATACGGACAATGCCTTACGGCATGACCACGCTTGACGTATCGCCGGATTCGCATGGCAGGAAATACCGCTTCCTTAGGTATCATGCTCCGGCCAACAACCGTTCCTCGCTCTCTGAACTGCAATTCTACACTACCGGTGAGGCGGGAGAGCAGGAGCTGCTTACAGGCAGATATTTTACCTCCGGAACAGACTCTGCAAAACTTGGCAATGTGTTCGACGGCAATCCGGCAACTGCGGGCAAAGGGCTCAAAACGGGCTACACCATCGGCCTTGATCTCGGGGAGAACAATGCCGCCACGATTTCAAAAATAGTGTTCGGCCCGTCAACCGACCTGAACTTTGTGGAGAAAGGCCATCTGTACGAACTGTACTGTTTCGATACCGAATGGCGGCTTTTGGGGAGGGTATATTCAAAGGGTGACAGCCTCACCTTCGACAATGTTCCGGTAGGTGCGCTGCTGCTTCTGAAAGACAAGAGCGGAGGAAAAGAGGAACGTATCTTCGAGTATACAGACGGTAAACAGATATGGCACTGAATCGTAAATCAACTGACAATTATTAAAACATAAAAAACAATGAGTAACAAAATTCTTTTAAGCATTGTATTGGCATTGATGTATTCAACGGCAAATTTTATTCCTTTTCCACGTATATAATAAAAATCGTAAATGAAGAAGTTCTTTTGTATTATCATCGCTTTGCTCACTCTGTTCTTTACAGCTGGAGCACAGAACATTACAGGCAAGTGGAAGTGTTCTAAAGATTTTCTGAATAGTTTGGGTACAGCATACGTGGAAATGCGTGGGTATTATAAATTCAAGAAAGACAGTAAGTTTTCAATCAAAATACATGGTAGAGGCTTAAGATTTGGAAGGGGATATAAGAATATTTCCAAGCATCGTACTATATACATCAACGTAAAAGGGACTTACAGTATTGCAGGCAATACAATTACAACCACGGTAAAGCCGGAAGATGTTTCCTGCTATATAGATACAGGGTTAAACGCTCCGGAAATGCCAACTGCCTATGAAGCAGACAGAAGAGCTATGGCTGAATACAATTGGAAAAATAATACATACGAGCAAGGTAAAAGCGAAGCTCATTTTCAAGAAGAGACTGTAAAAAACGAACTGATGTACGTTTGGAACTGGACGTGCGAACCCGTCACGGTGACAAAGAAAACTCTGACGATAGGGGATAAGGTGACGTTCGGAAGATAGAAGAAAGATCGAGGCGTGATATTGCAGGATGTATGACATTCATATTATTCTGGAAATTCTTCATCTTACATTCTTCATTCTTCATTTTAATTGTTACTTTTGCACGAGTAATTCTATATAGTATTATGGTATTCAAATATGATTTCCTGATTATCGGCGCCGGAGTAGCCGGTATGAGTTACGCCCTGAAGATAGCCAGAGCGCACAAAGGCCGTGTGTGCATGATATGCAAGACATCGCTCGATGAGGCCAATACGTCATTCGCGCAAGGCGGAGTAGCATCGGTGACCAACCTGCGACTCGACAATTTCGACAAGCACATAGAAGATACAATGATAGCCGGCGACTACATCAGCGACCGGCGGGCCGTGGAGCAGGTGGTGCGCAACGCCCCCGGTCAGATACGTGAGCTGGTGGAGTGGGGGGTTAACTTCGACCGTAATGACAAAGGCGAATTCGATCTGCACCGTGAGGGCGGCCACTCGGAGTTCCGCATATTGCACCATGCCGACGATACGGGAGCCGAAATACAGCGAGGACTGATGGAAGCCGTGCGGGCTTGTCCCGACATAGAGGTGAAGGAAAACCATTTTGCAGTGGAAATAATCACTCAGCATCATCTTGGTGCGCGGGTGACACGTCGCACGCCGTATATCAACTGTTATGGTGCATACGTGCTCAACCCCGAGACGGAGAAGGTGGACACGTATCTAAGCAAGGTGACGCTGATGTGCACGGGCGGATGCGGAGCGGTGTATCAGACCACGACCAACCCCGTGATAGCCACGGGCGACGGTGAGGCGATGGTGTATCGTGCCAAAGGAACGGTGGCCGATATGGAGTTCGTTCAGTTCCATCCCACGGCATTGTATCATCCCGGTGAGACACATCCGGCATTTCTCATCACCGAGGCTATGCGCGGTTACGGCGGCATACTGCGTCTGCCTACGGGCGAATCGTTCATGGAGAAATACGACGAGCGCCTGTCGCTTGCGCCGCGTGATATCGTGGCGCGTGCCATAGACAAGGAGATGAAAATACACGGTCTTGACCATGTATGCCTTGACGTGACCCACAAGGACCCCGAGGAAACGCGCCGGCATTTCCCCAATATCTATCACAAGTGCAAGATGATAGGGATAGACATAACGACAGACTATATACCCGTGAGGCCGGCAGCCCACTACATGTGCGGCGGCATCAAGGTCGACCTCAATGGCGAGTCGTCGATACAGCGGCTCTATGCCATCGGTGAGTGTGCCTGCACCGGATTGCACGGAGGCAACCGTCTGGCGAGCAATTCGCTCATAGAGGCCGTGGTATATGCCGACGCTGCGGCCCGCCATTCGCTGGCACATGTTGACGAGTATGACTTCAACGAACAGGTGCCGGAATGGAACGACGAGGGGACGATGACCAACGAGGAGAAGATTCTCATCACGCAGAGTCAGCGTGAGGTGACGCAGATAATGAGCAACTATGTCGGTATAGTGCGCAGCGACCTGCGTCTGCACCGTGCGTGGGACCGTCTCGACATGCTCTATGAGGAGACGGAGCGGCTGTTCAAGCGTGTAAAGGCGAGTCGTGACATCTGCGAGTTGCGCAACATGATCAACGTGGCCTATCTGATAACCCGATGGGCTATAGAACGCAAGGAGTGCCGCGGACTGCACTACACAACCGACTACCCGCTGCATGCCTACGACGGAAAATGACATTGCGGGCGATTGTGTGAAATACATATGTATTGGTATACGCATTTCATTGTTTTTGGGTATTCCGGCATCGTATGACGATACATTGATATAAGGATTTCATACTTTTTGGGTATTGTGACATATGCGATAATGCAATATCTTTGCATACGCTAAGATACAATATCACACAAGGTTTTATGAATATCCGCAGAATAATTACAGGCTGCACTCTCTGTGCGGCCTGTATTGCAAATATATATGCCGGTGACATCAATGGTTTCAATGAAATCACAGGTGTTCGTGACACTGGCAGCAGGCTTCACGGTGAGGTGTACAGTGAAATGAATTACGGTTACAACTTTGAGGGTGCTGACCGCAACAGGTGGGATTTTCCACATATTGTGGCTTCGGCAGTATTGGATATGGGGCGCGGATGGACGCTTTCTGCCGAACTTGAATATGAGCGTATGTATGAAGATGGAGAATGGTGTGACGATCATTCGGACAATTTCGCTACAAACAGGTTCTATCTCAACAAGCAGTGGAATGACAGGTTCGGCCTGAAGATTGGTATAGTCGATGTACCGTTGGGAGTGACCAATGCCGGTGGCCCGGCACTGACGGTTTACGACCCGCTTAGCGAGGCTGCACTGATGCCCATGACATGGCATGAGGCCGGAGTCGCTGTTCATGGCACGCTTGGCGGCACCACGATTGACTATATGCTTGCAGCGTTGGTCTGTGGCGATCTGCCTTTGGAGGATTGTCGTGCCGTGGGAGTGGCCACGGCCTTGGGATGGCAGCCTTTCAGTGGGATGCGTCTGAGTGTCGGAGGATTCTGCGGCAACACGTCGCGGGGCATGCTAAGACATGGTGCTCCTGATTTTATAGATGCTTCCTTTTTGTCGTATGGAGTGGCTGGTGCGTGTTATGAACACGCCGGGTGGGTGGCATCGGGCTCTTTCATTCATTGTACCGATGGCGATGTGCGCTCGGTTGGTGTAGAGGCCGGTTATAATGTGCTTTCGTCTGTCGGTGACGGTCGGTGGGGTTTGACACCGTTTGTGAGATACGACGGTGTGTTTCATTGTCCCGGAGGAGACGTCGACAAATTTACCATAGGACTGAACGCTGCATTGCCGGGCAATTTCATTGTCAAGGCCGAAGCAGGCCGATGCGGATATGGCTCGTATGGTACGGTAAACACGCTTGATGTAAGTGTCGGATATACTTTTGTGTTTTAGTCAGGTAATGTCGTTTCATACATAGATGCCTGACTGGCTGTTTTTTCTTAGGCAGGTGAAAAAACGGCGGCTTTTATTTTGTACTTCACCCTATTTGCGTTAACTTTGCCATTCCAATATTCGTATGGCAACAGAAAACAGAGAAATGGATGTAACAACAGGAAACAACAGTCGTGGAATGACAGACCGCAGGCTTACGATACGCGTGAGCCGCTATTCGCTGTCGTTCTCAACGGTGAGCATGGTGACAGGCAATGAAAATCCGGTGATATTCGAGCCATATACCGTGAAGAGCGGTATATCAATGGCTGCGAATCTGCGCGAGGCGCTGAAGACAGCTTCGTTGCCGGCCCGTGACTATGGACGGGTGACTGTTATGATAGATTCTCCGGTGCTGCTGATTCCTGTCGGGATGTTTGGCGAGGATAGTTGTGCTATGCTTTATGCTCATTCATATCCCGGAAATGGTAACAGTGTGGTGCTGCATAATGTGCTGCCCGAGCAGAATGCCGTGGCGGCCTTTGCCGTAAACAGAGACTTGAAGCTCGTTATAGACGACCGTTATCGTGATGCGCAGTTCTTGTGTGCCATGTCGCCGGTGTGGCGTTATCTGCATCAGCGTAGTTTTGTAGGATCGCGCAACAAGCTGTTCGGTTACTTCCACGACCGTAAGGTGGAGGTGTTCGGCTTCTGTCAGAATCGTTTCAAGTATTGCAATGCTTTTGATGCCTCTCACGCTCAGGATGCTCTCTATTATCTGTTGCATGTGTGGAAACAGCTTATGCTCAAGCCGGAGTATGACGAGATGCACATCGTGGGCGATATTCCGGAGCAGGAGTGGATGATAGAAGAGCTGAGGCGTTATCTGCAACGGGCATATATAATAAATCCGTCAGGCGATTTCAACCGTGCTTCTGCCACACGGGTGAAAGGCATGCCGTACGATCTTGTTACGTATTATGTCAAGGGGAGGTGAACAATGAGAATAATCACAGGAGAATATAAGGGCCGTCACTTTGATGTGCCCCGGTCGTTCAAGGCCCGGCCTACGACTGATTTTGCCAAGGAGAACATCTTCAACGTGCTTGGCGGATATATTGATTTTGACGGGGCTACAGCTCTCGACCTTTTCTCTGGTACCGGCAGCATATCGCTCGAACTCGTGTCGCGCGGTTGCAGCCGTGTGGTGAGCGTTGAGATGGACCGTGATCATCATGCTTTCATCTCACAGTGTCTCAAGAAACTCGGCACCGACAGGTGCGTGCCTGTGCGCGGTGATGTGTTCCGCTTCTTGAAGTCGTGTCGCCAGCAGTTTGATTTCATCTTTGCCGACCCGCCTTATGCGCTTAAGGAACTGCCTAAGATACCCGATCTCGTTCTCGGCAAGGGATTGCTTGCCGAGGGTGGAGTGTTCGTTTTTGAACACGGAAAGGACAATGACTTCAGCGCTCACTGTAATTTTGTGGAGCACAGGGCGTACGGCAGTGTGAATTTCTCGATGTTCAGAGTTTAGTTTTGTTACAACAATGGAGACAGCAATCGGGTAAGACTTTCCCATAGTCGGGCGAAGAATCCCGGTGACATGCGTTCGGCAACCTTGTCGAACATTACCGATGATTCCTGATCGCTGAGAAATATTGATTTGAATTGCAATGCCGTTGCCTTGTCGTAGAAGAAAGCGTTGGCCTCGAAGTTGTTTTCAAAACTGCGCGAGTCGACGTTTGTCGAACCGCACGTGCTCAGCGAATCGTCGCAGATAAGAACCTTGCTGTGTATGAAACCGGCGGTGTAGAGATATACCTTTACGCCGGCTTTGGTTATTTCCCGCAGATATGAGCGGCTTGCCCATTCCACAAATTTGGCATCGGCCTCCATCGGTACTATCAGGCGCACGTCGATACCGCCAAGTGCGGCGGTCTTCAAGGCGAATAGTATCGGTTCGGTAGGAATGAAGTAAGGGGTCTCGATGTAGATATATTTCCGTGCACCCATTATCACGCGCAGGTAGCCCTGCATTATTTCCGGATATGGCGACGCGGGGCTGCTCGTCACTATCTGTGCCAGGCAGTCGTTGGTGATAGTACAGGGCGGATAGTACTTACGGTTGGAAATCAGAGTGCGGTCTACGAAATACCAGTCTACGAGAAATACCATTTGAAGGGCATAGACCCCGTTGCCGGATATCTTTACCATTGTGTCGCGCCATTTCTGTTTTCCCATACCTTTCACATAGCGCAGTGCGATGTTCATGCCGCCGGTGAATCCCGTCACTCCGTCTATCACTATTATCTTGCGGTGATTGCGGTAGTTGGCTTTGCTCGTGAACGAAGGAAAGCGTACCGGCAGAAAGGGATGGACCTCAATGCCCTCTTCGCGCATGCGTTCGAAGAAGCGCTGAGGAACGTTCCAGCAACCCACGTCATCATATATCAGTCGTACTTCAACTCCTTGGCGGGCCTTGTCGATGAGCGCGTCAGCCACGAGACAGCCTAAAGGGTCGTCGGCAAAGATGTACATATCGATGTGTATGTGATGGGTGGCTCTGCCTATGGCAGCGAGCAAAGCCGTGAAAAAGCCGTGTCCGTCGGTGTATATGTCCGTTTCGTTGTCCTTGAACGGCAGTGACAGGTTTTGATTGATGAAGAGGTCTATTGTCTGTTTGTGCTCTTCGGGCAGTCGCAGAGCCTGCTGTTCGACGAAGTTGAGCATGGAGCGTTTGCCCAGCTGGTTGAGGCTGCGTGCGCTGATCAGGCGTTCCTTGCGTGTGTCTATGCCGAAGAAAATGTATAGCAGTATTCCGGCCACGGGCACGAAGTATATCACGAGAACCCACGCCATGGTCTTGGCCGGCAGGCGGTTGCCCATCAGGACGTGTACTATTGTGAGTATCACGATTATCTTGTGTATTATTATGCCTGTGATGTATAGTTCGTGCATGGCTGATAGTTGTGTTGTTTATTTGAATCCTGTCAGTTTGTGGGTTTGTAGAGACAAACGCCATTTCGGATTCCGGAGGATATATTCTATGCAGGCTTGCGTGATGAGGCTGTTGCGTTCAGGGCAGCCCGTGTCGCAGGGTTGCAGAAAGTAATAGTCGGCCTCAATTCCGTAGTCGTTTGCGATGGTTGTATGCCCGTCGAATATACATTTCAGTTCGTTGCATCGGCGCACCACTGTGGTTCCAGCTTTGCCGGCAAAGGATTCTTTCGGCGATACCGTAATCCAGTCAACGCCGGCAGGGACCGGGTGTGTGCCGTTGGTTTCCATGGCCACTTCGTAGCCGTTGGCGTGCAGCAGGGCAATGAAAGCGTTGTCGGCCTGTAATGTCGGTTCACCTCCAGTAAGCACCACGAAGCGCGACGGATAGGCGCTTATGGCTGCGATGATGTCGGTGTCATTCATTTCGTTGTATTCCGAAAACTCTGTATCACAGAAAGGACAGCGCAGGTTGCATCCGGCAAATCGGATGAAAATGGCGGCTCTGCCGGTGTTGCGGCCTTCGCCTTGCAGTGAATAGAATATCTCGTTTATTCTTTTCATTATCGGTAGTTGTTTGTTGCTGTAGCGACGGATCTGTTTGTATTCTGCGGTATGACACTTTTTGTTTATGCTGCAAATTCTATTCTTCGTCTGCAACGTATGTCGCAGTGTTGCCCTCGCTTTCCTGTACTGTAGTCTTGTAGCATTCCGGTATCTGCTCGGTGCACCATCTGGCTATGTTCTCTGCTGTAGGATTGAAAGGCAGAAGCTCATTCAAATCACCGTGATCGAGATAGCCGTGGATACGCCGCTTCACATCGGTAAAGTCGCAAACCATGCCGTTGGCGTTCAGTTCGCGTGCTTTGCAGTATACCGTTATCAGCCAGTTGTGCCCATGGCGGTTTGTACATTTGCTCTCATAGTCGAGTTCGAGCCTGTGGCAGGCCGATATTTCCATTGTTTTCTTGATATAGTACATCGTTGTTTATGTTGAGTCTTTACCTGTTTATATCATTATGTCGTTGCCCAGTTTTCGTGCCAATGTATCGCGGAGCAATTGCGTTTCTTTCTGTTCCTGTAATAGTTGCATGATGCGTTCCATGTCGTTGCCGGCCTGCCGGAGTTGAATCTGTATGTCCTTCAGATGCCGTTTGACGATGTCCATGCGGAAGTCGAGTATCAGGTGCACCACACGCTGTCGCAGAGTCTCGGGTTTGTGCTGCATTTCAAGGGTGCGGCTGAGTTGGTAACGATTGATGGCAAGATCACCGGCAAGCTGACTGATATGCACATCGGGATGGTGCATGAAATATGTCTCGGCGCGGAACCCCTCATCATTGTTGTGCTCTACGGCCTCGGCCAGAATGCGGTTGTGCAGTTCGTTGGCAAAGTGCAGACCGTCTTGTGACAGGTCGTAGTCGATAAACTGTGCCACCGACAGGCTGATTGTCTGACCGTCTTCGGTCTCCAACCCGTCAAAGATTATTTCCTCGCCGTGGCGTATTATGTTCTGAACGAGCATCCGTTCTACCTCAGTAGACTGTTCCTCCACGGTGTGCAGACCTATCCGCGGCAGTTCGGTCCCGTTCGTGGCAGTTCCGTTGTCAGCACCTTGCGTGGCGGTCGTTCCATCCTGTCTGTTCTGCAATCTGCGCTGCTCGCGCTCCAGTTCCTTCGCCTTGTCCTCGCGGTCGCCGCGGATGAAGCCGTTCATTGTGTTTATAAGTGTCTGCTCGTTCATTTGCAGACGATGCGAACATTCGCGGATATACGTGTCGCGTGTTATCTGGTTGGGTATCACCGACACGCTCTTTACTATACTTGCTATGGCTTCCGACCGTTTTACCGGGTCGCTGACGCCATTGAGCAACAGGTCAGTCTTGAACTGTATGAAGTCCGTCTGATGCATTGCGATATACTTTCTCAGCTCCTCCGCACTATGCTTGCGCGAGAAACTGTCAGGGTCGTCACCGTCAGGAAGTATGAGCACCTTGATGTTCATTCCCTCTCCCAGCAGCATGTCAGTGCCTCGCATGGCCGCGTGTATGCCCGCTTCGTCGCCATCGTAGAGCAGAACCACGTTTTGCGTGAACCGATGTAACAGGCGTATCTGGTATATGCTGAGCGCCGTACCCGAATTGGCTACCACGTTCTCCAGTCCGCATTGGTGCATGGCAATGACGTCGGTATAGCCTTCGACCATGTACACGCAGTCCTCTTTGACGATGGCTTTCTTGGCCTGATACAGTCCGTAGAGTTCATGGTCTTTATGATAGATGTCCGACTCGGGTGAGTTGACGTATTTCTGTTGCACGCCTTTGGTGCGCGAGTCGAGCAGACGACCGCCGAAAGCGTTTATCTTGCCGCTGACGTTGAACCACGGAAATATCACACGACCGGCGTAGCGGTCTGCCAGTTCACCGTTGTCTTTTCTGTAGCATAGGCCCGTCTTTACGAGAAATTCCTCCTTGTATCCTTTCTTCAGTGCTGCTTCCGACAGAGCGTTGCGTCGTGGTAGGGCATAGCCAAGCTGGAACTTCTGCATTATGTCGTCGCGTATGCCGCGGCTGCGGAAGTACTGTTTGCCGATGGCCTGCCCGTCGACATCGTTGTTCATGATGTCGCGGAAATAGTCTTTCGCCCATTCGTTGACGATGAACATGCTTTCCCGCTCGCTTGCCTCGCGCTTCTCGTCGTCGGTGAGTTCACGCTCCTGTATCTCGATGTTGTATTTGGCTGCCAGCCAGCGTAGTGCCTCGGGATAGGTAATCTGCTCATGCCTCATTATAAAGTGTACGGCACTGCCGCCCGCTCCGCACGAGAAACATTTGCACACGCCCTTCGCCGGCGATACGTAGAACGACGGAGTCTTGTCATCATGGAAAGGGCAAAGCCCCACATAGTTCACTCCACGCTTGCGCAGAGTGACAAACTCCGATACCACGTCGACTATCTGTGCGGCGTCAAGGATACGTTCTACGGTTGTTCTGTCGATCATATTTTTTAGGAGTAAAAGGAGTTAACGGGAGTTATCGCTCCCTGCGGTCGCTCAGGAGTTAAAGACATATGCTTTATTCTTCTTTTTGAGTAAAAGGGAGATTATTCATCTATAATCAAGTTTTTATATGCATTATTTATTATACCTCTGCAATAGGAATTCAGAAGTCGGCTTGTGTCTTCTAAATGTTCATTGAGAGTATCATACGTATTTTGATTGATGTATTCGAGATCTTTTGACAATATAATGTAGTAACGGCATTCTTCAAGACTTCCTTGTGCTATATTCATGAAGCGCAACTTGTCTGCTTTGCTCAGTTTGCGAAAGCCCTCGGCAATGTTTGCCGGTATGGAGACGGCTGCGCGCTGGAATTGGGCTGCCAGCCCGTACTTCTCAAACTCAGGAAAGAAACGTGTCGTCTTGTATATTTTGACAACAAACTCATGTGCTCTTTGCCATGCTTTAATATTTTTGAATGTATTTGTCATAAATATCTTTTTGTCGCATTAATCCCCTTTAACTTCTAAATAAGAACAAGGCTATTGTCTTTAACTCCTAACGGAGCGTAGCGGAGTGATAACTCCAGTTAACTCCTTTAACTCCATGTTCACCTTTAGCGAAGATATTCCGCTAAAGGCGAACGGTTGGCCTTCAACCCCTTTGCCACGCTTTTGGCATTTGTCTTTGCACCGAGCAGCGACGTGTGTGTGTGGTCGCGCTTGTAATATTTCATTGCCTTGTCCTTGCTGCCACACTTTTTGTCGAGATAGTCGGCCGTGATGTTGTGCAGATCGACCAGTTCGGTGCCTGTCTGTTCGGCCACTTCCCGATACCACTTGCCGTAAGTATCGTTGCGGCGCTCTATTTTGCCGTCCTTCCACTCGTTGCGCGGGGTGATGGTTACGAGTATGGGCGTGGCTCCCTTTTCGCGCACATCCTGGATAAACTTCTTGAGATACCATCCGAAGGTATATACCAGTTCATATTTGCCGGAGTCCTTCATACGGAACACTTTTGTCGAGTCGGACGTGCCGGGTATTACGCCGCGCATCTTCTTGTCGTCGATGGGGCCGATGTCGTTGTGTCCGAACTGTATCAGTACGAAATCGCCCGGCTGAAGGCTGTTGTACACCCTGTCCCAAAGACCCTCGTTAAGGAAAGTGCGTGTGGAGCGTCCGGCCCGTGCACTGTTCATGCACGTTATCTTCTTCGGATTGAACACGGTGTAGGCTTGCGACGCCCATCCCCACATGCCGTCATCGTCCTTGTCCTCGTTCTTCACCGTCGAGTCGCCCGTGAAGAATACCACCGGCTTGCCCGTCTCACGCTTTACCGCTACCGCAGGCAGCGTCAGCGGCTTCATCATAGCCTGTAGCGGTGCCAGTTGCGGGTCGGTGTTTGCCGCCAGTCCTTCGGCGGCCGAGCGGGCGTTGAGCACGGCGCCGAAACGGCTTGTGTGAATGTTGTCCTTGTAGAAGTGGTAACTTTCTTTCCATTTGCCGTACATGTCGAGTTTGGCTCCCGAAATCTCGTTAAGGTCAACGTAGGGCACACCCTGCTCACGGCTTATTTCCTCAAGCCATTGTCCTTGCGGCTTGCGTACAATCTTGCCTTGCTCGTCGTAGGCGTTGCGTGGGGTGAGTGACATCAGTATGGGGTTGGCACCCTTTGCCCGGCAGTCAGCGATATACTTGCGCATGTATCCGCCATATGTATACACGGTCTCCTTTACGCCTGTCTCTTTGATTGTAACCTCCACCGAGTCGTGGCCAGTGCCTTTGAGCACCGAGCGTGCGCGGCCGCTGTCGATAGGTCCGCCGTCGTTGTGTCCGATGGATATTATCACCCAGTCGCCCGGTTTCAGCGCTTCGCGCACGGCCGGCCACAACTGGTTGTAATACGTGCGTGTGCTCATGCCGCCAAGAGCTTGATTCTCTACGCTTATCTTGTTCAGATCGAAATACTCGTGTTCAAAATATCCCCATCCCCATTGGCCGTTGTTGCCGTTGCCCAGCGTGCCGTTGCGCATGGTCGAGTTGCCTATCAGAAACAGCACGGGCTGCTGTCCGCGGCGTGTGGTGCCCGGCTTTGGGCGTGCCATCAGAGCTTTGGCTATACTGTCGGGGGTATTGTCAACCACCTTGTTGACATCCTCCATCACATCCGGTACCTGTCCGAAAGTCATGGTCACCGATGCTCCGAAGATTGCAATAGTAGAAAGTAGTCTTTTCATCGTTTTTATGATTTTGTTTTTGTTATATTGATTTTATGGCGAATCCGGTTTTCTCTTGCCGTATTATATAAATATGTATTTGCAAAGGTAATCATTTTATGCGGTATGACGAAAGGCGACGCTTTATTTTTTGCCTTCCAGGCCAATAATGCTTACCGTGATTTTGTCATGACGGAGAATGCCGTGAGGCGTGGACGGAGTTTATGGTTCTGCTGCCATTGTCTGCTCTTTTTCGGGGAAAGTATAGCGCTTTGTGCTGTGGTCTTGAAGGAATATTCGGTTGAGGGTGTATGCTAAAGATTCCAATGTCTGTTCGCGGACCGGGGCTTTCAACTGGCATTCCCATATGGTTATACAGTGCCATCCCATGGCTGCCAATTTGCGCTGTTCGGCTATGTCGCGTTCCTGGTTGCGCTGTATCTTTGTTTTCCAGAATTTGGTATTGCTTTTGGGCATTACAAAGTATTTGCAGTCTTTATGTCCATGCCAGAAACAGCCGTTGACAAATATTGCCGTGCGGTACTTGCGCAAGACAATATCTGGATGGCCGGGAAGACGCGGGTGGTTTAGCCTATAGCGGTAACCACGGCTGAAAAGAAACTTCCTTACTAACAGTTCCGGCTTGGTGTTCTTCCCACGTATAGCAGCCATGCAACGGTGGCGTTGTTCTTTGGTAAGTTTGTCCATGTTTTTACATTATAGTTTGGAGTATCTTTTGTGTTTTCCCATTTTTATATAGCCTGTTTTAGATTACGGTGATTTCCATATTTATGTGCAGCATTGCTTTGATGACACGAAGAAGTTTAGCCTTGTCTTTTGTCGTGTTGGGGACGATAATCCAACGGTGTTCATCTATCTGAACCTGATTGTTGGTAATTTTTGTGGTGGTTATCAAGTCCTTGCCTGTCCATGTAAGTCTCTTGCGCATGATGTCATCAATGCCAAGTTTCCATACCGTTTCAAGATATGTGTCCAATGCACTTTCATTGGCTATGTATTCTCCATCAGGGAATTTCACCAGCAACTTGTCTTTTGTACGGCTTTTCTTTTCACGGACAAGTCTGTCTTGTATCTCAAAGTCGGTGCCCATCTCGATGGTCAGTCCCAGTGACAACTGGTCATTTATCGAGCGCAGTTGCATGTATTTGTTGTCTGAGTTGGATTGTGCGTTGATGTACCATCCGTCGCACACAGGTTTCATCCATTCTTTGTATTTGGGGTAAATCTCTTTGGACAGCAATGGAAGGTGGCATAAATCCATTTTGATGTCCGGAAACCTGTCTGCACCAATCTCTTTCAGAACATCAATCATTGTGGAGGTTGTATTATTGTAGCAGAACACTTTCCCGTTTGGAAAAATCACCTTGATGAGCTTCTTTTGGGCTCTGATTCTGTGTCTTTCGTCTTCCATGTTAATTATTGTTTTGGGTTGTGATACATCTTTAGTGTCTGTTCCATCGATATGAGTTCGCCCGGCTGCATCTTTGTTCGGTAGATATGTATCCATTGTGGTCCGAGTGAATGGTATTTCCCCAAACGGATACGAAGTACCGGCATGCCTTTGTTGGCGGCAAATGCAATGCGTTCAACCTCGTAGTAGCCGTCGATCATGCCGCCAACCATTGGCAGGAGAAACTTTATGCCTATGAGATTGACGGTTGGTATTCTTTCCATTGTGTATGTCTTGCCTGCGTGTTCGTGATATGACTTGAATATGTCGTCTGTTTTGCGGACCAGACATGTGAGCACGTTCTTCTCGTCGGCGTTTGCGTTGTGGACACTCTTACCCGTACCTTCCACTTGTGGCAATACTTCCATGGGATTACGCCCCAACTCGCACGGCTCTACGAAAAAGTATCTGTTGAGTTCTTCAAGTAGAGCATCGTTTTCCGCCTTGCATGCTTCGTTGTCTTCAAGTGCCAGAGAGTAAATGCTTTTGTTATTGTCGAAGGGAGTGTATACCTTGCCTATCAGTTGCCGGAAATGGGTCTTGATGTAATCGTCGTCGTCCACTCCTGGTCTGGCTTTCATCGCGTAGAAGTTATAGTCGCGTTGCAGCCATTCCTGTATCTCCCTGCGGAACTTATCCCTTATTTTGTTCTTCCATGCGGCTTTTTGATTAGCATTGTCCCTGGCGTACAGCGACAGTACGAAGAGGAAGTTGACATCATAATGGAACAGCAACATCGTGTCGCGGTCGAAAAGGCGGTTCTTGAATTGTATGTTCCTGTGCTTGTTCCTTTTCCTGTCGGTTTTCTCTATCCCGTCGTTGGCGTAGTCGAAATTCTCGTCCATTTTGGCCGATATAAAAAAGTTGGGGATAATCTTGTACCCTTCTGTCTTTTCGTCACGCAAACGTACACGTGAATTTTTCACGGTCTCATTGAAGCCGTTGAATATATCAAGATTCCACTGGATGACGTTGCGGGCGTAGGTGTACTGCTTATATACCGATTCACGACCGAGTTCGTGGCCCATCTTGTAGTACTTGGAGTCTCCTATATAATAAGTCTGTACGGCTTCTTCGTCCTGCCTGCGGTTTTCGCTTTGCGTGAGGCTGGCGGCCGTAAACAGGTGGTCCACAATCCTGCCGTCGTCCTGTCTCTTGTACATGCCGTCCGGCAGCGGACTGTCACCGACGAGGTCGTCGATGATGGATTCGAACACGATATGGAAACTCTTTACAATCAGATATTCACGCTTGTCGGTGCAGACATACACTTTCCTGCTCTCATCGAAGAAGGCATAGCACAGATTCCATAACAGGAGTGCCTTGTCAGAGAAATACTTGTACTTGATTTGAAGCAGGCGTGTCTTGCCGACCCCGTTCAAATAGGTTTCAAACTTTTTCCCCGTAATCAGCTGGTAACGGCAATAAATGTCTTTAGGGAAACCGTATGTGTCGCTGATGTGATTGAGTATGGAGAAGAAGATGATAAGCAGCTCTTCATCAAAATTTATCTTCCGTGTCTTGTTTACCGGATTCAGGTATATTGGCTGCCCGTCCTGTACTATTGCTTTTGACGAGGCTATTGTTCGTGTCCAGTTTGTCTTGTTCAAGCCGCTATGCAGATTTTTGACAGTGAAGAACAGGAAACTCCGGTTGTCACGGTTGAACCGGATAAGTGACAGAAGTATGTCAAGGTATGTGTTGCAGAGTCTTCGTGTTCCATTGCCTACCTGTACGATTCTCGAATGGTAGATGATGTCGGTGCCGCAGCCCATTCTGTTCTTGAAGACAACAATCGCACGGTATATCCATACGGCAAACTTGTATATGAAGTCGCGTTCTGCCGGTTCAAGGGGATTGCTGTTGTCAAGATTGGCAATGTCTTCGGGACGGTACTTGCCGAATACCAGTTCGCTGCCACATGTGTCTTTCAGCAGCACTTTGGGAAGAATGAATACGCAGTCTTTCAACAGGGTATTATAGTAGTACCCTACATAGTGTATGGAAACGCGACCTTCAACATTCTCCAAGGCGTCGATGCCATGAAGAACGTCCTTCACACCAGCCGCATCATACCGGTATTCTTCTATCAGTATGCGCATGTTCTTGTCGGCATTATATTCTTTCTTCCGTTATGGTTACACCCAGGTCTGCTTCATTGACGGCGTTGATAAATTCGTTGATGGTGTCTCTGAGTTTCTGATTGGCCGGGTGGTGCATCCATCCGTCTTTGTTGACCCATATAGAATTGCCGTCAGCACAATCTATCCTGTAGGAATAGTTCGCATAGCGTTCGTCCATTCTGTCATGTTCTTTTTCGTTTGCAACAACCCAACTGCTCACTGAGTATTTTTTGAACGGTGCCCATACTTCAACGACTTCTTGTGCGGACTTCTCGCTGTTCAATTTTACATATTCTTCTATTGCTGTATACGGTATGGCATTGATTTTCTTTACTTCCACGCCGTTTACTTTTATTATAGAAGTTGTATTGACAACATCTTTTGTGGGAACAGTTTCTGATGTCTTCGGTTTGATACCAAGATTTTCCAAAAACCGTGATATGTTTTCTTCTGCCACTTTTGTCGCTCCATCAACAACGGTATAGAATCTGTCGAACGCGATTTTGCCGCCGTTTCCGTCATCAAATATCGTGTCGCTGAATTCGTAATCCTTGAACACGTCATTCCAAAGGTAGAACACCACTTTGCCTACAAATGTCTCTGCGGAAATTATACCGTCTGTTGCCTTGCAGAAGAAGTAGCCCAGCTTTTTGTCTTCGGAATTGGTTGTGGAACCAATCTTGTCATTGATTCTTTCCACAAACTGCCACCAGTCGTACAGATTGCCATCAGCCTCTATCAGCCAGCCTTTTCCTGCATCACAGATAGGCCGGTAGGTCCAGTCCCAACGACGTTTGAAAGCACTGTCTATTGGGAACAGACTTTGGTCGCTGGTATTCATGGTGGCCCAAATATAAAGATTGTCGGGAAGAAGCAGAATGTCACCGTCCAGAACTTCTTTGCAAACATTGCGTCCGTGGTAATAGGCATTTATTGCATCAGCCTGAGGCAAGGTGAAACCTGAGAAAGTTTTGCTCAACTGTCGTTTCATATCAGCGTCGGCTGTTATAGGATAGTCGGAGAAGCCCGCTTCGTTGCGGTCGAGCAGTTGGAACAAGTCACCGAATATCTGTGCACAGTTGCCCCTGTTTATCTCTTCAATCACAAGGTATTGTTTTTCGGCTTCACCGTTTTCTGCCTTTGCGTACTTTTCCCACGCTGAAGTATACGCCTGCAAGAACGCTTGCGGTACGAACTCGTATACAATCTTTGATTCTTTTCGTTGCGACCCGTCCGGATTTTCTACAGGCACGGCCTTGGTCCCGATGACTGTCATTACTTCCTCTTCTATCGTCGTTGGCTTGTAAGCCCCTACAAATGTGGAATAGTCTGTATCGGGGTGGAAGGTTGTTCGTATAACATCCTCTTCTTTGGTGATTTCATTGATCTTGTATGACTTGCCCGTTCCGGGAGCGCCATAGAAGATTTGTTGAAGATGGTTTGATGGATTTGATGCCTGTATTTGCAATTCTTCAAAGCCATGTTCTTTTCCATCAGCGTAAGGAGTTGTAACATTTTCTATTCTTATATCAAAAACACCATCAATGGCCTTTCTAATATGTAATTCAGAATACCCTCCTGCCAAATAATTTCTAATAGTGAATTTGTCTTGTATGAGTTTTCCAGAATGGTCAATGTACGATATGTCTTTAAGCAACCCGTTGAAATAAAACCGTTTATCTGTTTCTCCATTTTTCTTTAGTATGTCTTTCCGTGCATTCCATGCTTGGGTAATCGTATTTACGGTTTGCCCATCAACAGTAAATAATACATCTAGAAGCGCCAATTGATTCAAAACGAATTCTTTGGAGAACTTTACTAATTTATGTGTTGCAGATTGATCAAATTTTCTGGGGAGTATAGAACATATGAAAAGAATGGCTTTAGTGAGATTCTCTTTGTCGAATCTTACAATTACTTGTTCACCGCAATCACGAAACAATTCAAAGTGTTCATTGTCAAGAAACAAATCTGTATTCTTTGCATCGCCAGCATTTATATTTCGATAACTGGCATTTGTGTCATTTATGTGCTTTATAATTTCTTCCATATTACAAAACTATGGTGTTGTCAATTGTTTTAAAACAGATTTCCGGTTTGATAGCAATGTTCAATGATTTTGTGAATGCACGTCTTTTTGCCAAATCTTTATGAAATATTTTAACGCGAGAATCTAATTTTGATAGGTAACTGTAGCATTTGCGACAGATTGCCAGTTTCTTCTGTTCTTCATAAATATCAAAAACTCGAAAAGCTGAATAACGAGAGTCATCGTGTAATTCTGTTACAAAAGAAATTTCATTTTCGCTGAAAACTATTTCTTGAGAAAAATCAAATGAGGTAGATTTTACATCTATAAAGTATTCTGTTGCATGTGTGGAAACTATTATAAAGTCATAAGGTTTTCCAACTTCATGGCTTTTGTTTTCCCATATGTAATCATTAATCTTTCCTGTATTCTTCTGCTTGTCAAGATATTGTGCAATTAATTCTTCACCTCTGCGACCGATATCCCGGCATCTTGCGGCGGCTTTGTCAAGATCTAAAGTTTTATACTTGTTCTTGAAATCTCCAACTTGAGAAGCAATTTCCAATTCTTTCAAGATATTTACACTGACACCATTAATCTTGCTTTCCAGATAGTTGATTATTTGAGAAAAAGAAGGAGTGCTCTCATCGTATACTTTAAAATCAGAGAGAATTGCATTCAAGAAAAGGTAATCTTGAGAGTCGGAACTAATCAGCCAAAAAACAAGCTCATTGCTATCTGTTCCAAACCAAACAATGAACCAATCAAGATTTGGCTTTTCCTTAGCGAATGAACGTATTTTCCTTACTACTGTATTTTTGCTTCTATTACCAGATTGAACTTTTGGAGCATCAATCTTACCGTTCTTTCTGTTTATTTTACCATACTCACATGATAGAATATCACAGAAATCGTTGTAAATAAGTATAGCATATTTTTCAATATGTGCGTTAGGAAGAAATGTAAGCATGTTATCAAACAGACCTATATGTGTTTGATGGCTTGTTGAAGACAAGCCAAGATCAGCTGCACTTAATTTCTTGTAACCTATTCTTTTCTCTGGATTAAGTTTGAAAAAATTATTCATGGATGATTTGTCTTTTGATTAAATAATAAAGAACTGCATATATCACGTTTACACTGACAGCGTTACCTGCCTGTTTGTAGAGGGAGCCATCAGCAACTCCTGCTTTTCTGGCATTTGTAGCATACCAACAAGGAAATCCTTGCAGCATAAAGGCTTCTTCTGGGGTGAGTTTGCGTATAGGTAAAGTGGACAGTTGTTCTTTTGTATGTGTTAGTACTGGATTTACAGCTCCATGTGATTCTATAAAATCTTGACTGTAATAATTGTCTTGACAAGCTCTGTGCATTTTATGCATAGAGGCAGTCAAGGTTCTGGCAATAGATTGATTTATGTCTGATTTTGATTTGAATTTTGCAGATCCATCCGCTAAGATTGTTGGTTTTATCTTTTCTGAAAGATAATATTTCAATTCAACTTGTTTTGTTAGAATATCCAATGTTGATTGATAATGAGGCACACCAGATTTGAGATAAATATCATCAAAAAGAGTTTTAACACTATTGGAAGTATATGTATCACGGAAATCGTTAGGAACAGGTTCTGTGGTAGCGAAAATCAAGACTCGACTTCGTTTCTGTGGAAGATGAAAATCTACAGTATCGAATATGTTTGGGAATACTTGATATCCTAAATATTCCAATTCTCCTTGGATTCGGGCATAAGTGTTTCCTTTATCATGGCGGTACAGGTTCTTGACATTCTCTAAAAGAATATATTTGGGATGCTTTACATGGAGTATATCCATTATACGGAAAAACATCTGTCCCCGTTCTTCATCGAATCCAGTTTGTTTTCCCATGACGCTAAATGTTTGGCATGGAAATCCTCCTGTCAGTAATTCAAAATCGGGCAGTGCTTCGATAGCTTTAGGTTTTGATGTAAAAGCGACGATATCTCCCATGTCAACCTCGCCATCAACTTTGAAGTTTGTTTTATATGTTTGTTTCGCTTTTGTATCTATTTCCGAATATCCTACACACTTAAATGGCATTATGCCATCTTGTGAAAGTAGATCCAATGCACGACGAAACCCACCAATCCCGGAAAATAATTCTAAATGTGTCATGTCTTAGCGTAAAAATTTCATTATACCATCACCAATGGCTTTGGCTAATTTTACTGGAACTGCATTCCCGACTTGTGCATACCAAATATTTTGAGAACCTGTGATTACATAGTCATCGGGAAATGTCTGTATACGAGCTGCTTCACGAGGGCTTAATCCGCGAGGCTCCCAAGGATGAATATACATATTGCAGTCAAATCTCATGTGTGAAGTGATGGTTTTGCAAATTTGGTTTTCATCCAATTTGAAGTATTTGTCCTTAAATATTCCATTACGGCTTTTGTATGGCATAATGTCTGCAATGGAAGGATGTAAAGAATTCGCACCCTGTGGCAAACGACGGTAAATTTCTATATCTCTAGGATTATTGTATCTGTTTTTATGATTGTATAATTTGTTTATTTCTTTTTCACCATTTATGAAATGGTAGAATTCAGTGACAGGGTATACAAAATCACATTCTGTAAAACCAGACTCTGCATTTTCTGTATATTTTACACCTTTTACTTTTTTTGCTTCAAGATGAGGAAGTCCTTCTAAGGCATCTTTCAAGACAAAATGATCTCGTTTGTTCTTAAAGATTTCTTTAAATATTTCAGAAGGTTCAATGCCCATACAATTGCCAATCATGATGAAACGTTCTCTATTTTGGGGGACGCCAAAGTCTTGTGCTTTGAGAATTTGATAGTCAAACTTATACTCCTCTCCAAAATAATCTTTGAAATTTTGCTTTATGTCTTCAATTCTGTGCGCCATTCCTTTGACATTTTCCAGAACAAAAAATTTGGGACGAACAGTTTTAAGAAAAGTTAGGTATGCCTTATAGAGTTGATTTCGAGGATCATCAAGAATCCTCTGACGGTTTGCCATGGAAAAGCCTTGACAAGGAGGACCGCCACAAACAATAGTTATATCAGATAAATACTTTTGATATTCGTCAATATGTGTATTTAGGTTATTTATATCACCGACATAATAGTGATCATCGCTAAGTTTATGATTTCTTTTATATGTATTGCAAAATGTATCCACAATTTCATTTACAAACCATGGAGTGAATCCAGCCTGTTCCATGCCAAGGCTTAACCCTCCACAGCCGGCGAACAAATCAACCATTTTGTATGTATTTTCTTTACTCATTCTTTTATTACTTAAATGTTCATTCCGCCGCCCCCTCCTTGCTATTTCTAGAACTTCTCTCATTTGGTATATATGACATAGTCATATCATTCCTGTTTGTCAGTATATCATCGTTGAAGTAGTGGGCATAAACTTCAGCTATTTCCATTCCTTGTCCTTTTTTGCATCCTATAGAAGGAATTTAATGGGATACAAAGCATTTGGCTATAGCTTTAGCAGTGATGTCGTTTTTATCTTTTTAAGTTATGTTAAGGGAATTGTATCAGTTTGTTATCATGTTCACTATTCATAAACAATTCTATTTGTTGTTGTATAAATATCAGTCGTCACAATTTGTTTTATTTTTGTTCTCAAATCCTAATTCCTCAGCCTTTTCTACTATCTTTAAAGCAAACTGTGCTTGCTTAAGAGACTTGAATGCACGGTTACGGGAGCGCATGGTTCCAAAATTGAATGCAGCTTTTCGTTCTAAAGGGGAAAGCTGATCACTTGTTTTTGCCCAATTGGCCAGTGCAAACCAGTAGTTTGCCTCAATGGTTTCTGCTTCTTGAATTTTGTTTTGTTGGGCTTCATTCAGATAGCTGCCGTCTTCATTTGTTTCAGTTTGCATTAAATTTTGGTCGAATTTGTCTAATTCTCCGAGTTTTAACTTTAGGCGATTCCAGCATTCTGGCTTTTTGCTCCATTCTCCAACATTTGATGATTGATTACCACTGTTGGAACTTCCTGTAAGATGATTCCATATCAAGGGAATCAGTTCTTCAATGCGGTTGATAACATCCTGCTGGACAGCCTGATGCTCCCAAATGTAGGTAAGGTCAAGGTTTCTGTCCGACAGGAAAGAAATGGCTGCCATCAGGTATGTGTTCATATTTGCCTTATATCCACCAAGTCTCTTTGATTTTACAATAGAGTCAATCGTATTGAAAAGTATACATTTGGCGATGGTGTGCTTGAAGTAATTGCCTGTGACTACAGGTTTGTCTCTTTTTATGTCAGAAACAAAAAGAGTATAGTTCTTTTCTGCACCGCGACAGACATTATAAGGCTGCATATTCCATGAAGACTCATATTTTGCAATGTCCGTCTTTGTGATTTTCTGATTTTTCGGGTATTCTCTTTTGAAAGACTTTTCGTTGAAGCCATTCAGCTGTGCCAGTTGATCCAGATACTGACCGCGTGTACGCTCGAAATACCATTTGCATACAGGTTTTGATTTCCCATTTGGAACCCATTCCGAACGACTGAACTTTTCCATGTCAACCAAATAGGGCTCATTAGCAGAGAAGTCGGAATTTTTGATAGCTGTCTGACTATTGGCTGAAGTTGAAATGGCTTTGATAAGTTCTTCACTGTTTTCTGCGTCACGGATTACGCTCACTTTCATTGGAACAAACACTTTTTTCAATTCCACATCACGGTCATTCATCAATGCGGCTATTGATGCCGTGGTTTGGCCTCCGTTTACAATTTGCCAGTCATACAAACGTGTAATATACAGCATTCCATCTATATCTTTTACGTCTATTTCGCTGGCAGTTGTAGATATGCCATTATTGTATGAAAAAAACATGTCAGGTTCCTCACGTAGGGTCTTTCTTATTCCTTTGTTGACTTTACCTTTGAACTGTAAGAAAGTACGAACATTTTTTTCAAGGAGCACTTGTTGGTATTTTTTGTATATTTTGGCCAGTGTAACACCAGGAATTATGGCCATATAGGCATCGATAAACGGGTTTTCTTCGCTCATCTTCAGACATTGCAGTTCTGTGTTGTATTCAGTTGGAAAGTCTATTTCAACTTTTTCCTTTCCGGCACGGATATTATGCTGTTGGTACACACGCTGCATATCCCATATATTAAACTCAATAATGTATTCTCCATCATCTGATTCAACAGCGGCGCCTGCAGCATCAGGATCTGTAAGGCCGTCTGTGATGACATAAAGACGCAGTTGGTTTATCTTGCCTTTTGTACTTTTAACCAGTTTGGCAACTTCTGCAATTTCGTCATTGTTGCCAACATTGACAGCTTTTAGGAGTGTTCCGTTCATGGATTCACGGTAAAAAGACATAAGGTAGTTGAATCCTTGATCAACCTTACCCTTATTGATTTTTCCAAGCAATGTATCAGCTTTGATTAGATAGAACAAATCGAGGGATTCCGCTTCGTCGTTATAATCATACGCAGTGATTCTTGTGCGTGTCTTTTGAAACGCGCACAATTCCGGAACATTGACTTCTCCATTGTCTTCAATATATTCCAATATGGCTGAGGCAAGTTCTTCATCGTAATCGGTGTTGCCCATTTCTACAGCTAATTTGATGCTGTCTTGGAATTCTTGTGTAAATTCTCTTATATCCATAGCTGCTGTGTAACGTTTAATCTTACTTGTTAACCCGATATTCAAGATATTTCTTGGTTATAGGTCGGAAACATATCTCGTCTTCAAGTTTTTTATATGAAGCCCTCTTTTAGGGATAGTTGCAACTTTTGCTGTTCTGTTTGCGCAATTAATAGTTGTTTTATGTCTGTTCCATAAAGACAATTTCTAAAGTTCATCCTTTGGGACTTTTATATAGACCATGTGAGATTCCTTGACAGTTGACTGCAAAAGTTCTTTCACGTCTACTTGTAGTACGTTTGCTATTTCAACAAGCGTTTCCAAAGACGGCTGAGTGCGATTTGTACACCATTTCGAGATTGTCGCTTCACCTTTGTCAAGTTGTTCTGCAAGCCATTTGTTGGTACGTTGTTTTTCTGCAAGAACTACTTTGATCCGGTTTAAACTTTTATTGTTTGTCATATTTTTATGGTATGCTCCAAATGTACGGGACTTTTCTCTTCTTAAATTAAGAACGAATAAAAAGGTTTGTTATTGCGCTTTTTGGCAAATAATTTTCATTTTTCATATAATTACATGTGCTAAAACGGCAAGATGCCTTCATGTCTTTTCATTCAATTAATATTGCTTCATTAGTATTGGTATTCAGATGTAATTATATTGATGAAGTATTAAAGAGTTTTCTTATTGTTAATTGTATATTGATCATTTCATGTTGGTTTCAGATTTGCATAAGCCCCTTTATTGTTTGCTTCTATGCCGGTCTCTGAATGTAATGCTATTGACTTTACAGTGTAATCTTATTGACTTCACTTCTTGATGTTATTAGCTTTACTCAGTGATGTTATTGACTTCATTACCTGATGTTATTGATTTTGTTCTTCCGTTATGGCGTTAAGCCGGAATGGACATGCTATGTCAGCGTTCTGTCGAGGCTTTTGTTTAAGGCTTGTATTCTGATACATTTTGATTTGTGATTGGTATTTAATTCGCTTGGTCCTGTGTCAAATTATAACTGTTTTTATCGGACGCACGGCGTGCATACTTACAGATTTTTGCGAAGCGGTGTCATAAAGGTGTGTAGACGCATCTGATGGTATGTTACATCGGTTGTCCAAGTCAGTTTTGTTTCTGTACCTTTGCTGTTTTTGTGTGGCTTTGAGCATTTCTGTGAAATTGGTTGTCTTCTCATTAATATATATACAGCATAGTTGGAATATAATAGTTACCTTTGCATCCGGAAAACAGTGCGGTAAAACGTGGGATGAAATCCAACGTTTTCGCTAAACCGAATGAGCAGAAGTGGCCTTGCCCGAATTCTGCCATGGCGAGAAAACGCGCATGAATATGAACGATAAAAGAGAGAATAATATATAAGATAAAACGAGAAGATGGAACTGATAAGAAACAAATCTTATGGAGGCGAGCGCCCGCTGTTTGCCTCGCGAGACCTTCGTCTGGAGAATGTTGTGATACTTCCAGGAGAGTCTGCGTTGAAGGAGTGCAGCAATATTGAAGCAGTGAGTTGTGAGTTTCAGGGTAAATATCCGTTTTGGCATGTAGACGGATTTAGAGTGGAGAACTGCACATTCCGTGAGGGAGCGCGTGCAGCGTTGTGGTATTCTCGCCGGCTCGTGATGAAGGATACGAGGGTGGAGGCGCCCAAGATGTTCCGCGAAATGGAAGACCTTACGCTTGAGAACGTAGTCATTCCCGATGCGCAGGAGACGCTATGGCATTGCAAGGGAGCGAGGCTGAAGAACGTAGAGGTGGCCAATGCCGACTATCTGTTCATGTACAGCAGTGACATAAGCATCGAAGACTATCGCCAGCAGGGCAACTACTCCTTCCAGTACTGCCGCAATGTGGAGATACGCAACGCCGTGATCCATTCGAAAGATGCGTTTTGGGGCACGGAGGATGTGACTGTATATAACTCGGAGATACATGGTGAGTATCTCGGATGGCACTCACGCCGGCTGCGTCTTGTGAACTGCCGTATATCCGGCACACAACCTTTGTGCTATGCCACTGACCTTGTGATGGAGAACTGCACGATGGATGCCGACTGCGACCTGGCTTTCGAGTGCTCGACGCTACAGGCTACGATATGCAGCCGGATAACGAGTGTGAAGAATCCGCGTAGCGGCAGCATCAAGGCTGAGGGTTACGGCGAGATAATAATAGACAAGAATCTCAAGGCACCGGGGGATTGTGTTATAAGTTAGGAGTTAAAGGAAACTCCCGATTTACAATATGAACAAGACAAAGGACAGTCTGTTGGCACTGATACGCAACGGAAGCAGGATGACTCTCGGCGAGCAGTTGCGTCTCACTGTCATACTCAGCATACCTTCCATTATCGCACAGGTATCTGCCATAATCATGGAATATATCGATGCTGCGATGGTGGGCAGTCTGGGTGCCAAGGCGTCGGCCTCGATAGGTATTGTGGCCACCACGACATGGCTCTTTTGGGGGCTTGTGTCGTCGTCGGCAACGGGATTTTCCGTGCAGGTGGCGCATTGTGTAGGTGCGGGGCACAACGATGATGCACGTTCGGTGATGCGTCAGGCACTCTTGGCCGTGACGTGCTTCAGCGTTGTGCTTGCAGCGATAGGGGTAGGCCTCAGCGGTGTGTTGCCCGTGTGGTTGGGCGGTGAAGAAGCCGTGTGTTCGGGTGCCACGTCTTATTTCCGTATCTTTGCCATGTCGTTGCCTCTTCTTCAGCTCTACTCGCTGGCTGGCGGCATGTTGCGTTGTAGCGGCAATATGCTTGTTCCGGGTGTGATGGGCGGTGTGATGTGCATGCTCGATGTTGTGTTCAACTTTTTTCTGATCTTCCCCACGCGTATGCTTGATGTTGCCGGTATGACGATTGTCGTGCCGGGTGCCGGTCTTGGCGTCACCGGTGCTGCCATAGGCACGGCTATGGCTGAGGCCGTAGCCATGGTTGTGCTGATGTGGTATATGCTGCGACGCTCTCCCGAGTTGAGTCTGAAAGGTCCCGTCGGCAGTTTCCGCCTGCGTGCAGGATGTCTGCGCAAGGCATTGCATATAGGTCTGCCGATGGCCGGTGAGCGTGTGGTGCTCAACTGCGCGCAGATACTCACCACTGTCATCGTGGCTCCGCTCGGCACTGCTGCCATCGCCGCCAATGCCTTTGCCATCACGGCCGAGGCTCTTTGCTACATGCCCGGTTATGGTATATCGGAGGCGGCCACGGCACTCGTCGGGCAGAGCATAGGGGCCGGCCGACGTCGGCTCACACGCAGTTTCGCGTACATCACCGTCGGTACGGGCATGGTGATAATGACGTTGATGGCTGTGGTGATGTATGTCTTTGCTCCGCAGATGATGTCGTTCTTTACGCCTGACGATGCTGTGCGTTCGCTCGGCGTCACGGCATTGCGTACCGAAGCCTTTGCCGAACCGATGTTCGCTGCCGCCATTGTCACATATGGTGTGTTTGTCGGTGCGGGCGACACACTCATTCCCTGCTGCATGAATCTGTTGAGCATTTGGGCGGTGCGTCTCACTCTGGCTGCGCTGCTCGCCCCGACGATGGGGCTGCACGGTGTGTGGATAGCCATGTGTGTGGAACTGTGTTTCCGCGGTGTCATATTTCTCGTGCGGCTGTGGAGGGGGAAGTGGGTGAAGGTATAGTTTCTTGATGGGATTAAATTTAAAATATATGATTTACGATTTTGATGAACTGATTTCCCGCAGAGGAACAAATTCCTATAAATGGGATGGAACTGACGATGACAGCGTGTTGCCGCTTTGGGTGGCCGATATGGACTTCCGTACGGCACCGGTGATAACGGAGGCACTGCGTAAGCGCGTGGAGCATGGCATATTCGGATATACGCGTGTGCCTGACGCCTATTATGATGCCGTGACATCTTGGTTCGCCCGTCGTCACGGCTGGCAGACTGAACGCGAGTGGATAGTCTATACGAGTGGTGTGGTGCCGGCATTGTCGGCCGTTATCAAGGCTCTGACCAGTCCCGGTGACGGCGTGTTGGTACAGACACCGGTATATAATTGTTTCTTCTCGTCGATACGGAACAATGGTTGCGACATCGTTGAAAGCGCATTGATATATGGAGACAGTACCTACCGTATCGACTTTGACGACTTGGAGCGCAAGGCGTCGATGCCGAATGTAAAGCTGATGCTGTTGTGCAATCCGCACAATCCTGCCGGAAGGGTGTGGACACGCGACGAACTGATACGAATCGGTAAGATATGTTTGCGTAATGGTGTGCGCGTGGTGGCCGACGAGATTCACTGCGAGCTCGTATTCTCTCCCCATCGTTACATCCCGTTTGCTTCTCTTGCATCCGATTTCGGCATACACTCCGGAGCGTTTCTTGCAAACACCGTCACCTGCGTGTCGCCGAGCAAGGCGTTCAACATAGCCGGTCTGCAGATAGCCAATATCATCGTTGCCGACGAGGATGTGCGCCGGCGGATAGACCGTGCCATAAACGACAATGAGGTATGCGACGTTAATCCGTTCGGCGTCGAGGCGCTCATAGCTGCATATAATGGAGGTGAGGATTGGCTTGAGGCGTTGAAAGCGTATCTGTACGACAACTACCGCTGCCTTTGCGGATATTTTGCCGGGCATCTTCCGCAGTTGGAGGTGGCACGGTTGGAAGGCACCTATCTGGTTTGGGTGGATTGCCGCCGTCTTGGGATGACATCCGATGAACTGTGCCGGCGGCTGCTTTCCGACTGCGGATTGTGGTTGAACGAGGGGACCATGTACGGTGATGCGGGCGAAGGCTTCGTACGAATCAATATCGCCTGTCCTCGCAGCCGGCTCATTGAGGCGCTCGACCGTCTGGCCGGCTTCGTTGATAATTTGTAGTTGGTGACTGAAACCGATTGGAGGGAAGAAAGTCAAAAATCTCCTGTCTGTATGGGGACAGGAGATTTTTGATACATATTACCGGAAAAAGGCTATTCCATGTCTTATTCCTTTGCGCTTTCTGTAGAGCATATGTCTTTCACCATTCTTACACCGGTGAGTTTTATATCGGCTGTCTTGGTGTCGATGTTGTTGCCTTGTCCGGTGTATACGAATGTGCTGTTGTCTATGGTGATGCCGTGCACGCAGTTCATGCCTTCTATTCCGCTTGCCGTTATTGCATTCTTCGTGTTGCGGCATGTTACGGACGAAATGTGTATGTCTGTAAATTCGGGCACTTTCTCCATCTTCGGCTTATCAGTATTGTCGGTTTGTCCGCCTGCCGGTTTGTTGAGGTAGTCACACTGGAACGTTATGGCATCGTGCACGATGTCCGTCATCACGATGTCGCTGATGTATATTGATTCCGTGCGGCCCCCGCGACCGATGGCACTCTTGAAGCGCAGGCCGGTATCCGTGCCGGAAAAGCGGCAGCGGCGCACCACTATACGCTTCATTCCCGTAATGTCCTCGCTGCCAATGACGAAGCCGCCGTGGGCATGATATACGGTGTTGTTCTCTATCAGTATGTCTTCGCATCCGTTCACGAGTGCTCCTTCCTTGTAGTCGCCACTCTTCATGCAGATGCCGTCGTCACCGGCATCCACGGTGCAGTTTACGATGAGAGCCTGATGGCAGTCGCTCAGGTCGATGGCATCGCCGTTTTGGGCGTTCCAAGGACAGCGTACGGTGATGCCGTCCATGATGATGTTGCGGCTGTTGAACGGATGTACATGGAATTTGGGGGCGTTTTGGAAAGTCACTCCCGTCAGCATCACGTTCTCGCAGTGGTATATCCGGAACAGGTCGTTGCGCATCTTTTCCTGTTTTTCAGGTGTTCCGGCTATGTCCTTATAACCCGATTTCATCTCCCACGGATACCACAGACCGCCGTTTTGGCGTTCCACTCCGCCCGTTTCCTTATACTGTTTCCACTCCACGTCGCTCACCTTGCCGCGCTTTACCGGGCGCCATTGCGATCCGTTGCCATCGATGATGCCTTCACCGGTAATCATTATATTTTTGCAGCGCACGGCACTGATACATGCTTTCACTCGCGATGCCTTTGGATCTGTGTCTACGTAAAGCGACTTGTCGGGCGAGAAGTATATTATGGCGTTCTTCTCGACATGGAGGTTGATGTTGCTCTTCAGTTCGATAGGTCCTGTTAGCCATATGCCTTGTGGCACGGTGACGCGCCCACCGCCTTGTGCCGAAAGTTCATCAATGGCCCGTTGGAATGCTGCGGTGCAGAGTGTCTGCCCGTCGCCTTTGGCGCCGAAGTCCGTTATGCTTACATTCTTTTCCGGCACGCTTACGGGCGTGGCCTTGCGCAGTCCGACGGGCAGGTTCTGATAGTAGTGTGCATAGTCGGATGCTGTGACGACGTACGCGGAACATGCCGTGAGTATGGCCGCCGTCAGCGTCTTTAGTATTCTTTTCATGTTTCTTGAGATTGGTTTTTAATGTATATTCTTTATGGGATTCACTGTCAATACAGACATTAGGCGCTGTAGGCTTTCGTCATATCCGCGTATCTGTCGGTGTCTGCTCTTTTATCTTGTCAGCGAGAACTTCAGTGAGAATCCGAAATCCTGCGTTGTCGTGGGATAGCTGTTGCTCGAGAGCAGCGGCGTGTTGGTCTGACGGTCGTAGTAGGCGCTGAGCGTGAGCAGGCGCGAGAGGGTGTAGTCGGCCATGAACGACATCTTGAACGCCGAGTTGCCGCTGCTGGCCGAGCTCGTCACGGTGGCGATGTCGCGTGTGATGGCGGCCTGCTTGCGGAAGGATATGTCAAGGCGCAGGTTGAGGTCGTGGTTTACGCCCCGTCCTCTTGTATTTGTCTGTTGCTTGGTATTGTTAGTCGTGTTTTTGGAATTTCCGCGCTGTGTCTTCTTTATCTTGCGTGAGGTTCCGCTGCCGAAGAGGTTGAAATTGCTTATCTTGTATCCCATGCCTATCACCCAGTCTTTGCTAAGCGCCTCGTTGAGCTGTATGCTTGTCATGCTGAGGCTGAGCACGCGTGTGGTCCGGTATTCGAGCTTGCAGGTGAGGTTGTTCTCCAGCGTTGCGTCGATGCCGAGCAGTGGCGAGAATGCTTCGTTGATGCTCACCGTGCTCACGTTGTACATGCTGTTGGGAATAGGGTTGCTTGTAGTCACGTCGGTGATGAATCCCAAACCGTTCATGTATTCCTGATATGTGCTGTACGAGGCGTAGCTGCCCACGGCGAAAACACTTTTGTAAGAGTGGTTGAGGTTGACGCTCTTGAAGTGGTCGCGCAGCCATGGCAGTTTGCCGAGTCCGCTGTATTTCAATGTCCAGTTGGGCATCATCCGTCTGAGGGTGGGGAATATGTCGAGCGACGAGCCTGAGCCTGAGGTATAGGCCGAGAGGAATGCCGGTATGAGAACGTCGGCGCTGTATTTGTTGACCGTGCCGAGTTCTGGGTTGTAGGGCGTGCCGCTGAGGTTGATGCCGTTAGCGTCGTATGTTCCCTGCGGATAGTGTGTGCCGGCATATTGGGCCTGCACCCGCTCACGGAATCCGTCTATGGAATTGCAGAACTGCGTGAACGATTTCGAACTGTAGCCGTTGTTGGCGTCGCCCATGCCTTCAAGGGCGCTCTTGAGACTGATTGTCGTCATGTTGAACGTTCCGCTGTGAGTGCCCGGCATGCCTGCGTACATATACTGTATGCTGCGCGACTTGTTGACGGTACGGCTGGCGTTAAGGTCGATCTTAAGGTCGCGGACGGGTTCGAGCGTGATGCGTACCTGAAGGTCTTCGCTGCTTGATGTCGTGGCCGGTGTGGCTACGCTGTCGTTGCATAGCAGCCAGTTGTTGTCGTAGGCCTTCTGCAGGTAGCCGTCGCCGGTCAGTCCGAAAGCGAAGTCAAGACCCGGTGAGAGCACGCTGCCGGTGCGCTGTCCGAATGCGTCGCCGATGTTGGGGATGAATCCCGGCAGAGTCATCGAGTATTGGCTGCGATATGTGATGCCTATGCTGCGTACCATCATCAGGAAGCGTGCCGCTGACTGTGCGGGCTTGTACCACCATTGGTTTTCAAGCGGTTCCTTTGGTGTGACGCTCAGTTTTATCTGTATGGTGTCGAGGTTCTTTATCAGTATCTTGTTGGCATCCACCACCTTGTATTTCAGGTTATACGGCTTGCCGTCTTTTGTCTTTGCCGATACCATCAGGCGTTTGCTTTTCTTGTTGTGTGTCACGGTGATGGTGGTGTCGGCTTTCAGTGTTATCTCCCGTTGATAGGTGTTCTTGTTTTTGGGCAGTTCGCTCTGTTGCTTCTTGTCCTCCTTGGTGTCCTTCAGGTCTTTTGGGTCCTTGTTCTTGTTGTTCTTGGACGTCTGAAGTTTTTGGGCGTTGTTGTTCCTTTTGTTCTTATTGTTGGTTATTGTCTGTTTCTTGTTGAACCGCTCGTTGGCCTTTTTGAGGAAAGGGATATGGTTGTACAGTGTCTCCATGTTGAGCGTGGAGTTGATGTTGAAGTTGCGGTTGTTTGCGATGGTGTTGCCGAGTGAAGTGCCGTCATCGAGTTCCGTACCGCGCACCCATGAGTAGTTGGCGGTGTAACTGGCGTCAGCATTGAGCCAGTCGAATATGGGCAGTTTGTTGAGGGGTATCTGGTATGAGGCCGAGAACGACTGCTGGTAGTCGAGCGGAGTTCCCAAGTTTTTGATGCTGTGCCACACAGAGTCTTTCCATACATGATATTGGTCGGGATAAAGATCCTTGTTGACCGGTGTGTACGGCTCTTCAATCTCGGCGTGTGTGGCCGACTGGAAGTTCATATGCAGATTCTTGGTGAGGTCCCAGCGTATGGAGAAGTCGCGGTTCCAAAGGAACTGCTCACTGAAAGTAAGCGGCAGACTTGAACCTGCGCCTGCGGGATCCATGTCGCGCTCCTGCAATTCGTAGTAATTGCGTATTATCTCGGTGTTGAACGCGATGTTCTGTGGCAGATAGTTGATGCCGATGGCTTTGGGGAAGTTGAGCCACTTGCTCTTGCCTTTCAGCTTCTTGAACGGTTCGAAAGTCTTGTACACCGGTGTGTAGCTGTAGTTGAACGAACCGCGCCACTGGTCTTCTTTCTCATAGACTGTGGTTTCGCCCGAAGTGTGACTGTGCGAATGGCTGTAGCTGAATGAGAAGTTGGCAGGGTCGTACGGCATGGGGTGGCGTTTGGTCTTGATGCCCACACGCACGTTTGACAGCGAGAAGTTGGTGTTGGTGGTCTTCGTCACTGCTATCGCCTCTATGGAGTCGCGTTCGTGCGAGTCCTTTGCCGACTCAAGAGCATCGTCCAGTTCCATGTCGGTGTCGAGCGGGTTGTACTTCGGGCGTGTTTCCTCTTTGGTCACCGAGTAGTAGAGCGGTGCCGTCACCTTTGCTTTGTCCGGGAAGAACTTTCCCAACTCAAGGTTGGCTGTGAAACTGTATGTCTTGTAGTCGTCGGTGGAACGTTGGGCGAGTCCCTCTTCAAGTCCGCCGAATCCCTCGGTCACCATCTTTCCCGTAAGATTGATGGTACCGAAGTCGGACAACTGCATGTTGAGCGCACCGGACGCGGCCCATCCACCCTTGTTGTTGAACTCGAGCAGCCGCAGTTCGTTTACCCATACCTCGCCCGACTTCACCGTCGACGATATGTTGCGCACACCGATCATCATCGTCTTCACCTCGCCGAGCGACGGGTTGCCGATGATGCTTATCTTGTTGTTGGGTTTGTTGTCGTCGTACATTGAGAAAACCGTTGTGTACGATGCTCCGCCGGTGGCTCTTGCCTTGTTTCGTGCCTTTTTCAGACCGGTAAATACTGACATGTCTATGTCGAGCATGTTCTCTTCGGGCCACACCGCACGGCAGTCTGTGGGCGAGAACTTGTCATACTGTCCCTCGGGAGTGAGTTTCAGCGGTATCTCATATTCGTAATAGTTGTTCTTGTAGTCGTTTCCAAGACGCACGAACAGGGCCAGCTGATCGTTTTGAAGATTGGTCGTGTTTTGCAGCATTGCATTGGCATGTACGAACATCTGCAGGCGCTTATACTGTCGCAGGTCGAGTGCAGTTGTCTTGTATACGGCCTTGGCCTCGTCTTTTGCAAGATTCTTCACAGTCATGTTCATGGCCTGCTCGTTGCTCTCGACGAGTTGTGGCTGCGACGGGTCGGTAACGCGGCTGATGCCCGGCGGCAGTACATAGTTCACGGGTTGCTTGTCGTTGTTCTCCTCTATGTTTACTGCGCTCACTTCCATTGTTCCGTTACCGCCGGCAGCGTTTTGGTTCAGGTTCTGCTCATACATGCGCCATTCGCCGCGCACCAGGTCAAGGCTGCCGAATCGCAGAACGATTGGTCTTTGAAACCGGGTCAGGAACATGCGCATGAAACGTATTGACGAGAAATCGCTGATGGAACCGATACGTTCCTTGTCGGCAGCGTTGATTGGTATGCGGAACTTATACCAGTTGACCGTCTCCTTATTCCCGTTGCGCAGTGTAGCCGTGTACGAGCGCTTGTCGGTAATATAGTTGTTGCCGATGTTGTTCTCGTTGATGTCTTCGGGGCGTATGCTCACGCGATACTGATAGTAGCGTTCGTATTCGTTGAGCGTATAGTCCTGGTTGATGTCCTCTACGTCAGGTGTCGTCTTGTACGACGTATCGTAGCTTTCGTTGTTGCCGTCGTTGTCGGGTGAGTTGCCCTGTGGGTTGTTGATGCGTTTGTATCGTTCGAGTATCGATGCTTGCCGACGGTCAAGTTCGGAACCGCGGAAGTATTGGTAGTTGTCGTTGGCTGGGTCGGCCTGCCATGCGTTGCGTATGCTGTCGTTGGTGATTGACTGCACGAAAGTGTTGAATTCGGCGTATGGCTGGAATGCACGCTCCTCGTCGTCGTTGAGTCCGTTGAGTCCCACATCCTGTTTCTCGCGTGCTCCGGCCGTGGTGGCAAAGGCGTAGGTCTGTGTGGCCTGTACCGGAATCTTGCCCCACTGTGTGGTGGTGAAGCTGCTGCTGCCGTCCACAGGCATGCCGCTTTCGTAGAATTTCTTGCCGTCGCGCAGAACGTCCTCACTCACCTCGCCGAGGTTGATGTAGAGGTCGCCGCCGTATGACGACGCATCACCGTTCTGTCGTGAGTATATGAACGGGTCGAGCAGCCAGAACTCGATATACTCGATGTTGGCAGTCTCGAAGTCGTTGGTGTCCAGTTTTCGCATCATTCCGCCCCACTTTGCCGCCGGGTTCAGCATGGTACCGTCGGCGTTGACGGCCGTTGAGAAGTTGTAGGGGCCGCGCTCGTTGGGGTAGTATGCCATGTTGAGTATCGACAGTGTAGCCGTGGCGCCGTTGTATGTGCTTTGGTCTCGGTTGGGATACAGTTCGCTGATGTATACTTCGCGCACGTAGTGATTGGACAGCTGGTTGAGGTCGCTCTTGATGTGTCCCGGTGTGAGCGAGCTGCTTTTGTATGTGAACAGCGGGTCGATGGTGTACCACGAAAGCAACGAACGGTTGTAGCCGCTGGAGAGCCCATCCTTGTCGGACGACTCGGGGAACATCGACGGCACACTTGACAGCACCCACGACTTGGGGTCGGAAACGCTTATGCCGTTTTTTGTGTTCTCAAAATCGTCGATGTACGATGCGTTGTCCTGTGTTCCGCCGGCTTGTCCGGCGATGAGCTGTGCGAATTCGCCTGTCAATGATATCTGCGACGGCTGTGTACAGTGCAGGAAAGGCACTTTGTCGAGAAGGTTGGTGAGCCACTGACTCTCCTTCTTCCAGTTCATGTTGAGTCCCCACAGTATGTTGTTGAGCGGTTCGGAGCCCATGGCTACCTTCGATGTGAGTGTCTGTTCGCGCAGATGCTGGAAAGTACCGCCTATCTGGAAATCCTTAGAGAAGTCATATTCCCAGTTGAGTCCCATCATTGTCTTGCGCATCATGCCGTAGTCTGTGTTGCTTTCGAGACTTACGTTGACCGATGTTCCGGCGTCGATGATGCTTTGGTTGAGTATGGTAACCTCGCCGGCCGAGTAGTCTACACTATAGTCCGAGCCTTCACTCAGCACCACACCGCCAGCAGTTACCACCACCGAGCCTTGCGGCACGTTGTATGCACCGAGAGATATTACGTTGGCCGATGTTCCCTTGTATTGTCCTGTAAGAATGAATTTGTCTTTCTCTGCAATCTGTTTTGCGGCTGTTTTTGTCGTGTCATACAGTTCGGTGAAGGCGTATTTGTCGGCTGTTGCCTCCGTTATGCCTGCCGTTACGAGATAGTTTCGCAGGTAAGAGCCGAACGGTTCGGCAGCCGGGAAAAACACACGTCCGTTGCTGACGGTATATCCGTCGACGAAGTCAAAGTAGCCGTTAGGGTTCGCCTTGTTGTTATTGTCCAGACGGTCGGCTCCCAGTATTCGGATTATCGGCCTGTCCTTTACCTGCGGTTCGGGCAGATAGGTGAGGTATACGCCTGTGGTGTCGTTCTGATATTTCACGTCGAGGCGGAACTTGGTCTTCTCTACTGTCGATGCAAGATAGTATACGTTCTTCATCATCAGCCGCCAGTTGGCCATCTGCGGGCTGTTGTTGGTGTTTTTCAGTGACTTTACGAATAGGGCTTCCTCTGTATTTGTATTGTCGGATGCGAATTCGCCCACCTGATATGTCTGTCCGTTGAGGGTATATTCGAAAGCTACGGCCAGAACCTGATCCGACTGTAGCGTGGTTTTCAGCGAGATATATCCGAGAGCTGTGTTGACAGTGTATTCGGATGATGTGAGCAGACGCGCGCTTTGCAGCTTCTCGTAGTCTACGGCTCCGGTGAATCCGCCTATGGCGTCGAACACGGTACTCGTCTGGTCGATGTTGCGCGCTGCTGCGTATTCGTTTGTCATGGCACTGTACTCACCGTTGGCGCTGTTGCTCGGTGCCACGTCGCCGGTTCCTCCCCACAGCGGGTTTGATGTGTTGCGGCCCTCGCCGAGGTCGGCCAGTGCAATGATGTTGCGTGTGTTGCTTGTGGTTCCCGTCTTGTTTGTCACCCACACTTCTACGCGTGTTATCTTCACTCCCGTCAGCACGTTGGGCAGTGATGCCATTCCGCGGTCGTAGCGTTCGCGGAAGTAGTGGGAGAGGAAGAAGTGGCGGTTCTCCTCATAGTCGGCCACGTTGATTTCGAACGGAGTGAGCTGTGTGCCGCCTTTTGACGAGACACTTTTCGATGTGGAGTTTTTCTGCGACAGCACGGTCTGCAGTTTCAGCTTGCCGAATTGCATGTCGGTGCGCACGCCGAACAGCGACGAGGCGCCCTGGATTAGTGACGAGTTGGAGGGAAAGGACACGTTGCCGGCTTCCACCAGTTTGATTATTTCGTCTTCCTTGCCTTCGTATGTCAGCTTGAGGTTCTTTGTGTCGAAGTCGAATGTGGCGTCGGTGTTGTAGTTGAGGTTCATGTTGACCTTGTCGCCCACCTTTCCGTTGAGGCTCAGGTTGATTTTCTCGTCAAAGTCGAATGCCGTTGTCTTTCGGTTGCGTATGGGCAGAGACGGATTGTCGATGTTGTTCAGCGTGGCGCCTATCTTTAGTTCGGCCGTTCCCTGTGTCTTGATGCGTACTCCTCCCGGTCCGAATATCTTTTCGGCCGGGCCGAGGTCGAAGTGCATGTCGGTAAAGTCGAACTTGTTCTTGCCCTGTGCGGCTACGTTTTCAGCGTCCTTGCGTCGGAAGAACTCCTGCATGGCGCGTCGCCCGCTCCACCGCCGGTACTCCTCGGGAGTCATCATCACAGGCGTGTTAAGATAGGAGTCGCCTATCTTCGAACCTATGAAGTATACGTTGAGCGAATCGTCGTATACGGCCTCCTGCCTGATGTTGTCGGGCATCTTCAGGTCGATGGCGGCCGAGTCGAGGTCTGCTGTCAGCAGTGGCGTGGTCTTCCTTATCTTCCATCGCGGGTGCAGCAGCGAGTCGGGTATGGCCTCGTCTTCAACCACGAGTTTCGGTTGTGCCTTGGGTACGGGCTTGTTGGCAGTGCGGGTCTTGTCGTCCTGTGCTGTGGCGAGTGCGATGCTGCCTATCAGTCCCAGTGCGGGAATGACAAGCAGCGGCTTGTGTCCGGTGATGAACGACAGGGCCGACACGATACGGGATATGGGAGACTTGCCGCCGGCAGGTCTCTTGTCTTTTGCCTTATCCTTATTATATATGTGTGGTTTCTTGTCCTTCATCACTGTTATGTATATGTTCTATTTCTGTTTATGTCCGTGCCGCATCCGGGAAGGTTTAAGAAGCGTTGGGGATATAAATTCACTGAAAGAAGCATCTGTCTTTAACTCCCGGGCGACCGTAGGGAGCGATAACTCCCTTTAATTCCTAACGGAGCGTAGCGAAGTGATAACTCCTTTTTAACTCCTTATTTTATCATCTTCAACGCCATCTTTACCACCATCTCCACCGGTGCGTCGGGATGCTCCTGCAATATCTGTACCACAACTTTCTGTGTGGGAGCGGGCGAGAAGCCGAGCATTGTCAGCGCGCTCACGGCCTCGTCCTTTACCTCATTGTTCACCGGCGACTGTATTGCTCCGCCGGCAGGTATCTCTTCGGCTATGCCTAATGCGACAATCTTGTCGCGCAGATCGACGATGATGCGCTGGGCCGTCTTGAGGCCGATGCCCTTGATACTCTTCATCAGCCGTTCGTTGCCGGTGGATATGCAGTTGCACAGTTCGGCGGGGCTCATCGACGAAAGCACCATGCGGGCAGTGTTGGTGCCCACGCCCGATACACTTATAAGCAGCACGAAGAGCTCGCGTTCCTTCTTGTCGGCAAAGCCGTAGAGCACATGGGCATCCTCGCGGATAGCCTCATACACATACAGTCGTACCTCGTTGCGTCCCTGGATGGCGGTGTAGGTGTTGAGCGAAATGTTAAGTCCGTAGCCTATCCCGCCCGTCTCCACTGTAGCCAGTGCGGGCGTAAGCTCGGTGAGTTCACCTCTTATGTATTCTATCATTATATGCTGTTTTCGTATATATACATTACAATTAACGACAAAAGCCGTTAATTATTGTATACCAGCCAATGTGAATGTGCCGTTTGTTCCGGATACTATATCTGACGAGTGTTTTGCCGATGTGGTTCCGTCGGCGCGGTTCCTGCTGTCGCTGTAATGATATTTTGCCGGAATTTAACACTTCCGGACTCACTGTTCTACGCGTCCGGAAAGCCCTTGACGAGGTATAGCGGCGCTCTTCTGCATCGATTTTCGGGTGAATCTCTTGCCGTAAGGGCCTCCTTGCATTGCAATTACGGCCCCGTTGCCTTCCCGTTACGGCCTCGTTGGCTTGCAACGAGGCCGTAATTGCAATGCAAGGAGGCCCTTACGGCATAAAAATGAAGCTGCGTTTTCTGCACAGTTGTTGCTGATTGGTTGTAATATCTTGTAAATCAGATAATTGAATTTGCACACGTAAAACTCGCGAATTTCGGTCCAAGATTTTTCTGTTTCAAAATAACGCAGTATTCGGATGGCTTTTGTTGTGATAATTCAATAAAACCTTTTAGACCATAATTCTTTCAATCAATTAATGGCAAACACATACATCGCAAATTTGGTTTTCGGCAGGTGTAGTGCCGTTATAACTCATATTTTCAGCGAAAAGACACTTTATTGTGAATATAATTATTATCTTTGCAATAAAATAGTATCATATTATATGAAAGACATCATACAAGTCAATCCGTTCGTCGTGGGAAGATATGTCAGCGACCGGTATTTCTGCGACCGCAAGGACGAGACCGCCCAACTTTTGAAGCACATCTGGAACGGCCGCAATGTGGCTCTCATCTCACCGAGACGCATGGGAAAGACGGGGCTTATACACCACTGTTTCGGTCAGGACCGGCTGGCCTCTTATCACACGTTCTTCGTCGACATATATGCCACGACATCGCTGGCCGAACTTGTCTACCTGCTTGGTAAAGCCATCTATGACGAACTGAAACCGCGCAGCAGTAAATGGGTCGACCGGTTTTTCCGGACAGTCGGTTCGCTGCGCATGGGATTCAAGTTCGACCCGGTTACGGGCGATCCTGTACTTGACATCAGTCTGGGAGACATCCAGGCGCCGCAGACAACGCTTGATGAGATTTTCCGGTATCTGGAGACGGCCGACCGTCCATGCGTTGTAGCCATAGACGAGTTCCAGCAAATCGGCAACTATGTGGAGAACAATGTGGAAGCCATGCTGCGCACCAGGATACAGCAGTGTCACAACACGTTTTTTATTTTTGCCGGCAGCCGCCGTCATCTGATGAGCAATATGTTCAACTCGGCAGCGAAACCTTTCTATCAAAGTGCCGTCACGATGGGGCTCGGGCCGATACCGTCCGGTGTTTATGCCGACTTTGCATCGAAAATGTTTGAGGACCATGGACGCCGCATCCAAGACGGGGTGGCACAGACAGTGCACGAACGGTTCGACGGATGTACTTGGTTTGTCCAGATGATCATGAACGAACTCTTCGCCCTGACTCCTCATGGTGGTGTCTGTGGGAAAGACATGGTGGACACGGCTATTCGTAATGTAATAATAGCACAGGAGGGAACATACAAGGAACTTCTGACACACATTGCGCCAAAGCAGAAACAGGTTCTGCAGGCCATTGCACGTGAGGGAATGGCACGTAGCATCACCTCCGGAGCATTCGTAAAAAAATACAAACTGACGTCAGCAAGTTCGGTACAGGCGGCTGTCAAGAGTCTGTTGAAAACGGAACTGGTCACGCAGGACGGAGACGCATATCGTGTATATGACCATTTCCTTGCCTATTGGTTGGCTCATGAGTATTGAGCGACGGAAAGGCGGTTGATACTTATGAACTCAGTAAGGGGTGCGATATAATGAAATCCGGACAATTATTGAATATGTAAGTGAAATGTTGATGATGGCGTTCAATTCGTAAGCTATCGCCCGCGATATGCTGCGAAATGTTCGTTTTCACATTTTTATTGAAAAATTAATGGCATAATGTCACTTGTTTCGCGTCAATGATGTACTTTTGCAACCGGAAACGGTCTGACCGTGTAGACAAAGTACGCAATCATCTAAAAAACAAATACATAAAAGAAATGAAGAAGATAAGAGCGGCCGTAGTAGGTTACGGCAACATTGGAAAGTATACCATTGAGGCACTCGAGGCATCGGATGATTTTGAGATAGCAGGTGTGGTGCGCCGCAACGGTGCCGAGGACAAGCCCGCGGAGCTGGCGCAGTATGACGTGGTGAAGGACATCACCGAGCTGAAAGACGTGGATGTGGCCATTCTCGCCACACCGACACGCAGTTGTGAGGAATATGCCAGAAAGATTCTTCCGTTGGGCATCAACACGGTGGACAGCTTTGACATACATACCGGTATCGTGGACTATCGGAAGAATCTGATGGAAGTGTGTCGGCAGAGCGGTACCGTGGCCGTGATTGCAGCCGGATGGGATCCGGGTTCGGACTCGATTGTGCGAACACTGATGCAGAGCCTCGCTCCGAAGGGATTGAGCTATACCAACTTCGGGCCGGGAATGTCGATGGGCCACAGCGTATGCGTGCGCTCTAAAGAGGGTGTGAAGAACGCCCTGTCAATGACCATTCCTCTCGGCGAGGGCATACATCGCCGCATGGTATATGTAGAGCTGGAGGACGGGGCAAAGCTGGAGGATGTCACGGCTGCCATCAAGGCCGATCCGTATTTTGCCAATGACGAGACTCATGTCTTTGCCGTCGGGTCGGTGGATGCCGTGCGCGATATGGGCCACGGCGTGAATCTGGTGCGCAAGGGTGTGAGCGGAAAGACGCAGAACCAGCGTCTGGAGTTCAATATGAGCATCAACAACCCTGCTCTTACGGCCCAGGTGCTCGTCAACGTGGCACGTGCATCGATGCGTCAGCAGCCCGGCTGCTACACCATGATAGAGCTGCCTGTTGTTGACATGCTGCCGGGTGAGCGTGAAGACCTGATTGCGCATCTGGTGTAGACCGCGATTGTATGTCTCCGGAAGGAGATAAAAAGATAAACGTGAATTGAGATGTGAGAATTATAATTGCCTTTATGGATTCGAGTGCGGTGCATGTCGTACTTAATCTGTAAAGGCAATTATAATTCTCACATTTTGCTGCCGGTCTCGTTTGTTTATGTAGACTTGCGTAAAGAACCGGCACAGGTAGCCGTAATTCTCGGTTTTCTATTTTTCATTCTTCATTTCTTTCCGACTGAAGGAGTCCTGATTTATCTTGTATCAGTTGCCGTTTACACTTCGGTTGTGCTCCATTCTCATTATTTTCAGAGGGCATGTGGCTATACATTTGCCGCATTTTATGCAGTCGGTGTCAAGATAACCTGTTGCTGTACCACGGCAGTCGTATGGCGTGAGCTGCATCGGGCAAACTCTGGCACAGCTCTTGCACTTCATCTGACATGTGTCGGCAACGTGGATATTGGTAAAGCCGGAGGGCAACGGGGATTGTTTTGGCGATACACACGACGATAGCGTGCCCATAGGACAGAAGGAACACCATGTCCGGGGAGCATAGACGAACGAGAGGACTATGCCCACGACGGTTGTCACAAGGATGATGTTCCAGAACACACGCCCCATGGCGTTCCAGTCGCCCCATGCAAAGTACATCTGTACGCCGAAGACGGTGAATATGAACATCACCATGAACAGACGGAAACCGGATGTGCGGACAAACCGTGGAATGGGGCGGTGGGGTGAGTGTTCGGACAAGACGCGATCGTAGAAACTGCCACGCGGACAGGCGTTGCCGCACCACCATCTTCCGCGTCTTACGGCAAATGCGACGGGAGCTATCATGCAGATAAGTGCCAGCAGGCCTACAACGGGATAAAACCATCCTATTACAAGATAGGCCAATAGCATCCAGTATAGCGGATATCCCTTGGTAGGAAAATGGCGGTGAAATCTTTTTGTTGACATTTTCTTGTTTCTTTTTATTGATGTTTGGATTATTGACAGGTTGTTTAGAAAGGGAACAGCAGTGGAAGTACAAATGTCATGACCACTCCCATTACGATCTGCAACGGCAAGCCTACCTTGACATAGTCGCTGAAGGTGTATTCGCCGGCATGCATCACAAGAGCGTTGGGAGGCGTGGAGAACGGTGAGGCGAAACACATGCTCGCTCCAAGCGTCACGGCAAAAAGGAACGGGTAGGGGCTTGCACCGATCTCTATGGCCGATGTCATGGCGATGGGAGCCATGAGCACAGCCGTTGCCGTATTGCTGATGAACATCGTGAGCAGCGAAGTGGTGAAATAGATGCCTGCAAGAAGAACGGTCGGACTCATCGAACCGAGCGACGACACGAGCGAGTGGGATATCATGGCTGACGTCCCGGTCTTTTCCAGAGCTACAGACATGGGCATCATTGCCGCTATGAGTACGATACTTTCCCAGTTGATGGTCTTGTAGGCGGCTTCGACGTTGCGGAAACATCCGCAGAGCACCATGAGCAGCCCGGCTACGATTACTGCCGTGACGGGGGCAACAGGTATGAAGTCGAACACCATCATGGCCACCATTGCCACCATGATGACAGCGGCAAGGGGAGCGCGGTAGTTGAGTGTCACCTGTCGGGCCTGCTCTTCCGGCTGTCCCAACACCACCCAGTCGGTCTCCTGCTCGTCCAGTCTCGATATGTTGCTCCATTTGCCTTGGACTAACAGCACGTCACCGGACATCAGTTTTTCTTCCGGCAGGCCGGTCATTATGTAGTTGCCGGAGCGCTTGATGCCGAGTACGTTGATGTCGTATCGCTCGCGGAATCCCGAATTTTTCAGCATCGTGCCGATAAGGCGCGACGTAGGTATGAGCACAATCTCGGCAATGCCGATGTCATAGAAATCCATGTTGTTGTTGTCGAGACGTTTCAGACCGTTGCTTTTTGCAAAGTTGTCCATCACAGCCGTGTCGCCCATAAGGTATATTATGTCGCCGGCGGAGAGGATACTGTCCGGACCGGCGAGGCTTTGGCGCACGTTGCGTATAAGTCCGCTACGGTCGGTGCTTTCGCTGCGTATCTCTATTATCGACAGGCCGTAGCGTCCGCGAAGGTTAAGTTCGGCCACGGTCTTGTTTCTTACTCCCGATTGTTCTTTCACCATATAACGGCGCAGGCCGTTGGACAACTGATATTCGTCTACCAGTTCGTCGAGCGTTTTGCCTCCGCCGGCCTTGCCGGTTGCCTTTCCTTTCTTCTTGTACAGGAACAGTTTTGTGAGTGGCATCATGACTATGATACCTATGATGATGCAGATAATGCCTACAGGGAAGAATGAGAAGAAGCCGAGCGGCTGGTAGCCGGCACCTGTCAGTGCCTGCTGTATGACGAGGTTAGGCGGTGTACCGATGAGCGTCAGCATGCCGCCGAGACTGCTGGCAAAGGCCAGTGGCATGAGCAGACGGCCGGGGCGCATGTTGGCTTGTGCCGCCATGCTCACAACGATGGGCATCATCAGTGCCACGGTTCCGGTGTTGCTGATGAAGGCGCCTATCACAGCCGTCACCGTTACAACAAGCAGGAACATCCTGATATCGCTGCCGGCAGCGAGTTTCATTATCTTCTGGCTTGCAGCCTTGGCCAGTCCGGTCTGTAGAATCGCACCGCCCACAACAAACAGTCCTACCATCATTATTACAACGGTGGAAGAGAATCCGGCGAGTGCCTCCTCGGGCGTAAGTATACCAAGCAGGAGCATGGCGGCAAGGGCGCACAGTGCTACGATGTCGGCGCGTATGCGTCCGTTGACGAACAGTATTATCGTTATGGCAAGTATTGTCAGTGTTGCTGTCATTTGTGAGATAGTGATAGGTGTCTGTGTCTTTATTTAATGAATGTCAATATTTCTTTGGTTTAATCATGTAGTTCAATCATGTCGGTAATCGTGGCTGTCAGATATGGCAGTATTTTGTCATACGGAACGGTAAACGACGGCATGCCGGCGGCATATGGCGCTATTTCGTAAGGCTGATAGGTGAATGTTACGCCTTCTTTGCCAAGTGCCGGGGCATATTGTGGCAATGGCAGGAAGTCAACACTGTATTCCGTAAGCAGCATGTTCTTCAAGTCTTCATCACTTATCGGTGCTTTGCTGTCTTCCTTGAAGTATTCTTTCAGGCCCTCTTTTATAAGCAGTTTGAAGCTCTCGGTGTTGGTGCCTGTCAGCATTTCATGGCCGAAGCGGCGCCCGTCGGATTTTCTGAAGGTGGCCGTTGTGCCCGTATGCATTCCGTGTGCACCGCCATAGTATGTCTCTATGCGGCTTGTATAGACTACGAACTTGTCTGTCTCGTATGTTTTGCTAATGCTTCTGGAGTCAGATAAGGTGGGCATGCTTTCCCTGTTGTCATACACGGTCATGTCTTTCAGATTCTTTTCCATGCCCTTACCATAATATGCAAGCATTGAGTTAGGGTTGTTGATGTCGTTTCGGTAGGTTCCTCCGAGCTCTTCGCTGATGTATTCACGGATTATATTGGCCAGTGGCGTTGGGCCTGCGGTGGGGAAGTCGACAGTTATGCTTACTTCGGAATTGTTGCTTTTGCTTTCGTATGTTAACGAATCGGTTGTCAGAGGGCTCTCTTTTGTCTGACTGTTGTTTTGACATGCAACTGTGAGTGCTGCAAATGCTAATGATATCGCGGCGGCCGATAGTGCCGGAATACGCTTTATCTTCATATATCAATGATTTTATATTATACAAAAAGGGCGGCTCTGTATTGATATTGGGCCGCCCTCGGATATATGTGTATCAGTATTCTCTTTTCTTATTCGCCTTTGATGGCAGCTACACCCGGCAGAACTTTGCCTTCTATGGCCTCGAGCAGAGCACCGCCACCGGTAGATATATAGCTGACTTTGTCGGCCATGCCGAACTTGTTGATGCATGCTACGGAGTCACCACCGCCGATGAGCGAGAAAGCCCCGTTGGCTGTAGCCTTGGCGATAGCGTCGGCAATGGCTTTTGAACCACCGGCGAAGTTGTCAAATTCGAAAACTCCGGCCGGTCCGTTCCACAGGATTGTCTTTGCGTCCTCAATGGCAGCGGCAAATTTCTCGCGTGTTTCCGGACCTGCATCCAGACCCTCCCATCCTTCGGGAATGTCGTTTGACTGGCAAACCTGTGTGTTGCAGTCGTTCTTGAAGTCGTCGCCAGCGATGCAGTCTGTGCCGAGTACGAGGTTTACGCCGTTCTCCTTTGCCTTCTTTATGATGTCGAGAGCCAGGTCGAGTTTGTCGTTCTCGCAGATGGAGTTGCCTATGTTGCCGCCCTGTGCCTTTGCGAATGTGTATGTCATACCGCCACAGAGGATGAGGTTATCGACCTTTCCAAGCAGATTTTCAATGATGCCAATCTTAGTCGAGACCTTCGAACCGCCCATTATGGCTGTAAACGGACGCTTGATGTTGCTCAGAACGTTGTCAACAGCCTGTACTTCTTTCTCCATAAGATAGCCAAGCATCTTGTTGTCTGCATCGAAGTAGTCTGCGATTACGGCTGTAGAGGCGTGTTTGCGGTGAGCAGTACCGAATGCGTCCATTACATAGCAGTCGGCGTAGCTTGCCAGTTTTTTTGCGAAATCTTTCTGACGGCCTTTCATTTCTTTCTTTGCCTCGTCATATTCGGGAGTGCCTTTTTCCACGCCTACAGGCTTGCCTTCTTCCTCTGCATAGTAGCGCAGGTTCTCAAGCAGCAATGCTTCTCCCGGCTTCAGTGCTGCGGCAGCCTCGTCGGCATTGGCGCAGTCGTCGGCAAACTTTACCTCTACACCTAAAGCATCCGATACGTTCTTCACAATCTGAGAGAGTGAAAGTTCCGGCTTTTTCTTGCCTTTGGGTTTGCCCATGTGGCTCATCATGATGAGTGCACCGCCGTCGTTGAGCACTTTCTTCAGTGTGGGGAGTGCTCCGCGGATGCGGGTGTCGTCGGTTACATTACCGTTCTCGTCCAAAGGAACGTTGAAATCTACGCGCACGATTGCCTTCTTGCCGGCAAAGTTGAATTGATCGATAGTCATAATAGTATCTATTTAAATATAAAATAACTTTCTTGTTATGGATTTTGCGAACGCAAAGTTAGTAAAATAAATCCGTAATTATATGAGTGATATGAGGTTTTTATATATTTTTTGCGCCAATCCGGAATAAATGTAATATGGAGTTTGCAATATAATATGCAGTATGCGGTTTGTGGTATGAAATAGAAAAGTTCGTGAAACCATGAGTACCAATCTCGTTTCACGAACTTTCTGATTCAGAGTATACTTCTATTTATTTGCCTGCATCGACCCGCCAATTGCCGTTCTTGTCTTTGCACATCTTCATTTTGTTTGTATCTTCGGTTCCGTCATCGTATGTGATTTTCATTTCTACGGTAGCCTTTTCGCCGTCTTCAGATATTTCTTCAGACACGGCTTTGGCCGATTTCGGCTTTTTGCCGCTCTTTTCCGCGCTCTTTGTTACTTTTTCTTTCAGCATTGCTACATACTGTTTCTTTTCCTGTTCCAGTTTCTCTTTGTCTCTGGTGTCCTCGTTCTTGATGTAGATAAGGTCTACATAGCCTTCGTAATCTTCGTCAACGAAACAGTCCATAGCTTTTTCTGCTACTGCGCTCGGAGTGTTTCCGCCGCCACACGCACACATTGCCATCACTACAATGAAGAGGAAAGCCACTTTAAAAAGTCTTTTCATACTTAATTGGTTTTTAGAAATTAATAAATTGTTGGTTGTAAAATATTTCTTTGTTATTCGGCTGGTTGTTTCAATCCTCAGATATTTCTCATCCCCGGACCGGTGTTGCTGTATACATCATCATAAATGATTGTCTTTTGGTTGATTGCATTTCGTGATAATGATTCAATATGCTCGTAGTCCTAAAAACATATCACACTGTACAAATGTGGCGACGACATGAAGTCGGACGGAAGTATCACATTTTCTATCTGCATGCCCGGTATGGAGAAATTGTGCCGGGGAGCGGTCACCAGTGGCATTCCGGCCTGTCTGTAGGCAAACTCCACAAGTTCACAACAATACATCCGGGTGGTGTCGCGGTCGTCATAGTCATGGTCGAAAAGTGTGCCCCGTGCGTATACCCGCATGGCTACCAGTGCTGCCCGCGCGGCGGCAGTGCTGTCTTTGCAGCGCATCACTCTCCCCGTTTCGGCATTTTCAGGAGCATAGAAACGTGTCGGAATATCCATTTTCACGCGGTCTGCATCACCATCGTAATCAGGTTCGTCCGGTACAGCATGTACCACCATCATTGCTCCTGCCGAGTCGACCACGATGCCTACATGCGAGTAGCCTCCGCCGCGGTCGGCAACGAGAACGGCGTGGCTCGTAAATCCGAATCCCCGCCTTAGAACCACATCGCCGGGACATAGTCTTATGCTGTCCGGGAGGATTGTCGTCTGTCTGTCGCCGTCATATCCGCAACCTGTCAGGCTGCATAGTGCAACAACGATACCGGCAGCTATAAAGTTCCGTGTCAGACAATTGTAAGTCATTCTATGCAAAATTAAACAAATCCGGTGATAAACCAAAGACATTTCGTCAATATTCTGTTGAACTGTCATAAAAATCTTTCATATCGTTGGCTCTTACTGTGATTTTCTGTAATTTTGCGCATGTTTGTATATATTGACGCACAACAATTAAATGGATATGAAAGATTCTGTGTTGATAGTAAGTGGCGGAATGGACAGCATCACCATGCTGTATGAATACAAAGACCGCATAGCCATAGGTCTGTCGTTTGACTATGGCAGCAATCATAATGCCCGTGAGATACCTTTTGCCCGCATGCACTGCGAGCGGCTCGGCATTCGCCACATTGTGATAAATCTGGACTTCATGCACCGTTATTTCAAGAGTTCGCTGCTTGAGGGGCCGGATGCCATCCCAGAGGGCCATTATGCCGATGATAATATGAAGTCGACCGTCGTTCCTTTCCGCAACGGCATAATGCTTGCCATAGCCACGGGTATAGCCGAGAGCAACGGTCTCAGACACGTGATGATGGCCAACCACGGTGGTGACCACACAATATATCCCGATTGCCGTCCGGATTTTGTTGCAGCGTTCGGCTCGGCGACGGCAGCCGGAACCTACGAAGGAATCACCGTAGAGGCCCTTTATACCGGTATAACCAAGGCCGATATAGCCCGTCGTGGCCATGCTCTTGGCATAGACTACGGCGAGACATGGTCGTGTTACAAGGGTGGCGTGCGTCATTGCGGCCGCTGCGGCACATGTGTGGAGCGGCGTGAGGCGCTGGCCGAAGCCGGGATAAAAGACAATACGGTGTACGACAGTCCGTTAACGATGCCGTATGAATGATGACAATAAGGACCGGGAGCGGATGAACAGTGTGCATATTGTGATAGTATCGGTATCAGATAAAGCAAATACGGATATTGTCCAGTCCGTCCCATGTCCTGTTTTTGTTGATTTCCCTCCTTTTTCATAATCGTATGTCATCAGCCCTGTGCCGTGTCTATCTGAGCCAGTCCTCAATGCGTCCTTTGGCTACCAGATAGTAGAATGCCAGTCCGAACCAGCTTGTGGCAAGCAGCACGATGGCCACCAATATGCGTTTCCATAATGCAACATCAAGCATCAATATCTCGAAGCATGCTTTTATTGTCAGCACAGCTCCTATAATCCAGATGATAAGTCCTATCATGATTGTTTCCTCCTACTTGTTTTTTGTTGAATACTTGCAGACATTTGTTTTTCATTTCATGTAAAAAAAACAAGTCTGCGTATTGTATTTATAATTTCTTTTTGAGAGTGATAACCGGCGGACAGCCGGAATATCAATTACAGTGTCCGCCGGGACAGATCAGCAGTTTTACTTCTTGTCAGCAGAAGATTTTCCGTTTTTTGGAGTCTCGGTCTTTTGCTTGTTGCCTTTTTCTGTCGTGCAGTCTTCGACTGCCTTATCTTTCTTTTTCTTGTCGCAGCTTTCTGCGTCTTTCTCTTTCTCGCAGCACTTAGTGTCCTTTACTTCCTTGTCACAGTTTTCCGTGCTGTTTTTCTTGTTCTTGCACTCCGTTTTCTCTACCGGTTTGTTGCAACATTTCTCTTTCTTTTCCATAGTCATTACTTTTTATAGTTAAACAATTATCCCACTTCATTATTTTTTTATTTTGTTCTACGCGGGGGATGTCGCGTGTTATCCTGTTGTTTTTTATGCTTCCATATGTTGTCGTCAGCGATTCTATTGCAAATATACGTATAATGAATACATACTGAAAATAAAATACGGTTTGTTCAATACTATTAAGTACCGTTAAACTAAAAAACTTTTATATCGTTTCCATAATCATAATATTCGTTTAATCAGACTCTGTTTTTACTTGTCGAGACACTGTATAGTGAGAATGTCTTTATTATATAGGAACCGGCCCGGTACTGTATTCGGCGTAAGATAGAGGCGGCTTTCAAAGGAAAGACAGGTCCGGGAGATATTTTCTGTCTTGGGCATACAGTGGAACGGCGGATTTTTTTTCGTCGTTTATGCAATAAAACAGGATAAGTTATAGTTATAATGGTGTTATAATTCAATACATGTATAATAAAACAGTATTATTGTATGAATAAGATTTTCAGAAGTACAGCCTTTCTGCTGTTTATGTTGACGTGCTCGGCACCGGCCGTGGCACAGTTTAATCTCGGCAAGGCTGTCGGCGGAGCGCTCAAGGCCGGCAAGGCCGTGACGCTGACAGACGAGCAGATGGCCCAGTATGTGAAAGAGTCCATCGACTGGATGGACAAGAACAACAAGGTGTGCGATGCCAACAGTCCCTATACGCAGCGCCTCAACAGATTGGTGGACGGGCTGAACGAGGTGGAGGGGATTCCGCTCAATTTCAAGGTCTATGACGTTATCGACGTCAATGCTTTCGCTTGTCCGGATGGCAGTGTGCGCGTGTTCTCGTCGCTGATGGACATCATGACCGACGACGAACTTCTCGGTGTGATAGGCCATGAGCTCGGTCATGTGGCTCTGAAGCACTCTAAGAAGGCATATCGCACGGCGCTGCTGGCATCGGCACTGAAGGACGGTATAGCCTCGACGGGCGGCAAGGCCGCTTCGCTTACCGATTCGCAGCTCGGACAGCTTGGCGAGGCCGTTCTCAATTCGCAGTTCTCGCAGAAGGAGGAGAGCCAGGCCGATGACTACGGTTACGATTTTCTTAAGAAGAAAGGCAAGAATCCATGGGCCATTGCCTTGTCGTTCGAAAAGCTCAAGCAGCTGGAGAACGGGGCGGCCAAAGGTTCAAAGATGGATCGCCTGCTGTCTTCCCATCCCGATACCGACAAGCGTATCCAGAAGATGACAGAGCGTGCCAAGGCCGACGGCATAGCACGTCCGGAGAACAAGTAAATGCCGGCAACAGGTTTGATATTTGACCTTTGCGCATTATCATCCTGTCTCTCTTTGTGCATTTTCATTCATATCGCAGGGGCATAATCTTGTTTTTGTCCGTCACCGTCATATAGACTGCCGGCGGTTACGCTCAGGACAATGCAGGATTATGCCCCTGCTGTTGATATAAAACGGAGCCGTGATGATATAAAAAACGGAGTTGTGACGCCATGTCCCGTTGCGAAGACACGTCTGATTGCAGCGTATTTTGTAAACAAAACTATGCAAAAATCCTGTATGCGGAATAGTTCCTAAAAGATGTTTACATGGTAACGGAATTGCAGAAAAGCGGTGTCTGACTCCCGTTTTATGTAAACTATATTTATTTTACACCCGAATTTACTTGCCAAACGGCCCTAATGAGGATGCGAAACGGCCGTAACGGGAGTGCAATAAGGGCCTCGTTGCACTCCCGTTACGGCCGTTTCGCAGAATTATTACTTACAAACCGTTGCACATATTCCTGCTTGACAATGCAATCGAATGATAATCAGCTGATTGTGTTTGCACACGAAATACTGCGATATTTTCGACGAATGGCTTTCTGTTTCAGAATATCGCGCGCTACAGAGCGTGTTTGTCACGATTGTTCATAGTCGCGTCAGTAGTCGGAGTCGTTATCCGAACAGCTCTCTCAGTGCCTCTTCCACCTTGCGCACGGGGTGCAGCTCGATGTTGAACTTGCGGGCGCTGATGCCCGCCATGTTGTATCGCGGCACGATGATGTGGCTGAACCCGAGTTTCTCGGCTTCGGCAATGCGCTGCTCTATGCGGTTTACGGGACGCACCTCGCCGCTCAGTCCCACCTCGCCCGCCATGCACCATCCCGTCTCAATGGCCGTGTCGACGTTGCTCGACAGCACGGCGGCTATCACGCTGAGGTCCATGGCAAGATCGGTTACACGCAGTCCGCCGGCAATGTTGATGAATACGTCTTTCTGCATCAGCTTGAATCCGACGCGCTTTTCGAGCACGGCCAGCAGCATGTTAAGGCGGCGCTGGTCGAACCCCGTGGCTGAACGCTGCGGAGTGCCGTAGGCTGCCGACGAGACGAGGGCCTGTGTCTCCACCAGGAAAGGCCGTACGCCCTCGATGGCCGAGCTGATGGCTATGCCCGACAGGCCCTCGTGGTCTTGGGTGAGGAGCAGTTCCGAGGGGTTGCTTACCTGTCTGAGCCCCGTCTGCTGCATCTCGTAGATGCCCAGTTCGGATGTGCTGCCGAAGCGGTTTTTGATGCTCCGCAGTATGCGGTACATGTAGTGCTGGTCGCCCTCGAACTGTATCACCGTGTCGACGATGTGCTCCAGTATCTTCGGTCCGGCCAGTGTGCCCTCCTTGTTGATGTGTCCGATGAGTATCACGGGCACTCCGCTCGTCTTGGCGAAGCGCAGCAGTGCAGCGGCGCACTCGCGTACCTGCGTCACACTGCCCGGACTTGTGTCCACGTCTTCGGTGGCGATGGTCTGTATGGAGTCTATCACCACCAGTTCGGGCTTGACGTCGCGGATGTGGGCGAAGATGCTTTCGAGCGATGTCTCGCAGAGTATCTGGCATGTCTCGTTGGGCGAGTGGGCTATGCGTTCGGCACGCATCTTGAGCTGGTGGGCGCTTTCCTCACCGCTCACATAGAGTATCCGCCGCTGCGGCAGCCGCAGTATGGTCTGTAGCGTGAGAGTGCTTTTGCCTATGCCGGGTTCGCCGCCGAGCAGCACTATCGAGCCCGGTACAAGCCCGCCGCCGAGCACGCGGTTGAGTTCCTCGTCGTGCATGTCCATGCGTGGCTCGTCGCGGGCGCTTATCTCATGCAGAAACAGCGGGCGGTTTTTGTTCCTGTCCGTTGCCGCACGTACCGATACGGCTGCCTGACGGGCAGCCTGGGTGCCTGTGTCGGCGGCTATGCGTATCTCCTTGAATGTGTTCCACTGTCCGCAGCTGGGGCATTTGCCTATCCATTTGGCCGATTCCTGACCGCAGTTGCTGCATACGTATGCTGTCTTGTCTTTTGCCATAATACCGCAAAAGTAGCAAATAAAATCCAAATCGGGAGATTTTATAGAGCGCTTTTTTATGAAAGACGCTGAAACGGTAAATTTCTTATTCAGAAAATCCGGTGTCTTGAACAAGAGACTATCGTTTCAGCGTCTTCACTTTTTCGAGTGTTATCCTTTAAAGAACCTTTTTGAGCGTCTTCAGTGTCTTGCGTTTCGACATCTTTCCGGCTTTCACTTTCACGTCAACCGTTCCCGCTTCGCGTTTGCTCCGCATTATCAGAAGCATCCGTCCGCCTTTCATCGGCTTTGTCGTGACACCGTTGAAGAGGCTGTCAGTGTAGTGGTCGCCGTTGTCCATGGCAACGAGTGAGGCCGCTCCGCTGATGTCGACGGTCATCTCTTCGTTGAATGTCGGCACCGTACGTCCGCGGCTGTCCACTGCCGTTATGTCCAGATACATCAGGTCCATGCCGTCGGCTGTCCATGCGGTGCCTTGGGGGTGGATCACGATTGCGGCGGCCTGTCCGGCCGTTTCGATGCGGTGGCGTGCCGTCTCGCGTCCGTCGGCATCGCGGGCGATGGCCTCTACGCTTCCGCCATGGCCGTATGGCACACCGGTCCATAGGATGGTGTTGCGCTTCGACTTGTCGGCATCGGAGGTGTTGTTGGGCTTTGTACCTATGCTCTTGCCGTTGACGAGCAGCTCCACGGAGTGGGCATTGGTGTAAGTGATGACGTCCTGTGTGGTTCCGTCGGCGAAGTTCCAGTGGTCGAGAATGGTAGGACGGCCCACTATGACGTCGTTCCAGCTGACGCTTTCACCGCCCTTGCGGTCGATTACGCCGATGCGCACCACCGGTTCGTCGGCCTTGAATGCCGAACGGATCAGATAGGCTTGAGGGTAGGGGCGCATGGTGTGGTCGAAGAAAGAGTAGTTCCAGCCTTTCTTCGGCCATGAGTTCGACTCGCCCCAATATTCTATCGAACCCCAGTAAGCCATGCCTACGCTGTGCTCGCGGTCCATGTTGTAGTAAGGTTCGAGCATTTTTGACGTCTCGGCCTCGCTTTGGAAAATTATCAGATGTGGAGCATGTTTCTTATAGTCGGCATATTTGTCCGACTGATAGTTGAACGAGGCCACTTCGGTGGCGCATCCCAGTTCGGGCGGAACGAGATAAGTGTTGAACTCACCCTGCTTGCGCGTGATGGCTCCGGCGCGTGCCGGAAACATTGCCACGGTGGTGGGTCGGGTACTGTCGAAGCGTTTTACCAGTGTGTCGAATATCCTGTATGTGGTCACGCCCCAGTCGTTCATGCCGGAAAAACCGGCCCAGGCTTCGCGTATCTGGAGCTCGTTGCCCAGACTCCACATGATGATGCTCGGACGGTTGCGGTCGCGCTTTATCCATTCGGGTATAAGCCGGTACCACAGATTGGTCATGGGCTGGCGCCCGCCCCAATAGTCGTTGTCGCTCCACTTGTCGAAGATTTCGTCTACGATTATCATTCCCACACGGTCGGCAATGCGTGCGAAACTGTCGCTATAGGGGTTGTGTGAACACCGTATCGTGTTGTATCCGAATTCCTTGAGGCGTAGCATCATTCGTTCGATGGCCTTGTCGTGGGCTGCGGCACCGAGGGCGCCGAGGTCATGATGCCCGGAATTGCCTTGAAGGAACAGTTTCCGGCCGTTGAGACGGAAGCCGAATTCAGGAGAAAACTCGAGCTTGCGTATGCCGAAAGTCTCGCAGATACTGTCTACGGGTGTCTTTCCGGCATATATCACCACCTCGGCTGTATATAAATAAGGTGTGTCAGGTGACCACAATGAGGGGCGGACGACTTCAACTTCCGGCAAGACCACTTCCGTTACAGACTGGTTTGTGTTATCCGGCATGCCGCTTAAAGCCGAACCGACGACACGGCCGCCGGCATCGCGGAGGCGGGTATGTATGGTCACGTTGTTCTTCTGCCATCCTTCAACCTCCACCTGTACTCTGACTGTAGCCTTGTCGCTGCTCACCTCGGGGGTGGTGATGAACACGCCGTGGCGGGCGATGTGCGTCGGGTTGGTCAGTTTGAGGTGGACATCGCGGAAGAGTCCGCCTCCGGTGTACCATCGCGAACCTTTCTTCGGGCCTGTAGATGCATATACGGCTACGACATTTTCCGTGTCGTATCGCAGGTGGCGGGTTATGTCGGCTTCCATTCCCACGTAGCCATAGTCGGTTGAGGCCACCTTATGACCGTTGATGTATACGTCGCCGAGATAGATTATTCCGCCGAAGTCGAGTGAAACCTGCATCCCGCGCCACAGGCTGTCGGCCCGGAATGTCTTGCGATACCATCCTTCGCACATGGGTTTGAACCCGCGCGCGCCTCCGCCGATCTTGCTCCAAGGTTGCTCAAACTGGAAATCGTGGGGCAGATCGAGCGTGCGCCAGGCGCTGTCGTCGAGTGTGGGCGACGCGAAGTCTGTGTTTTTGTTGTCCTTTGTCGCCTGGCAGAATTTCCATCCGAAGTTGAACAGTGTACGTTGGTGCCCGGCAAAGTCGGCCAGTGGCCTGTTGGCTGTGGTGACGGTTTCTTTAATGTTCTGATATTGTGCCTGTGCCGGCATGTGGATGCCTGCATACATAGTCATGGCAAAGGATGCTATGTATGGCATGATGCAGTTTCTGATATTAGTTGTCATATACGTTGTTTTGGTTTTGTTTTTTGCAAAATTAGGTATAAATGTCATTATCATTATATGAAAATTGTACGGAATATAGTATAATTGTACGTAACATAAAGCATCGGATAGCAATATTTATGGAAAATAATGGAGTGTTTACGGATTAATTTATTAATTTTGCAGCGTGATAAAGGCTAATATCGCACATTAATAAACTTCGGAAGGGCGGCTCGTGTATATTATAAATACGGTGGGCGCCCTTTTTATTTAAATGATACCGGCGTGATGAAACATATCGTCTTTATACTTCTTTCAGTGGCAATGCTTGTAGCCTGCGGGCAGTCGTATGAGGAAAAGAAACTCCAGACGAGGCAGCAACGTGCACGGCAGGCACGCGAAGATTCGGCAGCACTGAAGATTGCCGTGACCCCTACACTCGATTGTCTGCCCCTGTATGTGGCTGCGGACTACGGACTGTTCGGGACGCTTGGAGCCGATGTCAGACTGAAATATTATGCAGCACGGATGGATTGCGATGAGGCAATGCTGGCAGGCAGGGTGGAATGTACGGTAACTGACCTTGTCCGCGGACAGTATATTATGGAGCGCGGCATGCCATTGGAATATGTTGCGGCCACCGATGCCTGTTGGCAGTTGATTACCAACCGCAATGCACGTATCAGGAATCTGAAGCAACTCAATGACAAGATGCTGGCCATGACACGCTATTCGGCAACCGATTTGCTTGGCGATTATGCCGTGGACAGTGTGAAACTGAAGCCAGAGATGGTGTTCAGAATACAGATAAACGATGTCAATTTGCGACTTAAAATGCTTGAGAACAACGAGATGGACGCCATGTTGCTCACAGAGCCACAGGCTACGGCTGCACGTATCCGGAAGCATCCCGTGCTGATGGATTCGCGCAAATTGGGATTGCGTCTCGGGGCTGTGGCCGTAAGGGCTGACCTGAAGAAGGATACGGCCAGGAGTAGGCAGGTGGATGTGTTGATAAAGGCATATGACATGGCGTGCGACTCTATCAATAAGTATGGTGTGAGGGGATATGGCGAGGCGATAGCAAGGCATTGCAAGGTGAGCCGGGAGGTTGTCGGCAGACTGCCTGAGGACATGAAGTTTGTGCATGCGGCGTCTCCGCGCAAGGCTGATATAGACTATGCCGAGGCATGGCTGAGGGAAAGGATGGAAAGCGACGCAACAATACAAAGTGGTGATGGAAGCAAATAAAGAACTTGACGATATATTGAGGCTGCTTGACAGCCGGCGCCTCAGCGAGGCAATGGAACTGCTCGGTACGTTCGGATGCAAATATCCGGAACTGAATCTGACGGGGCCGCTTGATGATATACGTAGCGACTATGAGCGTATGTCGGGTTATTGGAGCATGGGTTACCGCGATCCGCAACTTGACAGTATTTACGACGAATTGTTGCGGCGTGTGTACCGGCTTACGGCAGATGTGTATCTGCGTTATGCCATTGCACATTCATCGTATATGTCGGGAATCTGCCGGCGTATCGACGTGGCCGGCCGCGACTGGTCGGAAGGCGTGCTGCGCGGAATGTTGGAGACTTTTGTCACCGATGTCGCTATGCTCGGACTGGAGCCTGAGCACGTAAGGGCGGCCCGTAAAACCGGACTTTATTCTGATCATCAGCAGATGATGAACGACCTTTTCGACTATATATGGACTTCGCCACAGTGGTCGGACGGCATGGCGGATGCTTTTCAGCAGATATTGCTGTCGCCCACGGTCGATGCCAACGACCAGTCGCTTATTGTATCAGCGCTGATGCTGGGCACGATGAACATGTTTGATATCAACAAGTTCCGTATTCTTGTGAATGTATACCGGCGCAGTGGCGATGAGAATGTGAGGCAGCGTGCACTTGTGGGATGGACTATGTCGATAGGGCAGGGGCGTGATGTGCTTTTTGCGGAGCAGAGACAGCTCGTGGACGGACTGCTTGCCGACGCACAGGTGTGTGCCGAACTTACTGAATTGCAGATACAGTTGATGTACTGTATAATGGCGGAGAGCGACAACAGCAGGATTCAGAAGGAGATAATGCCCGAGCTGCTCAAGCACAACAATATGAATATCACTCCCGGCGGTATAGAGGAAAAGGCTGATGACCCGATGCAGGATATTCTGGATCCGGAGGCGTCGGAGCGCAATATGGAGAAGATGGAAGAGAGTTTCCGGAAGATGATGGACATGCAGAAGGCCGGATCGGACATTTACTTCGGAGGATTCTCGCAAATGAAACGTTTTCCGTTTTTTGACAGCATAAGCAATTGGTTTGTTCCTTTTTATTTTGATCATCCGGCCATAAGCAGTATGTACAATGATAAGGGGACCGGGCAATTCCTGCAAAATATAATTAAAGGAGGATTGTTTTGCGACAGCGACAAATACTCTTTTGCCATTGCGTTCAGGCAGGTGGTCGACCGCATACCGCAGAATATACGTGAGATGATTGCCAATGGAAGCGGAATGATGGTAATGAACGAGATATCGGCCGAGGCGCAGCAGACACCGGCATATATCAGACGTATATATCTGCAGAATCTTTATCGTTTTTTCAGGTTGTTCCCGATGCGCGACCGGTTCTGCAATCCTTTCGACCGTAATGGCGGCGGAGACCGGCCGGCGGGATATTTGTTCTTTGCCAATCCGATGTTCCGTGGCACACGGCTTGAAAGTCGTTTCGGCGAGATAGGTTCGTTTATGGTCAAGAGAAAGATGTATGCGGAGGCGGCCGGTTTGCTTGATAATTATAGTGAAGAAGCACACGACTACCAGTATTATATGCTTGCCGGTGCCGTGTTGTCGAGTCGTGACAGAGCTGTCGTTCGTTCGAGAATGTCGGGACTTACGGCAGAGGAATGTTTTCGCCATGCCGTGGAGTTGCATCCCGACGAGCCGCGAGCCATTCTCGGACATGCACGCTCATTGTTCAGTGAGGGACGTTATTCCGAGGCATGCGATGACTATGCGGCATTGCTGCGTATACAGCCTGACAATATGTCCTTCATGTTGAATTACAGTGTCTGTCTGACCAACATGGAACGTTATGACGAGGCATTGAAGATGCTGTACAGGCTCAGTTACGAGTATCCCGACAACAGCAATGTAAACCGTGTGAAGGCCCGTGCCCTTACCGGCAGCGGCAAGTATGGGCAGGCACGCAAAATATATGAGAGGCTTTACGAAAGTGGAAACGTTGAGAATGAGGATATCATCAACAACGGCTATTGCGAATGGTTTGCAGGCAACAATCAGACTGCCGCAGAGTTGTTTGTGCGTTATCTGAAGAAATGCTATCCGCAATCAGGTCTTGGCAGTTATCGTGAATATGCCGAGAAAGATATTATCGTACCGGAACAGGAGTTTCTGAAAGGACATGGGGTGACACAGACCGATATTCAGCTGATGGTCGACCTTATATGTGCAACTGTCTTGCGGTAGGCAAAGGTCCATGCAAGTGGTACGCAGACGCCGGCAATGGTGTAAAACACCCAGAAAAAGTCTTCGTTGGCGTGCTCGTGTATTACCATGTGGCAGCCTATCTGTAGGAAATCGAGGCCGTAATACCATATCTTGACGAGGCTTACGAGTTTGAATGAGATGATATGGAACACAAAGATGCACATCGTATTGTCACCGCAAAACACGAGAAATCTCCTCAGCAGGTTGTCATGTCTGTCTATCATGGTGCTGATGTTGTAAGTCATGAGAAAGCCGCAGAGCGCAGGTATCGGCAGGGCAAGGAAATCGTTGAACTTGGCGTTCCATGCCATACTTGTCGACGCCAGTCTTGAAAAAGCAAACACCGTACCGGCAAATATTGCCGTCGCCAACCAGTTCACGCGGTATTTGTAGGCATATTGCCGGAACAGAAAACCGCATCCGAAAAAGAATGTTCCCATTATTTCACGGTATCCGCCTTGTATGAGGTTGATTACTTTCAGTCCTTCGCATGTCTTCCACATGGCGAGCAGCAGCGCCGTCAGGCATACGGCTATGGGAATGATGCTCTTCCTATAGACATCATTGAAGTGGTCTGGGTTGTCATTAAAGTTGTAACAGCCGCATTTCCGGAATATATTGTCGAAGATTTTGAACAGTACCAGATAGAATATGCTTGCAACGAGCAGTCCGCGGAAAAACCAGAAAGCTCCGCAGAGAAATTGGTCGTAGCCGCCCATGGCGCTTACCATGGTCCACAGGTTCTGTTGCATCTGATGCCACGAGTATGGATGGGTGACTCCTCCCGCACCGTTGCCATATTGTTCGTTGAGGATACCCAGGCGAAACATCCAATTATGCAGTGCAAGGAAAAGAATTGACCATTTAAGAAAGGGCAGATAAAGCGACTTGAAACGTTTCTTGACGAACGTTGCCTCGTCGTCAAGATACTTCAGAGAAAAGAAATAGCCGGCAGTGATGAAGAACAGTGGCATGTGAAACTCGTAGAGAAACGAGCCAAGCCAGCCTGTTCCCTCTGTATGACCGATGACCATCAGTATTATACCGATGGCTTTGCATATTGATATGGTTGTATTGCGGAGCATTGCCGTTATTGTGATAGCTTTTTTGTCCTACAGCCACGGGGCGAGAAGATGGGCGAACCATCCTCTGAACTTTTGCCACGGTGTGCGGAATTCATCCCACACCTCTTCCGTGAGGTATACGCTCTCTTGTTTGTCGCGCTCGAAGAGATTGTCGAGTTCCTTTGTCGTGTGTTTGTCTATTATCACGGCGTTCTCCTCGTAGTCCATCCTCAAACTGCGGGCGTCAAGATTGGCACTGCCCACAGTGCAGAAGCGTCCGTCTACCATGATTACCTTGGTGTGGTGGAATCCCGGTTGGTACAACCATACGTCGACACCCTTTTTCATCAGTTTGTGGACATTGTAGAACACACAATCCGGTGTAAGCGGTATGTCACTCTTGGCGGCCACCATAATCTCCACTTTCACACCGCGTTTGACAGCGTTCTTTATGGCCTTTTTCAACTTGCGGTTGAGTGTAAGATACGGATTTATCAGTTTGATGGAGTCTTGCGCGCTGTCAAGTGCACCGAGATAGAATGTCCTGATTATTCTGTTCGTCTTACGTGGCTCGCGGTTGATTATGCCCACTTTCTTGTGTCCGGCGGTGACGGTGGTGTCAGGTTTCAGTCCGACAAAAGTTTCCGGAGTGTAGGCCCGGAAATATTCGGGTCGCCAGATGTCCTCACCGGTCACTTTCTCCCATATTCTGGAGAATATCATCTGTAATTCATTGACGGCTCCACCCTCTATGCGGCAGTGCATGTCGTGCCATTCGCCTACTTGTTCGGTGCCGTTGATATAGTAGTCGGCCACGTTCATGCCGCCGGTATATGCAATGCTGCCGTCTATAACCACAATCTTTCGGTGATCACGTGTGAAGATGTGGTTGATCCATGGGAAACGTATAGGGTCAAATTCGTATATTCTTACTCCGTCCTTTCTTAATTTCTCTACGTGTTCCTTGAGCAGCGGCCGGTTGTTGGAGTCGTTGCCGAATCCGTCGAACAGTGCCCTTACCTCTACACCTTCCTTTACTTTTTCGCGTAGCAGATTGAACAGTTCGGACGCTATTGAGTCGTTGCGGAAGTTGAAGTATTCCAGATGTATACTGCTACGGGCTTGCCGGATGGCCTTGAACATGTCGTCAAACTTTTCCTTACCAGTTGTGAGCAACGTCACTTTGTTATTGTGTGAAAAGTTCACACCTTCTTTTTCAAGTATCCTGACGATGGTCGAGTCGCTGGTCTCGCCCCTCATTTCCGTCGCGAATATCAACAGACAGGCGGCGATGAACAAATGCTGTCTCATTATTATCCTTTTCTGCGTTTTAGTCTGTATTCCAATGGCGATATGCCGTGTTTGTCCTTGAATATTATAGTGAAGTTCTCTGCCGTTGTGAAGCCGAGGGATATGGCCAATTCACTGATGTTGATGTTGGTATGTATCAGTAGTGTGCAGGCATGTTTCAGTCTCAGCTCTCTTACTAACTCGGCCGGAGTCTTTTGGGTTATGCTTTTTATCTTATGGAAAAACGGTACGCGTCCCATTCCCATTGCCGCAGCCATCTCTTCTACGTTTATTTGTCCGCGGCTCATGTTCTGCAATACATATTGTTCCACGTTTCTCATCAGTTGTCTGTCCATAATACTGGTCATTGAGTAATCGCCGATGGTGTTGCCGTTGTAGTATGACATGTTCGTATCCTGTTGCTTGCCATGCGGTTGTTCTTGAGGAGTCCGGTCTCCGTAAGTCCGTTCTTCTTCATCTGCGATGTATGCCATGTCGTAGTCGGTTGTTGCATCGTCGTTTGTAGTGGCGGTGGTCATGCTTGAGTTGTATCCTTCCAGCATTCGTGTTTCCTTGCCCTCGATGACATTGTCAAGTCCCTCTTCGGGAGCCAGGCCGAGCAGGCGGTTGAAACGCATTACGGCTTCTTGTATGTTGAACGGTTTTGCCAGGTAGTCGTCGGCCGACAGAGTGACATTCATATCCTTCATGTCGTTAGTAGTGAGAACTCCGTCTGTCATGATGACAAACTTGACATTCTCTGTCGTTGGGTTGGTCTTTATGCGGTTGCACAGTTCACTTCCTGTAATGTCCGTCATGTTATGCTTGCATACGATTATGTCAGCCTTGAGTATTTCCAGATCGCTTATGGCAGCTTTTGTGTCACAGTATGTGTGCAGATTGTAGATATGGTTCAGGTGGCTCATTATAAACTTAATGAATTCCTTGTTGTCATCAATAACTACCATTATGTACCGTTTGGTGGCGATGTCGGTGCGGCTTGGTCTTATTCCGGCTGTGAGTACATCGCTTTCTGCCTGTTGAAGATTCACTTCACCTTTATCGTTGAGCAACATTTTCCCAGTTGCGTCTGCCGTGGCTTTTTCTTCAGGGTTTTCAAGTGCCATCTGCATTTCCGATATTCTCGTTATGATTTGCAGCATTTGGAAATGCAGCGAGTTTATCTGTTCTTTTCCGTCGACTGTATTTTCTTTTTCGGCCATGTTGCTGATGATGGATGTCATGCGCGACATTGGTTGGCGCAGATCGTCGCTTGCGGCTTTTATCTCGTTGCGTTGCATGGTCAGTTCTCTTATTATAGCTTTCTTTTTTGTCCATAAATAAGTGATGTTTTTGACACCTGCCATCCAGAAATACGCAATTAAGGCCAATGCGGCGGCATATATGAAAATCATCCACCATGACATCCACCATGGTCTCATGATTACAATCTCGAGCGTCCGTTCCTGATTACTCACGGCTCCTCTGGCGCTTATGGCTTTTACGTGCAAGGTATAAGTGCCGCTGCTAAGATTGTTGAATGTCACGCCGTGTGTTAGTGCGTCGCCGTTTTGCCAATAGTCGTCTCTGCCTTCCAGTTGATACATGAACAGCAGTCGTTCGCTTTGATTGTAGTTGCCTGCGGCAAACTTTATGGTGAATGTGTTTTGGTTGCTGTTCAGCTTTATTCTGTTGCTTTCGTTGAGGGCTTGCGGTAGGGGGACGTGACCGTCATATTCGTGTCCTGTAATTATTTCTTTGTCACCGATAAACAGTTGCGTGAGCATTACCTTTGGCAGTGATTCCTTGTCGTCTTTGTTCTGACGGCTTATCCAGTTCACGCCATATAGTCCGCCCATGATTACATTTCCGTCATTTTTGGTAATAATAGAGCCTTGGTTGAACTCATTGCTTTGCAGACCGTCGTCCGTACTGTAGTTGTAAAGTCCGTACGTAAAGGTTCCGCTGTCATGATTTCTTTGTACCACCACGCGGCTGACTCCATTGCCTGTCGTTATCCATACATTGTGGTTCTGGTCTTCCGTCAATCCACGTACACTGTTGTTGCACAGTCCTTCTTTCTCTGTGATGTAGCTCAGATTGTCGTTGTCCCTGTTGAGCACATTCACGCCTTCACGCGTACCTATCCACAGTAGTCCTCTTGAGTCCTCGAGTACCTGTGTAATATAGTTGTTCGTGAATGTCTTCATGTTTGTCGAGTTTCCGGTAAGAATGGTTTTTCCGGTCGTTGAAAGATTGATAATCATCAGTCCTTCTCCGGTTCCCACAAAAAGATTATTGCCTCTGCCGTAGTAAAGTGATGTGATGTTGTTGGTGCTCAGACGTCCGTTCTCTTTTGTGTATGTGGAGAATGTATTCATCCGCGGGTTGAATACCTGCAGGCCACCGTTGGTGGCTATCCACAGGTTGCCGGTCTTGTCGGTGCAGATATCGTTCACGCAATCGTTTATCAGTGTGTGCATGCTGTCACGTGCTGCAGAATATATTATGGTGCGGTCGCTCATGATACGTGTCAGTCCGTTGCGTCTTGAGCCTACCCACAGACTTCCGTCGGGGGTCACGGCCATGGCAGATACTTTCAGACTGGCCAGTGGCCCATTATAGCCTATTACGCCGCGGTCGCTTGTGCCATACCATATTTTCCCGTTCGCATCTTGGGTTATGGCAGTGATATCTCCACACAGTTCTGATCGGAATTTGTATATATTGTTTCCGCTGAAAGCCACACCTGATTTTTCTGTACCAACCCACAAAAGATCGGTGTCGTCCACATATATACTCTGTATTGCTACCGTTTCACCGTTTCCCAGAGCCTTATCGTTGATGTTGCGTGGCTGTACGTGTTCCATTTCATACGTATTGACGTTCATGCGTATGAGGCCGTCCCTGTCAGTTCCTATCCATATATTGCCGTTGCGGTCTCCGCCCATGCCGTTTACGCTGCGGTCCACGGATGTACCTGTAAGTCCCAGCTTGTCGCCGAATGCCATGTCCCATGTGTTGGCATTTTTGTTGTATACCATCAATGTTCCTTGACCGTACAGCCATATGTTGTCTTTTTGGTCGGCAAAAGCCTTGAGCGATGTTGATTTTCTTAGTTTGATTGCGGCTACAGCATCGGTCTGCCACACGGTTTGCTGTCTGTGCTGTATGTCACAGCATACGAGTCGTCCGTCGTCGTATACCATTATTGCTCCATCGCGGCATTCGCTTATAGAGCATATATTGCCTTCGGGTATACCTTGTGCATCGTTCGTGTAGCCGAATTCATAGAGCAGTTGTTGTTGCATGTTGTAGGCCAGAACGCCTTTCTTGGGTATTGAGGCCCATAGGTTTTTGTTGTGGTCTATGTATACAATGTCGGGCGTACCGTTGATGCCCATCTTACTGAACACTTGCCGCATGTCACGTTCAAAACTTTCCGTTTGCGGATGGTAGATGCAGAGCCCTGATGTTGTCTTTATCCAAAGATTTCCTTCGAGTGATTCCTGTATGCTTGCAATATAGCTGTCAGGCAGTGAGGAACCTTCCTGTGAATTACATTGGAAATATTTGAATGTATATCCGTCGTAACGGTACAGCCCGGCCGGCGTACCCAACCAGATGAATCCGCGTGAGTCTTTGAGTATACAGTTAATCTGGCTGCTGTTTAACCCGTTACGGGCGTCGAGCGTCTTGAACAGATATATGCCTGCTGCTGTCAGCGGCAGCATCAGCATTATTATCAGTAGTGCTTTTTTTAATAGTCCCATTGTTTTTGATTGATATAGTCTGTATTCAAGATTCGCTCATGGTTTGGTTATATCATGCATGCATAGTGGTCTACAACTCCGAGCAGATGCCGCTTGTCGTCCACCACAAGTACGGTATGTATCTTATAACGGTTCATGATGGCCTGTATCTCTGAAATCTTGGTCTGTGGCGATACCGTCTTTGGGTTTACTGTCATGATGTCGGTTACGGTGTGGTCGAAAAATTCTGCCTGCCATTTCTCCATTGCGCGGCGTATGTCCCCGTCGGTAATCAGTCCGGCGATATATCCGTCGGTTACGGCGACGCCCAGACCCAGTTTGCCCTTGCTTACAAGAATTACGGCTTCTCCGAGATGCATATCCGGTGATATTACGGGCAGGTCGGTAGTGCGCATCACGTCCTGTGCCGTGGTCAACAGCCGTTTGCCCAGTTCACCGCCGGGATGGAACTGTGCAAAATCCTGCGGGCGGAATTTGCGGCGTTCCATCAGTGCCACGGCCAATGCGTCGCCCATGGCCAGCATGGCCGTGGTGCTGCTTGTGGGAGCGAGGTTTAGTGGACACGCTTCTTTCTTCACGCTGACATTGAGGTGGTATGTGGAGTATTTGGCAAGTAACGACTGTGGGTTGCCGCTCATGCCTATGATGGGTATCTGCATGTGCAGAACCATGGGGATAAAACGTAGCAGTTCGTCCGTCAGTCCGGAGTTGGATATGGCCAAGACCACGTCGTCGCGTGTCATCACGCCCAAATCACCGTGGAACACGTCGAGGGGATTTATGAAAAACGACGGGGTGCCGGTGCTCGACAGTGTAGCGGCGATTTTCGCACCTATGTGTCCGCTCTTGCCAACACCTGTTATTATCACTTTGCCGTGGCAGTTGTATATCAGTTCAACGGCGCTGTCAAGGTTCTCGTCCATCAAGGGTATGAGGTCGAGCAGTGCCTCAGCCTCGTCTCTGATACATCTTATTGCGTATTCTCTTGTTGTCATTATAAAATCTTTTATTGTAAGTCTCGTCACCTTAAAAGCCGCTCCGTATCCTAATTAATGGAAATGTATATTTGTGAAAGGAGATAGTCTTTATTGTTCTGAATCAGAAAAGAATCCTTAGGTATCGGCCTTAATCCATTAATGACTGTCGGTGGCGATAACTCATTTAATTCCTAAAAATAAAACACCTAAAAAGTTTTCAGTTCTTTTACCACATCCTCCAATTTGGACAGTTCCAGCATGTTTGCGGCGTCGCTCAGTCCGTTGTCAGGATCAGGATGTACCTCGAAGAACCATCCGGTGGCGCCGAAAGCCTTGGCGGCCATAGCCATCTGCGGTACGAAGCGGCGGTCGCCGCCGGTTTTTCCATCGGCTCCTCCGGGGCGCTGCACGCTATGGGTGCAGTCCATTATTACTGTCGGTACTATTTGCAGCATGTCATCGATGTTACGGAAGTCTACCACCAGATTGTTGTATCCGTAGATGTTGCCACGTTCCGTCAGCCATATGTCCTGTGCACCGGCATCACGCGCTTTTTCTACAGGATAGCGCATGTCCTGTCCGCTCAGGAACTGGGCTTTCTTGATGTTCACAGTACGGCCCGTGCGTGCTGCGGCCACGAGGAGGTCGGTCTGCCGGCAGAGAAAAGCCGGTATTTGCAGCACGTCGGCCACGTCGGCCACAGGAGCGGCCTGCCAGCTTTCGTGTATGTCTGTCAGTATGCGCAGTCTGTAGCGGCTCTTTATATCGGCCAGCATCTGCATGCCTTTTTCCAGTCCGGGTCCGCGGAACGATGTTATAGATGTGCGGTTTGCCTTGTCAAACGAGGCTTTGAATATTATGTCAGTGCCCTGACTGTGGTTTATTTCCACCAATTTGCGGGCTACGGTGTCCAAAAGTTCGGCCGACTCGATGACGCATGGGCCGGCTATGATGGTTGTTTTCATTTCTTGTCGTATATACAATGTATTATTTTGCAAAGTTATAGAATTTTGGTGTAAAAGGCCTATAATTGCTGATAAAAATGAGGTTTGCCAGTAATTTAGGGTTATGTCTGTTATTGTTTATTGTGAAATCAGAAAAGACGATTATAACCGGATTTGTTATACAGGCCGTTTAATATGTTACATAAGTCGTATAACATTGGTTACAAGGCTCGTGTGACAAATCTTAAAATACATTTATTTTTTACTGACATATTGTCAAAAGGTATATTTGGTATAACTTTTGCTTCGTTCTTACCAAAGTTATTCATTTTAAAACTATTGAAATTATGATTACACAGAAATTACAGGACGCGATCAACGCGCAGATTGCAAGAGAAATTTGGTCGGCCAATCTGTACCTGTCAATGGCTTTCTATTTTGATAAGGAAGGTTTCACTGGCTTTGCCACATGGATGAAGAAGCAGTCGCAGGAGGAGATGGACCATGCTTATCAGATGGCTGATTATGTCATCAAACGTGGCGGAACGGCCGTTTTGGGACAGATTGACGCTGTTCCAACCCAGTGGGGTACACCGCTCGAAGTGTTTGAGCAGGTATACGATCATGAGTGCAAGGTGTCGCGTTGGATAGACGAACTGGTGGACATCGCTTCTGCCGAGAACGACAAGGCTACTCAGGATTTCCTGTGGGGATTCGTTCGCGAGCAGGTCGAAGAAGAGGCTACCGCTTCCGGCATCGTTGACCGCATCAAGAAGATGGGCAATACTGCCATTTTCAATCTCGACCAGCAGTATGGCAGCAGGGTATAAGCCGGGTGAAGGCAGCATATTCTAAAATTATTCATGGGGACATAGAACGTAGATTGGTTCTTTGTCCCTATTTTCGTTCGGTTTGGATTATCGTTAGCATTATATGAAGGTAGCTGTTGTCGGTGCCGGAGCGGCAGGATGTTTCGCTGCTGTGAATTTGAAAAAAATGCGCCCCGAGGCTCATGTCACCGTGTATGAGAGCGGACGCAAGCCGCTCGCCAAGGTGTCTGTCACGGGCGGAGGGCGCTGCAACCTGACCAACTCTTTTGAGGGCGTGAGGAGTATGGAGTCGGTATACCCCCGCGGTCATCGGCTGATGAAACGCCTGCTGAGGGAGTTCAGCCATGAGGATACCTATGAGTGGTTTGAGCACGAGGGCGTGCGTCTGGTAACGCAATACGACTGTTGTGTGTTTCCGCAGTCGCAGGATGCCATGGAGATTGTGGGCACGCTAACGCGGCTGATGCACAGCCGCGGGGTGAAGCTGCTCACGGGGCATAGGGTGGTGGACATACGGCCTGTAGCTGCTATGCACGCTGCCGACGCTGCTCAGCATGGTGACGGGCCGGCAGCGCCACGCTACACGGTGGTGGCCGGCAGGGCCGGACAGCCGGATGGCAGTGAGGTGGCAGCGGATTACGACGTGGTGATTGTCACCACGGGTGGAAGCCCGAAGGCATCCGGATTCGGCATGCTCGGTTCGCTGGGCGTGGAGACGGTGAGTCCGGTGCCGTCGCTGTTCAGTCTGTGTCTTCCTGAAAGCGGTATTACAGCGATGACAGGCACTGTGGTTGATAACGTCACAGCCGGATTGGCCGGAACAAAATTGCGTGCCTCGGGACCGTTGCTCATTACCCATTGGGGCATGAGCGGTCCGGCCATACTCAAGTTGTCGTCTTATGCTGCCCGTTTGTTGCATGATGGCGGCTACAAGGCCGAACTGAGTATAAACTGGCTTGGAGACGCCAGCGAGGCGGAGGCCGTAGAGACGGTAATGGAGTTGGCGGTGCGGCATCCTCAGAAACATTTGTCGTCTCTGTATCCTCAGCAGTTTAACGCGCGTTTGTGGCAGTATCTGCTGGACAGCAGTGCGCTCAATCCGGCTATGCGGTGGGCCGAAATGGGCCGCAAGGGCATGAACCGGTTGGTAAACACGCTCGTGAACAGCCGCTATCGTGTGGATGGCAAGAACCGGTTCAAGGAGGAGTTTGTCACCTGCGGTGGTGTGTCGCTCGATATGGTAGACTCTCGTACGCTGGAATGCCGCATTCACCCGGGATTGTACTTTGCCGGTGAGGTGCTTGATGTGGATGCCATTACCGGCGGATTCAATCTTCAGGCGGCATGGTCAATGGGCTATGTAGTGGCAAGAGCTGTGAGTAATTTGTCTTGTTAATTCTGAAATTTTAACTTTTCTTTTTTCTCGAAATAGAAAAGCCGGGAGGCCTTCTCTGCTTTCTTGACACACGTTTTTTGCATGTTCAACTTGCCGTAAGGGCCTCCCGACACTCCCGTAAGGGCCGTTTGGCATTGCAATAAGGCCGCCGTCGCAATGCAATAACGGCCTTATTGCAATGCCAAACGGCCCTCTCTGCTTTCTTGACAAAGCCGCTTGGGTGTAACATGCTGATTATCAGTACTTCCCATTTGACTCGAAAATCGCGGTTTTCGGGGGCATTGCTGAGAAATACCATTGTGATACCGTTTAACACATGTTAAAGTAAAGATATTTGAGAGCCTGACTATAACACTGCATGGTATGGACAATCTTATCCTTTTGTCATCACAAAATTTGTCAAGGAGAGTTTGTTGGCCTTGTATTTTTGTTCTTTTTCTACTACAAATCCTCTTTTCTCAAAGAAAGGACGGGCGGTCAGGCTTACTTCGGACATTATCCGTTTAATTCCCACGGCAGTTGCATATCGCTCTATTTCATTTAGCAAAACCGTAGCCACACCTTTCCCTTGGAAATCCTTGTGGACAAACATACTATGCAAATAGCCTTTAAGCGTAATGGACGAGAAACCTACAATCTGCGACTTTTGACTGACTGCAACTATGAAGTAATGTGTATTTATCATGTCTTCTATGTGGGAAATGTCATTTCCGCATGAAGCCCAATCCTCAACTTCCTCTTGCGAGTAGTTCAGCCTGTTGACCGTAAGTACTGTATTTTGAAATAAATCTTTTATCGCAACAGCGTCAGATTGACGAGCTGCCCTGATTGAGAATTGTTCGTTCATAGATGCTTACAAATTAAGAAATGATTTTATCAACTTACAAATAATCCCAACAGCAAGACAGTTTTAAGGAATAGATCTTGCAATTGCATTTGTGCTTGTTGGTTTGGTGCTCACTTGCAAAGGTAGCTATAATTCATGAAATTGCAACCTTTTCAAAGAACTGTTTGTAAATGTGAAATGAAGAAATCCATATGCCATGTATTGTCATTTCAGATAATTGTTATACCTTTGCAGAAAAGAGTTGTTTGACAACATGGCAACGCAAAAGGCTGGATTTTGGCAGAGTTGCTGAATAGTCATACATCTGTTTCTTGAATAATTAGCTGAAAACTTATTTGCCAACCGGTTAAGTAAAACCGGTGAAAATTTAAAATAGTTTATACTTGTTATGATAAACGAAATATTGGAATTCAATCGTCAGTTCGTGGCGGAAAAGGGATACGAGAAGTATGTGACGAGCAAGTATCCCGACAAGAAACTTGCCATACTTTCCTGTATGGACACTCGGCTGACAGAACTTCTGCCTGCTGCGTTGGGCATCAGGAATGGTGATGCAAAATTGATAAAGAATGCCGGTGGAACAATACTCAATCCCTTTGACAGCAATATCCGCAGCCTCCTCGTGGCTATCTATGAACTTGGTGTGAACGAGATTATGGTCATAGCCCATACCACTTGCGGAGCCTGCCATATGGACGGCGGAGAGATGATAGCCCTGATGAAACAACGCGGCATCACGGAAGAGACGCTTGAGACAATTCGCCGTTGCGGTTTCGATCTCGATCATTGGCTCGAAGGATTCCACGATACGGATGAATCGGTACGAAAGACGGTGGACTGCATACGCAACTATCCGCTCGTGCCGAAAGATGTCAACGTGCGGGGATTCATCATCGATTCGGTTACGGGAGAGCTGACATCTGTCTGTTGATGTATAACTCCGTTTGCTGAGGCATAATTCTGTTTGCCGGAGTATACTTTCAGTTTGTAGATAATACCTTCAACCTGGCCATAGCCTTGCCGTTAGGGCCACAAATAAGAAAAGACAGGTTCTTTGCAACAATGGGTATAATAGGTATATTATATCCGTTGCAAAGAACCTGTTTCTCTTTATTGCTGTTTTATCGTATTGTCTTTTTGGAAAGGACTGTTTATCGTACTATCACCTTCTTCCCGTTACGTATATAAAGACCTTTGGCAGGCGTGGATGTGCACCGACCGTCGAGGGTATGTAACGTGCCGTTGCCGTCGGGATTTGTCGTGGCATTGTCTGCTTCAATGCCTTTTATGCCAGTGAGCATGGCGTTGATTTCCTCTTCGGTCAGACCGATGATGTTTTGGAAGTTGTTCCAACCGCGAGCTGTTTGGTATGCTTCCATCGAATTTTTCGGTACATATAGGGTTGTGTTGTCCAATCTGGAGAAGTTGAATCCGGTATGGCAATCCGGAGGTGTGGTGGCCAACGAAACCAGTGCTTTCAGATTTAAGAGATCTTTGTTGTTATAGGAAAAATGCATCAGTACATACTCTTCAATGGTGTTTACACTCTCGGGTAGAACATATGTTTCGCAATCCAAAGCATAAGGATAAACCTGAAGTGTGTTTGCCGTCTTGTTGTAGAGTACACCGTTGATGAGAGTGTGATGGCCGTTGTTGTTGCCGATGGTTATTTCATGTAATTTGGGCAATAGGGTTAAGTTGGGCATTTGCAGTTTTGCATCGGCAATGTTCACCGATGTCAGTTCGTAGCACCCGGTGAAACTGTTTGTGCCTATGTTCTCCATTGTCCTCGGCACGTTTATAGCTGTGGTAGCTGCATTCACCAACGCCTGGTCACCTATTGTTGTCACGTTCATCTGTGTGCCGTCGATGGTTACCGTCTGAGGGATGTTGAGAGTGCTGTCTGGCATGGTGACGTAGCCGGCAAGTTCTGCGTCGGTGCTGCCATGAGCCACATATATAAGCCCGTTGATATTGTGAACGTCGCATTCTATTCTACGGTACTTTCCCCATACTTCATGGTTGCGGTATGCTTCTAAGGCCTCGGGCTTTACGCATATTAAAGTTGTTTGGAGTGGTGATTGGTCACGACATGTCGGAGGTTCGATGGCATCGATAAACACGGTGGTGATGTTGAAGGCCATGCTGCCTATGTAATTCACCGTATTGGGTATACGCACATTATTTAGTCGTAGGTCGCTACGGAAAGCATAATCCTCAATCCTTGTCAGTCCTTCCGGCAGATTGACGCTTTCAAACTGTGGGTTATAGGCAAAGGCATACGGCTCGATCACTGTTACGCTTTCCGGCAGAACAACTTTTTTCAAGGGGAAGAATGCCGTGTTGCCGGAAGATTTTTGGAAAGCTGATGACGATATTACGGTAGTACCGGCGGGCACGTTATATTCGGCCGCGTCGCGGTTGGCGGGATAGCACAGCAGCTTGTATTGCTGTTCTGTGTCCGGATTGTACTGCGGGTCTTTTTCGTTTAGGTTTCTGAATAGAACACCGTCAATGTCGAAATACTTAGGGTTGGTGCCGCCGTTGATGAATATGTTCTTGAGGCTGTCTGCCGAAGAATAGTTATTGAAGGTAAAGGAATTGTAAATGTTATTTATCGTGTGTGGAATGCGCAATTCGGTGATTGCCGTTCCGCCAATGGCACTAAGTTCAATGTTCTTGATGCCGGCAGGCAATGTCAGCTCTTTCAGATTCTTGCAATTACTAAAACTTTCGCTATCGAGTGTGAGAAGATTTTTCGGCAGTTTGATACTCTCAATGGCGGTATAACTGAAAGCTTGTACATCGATATATGTTATGTCATCGTGCAGCGTCACTATTTTCAGTGAATTACAGGATGCGAATACCTCAACGTTTATTCCGGTCAGACTTTTGGGTGCGGTGAAGTTCTCTATTCCGCTATTTGCGAAAGCCTGGGGACCTATATATGATATACTGTCGGGCAGATCAATGCTTTTTAGTTTCTTACAACACCAGAAAGTTTTTTCTTCTATACGTTGCAGAGTGTTGGGTAATTCAATTTTCGATAATTCACTTCCACGTCCGAAGAATGTGAAATCCTGTTGTCCGATTGTGGTCACTTTCGCTTTTATGTAAACTTCACGACACTGGTAATTGAGACTATAGTCTTCGATTTTTGTAACAGCGAGACGGTATCCTTCGTAGTTTACGGTATCCGGAATCGTTACAGAAGAACCTGTAACATCGCAAACAATTGCTGTGGTGCTCGTTTGGAAACGATATTTCACGTTGTAGGCCCAAAACTCCGGGCCTTTCACATAGTCGCTCCACACTGGAGCGTTCATGTATGCGTCCAATAGCGCAAGGTCTTTTATGATTACGTCCACATGGTCTTCAAAGGCATGGCTTGACAGTTCTGCCGGTATGGCGCCGGTGGGGTAGATGGTAGTGTTGCGGAAGGCGTTAGAACCTATTTCCTTGAGATTCTCAGGTAGCACAAACTCTTTTACTGCCGTTCCGTTGAACGCACTGTTTTCTATCACCTCTAAACCATAGGGGAGCTTTAATTCCGTCAGACTTATGCATCCCTCGAAAGTTCTTGACCTGATTGTGTCTATATTTTCGGGTATATTGATGCTTTGCAGGGATTCGCAGTCTTTGAACGCACTCGTTCCCAAATACTTTAAGTTTGACAGTGTGAGTTCTTTTATTTGTGTGCCGGTGAAAGCATGGTCTCCTATATACTTAACGCTTTCCGGCAGCACTACTTTCTTGATGTTTACATGGAATACACCATTGCTACTGCTACTGTAATATTTTGTGGTGCCTATGGTTTTCAATTGGCGGCAGTTTTCAAACGTTATGCTGTCCATCCTGCTGCAGTTACTGAAGGCCCTCTCTTTAATGGTAGCCAGCTGAGAGCCTTCCTCGAAGAGTATGTTTTTTATAATCTGTCCGCCTATACTCACAATTTCCGTCACGGTCTTTGGCACTGTTATCGTAGTGACATTCTTACCGAGAGGTGAAAATCTGTTCAACCTTAGATTTACTGAAGTGATTGTATATGTCACTCCTTCATTTTCCACTGTCCCCGGGATATGGAGCGTGTCGTCTGTGGTACCTCCACCACTAAGCTGTACTGTGCGGGCATCGGCATCAAGAATGGTGAAATTCAAATCACCGACAGAGAATTTTTGGCAATGTGCCGTCAATGCCGTAAAAAGAGCAATGACTGAAAATAGTAATTTCGTCTTATTCATACGAATTAGTTTTTAAACGACGCAAGTTGTTGTGTGCAACTTTTGTCTTGGTAAATAAAAATAGGTGTAGTCTGAGTTTTTCATCGGGCTGTTTCGTCTTGAACAGCATAAACAAAAGAGATAAAGGCGTGGTTTTTTACTTGTCCACAGTAGAGGCATCGCCAAACGCCTATCAAACACAACCAGTAAACCCACGCCTTTTCAGGGCGAGTGTTTACTTTTATTAGCTGTGTTTGATTCTCTACAAGAGTTAATTGGCGATTTTCTACTGTGAGAATAAAAGCTAACGCTCAGTATATCCTATATTATAATCCGATATCTTTTATCTTTCCGTTTCTTTCCTTGTTTGTTCCTTTCTTTCTTTTAAATTGTTTATTTTATTTAAACTTCGGTTATCTATGGCATGGTATATAATACCCACCGCATACGGCTGCTGTCCGGAGGGATGTACGCGACACTGTCCGCATAGCAGTGGCCATACGTTTGCAAAGATACGAATAAAATCTAATACAGCGATATAAATAGATTGAAAAGCGGTCTATTTCTCCATAATATGCGTGGCCAGACCGTCGGCTGCCTGGATGATGGCAGTGAGCGGATGGTCGCTTGCTTCTGATATGTTGCACTTGTCCTCGTAGCTTTGGAAAGGGAGGTTCCAAGCCCCCATGTGCCAGCGAATGGCCAGCACCTCGTCGTTGGTGAGCTGTAGGCCGAGGCGCAGCAGCATTATCACCGATTTCTCGCCGTGGCCGAGTGGAAAGCGCGAGTAGTCGGCCTCGTATGTGTCATACTGCTCCCAGCGGTTCTGTTCGTCCTTGCGCCATTTCTTTGCCTGTTTGTATATGTTGGCCTTGCACACGTCGTGCAGTAGCGCAGCTATGGTGATGCTTTCTTTGGTGAGCTGTTCGGCTGTGTCGGGCTTCATCAGTATCATCTGTTCACGTAGCATCATCGCCATGCGGTATACGTTGAGCGAATGCTCCACGAGCCCGCCCTCATAGCTCAGATGGCGGTTTATTGATGCCGGGGCCTCAAAGAAGCCAACCTTTTCCAGATATGTTATCACGCTGTTGATGCCTTGACGTCCTGTGGCGTTGAGCAGAGATACAAACTTGTCTTTCATAAGTGCACATGGTTTGTTTGTGAATGGAGGGTGGTTCAGTTCATATGTAGGGACATATTTTTGTATTTGTCCGTTTATATAATATATAGATATATATTTTGCGGACAAATCCAAGAATATGTCCCTACTGTGCAATATTAATATTTTGACACAGCACATCCCCCTTGGGGGATTATAGGGGGCCTCCCTTTACTTAGCGCACGGTGTCCACGGCTTCAATTGCTTGAAGAAGTCGTTACCCTTGTCGTCTACAAGTATGAATGCGGGGAAGTCCTCGACTGTGATTTTCCATATAGCCTCCATGCCCAGTTCCGGATATTCAACGCACTCGATGCTCTTGATGCTGCTCTGCGACAATACGGCAGCCACACCGCCGATGGTGCCGAGATAGAATCCGCCGTGTTTCCGGCAAGCCTCGGTAACAACGTCGCTGCGGTTTCCCTTGGCTATCATCACAAGACTGGCACCATGATCCTGGAACTCGTCGACATAGGGGTCCATACGATTGGCCGTGGTCGGCCCCATCGAGCCGCAGGGATAACCCTCCGGAGTCTTGGCCGGTCCGGCGTAGAGTACGGGATAGTCCTTGAAGTACTGTGGCATGTCCTCACCGGCGTCAAGACGTGCCTTAAGTTTGGCGTGGGCAATGTCACGGGCAACGATGATCGTTCCTTTCAGGTTCACGCGTGTGCTGACGGGATATCTGGTCAGTTCGGCTCGTACCGAATCCATGCCTTTGTCGAGGTCTATCACTATACCTGTGGTTCCTTCACCCGGATTGCGCATTTCTTCCGGGATGAGTTCGGTTGGATTGCTGTCCATCTTTTCCAGCCAGATACCGTCCTTGTTGATCTTGGCCTTGATGTTGCGGTCGGCCGAGCAGCTCACACCCATACCGATGGGGCAGCTTGCACCGTGACGCGGCAGACGGATTACGCGGATGTCGTGGGCCAGGGCCTTGCCGCCGAACTGTGCTCCGAGACCGATTTTCTGAGCCTCGACGAGCAGTTTCTTCTCGAGGTCGATGTCGCGGAAGGCACGGCCGGTCTCGTCACCGGTGGTGGGAAGGTTGTCGTAATACTTTATTGATGCCAGCTTCACAGTGAGCAGATTCTTCTCTGCCGATGTTCCGCCGATAACGAATGCAATGTGATAAGGCGGGCATGCTGCTGTGCCGAGGCTCTTCATCTTCTCCACGAGGAATGGCAGCAGGGTGCCCTCGTTTTGTATGGTAGCCTTGGTCATGGGGTAGAAATATGTCTTGTTGGCCGAGCCGCCACCCTTAGCCACCATTACAAAGCGGTATTCCGTGCCTTCTACAGCCTCGATGTCTATCTGTGCCGGAAGGTTGCAGCGTGTATTCACCTCGTCGTACATATTGAGCGGGGCGTTCTGCGAATAGCGTAGGTTGTCCTGTGTAAATGTGTTGTATACGCCGAGCGACAGGGCCTCCTCGTCCTCGAAGCCGGTCCATACCTGCTGTCCTTTCTCGCCGTGGATGATGGCGGTGCCGGTGTCCTGACAGAAAGGCAGCACGCCCTTACATGCCGTCTCGGCATTGCGCAAGAACTGGAGAGCAACATATTTGTCGTTCTCCGACGCTTCCGGGTCAGTGAGTATCTGTGCCACCTGTTCGTTGTGCGATCGACGCAGCATGAATTCCACGTCGTGGAAAGCCTGCTGTGCGAGCAGTGTGAGAGCTTCTTTGGATACTTTGAGGATTTCGTGGCCCTCAAAGTCGCCGGTTGACACGCCTTCTTTAGTGAGCAGGCGGTATTCGGTGTCGTCCTTGCCCACCTGGAACATAGGAGCGTACTTGAATTCGGGTGTTGTTGCCATAATAAGTTATATATTGTTATATGTTAATGTCGTGACTGCAAAGTTATGATTTTTTTCCGATATACGGCTCCATATATGTATAAAATGCGTAAAAATGTGAAACATGAGCCTTGCTCTGCGGCGTTATTATGATGTGGCGTTCGTTTCTATCTGACGTTGCAATATAGCTGCACAGATTATGAACCGTCGGTTATAGATCGTGTTTTTTTATAATAATTTGCAACCTGTCTGCAACATTAAGATTATTTGTATTCGCATTTAGGAAAGATAAGATAATAATTGGAGTGACGTTGTGGAAAAGCATTAAATTTGCAACGGAATTATGAACGTTTCACGTCAGGACGAATGAGACGGGCGAATTTGCCTTGGGCTTGTCATGACGGGAAAACGCGCTGTTTATTTTTATCAACTAATTAAAACTCATAAGGTATGAAAGGATTTTATTTATTGGCAGGTATTGCCGTAATGGCAGTCGTAGGTTGTAGCGGGTGTAGGAATAAGTCGTGTTGCTATAACAAAGACGGAGCCGCTGTGGTTGAAACAAATAAGGCCAAAGTGTTACCGGCCGATTTTTACGGAACGTATACCGGTACGCTTCCATGTGCAGACTGTGGCGGTATAAAAACCCGACTTAAGATTAACAGAGATACGACATACGAGTTGCGTAGCGAATATCTTGGCAAGAAAGACGCCGTGTTTGAGGAAAGCGGAGTTTATAATATTGTGGCTGAAGACGTTATAGAACTTATAACTCCGTCTTCGGGGTACAGGACCTATTATAAGATTCTTGACGGAGCGATTGCACTGTCAGACAGCACAGGAATGATTACCAAGGGAGAACTTGCAGAATACTATATTCTTAAAAAGCAGTGATACAGACCAATCATTCCATATCATCAAGAGCGGCAGTACCATTGGAACAGGTACTGCCGCTCTTGATAGTATAATAAGGTATTCCGGTTAAATCGTATGGAATGCCTTTCTGTCTGATTAATATCCGAAAATCTCTTCTGTTGTCAGTCTCTTTACAGGGCCGATTTTCTCAAGCAACTTCATGTCGAGTTGCTTCTCGTCGCCGAGTATTATGTATCTATACGGCTTGTGTGCCATGTTCAGCTGTTCAAACTTGACGATGTCGTTCATTGTGAGCGAGGGTAGGGCGTTGTATATCTTCTCGTCGATGTCATAGTCTATGCCGCGCTGTTTGGCGAAATAGTAAGCATAGAGTACGTTCTCGCGGAGTGTGCGCTGGCTCTGCAGTTTCTTGGTGATGCTTTGGCGGGCTATGTCGAAAGCGGCCTGTGACTGCGGGATGGTGTCCACTATATTGTTGAACACATTGATACAGTCGCCCATCTTGTCGTTCTGTGATATGATATATGTGTAGAATGATTCCGGCTCCGTCTTGCGCCACGGCTCGCGGTAATAGGCGGATGCGCTGTACGCCAGACCGCGGGCCTCACGCAGTTCCTGGAACACGATGCCGTTCATGCTGCCGCCGAAGTATTCGTTGAATACAGCCTTTACCGGAGCTTCATCTACATTCCACGGACGGTTTTCGTTGTGGAACTGTACCATGTATATGTTCTTTGCATCGTATGGTGCTATGTATACCTCGTTGCTCGGAGTGGGCTGCATGGCATACTTCTTTCCCGAGGGTAAGGGAGCGAGCTTCTTCGGTGTCTTGTGGGTCTTGGTGATGAGTGCGGCCAGTTGTTTCTCTGTGTATGGGCCGTAGTACATCACAGTATGTTCCATTGAATTGAGGTTTTTCACCATATCCGGCAACATCTGTGCCCCGCCTTCGCGCAGTTCCTTTTCACTCAGAGTGTTGCGGTAGGGGTTGTAAGGCCCGTATTGTCCGTACTGTCGCAGATAGGCGAAGTTGTAGTTCTGGTTGGTCTTTTGGTCATCGCGGTTCTTCTTCAGCAGGTTGACATATTGTTCGTACGATTCGGCATCGCCCTTTGCGTTCTTCAGGAAGTCTTCAAACAGAGCGAGGGCTTTTGGCAGATTCTCGTTGAGACCGTTGAGGTATACCCACAATGTGTTCTGGCTGACGGAAAGCGAATAGTTGCATGCCAGTTTATAGAACTCCTGCTTTATTTCAGCCGATGTCTTCTTGTCGGTGCCGATGTAGTAGAGATAGTCGGCCACGAGATCTATTCCCTTTACGTCTTCCGTTCCGAAGTCGTAGCAGAAAGCCAAAGTGAAGAGATCATCCTCGTTGTTGTGCTTGTATAGCAGCGGCAGGTTCTTAATTTTCGAAACAGTCATGTCTGTCTTGAAATCAATGAATCGCGGCTGTATCGGTTCGGTCTTAGTGTTGGTTATTTCCATAAGGAACTTGCTGCTCAGGTCGCGGTTGGTGGGTATTGCCGTTATCTGCGGCTTGTCTATCTTCTTGAGTGTGGTGTCGTTGCCCATTTTCTTGTATACACAAACGAAATTGTCACCGAAGTGTCTGCCGGCAAAATCCACAATCTGCTGTTTGGTCATCTTCTCTATACGTCCGTATTTGCCAGTAACATCGGCCCACTGCTCTCCGTTGACGAATGCGCTTACGAAAGCGTCGGCACGGTAGTCGTTCTGCTTCAAGTTCTTGTAGTACTCAAGTTTCATGTTGTTGATTACAGACGGCAGCAGATCGTCCGAGAAGTCGCCGCTTTTCAGCTTGTCCATTTCGCCGAGTATGAGTCCGCGCAGCTCTTCGAGCGTCTGGTTGTCCTTAGGCTGCCCGCTGACAACGAATCCGGAGTAGTCTGTCAGTCCGTAGCAGAAAGCTCCTATGCCACCGCTCAGCATCTTCTGTTCCAGATTCACCTCAAACAGTCCGGCTTTGCCGTTGGCGAGCATTTTTGATATGACTTCGAGCGTGTCTGCCTGTGCATCGGCAGCATTCTTGAACCGCCATGCCATCATCAGCCTCTCTGCCTCCTGACCTATTACGGTAGAGTCTTTGATTGCCGTCAGCGGTTTCAGCGCCGGATATTCCGGACGTGAGAGGGCGGGATTAGGTTTCCATGTGCCGAAATACTTGTCTATCAAGACTATCACCTCGTCGGGGTTCATGTCACCGGCCATGCAGATGGCCGTGTTGTTGGGCACATAGTAACGGTTGAAGTAGTTCTTGATGTTTGTTATCGAAGGATTCTTCAAGTGTTCCTGCGTACCGATTGTGGTCTGTGTGCCATAGGGATGTCCGGGGAAAGCAAGTTCAAAAAGGGCGTCATACATCTTGTAACTGTCTTTCGCGATACCAATGTTGTACTCCTCGTATACGGCCTCGAGTTCGGTGTGGAAACCGCGTATCACCATGTTCTGGAAGCGGTCGCTTTCCACCTTAAGCCAGTTCTCGACTTCGTTGGCCGGAATATCTTCCGTGTAACATGTCACGTCGTTTGACGTGTAGGCGTTGGTGCCCTCTGCACCTATAGATGCCATCATCTTGTCGTACTCGTTGGGGATGAAGTATTGTGCGGCCAACTGCGACAGGCTGTCAATCTCCCGATATGCCGTCCGGCGTTCCTGCGGGTCGGTGAGTTTGCGGTATGTTTCGTAGCGTGCCTCTATGGCGTCGAGCAGTGGAGTCTCCTTGCTGTAGTCGGTTGTACCGAACGATTTTGTGCCCTTGAACATCAGGTGTTCCAGATAGTGTGCCAGTCCTGTTGTCTCGGCCGGATCGTTCCGGCTTCCGGTGCGTACGGCTATGTAAGTCTGTATGCGCGGTGCATCCTTGTTGACCGAAAGATAGACCTTCAGTCCGTTGTCGAGTGTGTAGATGCGTGTGTTCATCAGGTCGCCTTCAACGGTCTGATACTTGTAGTCCTTGGCTTGTGCCGTAAGTGCGGCAGCCGTGAACATACAGGTTGTAATAAATGTTTTTAACCTCATTGTGCTGTTTATTGTTTTATTGATTTTTTATAAGTTTAATCTAAATTGTCTGCAAAGTTAATGTTTTCTATCAACAAGACAAATGAAAAATTGCATTATTTCATGTTTATTCGTGTAAAATGGTCAGTATGATATGTATATCGCGTTTCTTTCTGACATAAGGAAACTATCTATAGACATACAGTTTCATATCTGTTCCTGTTCAAGTTTTGCCAGAAAGCTGCCAAGCAGATTTTCGTCCATGTCTCCCAATGCATATTCCCGTTCTGCATCGTGACGGATGGCACCGAGCCATTCGCGGCGTGCTGTCTCGTATTCCCTGCCTATGCTTATAATATCGTCTTCGGTAAGAGTGTCGAGGCCGAAGTAGTCGAGGATTACACTGTAAGTCCAGTTCCATTTGTAAGTATCGTAGTTGGCGTGCATCGTGCCGAAACGCTCTTCAATAGTCTGGATATCGTCCACGGCTCCGCTGCTTATTTCGTTTGCCAATAGCGACACTTCGCTTTCCGGAACCATCAGTCCGGCCATGTCTGTCCATTCGCCGGTGCCGATGCTGCTTTCGGGAAGTTCGCAGAAATGGTCGCGTACGGCTTCGCCCATATACAGGCGTATGGCCATGTCGTAATATTTGATGCCCTTTTGCAGGGCGCTGTTGCGTATTGTGCATCCGCCATAGACGTATGTTGCAGCGTCCTCGCCCTGCTCTTTCTTCAGTTTTTCGAGCGTATGTTTTCCACGTATCACAGCCTGTATGGTATAGGGACCGAGCCAGTCGAAGTTGACAATGGCGGTGCGGTTTGTCCGCGGCCGCATGTCGCGTCTGGGCCATTTCTCCGTGTCGCGGTATGTTCCCACGGTTACAAGGTTGCGTCCCGGAACGACGAACGTGGTGTCTCCGGAGGCTATTATGTAGGAGAAAGGCAGGTCGCGCGTGTCGGGATGATTCTGCACCTTGCCCATAAGCATGGAGAATGCCCCTATATGTGCCGGCATGAGCAGATGTGCTCCGCTTGCCGTCTTTGCCCCTCTCTCCAATGTACCGTGGTGTATGGGGCCGAGCTTGTAGGCATGGTTGCTGTAGTTGGTGCCCGAACCGGCGTTGTAGAATGAGAACATGCCGCCGATGAGCAGTGTCGATTTGTGATGACTGACGGTGAACGGGCCGCAAAAAGCCGCGCAAGCCTCACCGTTGTCCATGTATGAGTTGGCGAAGAACACACTGTTTTCGGCCGAGAAGCCTTTTCCGATGTGACAGGCCTCACCGATGAAACAGTTGTCGGTCTTTGCTCCGCCGAGTACAGATGCGCCTGCCGCAATCACGGTGTTCTCGCATATTACGTCGTTGCCGATGTATATGCCGGCATTGTCATTGCCCGTCAGTGTGCATTCGTTCAGCCGCGATGCGCAGCTCACCTCGCAGTCGTCGCCGATGATGGTGTTGATTATCTCTTGTGTGTTTACTATCTTCACCCTGCTGCCTATCATGCCCCGTTGTCGCTGGTGACCGTCGGTGAGTCTCTTTACGGCCGATTTCAGTGCCGGCCACACATCGCGTTCGGAGGCATGGGCCACCATGAATGCCGCCATTTGCGATGTCAGTCCGTCGTAGATGATGACGTTGCCGTCGCCCGCCTCATTCATCACCGGTATTATGTTCATCTCGCCATAGGTCGCAGCCTCGTCGGTTGTCATCCGTCCAACATTGGCTATGTAGCATTCCTCGCCTATGTCGTAGCGGTTGATATGGCATCCGATGTTCTCTATCAGACAGTTGTCGCCCACGGTTACGTCGCGCAGAACGGCATTGTGTATACCGGTAGGGCGCCGGAATCCTTCTTCCGTCTCTATCCTCTTGTCGAATATTCCGAGGCACACGCTGCCGAAGAACGACACACCGGTTATGCGTTCCGGTGTGAAGTCGGCCGCCACGCTGATGTCTCCCCAGTCTTCTGCGTGGCATCCGCTTTTCTCGAGAGAGCTTATCTCGTCGAGGGTCAGACTGCGATATCCGTCGGGGATGGTATCGGGATTACTGCTCATAATTTTCGTAAAGGAAGTCGTTGTACGGATACTTCTGCACATGCAGTTCGCGTACGCGCTTGTATAGCACGTCGCGAAGTTCGTCAATGTTCTGTTTCTCGCGTGCCGAGATAAACAGACAACTGTCCGCCATCCTGGCCATCCATGTTGCTTTCAGCTCGTCGAGCGACACGTTTTCGCGCGTAGGCGGCGTCAGGTCGTCGTCGTCCTTCTCCACCCATGTATATGCATCTATCTTGTTGAATACAATCATCGACGGTTTGTCGGCACAGCCTAACTCGGAAAGTGTCGTCTCCACCACTTTTATCTGTTCCTCGAAGTCGGGATGCGAAATGTCAACCACGTGCACCAGCAGGTCGGCCTCGCGCACCTCGTCGAGTGTCGACTTGAAAGAGTCGACAAGGTCGGTGGGCAGTTTTCGGATGAAACCCACTGTGTCGGCCAGCAGAAACGGCAGATTGTCTATCACCATCTTCCGGACCGTCGTGTCAAGCGTTGCAAAGAGCTTGTTCTCGGCAAACACTTCACTCTTAGACAGCAGGTTCATCATCGTCGACTTTCCCACATTGGTATATCCCACAAGGGCCACGCGAATCATGCGTCCGCGATTTTTCCTCTGCGTAGTCTTCTGCTTGTCGATTTCCTCAAGGCGCTGTTTGAGCAGTGTGATGCGCTGCAGGATGATGCGGCGGTCCATTTCGAGCTGTGTCTCGCCCGGTCCGCGCAGACCTACACTTCCCTTTCCGCCGCCGCTTCCCGAGCCTCCGCCCTGACGCTCGAGGTGGGTCCACAAGCGTTGCAGACGCGGCAGCATGTAGCGGTGTTGTGCCAGCTCTACCTGTGTCTTGGCCTCGGCCGTCTGTGCCCGCATGGCGAATATGTCGAGTATCAGACTTGTGCGGTCGAGTATCTTCACTTTCAGTTCTTTCTCAATGTTGCGTATCTGTTTGGCCGACAGTTCGTCGTCGAAAATCACCATGCCCACTTCGCGTTCGGCGTCTTCCTCTGCCTCTATGTATTGTCTTATTTCTTCCAGCTTTCCGGAGCCTACGTATGTTACCGAACTCGGTCCGTTCACCTTCTGTGTAAATCGTTTCACGGTGACGGCACCGGCGGTATCGGCCAGAAATTCCAGTTCGTCGAGATATTCTTTGGTCTTGGCCTCGTCCTGGTCTTTGGTTATCAGGCCGACGAGCACGGCGGTTTCTGTTTTTGCTTCGGATATTACAAATTCTTTCATCCAATATACATTAATATATATAATTCGCCACAAAATTAACGATTTACCGCGAATTACACAAGATATATATGTATTTATTGTTACACAGCGTTGCAAAATGCCAGACGGTGGAACGGAATCGCGTCAAACGCCGGAACGAAATTACGTCAAATAGCCGAACAGAATTGTGTCAAATAGCCGAATGAAATTGCGTCAAACGACCGAACGAAATTGCGTCAAATGACCGAACGAAATTACGTCAAACGGCCGAATTATCTTCAAAAATATTTGTTCGGATGAAAAAATAGTTGTATTTTTGCCGCTGTAAACAGCATAAGAAGATGAAAAAAGCATATAAAAATAGAATAGCCGACCGACTTCTTGCCCGCAAATTGGCAGGCAAGGGCGCCGTGTTGCTTGAAGGTGCCAAATGGTGCGGCAAGACAACAACCGCCGAACAGATAGCCAAGAGCGTTCTTTATATGTCTGAAACGGGAAAGGTGGAGCAGAACAAGCAGTTGGCCAAGATAAATCCGGCTATATTGCTGCAGGGCGACAAACCGCGACTGATAGACGAATGGCAGGTGGCACCGGCCCTGTGGGACAGTATAAGGTTCGAGGCCGACCACAGTCCGCATTTGGGATTGTTCATTCTTACAGGCTCGTCGGTTCCGGCCGACATGAGTGAGGTCGTTCATTCCGGCACGGGGCGGATTGGATGGTTGCGCATGCGGCCTATGTCGTTGTGGGAATCAGGCGAATCAACGGGCGAAGTGTCGCTGGCAGAGCTGTTTACTACCCCCGAGATTATAGGCGGGATGTCGTCGATGAACCTTGAAAAGATGGCTTTTCTCGCATGCCGTGGCGGATGGCCGTTGGCCGTAAACATGAGCGGTGACATAGCTCTCGACCAGGCTTTCGATTATATCGATGCAGTGGAAAAGCGCGATGTATCGATGGTCGATGGCGTGAGCCGCGACCCGGCGCGCACCCATCGGCTTCTGCGTTCGTATGCCCGCCATCAGGGGGCGCAGGCTTCTTATGGCACTATCAAAGCCGACTTGATGGCAAACGAGTCCGACTCGTTTGCCGAAGATACGATAGCATCGTATATAAACGCACTGAAGAAGATATTCGTAATCGAGGATTCGGAGGCGTGGAATCCGAATCTGCGCTCAAAGTCGGCTATAAGAACGTCGGATACCCGCTATTTCACCGACCCGTCGATAGCAACGGCAGCCTTGGGACTGGGCCCGTCCGACCTTATCAACGACCTGAATACATTCGGATTGATATTCGAAACGCTCTGTGTGAGGGACTTGCGGGTGTATGCCGAGGCTCTTAACGGGCGTGTTTATCACTTCAGAGACAGGAATGGACTGGAGTGTGATGCGGTGGTGCATCTCCGAAACGGCTCATACGGACTTGTGGAAATCAAGCTCGGGGGGGACGATTTGATAAATGAAGGAGTAAAGACATTAAAGGAACTTTCTGGCAAGATAGATACCGGCCGAATGAAACAGCCGTCGTTCCTTATGGTGCTTACAGCGGTAGGCTTTTATGCCTATCGGCGCGAAGATGGGGTGTATGTTGTTCCCGTGGGATGTCTGAAAGATTAGTTGCAGCCAGGCTGCTCGGCAGACAGACGGTTTTGACCGCCATTTGGAAATTGAAATACCGGTATTAATGCTTAGACCTGACATCGAACAGTTTTATAAGGAAGTTTGCGAGGTGGTGTGTCATATACCCGAGGGCAAGGTTCTCACATACGGAGATGTGGCACGGCTCGTAGGCTATCCTTGCCATTCGCGCCTTGTGGCCCGTGCCTTGTCTTCATTGCCGGCCGGACATCATGTTCCGGCGTGGCGTGTCGTCAACTCCCAAGGGCGCACGGCCCCGTGCTGGCCGCAGCAACAGGCATTGCTCGAAGTCGAGGGGGTGGTGTTCCGGAAATCCGGTTTCGTTGACATGAAAGCGTGTCGTTGGCAGTTACTGTAGGAGCAGTACAAGCATGAGGCATTGCGGATATGTTGGAACATCATCAAATGTTTGTACTGAAAATACTTTACCTATAGCCCGTAAAACTCGCAAATTCTCGACAGAATATTTTTTTTGTGCAAATATGCGAGTTTTGAGCGTGTATCTTTAATAGCCTGTCTATCAGAGGTATAGTCGTGTTTGTAACGTAAGTGTGCAATAAAATCACCTCATTTTTGCTTTGCGGGTTTTGCCGTAAGGGCCTCCCGAGGTTGCAACGGCGCCGTAGTTGCATTGCAACGAGGCCGTAATGGGAGGGTAAAGAGGCCGTTATGGCAACCCAATAAGGCCTTTACGGCAGAACTTTGATGGAATTTTGGCGATTCAGCAGAGCCGGAAACGAGAAACCGGTGCATTTCCGTTTCTATTTCGTGATGTGCGAAATTCGGAATTATCAAGACATATGACATGATATTCTCTAAAAATAAAAACAGTCAACCTTATACGGATAAGTTTGTCAACAAAATTAAACTATATCATCCTCCGAACAAAACGTGTCCGGACAGAACGTGTCCGGACAGAACGTGTCCAACGGATAGGGTGTCCAAAACTTGTCGTTCATTTCTAAAATCATAGTCAAATAATATATAAGTTAGTCACAGTATTAAACTATAACGCGCCCCAACGGGGCAATAAGCACACAGCCCGGGGCAGAGCGAAGCGGCACCCCGGGAACAACACGATTGTATACACTCGCCCAGAAAGGGCAAAAGCATTAATTATCAGGTATTTACAGTTTATATATTGTATGTTTTTATGCTTTTGCCCTTGCAGGGCGCGGAGTGTCGGTGTTTGATTCCCGGGGTGCCGCTTCGCTCTGCCCCGGGCTATGTGCTTGTTGCCTTTTCAAGGCGCATCCACTCTATATCCGGACGATTATGTAGTTTAATTTTGTTGACCAACTTAATAGCTCAGAACTATTTTTTCTGCAGCACTAACCTTGTTATTGTTTATTCAAAATTCTCTGCAAAATTACAGTGTTTTTGGAATACAATCAATATGGATATTAGAAAACATATCGATAAATTCAACCGACATTAAACCTTTCCGTATTCAATGCGTCAAAACAAATAGGAGGGTGGCACACGGCCACATCTATTATTATATATAAAAACAATCTACTAATAAATAATGAAGAAGATACTTTTATCAACCGTTGCCGCACTCGCCTTTACGGCATCGTGGTGCCAGCCGCGCTATGACATGAAACGGATAAGCCGCGAAAGGCTTGATCGTGGTATTGTGGCTTTGCGACAATCGGACGGCTCGGCCGTGGTTACGTGGCGCACACTGATGAGCGACCGTAAGGGAGAACCGTTCGACATATACCGCAACGGAGTGAAGCTGAACGACAAGCCGCTCACCGAAGGCGGTACGTTTTTCATCGACAGGAACACAGGCGGGGGCGACGTGACATACGAGATTCGCGGCGGCAGCCGTAACGGCATCTATACTCTCAGGGCCGATGCTCCGGTCGGCTATCTGCCGATAAAGCTCGACAAGCCGGAGGGAGGCATCACACCCGATGGCCGTGCATTCACGTATTCGGCCAACGATGCAAGCGTGGGCGATGTCGATGGTGACGGACAATACGAGATAATACTGAAATGGGAACCGTCTAACGCGCACGACAATTCGCACGACGGATTTACAGGTCCGGTACTTTTCGACTGCTACCGTATCAGCGGTGAGCGTCTGTGGCGCATCGATATGGGACCGAATATCCGTGCAGGTGCACACTACACGCAGTTTATGGTATATGATTTCGACGGTGACGGCCGTGCCGAGATGATGGTAAAGACAGCCGACGGCACTGTTGACGGGCGTGGCAAGGTTATCGGTGACGCCAAAGCCGACTGGCGGTATGGAATAAAGGAGGCTATGGAACATTTCGAGGAAAACCGTACCTATGCCGTGAAGGAGGCCGCAGAACGCGAGAAGATGCGCAAGCAATGGCAGAACGGCAGGCAGCGTGACAGCCGGCAGGTAAAGCGGCAGGGACAAATGAAAGGACAGCAAGACCGACGCGGACAGCAGCGGAACCGACGTGGCAATGCCAACAGAAACGCCAACCGCTACCAATGGCCCGGAATCATGTCAAAGTCCGGCCGCATACTTGACGGACCGGAATATCTCACGGTGTTCAACGGACTGACGGGTGAGGCCATGGCAACGGTGGATTATGTTCCCGAACGTGGCGAGCTTAGGGCGTGGGGCGACGAACGTGGCAACCGTTCGGAGCGCTATCTGGCCGCTGTAGGCTATCTTGACGGTCGTAGGGCGAGCGGCATTTTCTGTCGCGGATACTACACCCGCACCGTCATTGCGGCATGGGACTGGGACGGAAAGGAACTGAAAAACCGATGGACCTTTGACACCGACGACGAGCGTTGGCGCAGCTATGCCGGGCAGGGCAACCACAACATACGCATAGCCGACGTAGATGGTGACGGATGCGACGAGATTATATACGGCTCGATGGCTGTAGATAATGACGGCACGGGATTATATAATACGGGTATGGGGCATGGCGACGCTATGCATTTGACTGTATTTGACCCTTCGTCCGACCGTTTGCAGTTGTGGGACTGTCATGAAAACCGACGTGACGGCAGCGAATTGCGCGATGCCGCGACGGGCAAGATACTCTTCCAGATAAAGAGCGGTATAGATGTCGGCCGCTGCATGGCTGCCGATATTGACCCGACAAACCCTGGACTGGAGATGTGGAGCTCAGACAGCAAGGGGATAAGGACGATAAAAGGTGAGATATTGAAGCCTCTGTCACAGCGTAACGCTGAAGGCCATTCTGACGGAGCAGCGTCAAAGCCGACCAAGCCGGCAGTCAAGAAAGCATCTGAAAATGACAATCAGGACTCTTCCAATTCGGACGATACGGCTCTGTATATGCGCGGTATGCGTCTGCCTACCAATTTCGGTATATGGTGGGACGGTGACCTGCTGCGCGAGATGCTCGATCATGCCACAGTATCAAAGTATGACTGGACCACGGGAAAGGTTTATCCGATAGTGAAGTTTGACGGATGTCAGTTCAACAACGGCACCAAGTCAAACCCCTGTGTCAGTGCCGATATACTCGGCGACTGGCGTGAGGAGGTCGTCACCCGCACCGATGACAGCAGCGAGTTGCGCATATACGTGTCGCCCATACCTACCGACTACCGCATCAACTGTCTTATGGAAGACATACCATATCGTCTTGGCGTGGCCACGGAGAATGTGGCGTACAACCAGCCGCCGTGGACAGGATTTTATCTCGGTCCAGACAATACGGTCGTGGAATTCCTGAAATGAACGGGCGCGGGCCGTTAAGGTTTTCTGCTCTTGACGTTTTTAATAAGAGTGTTGCATGGCTTCGGAGTCACATCAAAGTCCATACCGGTATTGGAACTTTGGTACGATTCCGAAGCCATGCGGCATTTTTGTCTGTAAAAAGTTGATGTTTGGTCTAAATTTCATCCCGTTCGTTTGAGTAAGACATGTTGTTTATCCGTATTTATATAAAAGGTGTTCCTGTAGGAACAATCTGTCATACTCATATTTAATAACGACGAATTCAAAATATGAAAAGAAAGGCAATGATAAGTCTGTGCCTTTGCCTGTGCATGCAGTTCTCGGGCCACGCGCAAGACTATGACGCAAGCAAACTGAAACAGCGTGTAGACGTGTATATGAACAAAGTGGCCGTACAAAGCGACTGGCTCACGTCGCGTTTGCAGATGTATTGGCATTCGCATGCTACGGATGTATATGTAAACGGTGAGACTTTTGACCATGCGGGCGGCAACCGGGCACCGGTTCCTACGGTCAGGTTTAACGGTACGCGGAGCAACGGTGCGGCCTATTCTCGGCCTAAATTGGAGGATATTGTTCCGTATGACGACGACGCACAGTCGAACGTCACGTACATCAACAAGGCAACAGGCATTAAGGAAAAGGTAAGTCCGGCGAAGACGGGATGCAACATAGCCGGTGTGAACCGTGAGATTCTCGGTATTGCCCGGGATGCGGCCCGCATCTTTGCCGCCACCGGCGATACGGCTTATGCTAATCTCGCGAGGCCTGTGCTCGACACTTATCTGAAAGGTATATACCATCGCAACGTTCCGACAGACTTGATGCACGGTCATATGCAGACACTCGTCGGAATGACGACGTTCGAGGTGATACACGAAGATGCCGTGAACGAAGTCACGGAGACATACAGGCTGCTTGTGCCGCGTTACGGACGGTCGGATTTGCATGAGGCTGCCATGAAGAAGTGGGCGGAAAACATCATTGCCAACGGTGTACCCCATAACAACTGGAACCTGTTTCAAGCCGAGTTTGTGGCAAAGATAGCTTCAGCGTTGCAGCCGAACAGTGCCTACAGTGACGGAAAGGGCAGGGAATACTATCAGGACAGGGTGCTAAATAAGTCGAGCATACGCCAATGGAGCATGAAGCGCATGACTGACTATTGTTTTGACCACAACACAGCCATATGGTACGAGTCTCCCGGATATAGTACTACTGTGCTTAACGACTTCGCCTCCTTTGCCAACCGCATGGATGTAGAGGCCGGAATGGATATGTTCAAGGACTTGCCTGTGCTGAAAAGGGCTGTTATGGCATCGCCCCAGTATCTGATGCCCAACCGGATGATATGTGGTTTTGGCGACACACATCCCAACTATCTTAGTATGAGGGCTGCCGACCAGGTGCTCGACTATGCCCGCAGACACGGAGACAAAGCCCTTGAGCAGGAGTTTGTTGGCCTTAAGGAGGCAATAGCCTCAGATGCTCCTAAAGAGAAGATCGAGCAATATGTGTCTCCGTCATTCTATGCTCCCAACGTGTCGTGGCTCATGCAGCGTACAGGCATGGACGAGCGTCACGATCTTGCCATATCCCTCAACGGCTCGTTGGGCAACCATATGCACGCCAATGGCATATCAATGGAACTGTATGGCAAGGGGTTTGTGCTTGGTCCTGACGGTGGTATCGGACGTACGCTGTATAGCGGTGACGACTATAAAGAGTACTATTCGCAGTTTCCTGCCCACAATACGGTGTGCGTCAACGGAAAGTCGGGCTATGCCGTGATGATGTCCAACCATGCTTTCAAGGTTGAGGCGCGTTATCCTGATACCAATGACAAGGTAGGATTCGGCCCGGCGACATTCAGTCAGGTGAGCTTTGTCGAGCCTGAGACACAGGCGCGTCAGATGCGTACCAACGGTATTGTCAGGACAAGCGATGCCGGCGGATACTATATAGACATATTCCGAAGCAGGGCCGTCGGTGACGGACAGTTTCATGATTACTTCTATCACAACCTTGGACAGACGATGACATTGACGGGTGCAGACAACGGGGACCTGGCACTGAAACCGAGTGAAGAGCTGGCCTTTGCCGGTGGAAATCTGTATGCTTATTCTTATATATACGACAAGAAAAGCGCACGTACGGGCAACGACGTCAAGGCGACCTTCACCACAGAGTGCCCTGACGGGAGGAAGATTGACATGACGATGTGGATGCAGGGATACCGTGACCGTGAGGTGTTCAAGGCGTTGTCGCCTGTAAATCTCGAGTATGAACGGTTGCCCAAGTTTATGCCGTATAATGTCGGGGAGCAGCCTGTATTGACCTATGTGGCCCGGCAGTGCGGCGAAGCATGGACAAAGCCTTTTGTAGCCGTGTTCGAACCGAGCGACACCGATGAGCCTTCAGAGATACGGACCGTAGAGTTTTTCAAGCCGTCGGGCAAGGATGCCGTCGGTATAAAGGTCGTTTTGAAGAACGGACGTACGGACTATATCTTCTCGGCCCCGCAAAAGACGAAGATGAAATATGACGGCATGAAGGTTGATGCCGTATATTCTATAATATCCAATGGAAAAACAATATTGTGCAGATGAAACGGATTGTATTTATTCTGGCATGTATCGCTTCGATGTATGCGAATGCCGGAACATTTGATGCGGACAAACAGCTGGAGTATTGCTCATCGCAGGTAGGCAGGGCATTGAGGTTGCTCAGACCGTATGATTTCAAAATAGCACCACGCAATATTCTTGCCACCGACAAGCAGGAAGGGTGGAACTGCCGTAAAGCAGTGGCTGAGGAATGGTGTTCGGGATTTTGGCCGGGCATACTGTGGATGGATTATGCCTATACCGGCGACAAGGAAGTGCGCAAAGCCGCCGAGGGCTATACCGGTCAGCTTGCATATCTGTCAGGTAGGCCGGCCTATGACCACGATCTGGGTTTTATTATCATCAACTCTTTTATGAAAGGATATGAGCAGACCAAGAGCGAAACTTATAAAAAGGTGATATTGGATGCGGCCGATACATTGGCGACACTTTTCAATCCCAAGGCCGGCACGATGCTTAGTTGGCCGCGTCATGTCAACGATTATCAAGGACACAACACAATCATGGACAACATGATGAATCTTGAACTGCTGTTTTGGGCAGCCCGGAACGGTGGAAACAGGTTGTTGGAAGATTTGGCTGTGAGCCATGCCGTGACAACAATGCGTCATCATTTCCGTGCCGACGGTTCTTGTTATCACGTGGCTGTATATGACACTTTGACCGGCAAGTTCCTCCGCGGACAGACACATCAGGGTTTGTCCGACTGTTCCATGTGGTCGCGTGGGCAGTCTTGGGCCGTCTATGGCTATACGATGGTGTATCGTTATACCAAAGACAAGCTGTTTCTCGACTTTGCCCAAAAGGTTACCGATATATATCTGAAGCGTTTGAAAGAGACCAGTGACGACTGGGTGCCGTTGTGGGATATGGACGACCTGCGTTCCAATGCTCCCAAGGACGCTTCGGCTGCTTGTGTCGTAGCTTCCGCCCTGCTCGAACTGAGTGGATATGTCGGCGGATTCAAAGGCGACTTTTATCGTGATGCGGCAATACGGATGCTGTCCGATTTGAGTACCGACAGATATCAGAGCGGCAAGCGTAATGTGGCTTTTCTCAGGCATTCCACCGGTCATCATCCGGCGGGGAGCGAGATTGACGCGAGTATCGTCTATGCAGACTATTATTATATTGAAGCATTACTAAAACTAAATAAAATACAATGAAACGCAAACTATCATTATTGATGCTTTTGACAATGCTGTCCATGGTCGGCTATGCCGCCGGACTGAAGACCTATCCGGCTCCCGACGGAGCTCCGTTGAACGATGACTTTACTTTGCTCGTGCGTCAGCCGGGAGGAACATGGCAGACGGTTCCCACGTATTTGTGGAAGGTCGACAACGCCATTAGCGGTAAGCATAGTGTGGAGAACACTTCCGTAGCTTCGTTCGACTTTGATTTTTCCACTGGGCAGGCTGTTGAACTTGCAGTTGTGAGCCGCCGCCAACGGGTGGACAGTTGCCGTGTACGCCCGTTGTCTTATGACATAAAGCATACCGTAAACGGTGATACCATACGTTTTTCGCTGACAGAATCACGTTATGTGTCGGTAGAGGTGAACGGTGATATTTTCCATAATCTGCAGATATTCGCCAACAATCCTGCTCCTGTGGTGACAAAGGAGATGCGCAAAAGCAAGAGTTTCATATATTACGGTCCTGGTTATTATGACCTTGGTGGCGATTCCATAAGCATTCCTACCGGAGCGACCGTATATATCGACGGCGGTGCTTATATCAAGGGGTGGATGTCGGTGTATGGAGCCCGCAATGTGAAAGTTATAGGCCACGGCATGGTCAATCCTGAACGTCAGCACGAAGGCATAATGGTGCGCTATTCTGACAATGTCGTTATCGACGGACCGTTTACCACGCAGATTCCCGTCGGTGGCAGCAGTTCGGTGAGAGTGCGCAATGCCAAGGTTATGTCGTGGTACGGTTGGGGTGACGGTATGAATGTGTTTGCGAGCAACCATGTCAGTTATGAACATGTGTTCTGCCGCACCAGCGACGACTGCTCCACCATATATTGCACCCGCAAGGGGTATGCCGGCGGTTGTCGTGACATACGTGTGACGGATGCCGTGTACTGGGCGGACGTGGCCCATCCCATAATGATAGGTTTGCACGGTGATATAAACAAGAACGAAGTGATAGAGAACGTGGTATACGAGGATATTGACATATTGGAAAATCCCGAGCGGCAGATAGACTACAAGGGGTGTATAGGCATTAACAACGGTGACAACAATCTTGTCAGACGCGTTACATTCCAGAACATAAGGGTGGAGAGTCTTTCACGCGGTGGTATGCTGTTCAATTTCCGTGTGTGCTACAACAAGAAATATTGTGCTGCTCCGGGCCGTGGCATACATGACATTTACTTGCGCGACATATCATATAACGGTGTGAAGCCGGAGATGTCCATTATTGCAGGATATAACGAGGAGCGTACGGTGAAGAACATACACTTTGAGAATCTGCGAATCAACGGGCGGACCATATATGACGACATGCCGGAAAAACTGAAGTGGTATAAGACTTCCGACTATGCCGGCATATTTTTGGGCGAGCATGTGGAGAACGTTACATTCACCAAGTAGTGAATATATCGGATGAAGTGATTCCTAAGCGATAGGAAAAACGTTCGGGAATCACTTCTTAAACATCCCGAAATTAAAGAATCCGAATGGAGAGACGGCATATTCATAGTGTCAACTCTCCGTTCGGATTCTTCGATTTTATCTTTGTTCTTCAGGTAGCCTGGAGTTCAGTTCATTTATTGTTTCGGTTGTTGCCGGACAGTTTCACCACCTTTTTCACGCCCTTCACCTCAGGTGCTTTCAGATCGGTGATGCTCTCGTTCTTGACATCGTCCAGCATCACTGCAGGCCGATAGTCGGGACGTTCGGTGTAGAACGTGATGTGGTTTAGGTCAAGTCCGTCCACGTGCCGGGCATACAGGCCGTATGCAGGAGTAGGACCGGCGAAGCGTGGTTCGGGATAGTTGGTGCCTTGTTCACGGTATTCGCGTTTGGCAAGGTCTGCTGTGCCGCCGCCACGGTATTTTATACGGATGTTGTTCAGTGCGATGTTGCGCAGCGGATGGCCCGGCATGCCGGTCACGATGATGCCTGCCAATGAGTCCACATCGTCGGCTATGACATTGCTTATCTGTATGTCGGCACCCGAAGACACTGTGTTGCGCTCCTTAGGTCCTCGGTTTCGGCAGCCTGTAGTGATGTATATAGGATAGTGGTGGACGTGGCTCATGGTGATGTTGCTGACAACGATGTTTTCCATCAGTCCCTGGTCCACTTCCTCGAATGCCAGTCCGCTGCTGTACATGAACGTGCAGTTGCTCAGAGCGATGTTGCGGTAGCCGCCGTTTGACTCCGTTCCCAGCTTGAAGCGGCCGCACACCCAGTTCACCTTTTCCGGTATGTAAGTTCCGTCGAGTAGCGTACCCATCTTGTAACCTGTGATGACACAGTTGGTCACTGCGATGTGTTCGCATAGCACAGGACGTTTCAGCGCATACGAACTTTTGAGCACCAACGCGTCGTCGCTCGGAGTGTTTATCTTGCAGTTGCTCACTGTGAGATATTTGCAGCAGTCGATGTCGAAGCCGTCGCGGTTGGTGTCTATCGTCACGTTGTCCACTGTGCCTATGTCGCAACCGGTCATGATGATGGCAAAGTGACCTCCGCGATATATCGTCACGTCGCGTATGAGTACGTTGCGGCACTCTTTCAGTGCGATGGCCTTGTCACCGGTGCCTATGTTGCCGCCCTGCAGATTGCCGCCTTTCTCTGTATCTTTCTTGGTCAGCCCCTTGCCGTCTATCATTCCGCGGCCTGTGATAGAAACGTTGTTCTGTCCCACGGCCCATATGAGACTGTTGTGGAAATAGGTGTGGCCGCCATCCTGATAGGCCGGCCCCTCCCATGGCTCGGCCTCGTCATATGCTTTCATGGATGCCGGTGCGGCCAGGATAGTGGCACCGGCCGAAATGTGCAGCTCTACATTGCTCTTCATACGTATGCTTCCGCACAGATACGTGCCTGCAGGCAGCACCACACGACCGCCGCCATGTGCCACGCAAGTGTCTATGGCACGGTTGATGGCCGTGTGGTCGAGTGTCTTGCCGTCGCCCAAGGCTCCGAAGTCTCTCACGTCATAATCGGTCGCGGCATTGATGACGAGGCTCATCATGAGTGCTGACAGTAAAAGTATTCTTTTCATTTTGTTATTTGTTTTTTTAAGTTATTGTTGTATACTGATAAAGTGAATATAATCTTGGGTTTATACTGCAGAAGCCTCTTTCTTTAATTAAATAATATATATTCATCTAGTTCAAACAAAGAAAAAAATCGTCTGCTGTCGGCTTTCTGTCGGAGGCAGACGAATATCTGCGTATCTATGATGAAACTATTGTAGAAGAAAAGGAAATGCGCAAAGACCTTCGGAGTTACGCAGATCGACAGATGTGGCGGTCTCGTGCCACAGATACCGCACGCTGACGGGGTGGGGTACGGCTTCCGACCATACGCTGACGTGACTGTTGTCGATGATTTCTGCATTGGCGGCATGCCACACGCCGTCGCTACCGGCCATTTCAAACCATCGGAGCATGCTTCCCGACTTACGCTCCAGGCCTTTCTGCTTTTTTTCAAATCCGGTGCCTACGTGTGTGAAGTGTACTGTCAATCTGTTCTTTTCACGTGTCATGGTGTCGGCTCTCGGACCGCTCCACTCCAATTCCGTACGGCCATATACTTTGTTCAGTGCAAGTACGGAAAGACGCCGGCCTACTTCCCATTTATAAGAGTGGTGTATATCGAAGAGGTCGTCCACAAGGTCGGGGTTGAAGATTATTTCCGTATTGCTGACGCTGTCCAGGCAGGCCATCTGCTGTTGCCGGAAACGCGGAAGTTCCTCGGCATCCACTACACCGCGCCTATGGTGACGGTCGCTATATATATGAGGAGCCAGCATTACAGTAAGGAAAGGGGCTTCGCTGACACCCCATTCCTGTCGCCACTCTTCTGTCATCGCCTTGAACATTGAGGCGTAATTGCGCTCACGGTTAGTGCAGTTGTTCTCGCCTTGATACCACAGAAAGCCGCGTATGGCGAAAGGCACGTAAGGTGCAATCATTTTGTTGTACCACTCACCTCCCTTACGCCATGTCTCAACCATCGTACCGCCTACTGCTGTACTGATGATGCCAACAGGCACCTGTAGGGAGTCTTGCAGATGGCGTACACAGAAATAGCCGGGAGCCGAGACCATAGGCAGACTCTCACTATTGGCATTGTTCCAGCCTGTATCATTTCCTTTGCGCGGACACGTGAACACGCGTATCTTGGTGTTCTCGGATTTTGTCAGCTCTTCTGCGGCCAGATCTTTGCCTTTGTATGGTTTTTGGTAAGTGCGATACTTCTTCATTGTATACTCCATGTTTGACTGTCCGGCGGCCACCCATACCTCGCCCACTACCACATTGTCGAGTGTCAGCTGCTGCTTGCCTGCCTTGACGGTAAACACACACCCTTCGAAAGATGCTTTTTGTGATGGTAGCATGGCCTGCCAGTGGCCTTTGCCGTCGGCTACGGCTTTCGCCTTGAATTTGCCGAAGGTTACGGTCACTTTTGTTTTTGGTGCCGCTTTGCCCCATACAGGCAACGGTTGTCCTTGCTGCAGAATCATGTTGTCAGAGAATATGGGACCAAGCGTCAGACTCTGTGCTACTACTTGTATCGTTATGAGGGGTAACAATCCTAAAATATAAAATAATCTTTTCATTGTAGTTGTTTGGACTAACTTATATAAAATAATAATGTTGTTCACTTACTTATAGATGTTACAATCCATTACGGCATTTAAACCGGTACTCTCCCGAGCCGATATGCTTGACCCGACCGTTCGGCAGATGTATTTCAGCCGTGGTATTGGCAGGAATGCTGACATTCCAGACTATCTTTCCGGCATCTCTTTTCCAGTTGCTCCGTATGATACCGTATGGTGACGGGTGGGCAACTGTGATGCTTTCCAGCTCTTTGACAGAAAAGTCGGGCTTAAGAATGATATGACGGAAGCCGGGCCGGCTGATATCCGGGCGTATTCCGCCCAGCCGTTCATAGCACCAGGGGAGAAGGTCGCCGAGCAGCATCACATGATTGCCGCTGTTCATAGACGGATTGGCCGTGTCACCGTTCCATAGTTCCCAAATGGTTGTGGCGCCTTGCCGTACCATATATCCCCATCCGGGATATGTATCGGATGTGGCCATGGTATAAGCCATGTCACCATGACCGGAGTCGGACAACCATCGCATGAGCCACTGTATGCCGATTACTCCGGCGCCGATGTGTCCGTTGTGCCGCTTGGTGATTGTGCTGACAATGCTGTCGGACAGTGCCGCGGCGTGGTTCTGCGGAACGATTCCCATAGCCAGCGGCAATAGATTGGCCGTGACGGTGCCGTTGGCATAGCGTCCGTTGACTAAGAAAGTGTCGTTGACAGCCACGGTCATGGCATCGGCCTTGTGGCGGAAATACTTTGCATCGGCCGTATGGCCCAGCAACGATGCGTAGCCTTCCATCATACGGCACAGATACAGATAATATGCCGATGCAATCAGCCGGCCGTCGGTTTGTCTTGCAGGGTCTTTGCTGTGGACAAGCGTTGGCGATTCCGGCGGCACACACCAGTCGCCATAGCGGTCGTACTGTATCAAACCATCTCGCTGGTGCTTCTTTTCGACATATTCCATGAAGCGCTTTATCGGTTCGTAGCTCTCCTGCATGGGGCGCAGGTCTCCGTATTGGCGGTATAGCATGTCGCAGGCGAAAGGCAGTGCCGCGGGCCATGTCACATTGCCGTTGTACAGTCGCCAGTAGGCCGGAGCCACATCGCTGATGCATCCGTCGTTGCGTTGCGACTGACATATGTCGGCCACCCATTTTGCGTAAAGACTGTGGCAGTCGGCCGTGTAGCTCTCACCGAAGCATCCCGTAGTGCGGTCGCCCAGCCAAGGCATGCGCTCGTCACGCTGCGGGCAGTCGACGGGCATGCCCTTGTAGTTGCTCCTGATGCCCCGGCGCGCACATGATATGATGTCGTTGAGCATGGTGCTGCCGTCGGTGGTCCCGGCATGGAAGTCTGTGTTGGTGTCGTCCATGCGGTCGGCTATCAGTTCGCGCACAATGTCGTTCTCGGTCAATGGTCCTGTACCCGTTATCTCGGCATAACGGAATCCGTAGTATGTGAACTCCGGTGCCCACTCCCGCTGTTGCCCGTCGGAGACATAGCGCACCGTTGCTTCGGCGCTGCGCAGGTTGTCGGTGTATAGCGTACTGTCGCCGCGGTCCAACCGTTCGGCATGGCGTATGACAATGGTGTCGCCCGCTTGGCCTCGCATCATCATGCGTATGCGACCGGCGCCGTTGGTCCCGAAGTCAGCGATATACCGCCGGCCATATCGCCGTAAAGCCACGGGACGGTTTTTCTCATAGACCTCCATCGGTGGTGTTACATTTCCGCGTAGCCGTCCGCCGGGCGCACCCACGTTGCGGGCTTTCATCCACTTGCTGTCGTCATACCCCCATTCCGTCCATCCTGCAAGCTGCCTGCGTGCATCATAGAGTTCTCCGTCGTATTCGTTGGCATAGCGTACGGGCCCTTCGGCACTGATGCGCCATGTGCTGTCTGCCGACAGGGTGTCCGTGTGGCCGTCGGTATATTCGACAAACAGTGTTGCCATGAGCTTGGGATATCCGTAAGTGACGCGCACGTTTGTATGATAATTCTGCGTCTGGGCGAAATAATGGCCGCCGGCCAGTGCTACACCCAAAGCATTGCGCCGGCTGATGAGTGTCGTTACGTCGTATGTGTTGTATATGACGGACTTGGTATAATCAGTAGGTGCCGGTGTCAGTACGTCGCCATTGCCTACGCGGTGTCCGTTTATATATAATGTATATAGACCGAGACCGCAGATGTGTATTGTGGCGCGGCGTACGCTACAGCCGGCTGTCTCAAACTCGCGTCTGAGGTATCGCGAGGCTATGCGGCTGTGACGGCTGTCGCTCTCGTCGGGCAGCAGTGAGTCGAGACCTATCCAGTGGCCTTGCCATTGGCCGGGACACATCAGTCCGGTGCTCCAGCTGGACACGTGGCTCCATTCTGTTGTTCCGCGGTTGGTGGCCACCTGCACTTTCCAGAAGTATTCGGTGTTGGGCCGCAGTGGATGGCCTTTGAAGGCAACCCACTGTGATGAGCCGGATATGACTGTGCCGCTGTCCCATACATCACCTACACTGCGCTCTATATTTTCCATGGAAGAGGCAACAAGTATGCGGTAGGAGCGTTGGACAACATTGTTGCGGTCTGACCATATCTGCCATCCGAAGCGTGGTGTCGCAACATCTATGCCGACTGGATGTGTCTGTCCTTCGACGGTGAGGCGGGGCAGTGAGATCTTGGCTTGAGCAGTAGTGCCGGTCAGTACTATCGCGGCAAGCAATATGATTATTGTTCTCATATATTGTTTGAGTTGTTTTTTTTCTTTTATTATACGGGCCGTGTAACAATTCATCGGTTATAGTTTGGACAGTTTGAAGCAGTCTATGTCCGGTGCCCAACCGTATGGATTGCCCATCTCGATGGTGTTATATCCCGGATGAAGTGTGATGGGAACGGTTACTTCGGCCATGCTGTCCGTGTAGGAAAGCCGGTCAAGACGTGTCGGTTTGCCACCGTTAACGGAAATCTCAAGTGCACGACGTACGGCAGGGACATATCTCACAGTGAGTAGATAGCGGCCTCCGCGGTCGCTCCAGACGTCGGTCCATCGGGCTGTGTTCTCTGGTCTACCGCCGAGATATGACACTACCATGCCGCCCGATGCCGCCTCGTTGCGGGCGTAGATAACCTGGTATTTGCGTTTCCCGAGGGCGTCGAAACACGGAAGATAGGCCCACTCCGCCTCATAGTGTGATGTCTCTATGCGACGGGTGGCTTCGGCACGCATAATCAGGACGCTGCGCGGAGACAGGGTGTGGACAATGCTGTCGCGTACAGGTTTCATGTCGCAACGGCGGATAAGGTTGCGCAGACTCACACGGCCGCCCATGCCCAACTGTGAGAGCGGTACGGAGAAATGGCACGCAGAGTCCGACGGATTGTATAGAGCTACAGCCTGTACTTTCCCATGGCGCCGTTCGATGTCTTTGGCCAGCACATAGCCATTGCCGCAACGTGCTACCACACGGGCCTGAAGACCGAGGGAATCCTGGTTGAGTGCTATAAGTTCGGGATTGGATAGCAGATTCAGCGATGCTTCGGACAAGCGGGTGAGGTCGCAACCGATAAGTAGCGGTGAGCTCATTATGCACCACATGCCAAAGTGTACTTCTTCTTCGTTGTCGCTCAGTCCGCGACCTATTTCGAGCATGTCCATGTCGTTGTAGTGTCCGGGGCTGCAATAGGCCGACAGATACATGTTCTTGCCGATGATGTCGGACACCGACGACCACCGTGGACGTATGTCCTGACTGATGCGCCACGAACCGGCCAGCTCTGCCGCCCACGTTCCGGGGAATGTCCACCGGCAGATGTTCACCGCCACATCACCGTGACCGGCAGCGCGGAAAGCACGGCTTATTTCGGTGTATCGTTTCTGTTCGTTGAGATTGAGCTCGTGGCCTGCGCCGCAATAGTCTATCTTGATGAAGTCGAACCCCCATTCTCCGAAATAGAGACGCGCGTCTTGTTCCTCGTGACCGTAGAGGCCGGCGCCAAAACCGTTCTCGTCATCGTCATACCGCGAACCGCAGGTGTTTGCTCCGGCGTCCGAATATATGCCGGCTTTGAGGCCGAGCGAATGGATATGGTCGGAAACGAAGCGCATGCCGCGTGGAAAGCGTTGTGGATGAGGATGCATAGTGCCTGTGGAGTCGCGCCATCCGAAGAAACCGTCGTCGATGTTTATCTGACGGTAGCCTGCACGTGATAGGCCTGTGGAGACCAGAGCGTCGGCCTGCCGTATGATAAGCGAGTCGCTGATGTTGACGTGGTAAGTGTTCCACGAACTCCAGCCCATTATCGGTGACTGTACTGTCTTCGCTTTTACGTCGTTATATGATGATGCCGAAGAGATGACAGGTACGAGCAGGAAAACCGATGACAGTGCATATAAGAATGCTTTTTTCATAAATGTTTTTTTATAATAGATCGTCATATATGTTTCGTAATATTTGATATCCGTATATTCCGGCCTTGTGGATATGGAACATTCACGCAACAAAATTACAATAAACAGACTTCAAATTAGAGTATTATCGTTCATAAAACAGTAAAATCGTACGATTATGACTTTTTTATTAGTATATTTGCAGACAAATAACAAACTGTATGTCATGTACATAAGAACTTTACTACTACTAATCGCAATCATTATACATGTCTCTGCCGGTGGTGCAGACATATATCGCATGGCATTCTCCGGAAAGACAGTTTCTTCGGCTGACGGTCTTTCGAGCAATACCGTATACGACATGGTACAGGACAATGACGGATTTATGTGGATGGGGGCGTCATACGGACTGTGCCGTTACGATGGATACTCATTCGTAAACTACTACTCGTTGGGGAGCGAACGGACACGAAAGATAGATGCCACGCCCGGCAATCTGTATCATGACAGCCGCAACGGGCTGTTGTGGGTACACACGTCGACGTTTACATTTGCCTGCTACGACCTCAAGAAAGGGCGTTTTGCCGACTATACCGGACGTGGCGACGAGCACCGTTCATACCGCCGGTTTCTGCTCTCGGGAGACGATATGTGGATGTATGACACGCGGTCGGGAATAAGACATGTGAGTTATAAGAATGGCGTATTTGCATGTACAGACTATACAAAATCCGGTGGACGGCTGCCGAGCGATACCATAGCCCGTCTGGTTGAGGACGGCCGGCACAATATCTGGGCTTTTACTTCAAGCGGACTATTGCGTATAGACAGTACGGGAAAGGTGCATACCGTGGTGGCGGGACGCAAATATATCATGGGAAACGAGTATCATGGCAATGTGCTGTGTCTGTCGGAAGACAATACTGTGGAGATGTTTGCACCTGACGGACGATTGTTGCGCTCTGTCGTCATACCGCCGGCATTGGGAAATGTTCGGACGATAAGGAGCAATTTTGTATGGCGTGACAAGTGGATGGTGTTCAGTGGCGAGACTTACTGTGTAGATCTGAATACATGGGAATGTTCCAAACCGCAACAATATCAGGTAGCCAACGGGCTGTTGCTCGATTCTGCCGACGGTTTTTTCTTTGAGTCGAACAGTAGCGGGAAGCTGTGGATATTTGCTCCTGACGGCAGTGTGAGGATGCTGTCACTGTTGCCCGACATGAAATTTACGGCAGAGCGTCAAAGGAAATACAATGTCAGGAGAGGACATGACGGCTTGTTCTATATAGCCTCCTACGGCAACGGACTATTCATCTACGACCATACTACGGGTGCCATACGTCACTTGTCGGCCTCGGACGAGCAGGCCGTGATAGGAAGCAACTATCTTACAGGCTTGTTTGTCGACCGTCGCGGCAATATATGGGCATCGCAGGAGTCGGCCGGCGTGTCCTGTATATCGGTTACGGAACAGCCGGTGGCCGATATCATTATGCCGGCACCAGGACATAAAGGCGACTGGGCCAATTATGTGATGATGACGGCTATGAAGCCCGACGGCTCAATAGTGATGAGCACGCGGGATAACAAGATGTATACCATGGATGCCTTGACACTGACTCCTGGGACACCGACGGAAACGAAAGCCTGTGCTTATGCCTACATGACCGACACTGACGGACATGAGTGGATAGCCACGCGTGGTGCCGGTCTGTATGTCGACGGCCGGCGGTATAGTAAGCATGACGCTGGCCGGCATATCCCTACCAATGATTTTTATGACATTTGGCAAGATGGTTACGGCCGGGTGTGGCTGGCATCGTATGAAAATGGTATAGTGGTTACTGAATATGAGGCTGACGGCAATCTTCGTTTCCTCAATCTTCTCACCCGCAGTATAAACGAGTCGCGTTTGCATAAGTTTGAACCGGGACCGGACGGGTGGCTGTGGATAGCGTCGAGCAACGGCCTGTATGCCGTAGATACCAAGCGGCAAAATATAACCAACGATGATTTTCTGTGCTTCAACACTGCCAACGGACGTTTCCCGTTCGACGAGATGCGTACGATAAGGTATGCCGGAGGGTATCTGTGGGCCGGTGGGAAGGGCAGTGGGGTGGTGAGATGCAAGTTTGACAAGAATATGGCTATCACCGAATGTACCGCACTGACCACAGGCAAGGGATTGGCAGACAACAATGTCTGTTCGATTCTTGACGATCGTTTCGGCAATATTTGGGTGGCCACGACAAACGGTCTTTCACGTATTTACGACCGTGACATGAAGGTCAAGACATTTATGTTCGGTAATATGCCCGAACGAAACGACTATTCGGACAACTGCGCCTTGCGGCTGGCTGACGGTAGGCTGTTGTTCGGTACACGCCATGGACTTACTTTGATCACACCGAGACAACGCTACGAGAGTGACAGCCGCAGGCCGGCTGAGGTGTGTGTCACTGATATACTGGTCAACGGTCGTTCTGTCAGTGCCGACAGCGTATTGAATCAGGCAGTAAGCCTTATAAGCGAAATTGTGCTTGGACATAACGAGAATACCATTTCGCTGTCATTCTCAAACTTTGAGTATGACGATATCAACTCTTCGCTCTATCAGTATTATCTGGAAGGAAGCGACCGCACGTGGCGTCCGGTGACGAGCATCAACCATGTAGAATACAACAATCTTCCTTCCGGTAAATACATTTTTCATATCCGTGCATTGAGCAATAACAAGTGGAGTCCGGAGCGTGACGTTACAATAATTATCCGTCGACCATGGTACAGCACGTGGCCTGCGTGGTTTATATATGCCGCATTGTCGATGATGTTTGGGTTATATATATATACGAACGCGCGTGAACGTCTACGTTTGCATCAACAGATGAAGTTGGAGAAGCAGCTTACTGAATTCCGACTGAATTTCTTTACCAGTATCACACATGAGTTCCGTACACCGCTGGCCATCATTCAGGGGGCTGTGGACAAGCTCAACAACGACAGGTCGTCGCGTGCGGCTCTGCAGACTGCCCGCCGGGGCACACGCCGGCTTCTCCGTCTGGTGGACATGCTGATGGAGTTCAGGCGGGTAAACACCGGCAATATCAGATTGCAAGTGGAGCGTGATGATATAATAGGTTTTGTCCGGAACATATATCAGGACTTTTGGAGCATAGCCCGACGAAAAGATATGCGCACCGTTTTCACACCGTTTGCCAAACGTTACGATGTGGAGTTCGATCATCGTATGGTGGAGACCATTGTATATAATCTTATGAGCAATGCCATAAAATATGCACCTGAGCATGGAATGGCCACACTTTCAGTGCGTCTTGACGGAGATAGCATTGTGATAGCTGTCGAAGACGACGGACCGGGTATCAGCGACGAACAGCAGGCAAGTCTGTTCCAGCCGTTCATGCAGGGGCATGTATCGCAGGGTGGCATGGGAATAGGACTTTATGTGGCTCACAGTATGGCTGTTTTGCACCATGGTACCATGACATACAGGCGTAAGCCGGAAGGTGGTTCGGTGTTTACGGTGATGTTGCCGGCTGACGGCAATGCCTATTCCGATGCCGACCGTAAACGGGGGATGGCAGTGGACACATCGGTTGGTCAACGGCATGATGACGGTTGTGAGGATATAATACGTGAGCTTCGTCCGGAGGCTCTCAACGATACGCGTATAGCTATAATAGAGGACGACCCGGATATGATGGAGCAGATAAGCTGTGAGACGGGGCGGTATTTCCGCACCGACTGTTATACCACCGGGCTGGCTGCCCTCACTGGTATTGCAGAGAGAATGCCGGCACTTGTCATATGCGATGTTATGTTGCCTGATATGAGCGGGTATGACATTGTGAAACAGTTGAAGAGCGCTGATGTTACGGCTGTCATTCCCGTGATAATGCTTACGGCACTTGACGACGAGAACCATCAGCTGCGCAGCTATAATGCCGGGGCCGATGATTATATGGTAAAACCCTGCAACTTCCGGCTGCTCATAGGACGTGCCGTTCAGTTGATAAGGCAGGCACGTGCCGTAAATTCTTCTTCGGTATCTTCTGCTTTTTCCTCCACTTCTTCGGATGTCTCTTCCGGGACCTCTCCGTCAGATTGTTGTCCTGTTGATGTTAGGTCTGACGGACAATATGGCGTAAAGACGTGCATACTGACATCACCGGCTGACAAGAATTTCATAGACAGGGTGGCAACGATTGTGGCACAGCATGTTGCTGATCCCGATTTTACTGTTGATGTGCTTGCGGCTCAGATGGGAATTGGGCGTACAAAGGTTTTTTCCAAGATGAAAGAGCTTATCGGTATGTCGCCAAACAAGTATCTGCAAAACGAACGTATGCGTATAGCCGCCGACTTGTTGGCGGAGGGTAATCTTACCGTATCAGAAGTTAGTTATCGTGTGGGAATTAAAGACGCTTCATATTTTAACAAGTGTTTTAAGGCTAAATACGGAGTTGTTCCAAGTAAGTATTCAGGAAATAAGGAACAGTTGAATCAAGAAGAAAATATACACGAAAACAAAGATAAACCACAGGATAAAAATAATGGGATTTAAAAAAATCATTGATTTTTCTCGTAAAAAATTTGGTTAATCCGAAAAAACTTCCTACCTTTGCATCCGCAATCAAGAAAGCACAGAGGTGCGTTAGTTCAGTTGGTTAGAATACATGCCTGTCACGCATGGGGTCACGGGTTCGAGTCCCGTACGCACCGCCAACTTTTAAGAGGTTTCAGAGCAAATGCTTTGAAACCTTTTTTGTTGTATATAATCGTTTGTTATGACTATTTTAAGAATATCGGTGGCCGTGAAAAATTTTACCCACTAATTTCCTACAGACTTTGTTTTATGGCAAATATTGATAATTTTTTATTAAACTTATTGTAACATTGTGGTTATTATTATGCTATTGTGTATCTTTGCAACATATAAAAAGTCGTTTTTTATGGATACAAAAACACGTATACTTGTAGTTGACGATGAAGAGACGCTCTGTGAGGCGCTCCGTTTCAATCTTGAGTCTGAAGGGTATGAGGTGGATACGGCGTGCAGTGCCGAAGAGGCGCTGGCATTCGACCTCACCGGTTATGATTTGTTCCTGCTTGACATCATGATGGGAGAGATATCGGGCATACAGCTTGCCGGTATCATAAAGTCCAATCCGGCCACGGCGTCACGGCCCGTGATATTCTGTACGGCCAAGGATACTGAGGAAGATATGGTGGCCGGACTCGACCTCGGTGCCGATGACTATATCATGAAACCTTATTCGTTGCGTAACGTTCTTGCCCGTGTCAGGGCAGTGCTGCGTCGTGCCACTATTCATGCAGTACCGGCTGTCCACGAGCCTGACGACGAAATATCCTATCTCGGGCTGAGGGTTATCCCGTCGAAAAAGGTGTGCATGGTGGATGGCAAGGAAGTGAACATGCCACGCAAGGAGTTCGAGATACTGTTGAAACTGTTGTCAAACAGGGGCAGGATATTCACCCGTGCCGAACTCTTGAAAGGTATATGGACTGATGGGGTGGTGGTGCTCGACCGTGTTGTTGATGTCAATATCACACGTATACGTCAGAAAATAGGTCTTTACGGTAAGAACATCGTTACACGTTCAGGTTACGGTTATGGCTTTATGGAATAAGATAACATATTCGCAGCGACTTTTCATGTGGCTGTTCGGCTATTCGGTGTTGCTTGTGGGGTGTTTCGTATGCTTTCAGTATCATCGTGAAAAGATGTTCAAGACCGGTGAACTGAATGTACAGTTACAATTGATAAACCACTACATACTTGACGACCTTGCCGGTGGCGATGATGCTTTGCATATATCAAAATCATTGCTGCATCCTTTCGACGAGCTGAGGGTCAGTGTGATTGATACTTCCGGAAATGTTGTCTATGACAATACCCTTGACACCATTCCTCATGCTAGTCATCTTTCGCGAGAAGAAATAGCCCTTGCACTCAAAACAGGTTCCGGTTATACAGTACGCCGACATAGTGAGAGTACGGGCAAGACATATTTTTATTCTGCCACACGAGGTAATGGCGGATATGTTGTTCGCAGCGCGGTGCCCTATACCGTATCACTCATCGAACTGCTGCGTGCTGATTTCGGCTTTCTTTGGATAATGGGCGGTGTGACATTTGTAATGTGTACGTTAGGGTTCTTTGTAACCCGACGGTTGGGACAGCATATCCTTAGGCTCAACCGTTTTGCCGAACGGGCCGAACGTGGTGAACGCATTTACGATACTGAGCCGTTTCCGCGTGACGAGCTTGGTTCCATATCCAATCATATAGTGCGTCTCTATGCCAGTCTGCAACAAGCCAATGCCGACCGCGACCGCGAACATCGTGCGGCATTGCACGAGCAACGGGAGAAGGAGCGTATAAAGAAACAGCTCACCAACAACATCAATCACGAATTGAAAACACCGGTGGCTTCAATACAGTTGTGTGTGGAAACATTGCTGGCACACAATAACTTGAGCGAGGAGAAGCGCGACGACTTTCTTCGCCGTTGTCTTGCCGATACCGGGCGTTTGAGGAGTTTGCTCAACGACGTGTCGCTCATCACACGTATGGATGATGCCCCATCATCGGTGATGCGTGAGCCGATAGACCTGGCCGCCATCATAGCCGAGGTGGTAGACGACTGCGGCCCTGTGGCTGCCGGAAAAGGGATGGAGATTGTCAATGGCGTCACCGGACCGTTGCTGATAACAGGAAATGCCTCGCTCCTTGCGTCTGTATTCCGCAATCTCATAGACAATGCCATAGCTTACAGTGGAGGAGACAGAATCAGCATAATGCCGTTGTTATCCGGTTGTTGTTTCGATGGCGACGACAAAATAGTGCTTTCCGTGTCCGACAATGGCTGTGGTGTGCCGCAAGAACATCTTCCGCGTCTGTTTGAACGCTTCTACCGCATAGACAAGGGACGTTCGCGCACGGCCGGAGGTACGGGACTCGGCCTGTCCATCGTCAAGAATGCCGTGCTTTTGCACGGTGGCAGCATATCTGTTGAAAATCGGCCGGGTGGGGGACTGTTCTTTACGATTGTACTTTCGCGGTGATTGTAAAGAGCCGTTGTCAAGCCGCTTTTCTTCGTTTTCCAGTAATCCAAAGCCCCGCGAAGGTAATCAGGCCGTTCATCATAAGCAATTCGTAGCCGAAGCGGTAGCCCGTGGTGGCAACCGTCATTTTGTCTATTGCGAAGCATGCCAACGGCGCCCCTATGGCTATCCACGGCACACAACGGTTGTCGGCACATCGCTTTGTGAGCAGACCGAAGGCAAACAGCCCCAGCAGCGGGCCGTAGGTATATGAACAAAGAATGTATATGGCATTGATGACGCTTGTTGAGTTTATCATGCGGAACAGCAGGATAAACATTACAAACAACCCGCATAAGCCCAGATGGACTCTGCAGCGCAACCGTTCGTCGGCAGGACGTCGGCAGATATCCACGCAGAAACTCGTGGTGAGCGATGTAAGTGCCGAATCGGCACTGCTGAACGAAGCTGCCACGATACCGATGGTGAAGAGTACGACAACGGCGGTTCCCAAATTTCCCGTTGCCGCGAACATAGGAAGCAGTTCGTCGCCCGATGCCGGCAGCGGCATGCCTTGGCGGCCAGCCAACATCACGAGCAGTACACCGAGCGAGAGAAACAGCAGATTGGTCGGTAGAAAGGCGAAACCGTAGGTGCACATGTCTTTTTGTGCTTCACGCAGAGTCTTGCATGTCAGATTCTTCTGCATCATATCCTGATCGAGTCCAGTCATTACAATGACGATAAATATGCCGCTCAGGAACTGTTTCCAGAAGTTTTGTGTGGACATCCAGTCGTCGAATACAAACATACGGCTCATCGGTGATGCTGCCACGGCCCGTACGGCCTCCTCTGCGTCCATACCGAGTGCATCGGCCACTCCGGCCAATATCAGTACTACCGATGTCAAGAGGCATGCAGTGTGCAGAGTGTCCGTCCATACCAATGTCTTTATGCCGCCTCTGCGGGTGTACAGCCATATCAGCGCCACCATGCACACAACGGTAGCGGCAAACGGCATCCCGGTCTGTTCGAGCGCAAAGCGTTGCAGAATGACACATACCACATAAAAACTTACGGCGGCTCTCGTCATCTTGGACAGCATGAAGAACCATGCCCCCGTCTTGTATGCTCCTGTCCCGAGCCGTTGGTCGAGATAGGTGTATATAGTGGTAAGGTTGAGGCGGTAGTAAACCGGAAGTAAAAGGAATGCTACCGCAAAATATCCGAGTATGAATCCCATGCAGGCTTGCAGATAGGTCATGCCGGTTTCGGTTACCATGCCCGGCACCGACATCACCGACACGCCGCTTATCGACGCGCCTATCATGCCGAACGCGACAACGTACCATGGTGAACGGCGCTCACCACGATAGAAGGTCTCGTTTGTCGCCTTCTTTGCCGTCAGCCGGCTTACACCCAGCAGCACTGCAAAGTATAATAGAATAGTCATAATGATAATCATGGTGCAAAGTTACTACAAAAAAGTGGAATACGGAAGAATGAAGTAATAGAATTGATTTACAGAGGTTTCATTTAATCTGCCGATTATCTCCAACGCCACCACAATCCTTGCCGAAGCCAAGTCAAGACGCCGCTACGTTACTTGTTCGTAACCACACCATATAGGTGACGAAATGGGTAAGAATGGCAAAACAAGACATTGTGATATAGTGAGTTACTGACAACTCACGCAACAAATCCGGTTACGGAAAAAGATTGCGCCGTTCCTCCGTGTTTTGCGTACCGACGAAGGATTCTTCACCGACTAATTTTGAACCTAAAAAAATTAAGGACGATGAAGAGTACATTTTCAGTTATCTACTACCTCAAACGTCAGGTAGTGAAAAAGGACGGGACAGTACCCGTCATGGGACGTATCACGGTGGACGGCAGCCAGACACAGTTCAGCTGCAAACTGACCGTCGATCCCAAGCTGTGGGACACCAAAGGAGGACGTGTCACGGGCAGAAGCACGGCTGCACTCGAAACGAACCGTATGCTTGACAAGATGCGCGTACGCATCAACAAGCATTATCAGGAAATCATGGAGCGTGACAACTTCGTCACTGCGGAAAAGGTGAAAAACGCCTTTCTCGGACTGGAACACCGCTACCACACGCTGTTGCAGGTGTTCCGGCAACACAACGAGGACTATGCCAAGCAGGTGGAGGCAGGCATGAAAGCCAAAGGCACGTTTGACAAGTACAAGATCGTTTACAAGCACCTGCAAGAGTTTCTCACCATCCGCTACCATGTGAAGGACATTGCCCTGAAAGAGCTTACACCCGCTTTCATTTCCGATTTTGAAATGTTCCTGCGCACGGACAAACACTGCTGCACCAACACCGTGTGGCTGTATGTCTGCCCGCTTCGGACGATGGTGTTCATCGCCATCAACAATGAGTGGCTCA
>Ga0209694_1000079_pt1 | contig 173323 bp, 207 predicted proteins | sample GluameincwithD2O_FD_187499 | JGI IMG/M metagenome (GOLD analysis project Ga0209694, IMG submission 187499) | Mouse cecum microbial communities from Vienna, Austria - Glucosamine amended microcosms incubated with D2O (SPAdes) (version 2) | ecosystem: Host-associated > Mammals > Digestive system... | reverse complement strand
AAGTGGGGGAGCCGCTTTTTAGCGGTAGCAAGTAGTAAATGCTTGCGACACCCACCTTTCAGGTGAGCAGTAACAGAGCCCTTGGGGGCGTTTTTCAAACCCCCACTTGAAGTGGGGGTTGGTGATTAGCCAGCAGATCCTCCCGGAGATTTTTAATGATTCCTTTTAAATACGTGTCATAACTGTCACAAAAATCCGGAAAAACGCTGAAGTCAATGTGTATCACATTATACCGGTTTATATAGTCTTCATATATTTTTTCGCCGGCAATTGTCAGGTGGTCGAAGAGCACATGGGAATTATGCGCTTTGCAATAATATGCTCCCAGCATATTTGCATTCACGGTTTTTCCAAACCGACGTGGCCGGGTGATGCAGATATACTTTCCGTCCGTGCGGATCAGGGGAGAGATTTTCTTTATCAACAGGCTTTTATCTACATAGATATGGCTGTTCAATGTGTCCTGAAACAGGATGAACTGGGTATTGGTATTCAGATAGTACATATCTTATCCCTCCTTTTCGGATATAGAAAGTTCGTTTGCTTTGGCTTTGCCTGATACACGCGCACAAGTTTTCCCTGGAATAAAGATGGAATCTACAATTTTTTCCGCAGGTGTATCGGGCTGCTCGGTCAATGAGTAGAATAATTCCTCGGCAATTTTAGGAATATTCTGCTCTACGGTCGTTAGCGGCACAGGAAGAAATTCGTCTAAAACATGGTCAAAGCCGCATACGGATAATGAATCGGGAATATCGATATTCATGGACCTTGCTTCGTTGATCACCCCCAGCGCTACCATGTCATTGGCGCATAGAAGGGCTGTCGGCATCTTTGGAAGAGACAAGAAGTATCTGAGGGCCTGCCGTCCCAGCTTCGTATCAAGCGCTTCGCCTTCTCGGTATACATATTCTTCCTTAAACGGGAGATTTTTTTCTTTTAATTCATCCAAATATCCCTGGTATCGTTTTTCTACAGAAATGAATTGGTGCTTTGAGCCAACAAAGGCAATCTTTCTGTGCCCCAGATTGTATAAGTAACTAATTACTTTTCGTATGATATGATAGTTTTCGGAAGTCACAAAAGGAACCTTGGCTCCTTCTTTCCGGTCCAGGGAAACAAAGGGTATCTTTATGTCTTTAAAAAGTGTATTTGTGACACCTTCTGTCAATATAATGCCGATACAGCGTTTTGCAATACAGAATTTTAAATATTCCTTTTCTTTTTCTATATCGTTTTCCGTATCACAAATTAATAATGTATAGTGTTCCCTAAAACAGATATTGTTAAGTTCCATGATCAGGTTGGTAAAAAAGGGGTTGCTGATATCGTAGATAAATATAGCAATCGTATTTGACGATTTTGAGAATATATTTTTTATTGTTTCATTTGGGATATAATTATTTTCCTTTATGATCTTTTCTACTTTCCTGCGTGTCTGTTCCGAACATTTTTCAGGATGATTAATAACCCGTGAAACGGTCGCGGTGGAGACATTTGCCATTTGGGCGATTTCTCTGATGCCTAAAAATTCGTTATCCATATTTGCGCAGATCCTTTCTCTGATTATTAATATTTTATCATATCTTGCCCTGAATTTCTCTCATTAGAATAAAAAAGTAAAACAAATAAAAGTAACAAGTATTATTAACGATATTACGTAGATTAATAACTAATATATACAAAAAATAAAGGATATATATGTAAAATATTACCAATATGCATAATATATATTGACAAATATAAGGATTAAAAGTAGAATGAATGTAACAAGTTACATAAAGAAGCGTAAAACATGAACAGAGGAGGTAAAACATGAACTATCGTATACAAAAGTTACGTAAAGAATTAATGGAGCAAAAGCCCTATGTAGATGGTGAAAGGTGTAAGATTTTCACAGAATCCATGAAGAAAACAGACGGACTTCCCATAATCATCAGGCGTGCAAAGTCATTTTATGAAGTGCTGGATCAGATGACAATCTGGGTGAAGCCGGGGGAACTGATTGCAGGGAATCAGTCAAAGACTGCAAAAGGCTCACCGGTTTATCCAGAATACTCGGCGCAGTGGATATTGGAGGAGCTTGACGGAAAGCCCTATAGGTGGGAAGGCAGGCCGGGTGATAAGTTCTACATTACACATGAAGATGAGATGCTTGTCCGTGAATGTGCAGAGTACTGGAATGGAAAGACGGTCTATGATTATGTGAGGAAGAATCTGCCTAAAGAAGTGAATGATGCGTGGGATGCAGGGGTTACGGATGAGACATGGGTATGCGCGGCAGGGCTTGGGAATGAGATACCTGATTACAAGCTGGTTGTCGAAAAAGGATTAGAAGATGTGATGGCAAGGATCCAGGCTAAGCTTGACGGCCTTGATATGCTTGAGCCGGACTCCTTAAAGAAGAAGCAGTTTTTGGACGCAGCCCTTCTCGGCAATCAGGCGGTTGTTAATTTTGCAAAAAGGATTGCGGATAAATGTGAGGAAGAAGCAGGAAAGTGTGAGATTGAGGAGTACAAAAGGGAGCTTTATGAGCTTGCAGAGGTCTGCCGTAATGTACCGTTTCATCCGGCAAGAACATTCCAGGAGGCGGTACAATCGATTTTTATAATACTGCTCGCGGTACATCTGGAATCTAACGGACATGCAATCTCCCTTGGGAGATTTGACCAATATGTATATCCTTTGTATAAAAAAGATATAGAGGAAGGCAGGATTACAAAAGAAAAGGCATTGGAGATTCTGGAATGTTTCTTTATCAAGTGTAATGAGATCAATAAGCTTCGTTCGTGGCCGGATACAGAATTTTTTATGGGATATCAGATGTTTATCAATATGGCGATATGCGGACAGACGGCAGACGGCAAGGATGCAACAAATGATGTGTCTATGTTGTGTATAAGAGCCTGCCGGGAGCTTAAGCTCATCACCCCTTCTGTATCTGTGAAGTATTTTGACGGGACCAAAGATGAAGTGCTGTATGATGCGTTGGAGGCGGCTATCGCACACAAAGGAGGAATGCCGGCATTCTATAATGACAATGCATTTATCAAGACCTTGCGCGATATGGGTATCGCTGAAGAAGACTTGGCTGACTGGAGTCCGGACGGATGTATCGAGGCGTCTATCCCGGGAAAATGGGATTTTGCGGCAAAAGGACCATGGCTTAACGTGGAGAAGGTATTAGAGATTACATTGAACGATGGAACTGACCCGGCGACCGGAATCTTGTTTAAAAAGACAGATAAGAAGATTGCTGGCTGTACATCTATAGATGAAGTATTTGATGAATTTAAGAAGATGCTTAAATATTTTATGGATATTAACTGTATCACCGAACATGTCAATGATGATGTACATATCAGGTATGACTTGAACGCTTTCCGTTCTTCCCTTGTAGAAGACTGTATCGGAAGATGCTTAGATCTTGTGGAAGGAGGAGCCCTGTATTCGGCAGACGGCGGTCCGACCGCGGGCTCCATAAGTTCAGGAGATGCGCTTGCCGCTATGGAGTATCTTGTATATGACAAAAAGATCCTTACGATGGAACAGGTGCTCCATGCATGTAAGACGAACTTTCAGGATGATACCACTTCCCCGACAGGTGCCGAGATTCAGCTTCTTATGAAAAATAAGGCCCCCAAGTTCGGAAATGATGATGACTATGCGGATAAATGGGTGGTTGCTGTAGAGGATTATATCGGCTCTAGCTTAAGACATGATTATAAGAGTTCAAAGTATGGCAAGGGTCCGGTTCCCTGCTGTTTCTCTTACAGCCAGAGTCCGGTCACAGGCAACATCTCCTTTGGAAGCAGGATTGGGGCTACTCCGGACGGGCGGACAGCGGGAACACCTGTGAATAACGGAGTTTCCCCGGCTAATGGTTCAGAGAGGAGCGGTGCCACTGCAGCGTGCAATTCTGTTGGAAAGATACCTACCATATGGGATCAGAAAGGCAATATCTTTAATATGCGTCTGGCACCTTCTGCAATCGCGACAGAAGAGTCAAGAAAGAAGATTATCAGTATGATGCGGGTGTTCTTTAGCAAAGACGGACAGCAGATCCAGTTCAATGTTACGGATAACGAGACGCTCAGAGCGGCGCAGAAAAACCCGGAAGGATATTCTGACCTTATGGTCCGCGTATCTGGATACAGTGCACTTTTTACGTCTCTTGGAGAATCGGCGCAGAACGATGTCATCAACAGAACAGAGGTAACATTATAAGTGAGAATATTTAATATTGAAAGATGTTCGACAGAGGATGGTCCCGGGATACGGACGACAGTGTTTCTAAAAGGATGTCTTCTTAAGTGCAAATGGTGTGCAAATCCTGAGTCGCAGCTATATAAGCCGCAGATCCTATTCAAAGCAGTGAGATGTATCGGGTGCGGGCGGTGCCTTAAGACCTGCCCCTCTGGGGCAATCTTCTATCATCCGGATTATGGCATGATCACAGACAGTAAGAAATGCAAGATGTGTAAAAGATGCATAGATGCCTGTTATGCGGATGCCAGAGTTGTCCAGGGGGAAGACTATACGGCAGAAGAACTTATGGAAGTGCTCATAAAGGATGAGGCATATTATCTTGCCAGCGGAGGCGGCATCACATTCAGTGGAGGAGAACCTTTTTTGTATGCATCGGATATAAAAGAATGTTCTGAGCTGGCACATAAGCGAGGGTGGAATGTATTGGTAGAGACATGCGGACAAGTTCCGCTGCCGAAGATAAAAGAAGCAGCCGAACATATTGACATTATTTATTGCGACTATAAGCATTTCTCGGGAGAGAGGCATCTTGCTCTTACCGGAAGGGACAATCGGGAAATATTAAGTAATATCCGATGGCTGGATAAGAACTTTAACGGAGAACTGTACCTGAGGTATCCCTATATTCCGGGGTGCAATGATGAAGTTTATGCGATTGAACAGTTTCTTGCATTTTCAGAAAGGCTAGAGAAAGTGAAAGAAGTGGTATTCCTGCCGTATCACAGGCTCGGGCTTGATAAATACAGAGGGCTTGGGCGTGTGTATGAGATGGGGGATATGGAATCGCTCAAAGTAAAGGATCTGCAGTTTCTAAAAGAATACGAAAAAAATTACCATATAAAAATCACCGTACGATAAGGAGAAGCTTATGAGTAAAGAAAAGACTATGGTTGCGTTGGATTGCGGCAATTCTTCTTTTCGGATTGTGGCAGGCCGGTATAAAGAAGGGAAGATACATAGCGAAGTAATATGTCAGAAGCCCAATAACATGACTAAGATCGGAGAATACTATTATTGGGATCTGCTGCGTATTTTCAACGAGTTTAAAGCTGTTTTAAAAGAACTGGTATCTAAGGATGAAAGGATAGATTCCATCGGTGTCTGTACGTGGGGAGTGGATTTTGCTTTTTTTGATAAAGAAGGACATATGCTTTCCAATCCGCTTTCATACAGGAACATGATCGGAGAGGAGCAGCTTTCAAGACTGGATCATGAAGAAGAAAAACAGATGTTTTATAAGACGGGTATCTTATGCGATAAGATCAATTCTGTATACATGATGGCTGGGATGAAGGAGGACTTTCCGCATATCATATCCGCGGCGGACAGGTGTCTTATGGTGCCGGATATATTGAATTATTTTCTGACAGGCGAGATGATAAATGAGCCGAGCGAATTAAGTACGACGCAGCTTATGTCTGTAAGAGACGGCAAGATAAGCCATGCGGTATGCGAAAAATTCGGAATTGATAAAAACATCTTTTGCAAAATCGGAAAGCATGGAGAGAAAATCGGTAATGTAAGAAAAGATATTCTGGAGGAAATAGGAGCGGATTATGATATTCCGGTAGTCTGTGTGCCTTCGCATGATACGGCGTCTGCAGTGGCCGCGATTCCTGCTTTGGAAGAGAACTTTGGTTTTATAAGCTGTGGAACCTGGTCGTTAATAGGGACAGAATTAAAAGAACCGATCTGCAATGAGGAAGTAAGAAATGCAAATCTTACGAATGAAGCGGGAGCATTTGGAAAGATTACTTTATTAAAGAACAGTGCTGGGATGTTTATTATCAATCAGCTAAAGAAAGAATATGATTTCCTTTGTAAAGAAAAAACATCCTGGGATACGATATCAAATCTTGCAGAGCAATGTGAAGGCAATACAGTGATAGATCTGAATGAATCTTTATTTTTTAATCCGCCGAGTATGTCAAAAGCTATCTGGAACTACCTGATACAGAGCGGGCAGGTATCCGGTGAAATGAGATGGGACATACTATTCAGGACATTTTACGATTCGCTGGCCCGAGTATATGCAGATACGATCCGGGATATCGAAAAGGTGACTGGAAGGACATTTAAAAAAGTATATATTGCAGGAGGAGGAACTGCAAGCAAGGTACTTCTTAAGCTGTCTGCACATTATATGAAAAAGGCGATTGTGGTGTGTTATGGAGAAAGCACAGCTATGGGAAATATAAGCGCACAATTAAAGTATTTTAACAGAGAGTTTACACTTACCGACCTCAGGCAGATTATTGCAGAATCATATGAAACAGAGACGTATACATAAGGAGGTGGAGTGATGGGCGAAAATATTCTGGAAATGAGGCATATTACAAAAAGCTTTTTTGGTGTAAATGTTCTTAAGGATACGGAACTTACTGTAAAAAAAGGAGAGGTTCATATTCTTCTCGGGGAAAATGGTGCCGGAAAGTCTACGTTGATCAAGATATTGTCCGGAGCTTACGCAAGAGAGAAAGGGAGTGTTGTATTCGACGGAGAAGAACTTCCCCAGATGCCACCGGGAGACGTGATAAAAAAGGGTGTCAGCGTGATTTATCAGGAGTTCAATCTTGTTCCGGAGATGTCCATTTATGAAAATATATTTCTTGGAAAGGAATACCGCAAGGGGGTAGCTGTTGACCACAGGCGGGAGATAAAAGAGGCTAAAGAATATATGGATAGGATTGGTCTGAAGGTGAATCCGAGGACGCTGATCTCCCGGTTGAGTGTGGCTAAAAAGCAGTTGGCAGAGATTGCAAAGGCAATTTCCAATGACGTTAAGCTTCTTGTACTTGATGAGCCGACGGCAGCGATTACGGATAAAGAAACAGAGATGCTGTTCGGGATCATAAGAGAGCTTAAGAACCAGGGAATCGGGATTATATATATTTCCCACCGCATGAGCGAGCTGTTTGAAATCGGAGATGTATGTACGGTCATGCGTGACGGGGAATACGTCGGTACGGTAAATATTAAGGACACCACCGAAGACGAGCTTACAGAAATGATGGTCGGAAGAAAAGTAAGTTTCGATAAGATTGAGAATAAGTACATTGACAGGAATGAAGTGGTTCTTTCGGTTAAAAATCTGGGATATAAGAATCTGGTAAAAGAGGTATCATTTGATCTTCACAAAGGAGAAATCCTCGGCTTTGCCGGACTGGTGGGAGCAGGAAGAACGGAAACTGCCAAAACGATCATCGGAGATTATAAAAAGGATAAGGGAGAGGTTGTCTATAAAGGAAAGAAGATTGGCACGAATCTGGCAGAGAATATAAAGAATGGGATTGTGTACTTAAGTGAAGACCGCAAAGATGAAGGATTGATCCTTATGCATTCTGTTGCTGGAAATATAGCCCTTCCTAATTTGGACAAGCTGTGCCGTCCTTTCTTAAACCGCAGGAAGGAAAGAAAGACTGCAAGAGAATACGTAGACGGCTTGAAGATCAAGACATTTTCAGAATTGACGGAAGCAAAGAATCTGTCCGGAGGCAATCAGCAGAAGGTCGTAATCGCAAAATGGCTCTACTCGGATGCGGATATCTATATCTTTGATGAACCGACTAGGGGTATTGACGTAGGTGCGAGGGATGAGATTTATAACATTATGTATGAGCTTATAAAAAAGAAGGCTTCGATCATCATGATATCGTCAGACCTTGTCGAAGTGCTTAAAATGAGTGATCGGATTGCAGTTATGGGAGAAGGAAGGCTCCGTGCAGTTCTTGATAATAACGGGAAACTGACGCAGCAGGATATTCTGAAAATTGAACTGGCAGAGGAGGTTAGTGATGAGAGATAAACATGAGATTAATTTGACAGATTGGATTATCTATATAGGCATGATTGGGATATTTCTCGTATTTACAGTTATTTGCTCGGCGATGGGGAAAAATTTCCTGAATATTAACAATATAATGAATATCGTAAATCAAGCAAGTATCAATGCGATACTGGCGATTGGTGCATCAATTGTAATACTTACAGGCGGGATTGACCTTTCGATTGGTTCGGTTGTAGGATTTGTAGGAATATTTCTGGCCATGAATATTAAAGACGGGATGCCGATTCCGGCGGCAATCATTCTGTGCCTGCTCTGTGGTGCCGTGATCGGATTGTTTAATGGAGTTTTGGTAAGCTATGGAAAAGTTCCGGCTTTTATCACTACGCTGGGATCTATGCAGGCGGTCAGGGGGCTTGCGCAGATTATCAATGAGGGACAGGCTGTGTCGGGTTTTTCGCTGAAAATCGGTGCACTTATGAAAACGAAATTCTTTGGGGTAATTCCAATCGGAGTTTTATATGTGGTTGTATTTTATGCAATTATGATCTTGATTCTTGCTTATACAAAATTCGGGCGTGGAATCTATGCGTTGGGAGGGAATTCCCATGCTGCGCGCCTGTCAGGTATCAGGGTTAAAAAACTGGAAGTTATCGTGTATATACTCTGCGGCGTGTTCGCGGCGTTTGCCGGAGTTATGCTGCTGGCGCGGCTTCTATATGCAGATCCAAGTGCAGGCGGTTCTTATGAGATGAATGCAATTGCTGCAGCCGTTATCGGAGGAATCTCTATGTCAGGAGGAAAAGGAAAGCTTGCCAATACAGTTGTAGGTGCAATTATCCTTGCAACATTGACAAACGGGCTTCAGATTATGAATGTTGCGACATACTATCAGACAGTTATCACCGGATTAGTTGTTATTGTTGCCGTTTTTGCAGACAAGAGAAAAGAACGAAAGGCAGAATAACTAATGATAAAAACATACACTTATCAATTAAAATTAAGGAGGCACACCATGAAAAAGAAATTAATAAGTGCGTTATTATGCGCAGCAATGGTTGGAACACTGTTAGTTGGATGTGGAAATGGGAAAGACAGCGGAAACAACGGAAAAGCAGACGGCAATTCATCGGATGCAGCAGTTGTGGATGAGTCCGCACAGGTTTCGGATAAGCTGGCAGAAGAGATCAAAGCACAGGTTCCGGATAAGGACTATGGTGAATATACGATTGGATTTTGCGGGATGACTCTTAACAATGAGTATCATATTATTGTAGCCAATTCGGTGCTGCAATCTGGCAAAGCATTAGGGATGAAGGTTGAGATTCAGGCAGGTGCAGAGCACCAGTCTGTAGAAGAGCAGCTTACTATCATCGAGAATTTTGTATCGCAGGGAGTAGACGGAATCATACTTGTACCGGCGGCGTCCGAAGGGTTGATCTCGGCGCTTCAGGAGTGCAAGAATGCAGGAATTCCAGTGATCAATCTTGACACGAAGCTGGATGGCAATACGATAAAGACCCTTGGAGAGGATATCCCGTTTTACGGAACTGACAACTATGTTGGCGGGCAGATGGTCGGAGAGAAAGTGGCCGAGTTATATCCCGACGGATGCAAGACAGCAATCCTCAGAGGTGTCCAGGGTCAGACAAACGATGACGACAGATATAACGGATTCTTAGATAAAGCAGGAGACGTTGTAGATCTTGTGGCAGAGCAACATGCAAACTGGGAGACAGATCTCGGTTACACGGCAATCCAGAATATCATCCAGGCGAATCCAGATCTTCAAGTTGTTTATTGCGAAAATGACTTAATGGGGATTGGCGCTTATCAGGCAGTTGACGAGGCGGGACTTACGGATCAGATCAAGATCTTCTCATATGACGGTGTAACAGAAGGACTTCAATATGTAATTGATGAGAAATTCGTATCGACCTGTGCACAGCAGCCAATCGAGATGGGCAAGCTTGGTGTTGTCAATATGGCAAAGATTCTTGCAGGCGAGAAAGCGGAATCATATATTGATACAGGCTGCAAGCTTGTGACAATCGATAACGCAAAGGAGACGCTTGCTGAGACAGAGAAGTATGCGGCGGAGATCAGCGCGACAAAATAATAAAGGTACGAAGAGGGAGAAAAGATGAACTTTAAAAAATTGATTGTAGAAAGTGGAAAGAAGATGTCAGGCTCGGGCCTTACCGTAGAGACATGGGGCAATATAAGTTTCCGGGATAAAGAAACAGGACTTGTGTACCTGACTCCCAGCGCGATGCTCTATGATACGATCGTGGAAGATGATGTAGTAGTATGTACATTAGACGGAAGCATTGTCGAAGGCAGGAGAAAACCGACGATTGAAACGGGGATGCATCTGTCTGTTTACAGAAACAGGGAGGATGTCAATGCGATTATACATACACATCCCATCTACTCTATGGTATATGCATCTCAGGGAAAAGATATTCCCCTTATCATTGATGAGGCGGCCCAAATCCTGGGAGATGTATGCAGATGTGCAGATTATGCGCTTCCAGGCAGCCCGGAACTTGCAGAGAACAGCGTAAAAGCGTTGGGGGAGAAATCAAATACCTGTTTGCTCCATTCTCATGGAGCTGTATGTGTGGCAGATGACATGGAAGGCGCTTTTAAAACGGCAAAAGTACTTGAAGTAACAGCCCGGATTTATTATATGATTGAAGCGGCTGGCGGAGAGCCGGCAGGAATTTCTGATGAAAACATAAGAGCAATGCAGGATTTTGTTAAAAATTCATATGGGCAGGGAAAATAACGATTGAATAAAATAAGTGTATGTTTGATAGCTGCCGCGCTGATAGTCCAGTGCGGCAGCTATTCTGTGTGCACCTGACAGCTCCTGCCGCTAATGGAAATCTCTGCGCTGACAAACAGAAATCACATAAATTTTTCTTGACAATTAGTCCATATACAGACTATAATTAATATAGTACATGTACGGACTAAAAAGAAAATTTTAAAAGGAGCAGAAGAACAAATGCGTGACGTAAAAACTTTTTTTAAATATGTAATACCTTCTGTATTATCCTTTGCATTATCAGGGATTTATACGATTGTAGATGGTTTCTTTGTTGGGAACAGTATTGGCGATTTGGCTCTTTCGGCTGTAAATATTGCTTATCCGATTGTAGCAGTCATTCAAGCGCTTGGAACTGGAATCGGCATGGGCGGCGCCATTTATTATTCTATCAATAAGGCGGAAAAGAAGGAGGCTGAGGCAAAAGCGTATACGGCGGGCGCGTTATGGCTTTTGATTATTTCGAGCATTATCCTGACATTTTCAATCTTTCTTTTGAACAGTCCTCTTTTAAGATTGCTGGGAGCAAGCGGTCAGCTACTTTCTTTGGGAGAAGAATATATTGCCGTGATTGCCGTGGGGGCAACTCTGCAGGTGATTGGTACGGGATTGGTTCCTTTTATCCGAAATCATGGCGGTTCTTTCTATGCAATGGTTTCCATGATTGCAGGATTTGTTACAAATATGATTCTGGATTATGTATTTGTATGGGAGTTGGAACAGGGTGTCTCTGGAGCGGCTTGGGCGACCATTATCGGACAGGGCGTTACCATGCTGATTGCACTGGTTTATTTATTGAGGAAAAAGCAGTTTACCTTGCGGATTCCTTTTTCGAAAATGGGAGCGGTATCGGCCTCTGTGATTAAGATTGGGATTGCTCCTTTTGGACTTGCCATGTCTCCCAATATCTCCCTTATCATTATCAACCGCTTTTCTGTTTCCTATGGCGGTGAACCGGCTATTGCCACCTATGCGTGTATTGCCTATGTAATCTGCATTATCTATCTGATTTTGCAGGGCGTCGGCGACGGGAGCCAGCCGTTGATCAGTCGGTGCTACGGCGAAAAAAACTGGGCGGATCTGAAATATGTACGGAAATTAGCTTATGGATTTGCATTTTTAATGTCTGTTGTTGGCTGTATCATTATGTATGTGACAAGAGGAAGTCTTGGTATCCTGTTTGGAGCATCAAGCGAGGTAAATATGGAGATTGCAAAGATTATGCCGATTTTTCTGGTTTCCGTACCTTTCGTTGCGATTCTCCGTATTACAACGGCAAGCTTTTATGCAACGGAAAAGAGCGCTTTTTCTTATATACTGACCTTTATAGAGCCGCTGTTCATGCTAGGTCTGATGCTTGTTTTGCCGCCTTTGCTCGGCGGGCAGATTATGATTTGGTGGAGTACCGTATGGGCAAGAATTTTGTCGGCTGTTCTGGCTCTCATTTTAAAGAAACGTGTGGACAGACAGGAAATTTTGCCGTTGATAAATTAAAGTAATGTTTTAAAGTGAAAGTCCTGCAGGGTAATTCGTAGTCAGAGGAGTCTTGATAAAGGTATGCATAAATACTATAATAGTATTTAACATCATGAAACAGGAGGAGAGATTATGCTTACGGATGAACAGAAATTGTGGGGAATATGGGGGCAGTCCAATGGATTATACAGCGCTTGGGCGGCGTCAAGAAATATCAATTATTATCTGATGCTTGTTCTGTATACATTGGATGGGCAAAAATCTATGACGCAGAAAAAAATCTGCATCTGTACGGGGCTGACCAAGCAGACAGTCAATAGCGTAATCCGCTCTTTGAAGGAAGAGGGATATGTGGAGCTTATCCCAGGCTGCGAAGACCGCCGGGAAAAGCAGGTTAAATTGACGGAAAAAGGAATTGGCTATTCCCGCAGACTGGTTGCTCCCTTACGGGAACTGGAAAGCCGTGCGCTTACGATTATGGGAAGTGACAGGGTGAAACAGATGGTGGATAATATTGCTTTATTTAATACGATATTTGGAAATGAGATGGAAAAGGAAAATGCACTTGACAAAAACTGGAAACAAGATTAGAATAAATATAACAAATTTAGAATTATTCTAATTACTGGATATATGGGGTGGTGTGTATATGACGAAGTATGAGAAAGAAATATATCACATTATTACCGCATCTATGGAGCATATGACCGTTGAACAGATTTTTGCAGAGCTCAAAGTCAGGTATCCGAAAGTAGTAATCGCGACAGTATATAATAATGTGAACAAGCTGTGGGATGCCGGCCTGATTCGCAAGATATTTGTTGAGAACATGCCGGACAGATATGACCGAGCAGTGAGGCATGACCATCTGGTGTGCCGTCGCTGCGGGAAACTGGCAGATATTTCATTTGACGATTTAACGGATGCTCTGAGTGAGAAGGTAGGAGGAGATTTTTTGTACTATGATTTGAAAGTCTATTATCTATGTCCTTCTTGCAGGGAGAAAGAAACCGGGCAGCCATAAGCCCGGAAAACGGAACATATGTAAAAATGCCTGTGTGCAGATGGCGCAGGAACAAATCAGGAGGTGCCGTTATGGACAAAAAAGCAATGTATAAGATGAGCTATGGATTATTTGTACTTACATCAGCATATGAAGGGAAGGATAACGGGTGCATTATCAATACCGCCGTTCAGGTCACCAGTGAACCGAACCGAATCAGTGTCGCGGTAAATAAATCGAACTACACGCAGGAAATGATTCAGAAGAGTAAAATATTCAATATTTCTGTCCTCAGTGAAACTGCTGATTTTGACACATTCCGCCGCTTTGGATTCCAGTCCGGCAGGGATGCGGATAAATTTGCGGATTTCCCGGACCGCAGGCGCAGTGCCAACGGGCTTTTCTATGTTACGGCAGGAACGAATGCTTATATCAGCGCATCGGTAGAGCAGACGGTTGATTTGGGGAGCCACATGCTGTTTATCGCCTCGGTGGACGATATGGAGGTCCTCTCTGACGCGGCGTCCGCCACCTATGCATTTTACCAGTCAGAGATTAAGCCGAAACCGCAGAAAACAGCTGGTGCGGGGAAGACGGCATGGCGCTGCTCCGTGTGCGGGTATACTTACGAGGGCGAGACGCTGCCGGATGATTTCATCTGCCCGCTGTGCAAGCACCCGGCATCTGACTTTGAGAAAGTCACCATTTAAAACAGGATTCTTTGCATTGCAGGATGTAATGAATATAACAATGAAAAACAGGAGGATGATATTATGAGCAACAAGTATGCTGGAACACAGACAGAAAAGAACTTAGAGGCGGCATTTGCAGGCGAGTCTCAGGCGAGGAACAAATATACATATTTTGCCTCCGCGGCAAAAAAAGAGGGATTTGAGCAGATTGCGGCACTTTTCCTCAAAACAGCGGATAATGAGAAAGAACATGCCAAGATGTGGTTCAAGGAGCTTGCGGGCATTGGAGATACATCCCAGAACCTTGCGGCTGCTGCCGAGGGGGAGAACTTTGAATGGACAGATATGTACGAAGGATTTGCCAGGACCGCCGAGGAGGAAGGGTTCCCCGAGCTGGCAGAAAAATTCCGCCTGGTAGCGGCAATCGAGAAACATCATGAGGAGCGTTACCGTGCGCTGCTTAAGAATGTAGAGCAGGCTGAAGTATTTAAAAAGAGTGAAGTCAAAGTGTGGGAGTGCCGCAACTGCGGACATATCGTCATTGGAACAGACGCGCCGGAAATCTGCCCGACATGCGCCCATCCCCAGGCATACTTTGAGGTACATGCGGAAAATTATTAGAAAATTTAAAACAGATTGTTTTGCAGAATATGGAACGCTGATGGGGCGTTCCTTTTTTAATTTATCAAACTTTTGGGCATACTAATTTCAGGATGCAGCAGAACGGAGGTGCAAAATGCAATCAATCTGGACAGAAGAGGTTAAATTAAGGAAACGGGAGCCGCTCCCGGGAGACATGGAGATACCGGTTGTCGTTATCGGAGCAGGGCTTGCAGGGATTCTGACAGCATATTACCTGAACCAGGCGGGCATCCGGTCGGTTGTCCTGGAGGCGGACAGAATCGGGAGCGGGCAGACGAAGAACACTACGGCGAAGATAACATCCCAGCATAATCTGGTATATGCGCGGATTATCAAGATGTTTGGCAGCCGGATGGCAGAGCATTATGCCAATGTAAATGAAACGGCAATCGGGGAGTACGAAAGGCTGATTTCGGAAAAAGGGATTGACTGTGATTTTGTCAGATGCCCGGCATACCTGTATTCCCGTACCGGGTCAGAACTTCTGAAACAGGAGGCGGAGGTGGCAGCCTCGCTGGGTATCCGGGCGTCTTTTGGGACGGAGTGCGAGCTGCCTTTTTGGGTGGCGGGCGTGACAAAGTTCGAAAATCAGGCGCGGTTCCATCCTCTTAAGTTCTTGGCTGGAATTGCGGAGGAAATCGAGGTGTACGAACAGACGAAAGTCCTGAAGGCGGGGGACAGGAGAGTGGAGACTGCACTGGGAACCGTTACAGCAGAGCATATTGTATTTGCGGCACATTTTCCATTTATCAACGTACCGGGATACTATTTTGCCAGAATGTATCAGGAGCGGAGTTATGTGACGGCGCTTGAAGGGGCAGGAAGACCGGAGGGCATGTATCTTGGAATTGACCCGGACGGGCTTTCCATCCGCCCCTGCAGAGATTTGCTGCTGCTTGGCGGAGGCAGTCATCGGACGGGGCTTAATCAGGGGAACAAGCCGGGCGCAGGATGCAGATATGAGTTCCTTCGCAGAAAGGCGCAGGAAATCTATCCGGGGAGCAGGGAAGTGCTTAAGTGGTCGGCGCAGGACTGCATGACACTGGACGGGCTGCCCTATATCGGCAGATTTTCCGCGCGGAAACCCAATTGGTATGTGGCGACAGGCTTTGGAAAATGGGGGATGACTACGGCAATGGCGAGCGCCCGCATCCTGACGGCAATGATTAGCGGGCGGGAATGCCAGGAGGCGGATATTTTTTTGCCCCAGAGGCACTTTACGGCACAGGCGGCGAAAGGGCTGGCGGTACACGGCGCGCATACGGTGAAAGGACTTGCAAAGCATATCCTGCCTTCCGGCAATAAAAAGATTGTACAAAACTGCCCTCACATGGGATGCCGGCTTGAATGGAACCCGGACGGGGAAAGCTACGACTGCCCCTGCCATGGTTCCCGGTTTGACAGTGAGGGGCATCTGATTGACGGCCCGGCACAGACGGACTGCAAGAGGCGGGAAAGGCAGCCATAATATCGGTGGACATTCATTTCAGATGGTATATAATGAAAGTAAATATACAGGAATGAGGAGAAGATTGAAATGAATACGAATGAAAAGCAAACACAGGACAAAAAGCTTTCGTGCGCTTACTGCGCTGTCACAAACTGCAATGCCATGGACAAAACCTATCCGTCCTTCTGCCTGACAACGAATATGGACGAATCGTTCAAGGAAGAAACGATGAAGACCTATGATGAGGGAGATAATTTAAAAGTCATGCAGACAGCCGCCCAGGTGGAGCATGAGGGATATATGAAGTGGTGCAGGGTGCAGGAAATCATTGAATTTGCAAAGAGGATGGGTTATAAAAAACTTGGCATTGCAACTTGCGTGGGCCTCATACGCGAGACGAGGATTCTGACAGATATTCTTACATCTCATGGCTTTGAAGTGTATGGGGCGGCATGTAAAGTGGGCGCAGTCCCGAAAGCCGAAGTCGGAATCGGGGAGGAATGCTGCGACGTGGGAGTGAATATGTGCAACCCGGTGATGCAGGCAAAGATACTGAACAAAGAAAAGACGGACATGAATATTGTCATGGGGCTTTGCGTCGGGCATGACAGCTTGTTTTATAAATACTCGGAGGCGCTGGTTACAACACTGGTGGCGAAAGACCGGGTGATGGGGCATAACCCGGCGGCGGCGCTCTATACGAGTGAATCTTATTATGGGAAATTGAAGGAAAGTTAAGATATGACGATATAGTGCAGCGTCCTAAAACCGGACATATAACGCTTTGCGCGCAGAATTGCTAAGAGTAAGGTTGGCTCTTCTGCTGAAAGCTGTGGATTGATGGGAAAACTTTGACTCAACGGAGCAGAATAGCGTATTGAGCAGCATTTCCCAATATACAGAATTACAATTTGTTGTAATTAAAAAATATGACGGCTCACTTTGACTGGAAGGTCTGTTTTTCATAAATCTTAAATGATAGTAGTACCTGGGAAGAATATCGTTTGCTTAAAGGGAGTGTTGTATCGTCAAGCAGAGTAATCCGGTCATAAGCGATTGACCGGATTTTTGTCAAAGGAACAAGGAGGTTCTGGGTGCATCTGACAAACCCATATTGCGACAGGCTTTCCAGTTCTGTCTTAAGAGAGCCGTATTTCTGATAACAGTTGTCCGCAGTATAAATGGTGATAAGATGCCCGCATATCTGTAAATAATTGATTTCACAGATGCGGATTTTGAAAGTGGTGTTTTTAGTCTTACAGAGATATAGCTGCTGTAAGTTGCTGTAATTATCCATAGCTTGTTTTAATCCGTCGAGCCCATATGTGTCAAGAAAGGCGCGAACTTCTTTTTTAATCATGTTTTTGTTTATTTCATTAATCAGATCCATTATCTTTTTCCTTTGTGTTTTAATCATGTCTCAATAATAAAGACACACGAATCAACAAAAACTTACGGGTGTATGGAGAGGAAATAAATAAATTTTCCGCTTATGATCTAAAAATGGCAGAATATGTAATGGCGGAGTTGTAGGAGAGGGAAGAAAAAGGTATAATAGGGGAGAAAGATGGGGGAGGTAGGGGTTCTTGGGAGGCAAGAAAATGAGGAAAAAAATGGAGTTATGTGTAGTAAAGTGAAAGATAATTGTTAGTTATCCATTAATAGGATAATGCTGCAATTATCTCCTATTTGTGCCGCAAGGAGAGTAGGAAATATCTACGCCAGGAGGAATTGATGTGAAACACAAAATGCATTTAAAAAATTGCAAAGGTTTAGAATTGGAGGTGAAGCGAAAGTTGCTTGAACACGGCTTTATTCCGTCCACAAGCAAGGTTAATCTCTGTCCTCACCACAGTGTGCTTATACATAATGAATGGTTTTCTCACTTTATTATCACTTGTACTCATTCTCGACAGACTTTTTTCTTAAAAGTTGTAAAAGAGAATGATAACTCACTTCTGTGTGATCGTTTTTTAAAGGATATATGTGTTAACGATGGTGAATATCTTTATCCCCAAATAATTGTCCCTGAATTTACTTTTCAAGGAATGCAATACTATATCACCACATATATAGAAGGCCAGTCTCTTGATACCTTTCCAGATACCCTGCCGCAAAGAACATGGAGTAATATAGCGGACAATCTGTTGTTTCTGATTGATCATCTCACATCACTAAAGGCACCACAATACTCAGAACATGGAGTTTTTGTTCCAGACAATTGTGCAAGTATTCTCAAAAAGAAACTTGAAACAAGACTACAACATCCTTTGATTGCTGGATTTCCTCGCCAAAAACTTGAGCATGCATTCAATTGGTTCAGTGAAATCTTGGATTGCAGTCAGTTCTCACAGCCAACACTTATTCATATGGACATCAAGCCTGCAAATATTATTTATAATACGAAAACAGGCGCTGTTTCGCTAATCGATTTTGAATTCGCTCGCTTTGGAGATACCGACTATGGTTGGACTCAAATCCTTTTGTCGGGTTGCAATCAATTCAATCAATTTTATAAAAAACAAATTATTCCGCATTTGACAAGTGGACGATTGACATTGGGAGATGCTTTTGGGATTCCTAAATTTCAATGCTATCTGTTTTATCAAACAATGTGCAATCTTATCTATTATTATGACCGTCATCTATCCTGCCCTAAAGAAATGGAAGAGATATTTGACTTTTTTATCGCTAGAATATGAAAGGATTTATACATATGATAAAATATTCTGTAATCGTACCATTTCACAGCAATCTAAATTTATTGACTCTTTGTATAGACTCTCTTCTAAAAACATTGGATATTTCAGAAAGCGAAATTATTATTGTAGACAATAACGCAAACGGTTCAAAAATTGATCCTGAGTGGGAACTTAGCCAACGTTGTAAGGTTATAACAAGAGCATCAAATTTGATGTATCCCAAAGCAATCAATTTAGGAGTGGAATATGCCCAAGGAGAGTTTTTGATTTTCTGTGATGCAGATATTTGCGTTACAAATAACTTTCATAAAGCATTGACAGAAGGACTAATGATTGATGGAGTTGGTTATGCATCAGCAAAATTATTAAATATTATTACTGGAAATCTTCTGGAATTTGGAATAACCTCAAGTTATTATAATTTTCCTCATCCGTACGCTGGACGCTCACAAGATTTTGCGCTAATTCAAAAAAGCCATTATCCGCTAGCTGCCTGCGCAGCTTGCTCCGCAATCAGGCGGGATCTGTTCATTAATGTAGGTGGTTTTGATGAAGAACTGGCGCACTCATATTCTGATATTGACTTATGTCTGCGACTTCGGAACCGTCAATATCAAACGATATGTGTTACAGATGCGATTGCGTATCATTGTGGTTCTTCCACCTGTGACAGTGGTATGGGAACAAACTTAAAAGAAGATACAAAAGGCATTTTTATGACAAAGTACGAATGTATTCCTATTCAAATTGGAAAATATATTAATGCTGCGTGCGACTATTTCCTTCAACAATATCCATCGTCCGGTAAAGACTACTTTATTTTGGATTGTTCCACAATTGCCAATTCAGACATATATTTAAAAGCAGTAACCGAGAATTTGAACATTAACGAAACTGGACGGTATAGATGTCCAGCTCCTTTGCGAGATGCTCGGGAAATTGACTTCTTAAATTTTATCCCATATCAAATCAGAAATTATAGAATCCCTTTGCTTTACTTTGTGGACAATTTTTTGTCTGCCCATGGAAACAGCCTATGGAAATACTGTAGAAAGGATTTTAATGACATTGTTATTGATAGACAGGCAAATGTAGAGTTGTTGCAAAATGTTTAACTAAATTGTAGGAAAGCTTATACCTTCAACTACAAAGAAACTTTGCATATAGAACAATTCGTCCATCTCATTGGACTTCCCTTGAATATGCGCGCAAATTGCATACAACAATTCCTGATTATCTTGGCTATAATTACTGATAAGGCTTGATACCTCGTCTGGCTTATACATCATGATGATTTGCATGAGCCGAACTAAGAGGAAACTCTCACGCTTTAAATTCTGTATCATGTTTCCGTGTGTATCTATCATTTGCTCCATAGCTAAAACGGCCTGTTGGTATACTTCGGGAGAGTTTGCGCTATCTTTTTCAAATATTATTAGATGCGTTTTAATATATGTTAATTTATATACATACGAACGCATCTCCTTTTTATATGCAAACTCAAAAGTTTGAGACAAACGTCTAGTGGCTTCTGACCAGCAATGGAGATTGGATAGAATAGTGATTTCCAAAATAGAGAGTTTTATTGTGTAAAATGCGGAAGTACTTCTTTGGCGAGTATTGCGCACCCGGTTCAATAGATCCTGCGTATCATATACACTCAAAAAATCCATTTGATTACTCAGATATTCCAGCAGGAGCAAATGATAGTCCAAAACCATAGAATTCGTCATGCTGTTGTCTTTGAATTGGATGAGTTCTCTATGGATATTATGTACGATATCTATAGTAAGATTATGCCGGTACACATAATGCCGATTGAAATTATCCACAGTTATTTGTAATACAAGCTGATTAGGATCATCTGCTTGCTCACTGTAAAATTCGGAGCGTTTATATAATTCTGTTACTGAGATTGGTTCGGCTGTCAATGGAATGCTTTCTCTATCCAAAGCAATGGCCGCACGATTTGCGTAATTAGAAAGCCAAAAATTTCGTCTACTTTCGGAAATATATTTGAGTTCATTAAAAATTTTCTCGTATTTTTTAAAATAGTTCAGACAGTTTCTATAGTTATAGGTACTCAACGCACGGTCAAAAAATTTTTTAATGAAGAAAGCCATATTCTCCACACATTTCTCATCCACATCCCAAGTACTTTCTAAAGCGGAATCTGCGATGTGATTTAAAAAATGGAAAAAAGTCTTATGTCCCTGTTCTTCTCTTAAAGCAGTAAACTGGATTTTTACAAATTGGAGTGCAGCAGAGGCAAGGCCAACATTTGACAGTTTCTCTAAATGCTGAAAAATCAGTTTACATATCTGATGCCTCTGCTCCCCTTTTCGTATGTTGCCATCCGAAGAAAAGAAGACTTTCAAAAAATCAGTTCCATTTCGTAGACGTCCAATCTGTTCAAGCGCACATATTGCTTTTGCAGCATCATCTATGTCACAACTGGCAAAAATGTCGGCATAGTCCTCTTCTGAAAACATAAGTGTTATCCCAATTGCCGTCCGAATTTTATCATGATAAAATGTAATGGCACCATCCTTTTCCCTTAAAACCCCCTGGTCCATTAAACCTTGAAGAATGGCGACATATTTTGCTTCCATATTGGGACTGAATGTATCTGCGATGTACAGATACTTCAGCAAAAATTCCGCTTGCCCTCCTTTATCTAGCTTATCGCAGATTTTCTTCAATGGAATTTCAGCATAGAGGATTTGCTGGATTCCATCGAAAAATTTAAAGTGGTTGATAACTTGATATGTTTTTTTACCAGGTATTCGGGCAATTATTCGTTCCTTTTTTAGCCCGGCACAAAAACTGTGTAGCTCCAAAGGAGTGATTTCTTTCTCAAAACTGTCAAAGTATTGATCAATACCTTCCAATCCATACCGGGTTTTCATATAAGTGAGAATATCTTTTTTCCTAAATTTTGTTGTCTTTATAATGTGATATTTCCGATTTTGATAATTTGTGTCCCAACTTAGACGGGAAAGCAGTTCGTCAAGAGAGGCTTCCTCCTCATTTAAGACAAATAAATAATAAATTGGGCAATTTCTTTCATTCGCTTGATTGTCTAGTTCCTGGAACAAAGAAATAAATGGCCGACTTATTTTCTGAACATCATCAACAACGAAAAGATACGGCTTGCTTAAACTGTAAAACTCCATCATAGTCCGTGCAATCATATCCGCGCTCTCAGCATAACTACTAACTAATAGAGAAAGTGCTATTTCATCATCTTTCATTTGCTCTTTTGGAGTCATCTCTTTTCCACACATCCCAAAGATTTGCGAAAACAGATTTCTCATACAATTGTTCCGAGCCAAAGTCAGATCTATTTTCAGCACCCTATAGAATTCTCGAATTTGCTTTTGTTGCAATAATATCTCTGTTAATGTACTCTTGCCAGTGCCACTTTCACCTACAATGAACAGAGGCTGCAAACTCCTTTCTACAAGGTGGTTCCGTCCCTCTTCTAGTACTTTGAACGCATTCTCTCCTGACCAAGCAAGGTACGGTTCATCTATAACCGTAATCCTTTCGGAAACTTTTTTTACATTGCCATTAACAATTATCTTGGCCATGCAACTAGTACTGCCAGAACTTAGTGCTTCACATAAAGCAGAATACCCTTCAATCCCCGCAAATGAGAGCGATACCATACTTGTATTATTACAACAACGCAATATTCTCTGGTTTCCAACTTGGAAAGATATCTCAAGGTCCAATGGTTTCCATGCAAGGTTCTGAATGATTATATGAATATAAAATAATTCCCCTAGTTCAAAACGATGTGTTGAAGGTATTTTGTTTCCATTTAAATCATATAGTGTTTTGATGATGCGGAGTTGTTTTTTTTCAAGTTCTACATAAGCCTTCTTGAAATCCGTATTGGGAAAGAATTCATCAAGACCGTTTATATCGTGATATCTACAAATTAAGCTTTCAAGGAGATTACCATCAAAAATCTTAACGAGCGACTTTTCCATTTCTGAATAGCTCAAAAGATTTTCAATCGCAGTGTCATTCAGAGGACTATAGGAAAAAAAGAAGATGCATTCAATATTTTTGATAGCTCCCATAATGAGGGTTGGCGCAATGATATTGATAGAAAGCTTGCTGTTGTAATTTTTGCATTCAGCCCATTTCTGTTCTTTCAAATACTCCTCAGCAGGATATACAAAGTCTCTCTTTCCATCATGAGATTCACCAGTTCTTTTCCAAATTTCCTCCGGGAACATGGCAGACAGCAACCTTTCAACCATATCCTCAAATAAGATTCCTTTATTGACTGTTCGATTCTTGTTTTTACTCTCATCCGACGACACTTGTTCTCCCGAGTTGCTTTCAGCAATTTTCCCCCAATCCAACACATGTATATTATTTTTTTGTCTCTTCATAATACAACTCAGCTCCTGTATAAGGACTGGCAAATTGTGTACTTCTAGATTGTAACTAATAATATGAAATAATTGCAGCATTATCCTAATTAATGGATAACTAACAATTATCCTTCTCCAAACCTATTAAAACCCAAAAAAAAATCCCCCTCCCGTCACCCACAAAGCCCTATCAGCCTCATATCCCCAAGGAGGGGGATTCTTTCCTTATTCACTTATTCCCCAACACCCTCTGAATCTAAAAACAAAAATCCTTCCGAGGATGTTTATTTGCCAGTATATCTCTCTGCTTTGCTGTTGCCACATGTGTATATATCTCTGTTATATTGATTGAGCTATGCCCAAGCATTTCCTGGATATATCTGATATCTACGTCCGCTTCCAAAAGGCTTGTGGCAAAGGTATGGCGGAACATGTGGGGCGTGATATGCAGTTCTATCGTGGCGAGGGCGGTGTACTTGTTTATCATCCTGCGGACGGACTGGTCTGACAGCGCGCGGTCTGACTGATTGGCGAAGAAATGCCCGCAGCTCTCGATGTGGGGTGAAAAGGCGCGCTGGTACCTGTGCAGGATTTGGATGACATCATCGTTTGCGACTTGTATTTTTCGCTCTTTCGAGCCTTTTCCGTATATGAGGATTGTCTTGTCGTACAGGTTTACGTCGCTTGTTTTCAGAGTACACAGCTCGGAGATTCTCATGCCTGTGGAAAACAGAAGTTCGGCTACGGCGATGTCGCGGAGGGTATTTTTCCTCTGGTAGTCTGTCTTGGATTCGGCATGGCATCTGTACATGGTGGAGAGAAATGTTTCGACAGTGTGCAGCGGAATGGTCTTGGGCAGTATGACCGGCTCGCGGAACCTTACCTGTATTTTGTGGAATGGGTTCCGGTCGATGATGTCTTTATATTCAAAATAATGGAAAAGGGCTTTTAATGATGCGATTTTTCTTTTTGATGTTTTGGGCTTATATTTTTGATGCAGCTCTGCGATATAACCCTCCAAAGTGTCTGGAGTTATATCTGAGACAGCGGTTGTGCAGACATGATCTGAAAACTGTCTGAGGTCGATGCGATAGGCTTTTAAAGTTTTTTTGTCCAGCCTTTTTTGATATTGGCAGTATTCCAGATAGTTTTTTATATGTGATTGTAAGTTGTTCATGACAATGCCTCCTGTGTTTTTGTATAAGTGTACCAAAAAACAGGAGGCAGTTCGAATGAAAATATTATTTTTTGTTGTGTTAGAATGTTATACCTTCTATGGAAGTTCGCTTTCCTGGGGGAAATACAGGTTCATCAGCTCAAAATCGGCGTATTTACCGTTTATTTTAAGAAATCCTTTAAAACAGCCGATTTTTTCAAACCCAAATCTTTCGTACAATTTGATTGCACGGACATTATCGCTCTTTACTTCTAATGAAATAATCTCTGCATGGGCGGTATTTCTGGCAAAATCTATGACCGCCTCCATAAGCATGGTGCCGATTCCCTGCCCCCATTCTGATTTCAGTACGGAGATGCCGATGGTTCCTCTGTGTTTCAGGCGCTCACGGGTCATGCCGGTAAAATGGGCGTTTCCCACTATTTTTCCGCTCTTTTTTGCGGTGAACATGGCGGAAGTTTCAGAAGTTTCCAGAGATGCGAGCAGCTCGCGTTCCTCGTCCGGAGGGACGGGCAGCCCTTCCGCTCCGAATGTGAGATTATCGGTTTCTCCTCCGATGGCTTTCAGGAAACGGAGCAGCTCCGCTGTATCTTCAGGCTTGGCTTTTTCTATGATAATGTTTTCAGAACTATTCATGGAATCTTCCCCTTATTTTTGCATGGAAATAAAATATTTATTCTTTTATCTTGTCAATATCTGTTAAGTTTATCATAATCGTCAAGTGCAGCTTTTGTTACTTCAATACCAGGTGGCATATAATCACCCGCTTTCTGAAAATGCAGTTGCTGTTACTCGATATCTTTATTATAACAGATTAGAGTATGAAATTAAAATGGATTTTACAAACTATTTAAAGATATTTTTTAAATGTTCAACAGGCACTTCACCTCAAACAGCTTGTTTTCATGACTGATGTCAAGAAAACCATTGTATTTTTCCGCAATCAGCCGCACGGATTTAAGCCCCTGGCCCTCCCCTTCATGCTTGGTGGAAAGGAATATCCCGGCTTTTATGGAAACAGGTTCTTCATACGGGTTTGAAATGTACAGTGCTATGACGTGTTCGGACGTCTGCCCGGCTTTCAGCGTAATCTCCCGCATTTCTTCGGGGAGCGTCTTGCAGGCGTCCATCGCATTTTCCAGGAGATTTCCCAGCAGCACGCAAAAATCTATGTCTTCAATAGAAAAATCATCTTTCAGGCGTATGTTCAGGTGAGTCTCTATGCCAAACTCCCGGCAGAGGGAAACGTAGTGGTTTAAGATTGCATTGACTGCGGAGGAAGAGCAGTACTTCAAGGGCATGTCGGTGAAACTGCCGATGGATTGTGTGAGGTAATGCTCCAGCTCATCGTATCGCCTTGTCTTCAGCATGTCGGCGAGCACGGTGAGCTGATGGCGGAAATCATGGCGCAGCCGGCTTGTCTCCTGCATATAGGATTGGAGACGGTGGTACTGCTGCGCCTGTATTTCCAGATTGGCTGTTTTTAGCGTCATCTTTTGATTTTCCGTGATGCTGTGTGCGATTTTGTAAAACAGGACGTAGATAAGGAGGATGAGGATGAAAAAGATAAAAATCGAGATAATGTATACTTCTAAAAACCGCCCCACAAACATAACGCTGTTATCGTAGGGGATAAAGATGTAGGAAAACGCTAAAAAACTTGCGGGGATAAGCCAGATGACCCTCCAGACTTTTTCCTCATGGAAATGGTGTACAAGCCATCCGAGATACCGCCGGGTGGGCAGGGCCAGGATGAGGATCAGTAAAGATTCGAAAGCAAGCTGGAGAAAAAAGGTGTCGGTGAATGCCGGGTCGTCAACGGTGGCTGCAGGATGAAAAAATATATTGACCAGATGGTAGAACAGATAGGTAAAGCCCCCGATCATGCAGGCGGTCATGAAGATAAACCACAGGTGGGAGCGCTTAAGTGCAATCTCTTTTTGGTACAGATAGAAAAATATAACAATACAAAGAACCGCACTTGCTATATTTGCAATTACAGATGAGAAGAGAAAATATATAAGGAACATGACCGTTTCCATTAATGCAAAGGCGGCGGCAACTTTGGCGGCAAGACGTGCGGGGGAGCTTTTCGCATCCTGCCAGACAGGGATAAAACAAAAGAAAGCAAGCGGTATGATGATGAAGGTGGAACGGGCATACATGGCAGTTGTGATTAATTTCTCCATAAATCATACCTCCTGCTCATTGAGCTTTTCAAACTGGTATTCATGAAACTTTTTTATGATGTCCATGCGGTTCCGCTTGTGGATGGGGAAGGATTTTCCGTCTGCCATAACAAAAGTTTCCCGGCCGGCCTTCGTGATGAAGTCCATATTCAGAAGAATCCCCCTGTTGCAGAGCAAAAATCTGTTTTCCTTTTGCAGAATGGAGTGAAGGGAGGAGAAAGTGACCCGGTAGCGGAGCTCATGCCTGTTCTCCAGCATGATAAAAGTGTGTTTGTCATGGGAAACCAGATATTGGATTTTAGAAAGGGGCAGCCGGATTTTCTGCTTTCCGGAGTAAAACTCTAAAACCTTTGCCTGAAAGCGCAGTCTCTTCCAGGCGGCATTTAAGACTTCTTCAACTTTTTCGTAAGTTAAGCATTTTTTTTCGATATAGTCAAAACAGACGTGGATTTTTACCGCGCGCCAGATATCCTCTCTGCTGGCAGTCAAAAAGACAATGAGGCAGTCGGCGTTTTTCTCCAGAATATGTAAGGCGGTTTCGATTCCGTCCATTTTCCCCATGTAAATATCCATAAATACGAGATGGAATTTTTCGAATGCAGACGCTAAGAACGCCTCGCCGGAATCGTACCGGACGAAACGAAGTTCCGGTGAATGCGAATTTTTATATTGCGTTAAAAAAGCAGATAGCGCTTCCGCGTCAGAGTCGCGGTCTTCTACCAGAGCGATGTACATCTTAATACCCCTTTTTTCTATATAATAAAAGTTAACCTGAACTTATTTTATCTCAAATAAAAGTTTATATCCATGGATTCTTTTATCCATTTGCGCCAAAACTGTGTGATTCACGCCAAAAGAAGGAATCGGGAGGGGAAGTATCGTATAATTTCATTTATACGGTGAAAAGGGATTTGAGATAGGAGGAAGAAAAATGAACGCGAAAATAAAAAGAATTGGAGTCGTGGGATGGCTGTTGGGAATCTTTATGCTGTGCTCTTTGACAGTAGATGCAGAGTATCATTATGGCGTAAAAACAATTGCAGAAGGGGAGACCCTTGCGGACAACGGTTTTATCTTATATTCGTCCTCAGGTAAGACGACCATTACCAATAACGGCACTGTGAATGTTACGCAAAGCTTTACAGTTTATGGAAACGGTGAGAAAGAATTTATCAACAACAATGCTTTTACTTTTACGGGATCCATGGCGTCATTTCCTACGTTTGATATCAGTGGGAACAGCTCTTTTGTCAATAACGGCACCGCCTCCATCAGCGGTTGCTATAATTTTTCTATAAATAGTGAATTTATAAATAAAGGCACATTATTTCTCAGTGATATTGAGAGCGCGAACCTGACCGGCATGAAAAACACCGGGACAGTTGTGTACGGAGACAATGTTCTGGAAAGCCTGATTACAGCGTTGGAAGCACAGATGCGGGAAACGGGAGAAGGAAAGGTGATGTCCCGGGAACAATATGAGAATTCACAGCCGCCATCTACAGAGTATAAGATTACTTATGACTTAAACGGCGGAAGCTGGAAGGACGGGAATGAGCCTGAACAGTCTGCATGTTTATATACTACGGAAAAGCAATTTTACAGAATTGGCGAGGATACGCCTTTTGATAAAATAAATGAAAATCTTGTCCGGGATAATTACAGGTTTGCAGGCTGGATCTGTGAGGAACAGGGGGAGACAGAGCCCGCAGAATTTTTTGCAATTGTATCAAGCTGGAGGAGTGATATCACGCTGAAAGCAGTCTGGACTCCCGTGCCGCAGTTTGTCTTTTACCATTTGGCGGGAGGAAGCTTTCCAGAGGATATAGCCAGCCCTAAGATAGAGGTAGATTCAAGCGGCAATATATACACACCTTTTAATGTAGAGAGTGAGGCATTTAAGCTTCCCGAACCGATAAAGAAAGGATATGCCTTTAAGGGGTGGGGGCTTGGAGGAACGGATAAAGTATTTGCTGAGGTGACCATAGAGAAGGGAACAGCGGGAAATGTCGCTTATACGGCGGAGTGGGAGGCCAAGGGGAATACTTCTTATACAGTCAATGTTTACTATATGGACAAGGAAGGAAATTACGGCAACAGTCCTGACCGGACATCTGAGGAACAGGGGATGACAGGTGAACAGGCAGAAGTGTCTGCGTCTGCCTATGTAAAAAAGGGTTTTGTTTTTGACAGCAGCAGATCTAAGAACAGCGGAACAATAAGCGGCGACGGAAAATTGACCCTTTCACTCTATTACAAACGTAATCAGCACACGATTACCTTTAAGAACAATGATGGAACTGAAGTTATCCATGAATATACAGGATACTATGGAACAAAGATACGGTGCCCGGCTGCTCCTGAATATACTCTGGCCGATTATATCTGTACTTTTAAGGGCTGGTCAGAAGAGCCGGAATCTGCTTACGGGATAACATCGCCTGGCAATGTGGAAGAGGACAGGACTTTTTATGCTGCCTTTGAAAAAGAGCCGGTTTTCTGCATTGTTACATTAAAAAAGCTGACAGGGTTCAGGGAGCCTGACACAAAGACAATAAAGCTTGATAAGGGCGGGGAATTTTCCATAAAGTTGTCCCTTGCAGATGACAAATACTACATTGGAACAAAAGAATGGGCGTATACATTCAGGGAATTGGGCGCTGTCTACAGTGACGGACCCGGAGGCTTGCTGCTGGGAACGGATTATGATTATACTGTTTCGGAGGATGGAAGATCTGTGACAGTTACCATTCCAAGTGTTACAAGAAATCTGGATATTACTGCCTGCGCGCAGTATCATGAAGAACATAGCTGTTCAGACAAAGATGATATTGTCCTAAAGGAGGCATCCTGTTCAGGAAAAGGCAGAGTACGTCATTTTTGCTATAAATGCGGAAAAACATATGATGCGGACAGTGAAAAAGATCCATTTAATCATACAGGGCTTGCGAAAACGGAAGCAAAGCCCGCAACCTACTCAGAAGAGGGGAATATCGAATATTACTATTGCACCGGCTGTAAGAAGTATTTTCGTGATAAAGCCGGCTGTAAAGAGATTATATATGCAGATACGGTGCTCAAAAAGCTGGAGGTGTCTGAAAAAGACAAAGGGGATATGGAGGCAAATACCGTACGGCTTAACCGGAAAGCCAAAGTGTCTGTATCCGGAACCAAACTTAAAGTAATATGGGGGAAAGTAAGAAAAGCAGCAGGATATGAGATATTTGCGGGGAAATGCGGAACTAAGATGAAGCTCGTAAAAAATGTCAAAGGCGGCAGCAAAACCGATTATTCCATAGCTAAAATCGGAAAGAAGAAGATAAGCCCCAAGGCTGACTATAAAATTAAAATATATGCTTACCGTACAGTAAAAGGAAAAAAGCAAATAATCGGCAAAAGCCTGACACTGCACATTGCCGGAAAAGATCATAAAAAATATACCAATGCAAAAAGACTCAAGCTGTCAAATGCAAAGGTCACTTTAAAAAAGGGGAAAACGAAAAAAGTTACCGTGAAGACCGTAAAGCAGAATAGAAAGAAAAAGCTGTTCCCCAAAAGACATGTTGCCGCATGTCGTTATTACTCCACAGACAAGAGCGTTGCGGCTGTCTCAAAAAATGGAACGATCAAAGGCAGGAAAAAAGGGTCATGTACGGTGTATGCTGTAGCGGCGAATGGTGTGAAGAAGGGGATAAAAGTGACTGTAAAGTAAAGACTGCTGGGAAGATTAATTTGTGTTTTAAATTAATTTTATTTTGAGTATCAAAATACTTGACAAACAAAATATTTAGATATATACTTTGAAAGTCAAAATTATTTAAGTTCAAAATAAATGTGTCCTATCCGGCGCAGAAATAAGAGGAATACATATGACAGGAATCATCTGCGGGACGGGTTCATATGCGCCGTCCTATATAATGGATAACAATGAGATAGCAACAATGGTCGAGACAAGCGACGAATGGATCAGGGAACGTACCGGGGTAGCCACCAGGCATATCATCAAAGACGAGACGACGGTATCCATGGCCTGCGAAGCGGCAAAAAGGGCGCTTGACGACGGGGGAGTTAAGGGAGAAGAAGTGGATCTTATCATCGTATCCACCATATCCTCCAATGTCATCCTGCCTTGCACGGCCTGTGAGGTTCAAAAGGAACTGGGAGCGATGAATGCCACCTGCTTTGACATGAGCGCAGCGTGCAGCGGATTCGTCCTGGCGTACAACACCGCACTGGCGTATCTGTCCGGCGGTATGTACAAGACAGCTCTGATCATCGGGAGCGAGAGCCTGTCGAATCTTACGAACTGGAAAGACAGGGGCACCTGCATCTTGTTCGGGGACGGCGCAGGAGCGGCAGTGATGCGTGCGAAAGAAGGCAGGATGTATCTGCCCGTCACCCATTCTGACGGAATGAAAGGAAAAGCACTCACCTGCTTAAGCCGCCATACGAAAGTCAGCCCGGAGCACATGACAGACCCGGAATACTATATGCAGATGGATGGGCAGGCAGTGTTCAAATTTGCAGTGAAGAAAGTGCCGGAAGCCGTGAACGAGGTGCTGGAGAAGAACCATATAGATAAGAAAGAGATAGCCTGGTATATCATGCATCAGGCAAATCGCCGCATCGTAGAGGCGGTGGCAAAGCGCCTTGACGAGCCCATAGAAAAATTCCCGATGAACCTTCAGGAATACGGCAACACATCCTCCGCCAGCATCGGCATCCTTCTGGATGAGATGAAGCGTGACAAAAGATTAAAGAGCGGTCAGAAAATCGTTATCGCAGGCTTCGGCGCAGGACTTACGTGGGGCGCCTCGGTGATGGAGTGGATGTAAGGTGCTGCACATGCAGAAGACTGCAAAAACATATTGCAATAAACCGGCTCATTCCGCCGGAATACGCCAGGTTTATAGATAACAACAAAAAAGCAGAGAAAAGGAGAAAATGAAAATGTTTGAAGAAATGAAAGAGTTAATCGCAGAAGGACTGAATATTGACGAGAGCAAGATCACGGAGGAGTCTTCTTTCAAGGATGATCTCGGTGCGGATTCCCTGGATTTATTTGAGCTTGTGATGAGCTTGGAAGACAAATATGACGTTGAGATTCCTTCCGAGGAATTAGAGAAGCTCCTGACAGTAGGAGATGTAATCAAATATATCGAAGAACACAAATAAGAAAAGAGAGGTTTTAAAGATGCAGACAGAAGTGACCAGATTACTTGGAATTGAATATCCGATCATTCAGGGCGGTATGGCATGGGTAGCCGAATATCACCTTGCGTCAGCAGTGTCGAACGCGGGCGGACTCGGACTTATCGGCGCCGCCAGCGCTCCGGCTGAATGGGTGAGAGAGCAGATTAAAAAAGCAAAAGAACTTACGGATAAACCGTTCGGGGTTAATATCATGCTGATGAGCCCATACGCAGATGAGGTTGCAGAAATCGTCGCACAGGAAGGTGTCAAGGTCGTTACGACCGGAGCCGGCAATCCGGAAAAATACATGAAGATGTGGAAAGAAGCAGGAGTGAAGGTCATTCCGGTAGTTGCTTCTGTCGCGCTTGCAAAACGTATGGAGAGAAGCGGAGCAGACGCAGTAGTAGCCGAGGGCTGTGAGGCCGGAGGACATATCGGAGAGAGTACGACGATGGTACTGGTCCCGCAGGTTGCAGATGCGGTAAATATACCGGTGATCGCGGCGGGCGGTATCGCGGATGGAAGAGGTATTGCAGCGGCATTTATGCTGGGAGCAAAGGGTGTGCAGATGGGAACACATTTTGTGGTGACAGATGAATCCCAGGTACATGACAATTATAAAGAACGGATCATCAAAGCGAGAGATATTGACTCAAGGGTGACAGGGAGAACTACCGGACATCCGGTCAGGGCACTCCGCAATGAGATGACAAAACAGTACATTGAATTAGAAAATAAAGGCGCAAGCTTTGAAGAATTAGAGCAGTTGACACTGGGAGGACTGCGGAGGGCTGTCGTGGACGGCGACGTAGTAAACGGAAGTGTCATGTCAGGACAGATTGCCGGTATGGTAAAAGAAAGAATGTCCTGTAAGGAGCTGATCGATAAATTAGTGAGAGAGACAGACGAGATTATCGGAGGAAAAGGTTTTTATGAGTAAGACGGTATTTCTTTACCCGGGGCAGGGCGCCCAGAAAGCAGGGATGGGAAAAGATTTTTACGAAAACAGTTCGTTGGCAAAAGAACTTTACGATGAGGCTTCCGAGACGTTAGGGCTTGATATGAAAGCACTGTGTTTTGAGGAAAACGATAAGCTGGACCTGACGGAATACACCCAGGCGGCACTGGTAACGACCTGTCTTGCCATGACAAGAGTGGTAAAAGAGGCCGGGCTTAAGGCGGACGTCACCGCAGGTCTCAGTCTCGGAGAGTATGCGGCGATCTCGGCAGCAGGCGGCATGAAAGAGTCGGATGCCATCCGTCTGGTAAGAAAAAGAGGAATCCTGATGCAAAATACCGTGCCTGCAGGACAGGGCGCTATGTGTGCCGTGATGGCTATGGAGGCGGAAAAAATAGAGCAGGTGATCGCTGAGATAGACGGCGTTACGGTGGCGAACTATAACTGCCCGGGACAGATCGTGATCACCGGAGAAAAGGCGGCGGTAGAGACGGCAGCGGCAGCTCTCAAAGAAGCGGGGGCAAAGCGGACAGTTATGCTCAATGTCAGCGGTCCGTTCCATTCTCCGATGCTTATTCCAGCGGGTGAGGAGCTGAGAAAAGAGCTTGGAAATGTAAAGATGAGTTCCCTTGATATCCCGTATGTCACCAATGTAAACGCGAAGGAAGTGACGGATATCAGTGAGACGAGAGGGCTTTTGGCGAGACAGGTAAGCTCACCGGTGCGCTGGATGCAGAGCATGGAATATTTAATCGCCCACAGTGCGGACACATTTGTAGAGATTGGGCCGGGAAAGACACTGGCCGGGTTTATGAAAAAGATCAACCGTGAGGTAAAGGTCTTAAATATCGGTGCATGGGAAGATGTAGAGAAGACAGTATCCGCTCTTAGTTAAGGCGGATAGTTTCGGAAAGGAAAAACGGATGTTGACAGGAAAGATTGCAGTGGTAACCGGAGCGTCAAGAGGGATTGGCAGGGCCATCGCCCTTAAGCTGGCAAGTAAAGGCGCGGCAGTTATCGTAAATTATAACGGTTCAGAAGAGAAGGCTCTTGAGGTAAAGCATGAGATCGAGGCTCAGGGCGGCCGCGCCGCCATCTCCCAGTGCGATGTGTCTGATTTTGAAAAATGCGCGGCATTTATCACAAGTGTCATCAAAGAATACGGACAGATCGATATTCTTGTGAACAATGCAGGAATTACCAGAGACGGCCTTCTGATGAAGATGTCCGAAGAGGACTTTGACAAAGTGGTGGACACGAACCTTAAGGGCGCGTTCAATACCATCCGCTTTGCCAGCAGACAGATGTTAAAGCAGAGAAAGGGACGCATCATCAATATGGCGTCGGTGGTAGGTGTGACGGGCAATGCAGGTCAGGCCAATTACGCAGCATCGAAAGCAGGAATCATCGGACTTACCAAGGCAGCAGCCAGAGAGCTTGCATCCAGAGGAGTTACGGTCAATGCTATAGCACCTGGGTTTATCGAGACAGACATGACCAATGCCCTTCCGGAAAAGGTGAAGGAAGCGACCATTTCCCAGATTCCCCTCGGAAAGTTCGGGAAAGCCGAGCATGTAGCAGCGGCAGCAGCTTTCTTAGCTTCTGAGGAAGCGGAATATATTACGGGCCAGGTACTCTGCGTAGACGGCGGCATGGCGATGTAAGGAGAGGAGAAGCAGGATGAAGAGACGAGTAGTAGTGACAGGACTTGGCGCCGTGACGCCGATCGGCAATACGGTGGAGGAGTTCTGGAGCGGAATTAAGGAAGGAAAAACAGGAATCGGGGAGATTACCAGATTCGACACTGCAGATTATAAAGTAAAGCTGGCGGCAGAAGTAAAAGCCTTCAATCCGAAGGAGCGGATGGACGTTAAGGCGGCAAAACGCATGGAACCATTTGCACAGTATGCTGTGGCGGCAGCAAAAGAAGCTTATGAGGATTCAGGGCTTGATATGAAGAAAGAAGACCCCTTCCGTGCAGGTGTCATCGTCGGCTCGGGAATCGGAAGCCTTGAGACCGTAGAGCGGGAATATACGAAGATTCAGACAAAGGGGCCGGGAAAGGTACATCCTTTGATGGTGCCGCTGATGATCTCCAATATGGCGGCGGGCAATATCTCTATCCAGCTTGGATTTAAGGGGAAATGCACCAATGTAGTGACGGCCTGCGCATCCGGGACCAATTCCATCGGAGATGCTTTTCGGGCAATCCAGTATAACGATGCGGACATTATGATTGCCGGAGGATGCGAGAGCTGTATCTGTCCCACAGGTGTAGCAGGATTTACGGGGCTTACCGCGCTTTCCACCTCCACAGACCCGAAGCGGGCGTCGATTCCATTTGACAAAGCAAGAGACGGATTTGTGCTGGGCGAAGGAGCCGGAGTGGTAGTGTTAGAGGAGCTTGAACATGCGAAGGTGAGAGGTGCGAAGATCTATGCGGAGGTTGCAGGATACGGTGCGACGGGAGACGCATACCACATCACGTCCCCGGCGGAGGACGGCAGCGGTGCAGCCAAAGCCATGAGCCTTGCGATGGAAGAAGGCGGCGTTGAACCTTCACAGGTAGATTATATAAATGCACACGGAACCAGTACCCATCACAATGACTTGTTTGAGACGAGGGCGATCCATCTTGCGCTTGGTGATGCAGCGAAGGATGTAGTGGTCAACTCGACCAAATCTATGATCGGGCATCTTTTGGGAGCGGCAGGCGGCGTGGAATTTATCGTCTGCGTGAAGTCTATAGAGGACGGATTCATCCATCAGACAGTTGGAACGAAAGATGTCGATCCAGAAGAGTGTGACTTGAATTATGCCATCGGCGCGCCGGTTAAAAAGGACATCAACTGCGTACTTACCAATTCCCTTGGATTCGGCGGACACAATGCAACTTTACTTTTGAAAAAGTACGAAGCATAGAGGAGAAATTTGAATATGGAATTTGAACATCTCATTAAATTAATAGAAACCGTATCGGCATCAGCCTTAACCAGCTTCCAGTACGAAGAAAAAGGCGTAAAGATCAAACTTGGCAAAGAAGTAAAGAATGCAATGCCTGTGGGAAATGCAGCAAGTGCCGATGACTGGAACATCCAGAACACAACTGTAGTGCAGACCCAGGAGGTAAGCAGCCTGGCGACGGAGAAGACAGAGGAAAGCAGCACGAAGCCGGAAGGAAAATTAGTCCTTTCTCCTCTGGTAGGGACATTTTATACAGCACCCGCCGAGGATGCAGATCCTTTTGTAGCCGTGGGCGATACGGTGAAAAAAGGGCAGACCCTTGCCATCGTGGAAGCGATGAAGCTGATGAACGAGATTGAGAGCGAGTATGACGGTGTGATCGAAGAAGTTCTGGTAGACAACGGCAAGCCGGTAGAGTATAACCAGCCTTTGTTCAGATTGAGATAAGAGAGGTAGCTTTAGACATGAAGCATTTAGATATTAATGAAATCAAGAAAATCATCCCCCACAGGCATCCCTTCCTGCTGCTCGATTATATCGAAGACTACGAGCCGGGACAGTATGCAGTAGGCTACAAATGCGTCTCCTATAGAGAGGAATTTTTCGCAGGACATTTTCCGAAGGAGCCGGTGATGCCGGGAGTGCTGACGGTGGAGGCATTGGCCCAGGCCGGTGCGGTAGCCATCTTAAGTCAGGAAGAAAACCGGGGGAAGACCGCATATTTTGGCGGAATCAACAAGTGCAAGTTCAAGGGTAAGATTGTTCCGGGAGACAAAGTGCGCTTAGAGACAAAGATTATCCGGCAGAAAGGACCTGTCGGCATCGGAGAGGCGGTTGCCAGTGTGGACGGAAAAGTCGTTGTCAGTGCAGAGCTTACATTTATGATTGGATAGGTGACAGAGATGATAAAGAAGATATTAATCGCCAACCGGGGGGAGATTGCGGTGCGCATCATCCGGGCCTGCCGGGAGATGGGAATTGAGACGGTTGCTGTATATTCGGAGGCTGACAGAGAAGCGCTCCATACGAAGCTTGCAGACGAGGCGGTCTGTATCGGGCCGGCTCCATCATCGGAAAGCTACTTAAGCATGGACCGCATTATCAGCGCCACCATCATAACCGGCGCGGATGCTATCCATCCAGGCTTTGGATTCCTGTCGGAAAACAGCAAATTTGCAGAGCTTTGCGAGCAGTGCAACATCACCTTTATCGGGCCGGACTCCGAGGTGATCGCCCGTCTCGGCAATAAGCAGGAGGCGAGAAATACGATGGTGGCGGCAGGCGTTCCGGTCATTCCGGGCACGACAGAGCCAATCTACGATGCGCAGGCAGGGAAGGAAGCTGCTGAAAAGATTGGTTATCCGGTCATCGTAAAAGCTGCTCTTGGCGGCGGCGGCAAGGGTATGCGCGTAGCGGATACGCCGGAGGAGTTCGAGTCAAGCTTTCTGACAGCCCAGAAGGAGACCCAGATGGCTTTCGGGGATAATACCATGTATATCGAACATTTCGTGCAGCATCCAAGACATATTGAGTTTCAGATTTTAGCAGATTCTTTCGGAAATGTGATTCATCTCGGAGAACGTGACTGTTCTGTGCAGAGAAATCATCAGAAAATGATTGAAGAATCTCCGTCCGCAGCGCTTAATGATGAACTTCGAAAGAGAATGGGCGAAGCGGCAGTAAAGGCTGCCAAGGCGGCCGGATATGTCAATGCGGGAACCATCGAATTTCTGCTCGAGAAGAATAACAACTTTTATTTTATGGAGATGAATACCCGGATTCAGGTAGAGCATCCCGTGACGGAATGGGTAACCGGAATTGATTTGGTCAAAGAGCAGATTCGGATCGCTTCCGGGAAAAAGCTTTCTTACTCACAGGAGGATGTGCATCTTACCGGACATTCCATCGAGTGCCGGATCAATGCGGAGAACCCGGCGAAAGGATTTAGGCCTTCACCCGGAACGGTAAAAGATATGTATCTTCCGGGCGGTAAGGGCATACGGATTGACTCTGCTATCTACAGTGGTTATACGATTCCGCCCTATTATGATTCCATGGTGGCGAAGCTTATCGTCTGGGCGAAGAACCGTAAGGAAGCAATCGCGAAGATGCGCAGCGCCCTGGGGGAGATTATTATCGAAGGAATTGATACGAATGTGGATTATCAGTATGAGATTTTGAATCATCCGGATTATATCGCCGGAGATATTGATATAGAATTTATCGAAAAATTAGGAACAGCCGAAGGTGAAAATGTATGAAGCTGGATAATATGTTCAAGAAGACGAAATATTCTACACTGAGAAGAAGTGAATACAAAGCGGAGACCGCCCGCCCGGAGGTTCCCGAGGGACTACTTCGGAAATGCAACAAATGCGGGGCGGCCATCATTGCAGAGGATGTAAAAAAGGACGCTTATATCTGCCCGAAGTGCGGCGGGTATTTCCGTATGCATGCATACCGCCGGATAGAGTTTGTGGCGGATGAAGGAACTTTTGAGGAGTGGGACAAAAGCCTTGAGACAAAGAATCCCCTGGAATATAAAGGTTACCCGGAGAAGCTTCAGGGACTTAAAGAAAAGACCGGGCTTGATGAGGCGGTGATTACCGGAAAAGCAAAGATTGACGGCACAGAGACGGTAATCGGTGTCTGTGACGGCAGATTTCTCATGGCCAGCATGGGCGAAGTAGTCGGAGAGAAGATCGCGCGGGCGGTGGAGCGGGCGACAAAAGAGCGGCTGCCGGTAATCCTCTTTGCCTGCTCCGGCGGGGCGAGGATGCAGGAAGGGATCACTTCTCTTATGCAGATGGCGAAGACTTCCGCGGCTTTAAAGCGCCACAGCGATGCAGGACTTCTCTATATCAGCGTTCTTACCGATCCCACGACAGGCGGGGTGACGGCAAGCTTTGCCATGCTTGGGGATATTATCCTTGCGGAACCAAAAGCGCTGATCGGATTTGCCGGGCCGCGGGTGATCGAGCAGACCATCGGGCAGAAGCTTCCCAAGGGCTTCCAGCGGTCAGAATTCTTGCTGGAGCATGGTTTCCTTGATGGGATTGTGGAAAGAAGCGAGCTTAAGGAAACGCTGGCGAATCTTCTTAAGCTCCATGCAGAGAAGGAACTTTTGAAAGAAGGCAGAGAGCAGACAGCGGACAGAGAAGCTTTGACAGACAGCAGATTCACTGGCAATGTCAGCCATAGTAAGGCGGCAGAGCATCTTTCCGCCTGGGACCGGGTGATGCTTTCCCGTATGCAGGACCGCCCGGTGGGAAGTGATTATATCGAAAGTTTATTTACGGATTTTGTGGAACTTCACGGAGACCGCCTCTTTAAGGACGACCGGGCAGTAATCGGCGGCGTGGCAAGATTTGACGGTGTGCCGGTCACAGTGATCGCCCAGGCGAAGGGGACCAATACAAAGGAGAATATCGAGCGGAACTTCGGTATGCCGTCTCCGGAAGGCTACCGCAAGGCGCTGCGATTGATGAAGCAGGCTGAGAAGTTCCATCGGCCGGTCATCTGTTTTGTGGATACTCCCGGCGCATTTTGCGGCTTAGAGGCAGAGGAGCGGGGACAGGGGGAAGCTATCGCCAGAAATATCTATGAGATGTCTGCCCTTAGGGTTCCGGTGCTCTCCGTCATTATCGGAGAAGGCGGCAGCGGCGGCGCGTTAGCTATGGCGACGGCGGATGAAGTGTGGATGTTAGAAAATTCAGTATATTCCATTCTATCTCCGGAAGGCTTTGCAAGTATCCTCTGGAAAGACAGCAGCAAGGCAAAAGAGGCGGCAGAGGTGATGAAGCTGACAGCAAAAGACCTCTGTAAACTGGGAATCGTGGAGAAGGTATTTGAAGAGCCGCAGGATTTTTCGGCGGAGAACTTCGGGCAGGTCATCCGCCCTTTGCGAGAAGAGATTACAAGATTTCTTGCAGAATATGGAAGGATGAGTGAAGAGGAGCTTACGGAATACCGTTATATGCGTTTCCGTAATCTGTAACTGTAGGTATCAAGCAGGAGAAAAATAGAATGAAACCACTGAAAATGGGAAATATAGAAGCAAAAGTGCCAATTATTCAAGGCGGTATGGGAATCGGGATCAGTCTGGGAGGCCTTGCGGGGGCAGTTGCTTTGGAGGGCGGCATAGGGATCATCTCTGCCGCCCAGATTGGTTATCGGGAGCCGGACTTTGATACGGATACAAAGGAGGCCAACTTAAGAGCCATAAAAAAGGAATATGAGAAAGCAAGGAATATTGCGCCGGAAGGTGTCATTGGCTTCAACTTGATGGTAGCCATGCGCCATTATGAAGATTATGTGCGCGCAGCGGTAGAGGCAGGGGCAGACCTTATCGTATCCGGCGCAGGGCTTCCCACTGACCTTCCGGGACTCGTCGGGGACGCTGACGTGAAGCTTGCACCCATCGTTTCCACGGAGAAATCAGCAAAAGTCATCTTAAAATACTGGGATAAAAAGTATAAGCGGGTTCCAGATCTGCTTGTCATCGAGGGCCCTCATGCCGGAGGCCATCTCGGCTTTGCCAGGGAGAAGCTGACAGAGTTTGACGATTTTTCGGTGTACGCAAAGGAAGTGGAGAAGATCCTTGCCGTGGCAAAGGGTTACGAAGAGCAATACGGAAAAAAGATACCCGCAGCCCTTGGCGGCGGTATCGATACACCGGAGGCGGCAAGGGATGCGTTTTTATTGGGCGTGGACGCGGTACAGGTGGCGACAAGATTCGTGACCACTGAGGAGTGCGATGCGGATAACCGCTATAAAAATGCTTACCTTGAAGCGAAAAAAGAAGACATCATCATCGTGAAAAGCCCGGTGGGGATGCCGGGGCGTGCCATCAATAACGACTTGATCAGGCGGGTGGCGGCTGGGGAGCGGATTCCCCACAGTCCATGCCACCGGTGCCTGCACCGCTGTAATCCGGCGCAGATTCCCTACTGCATCACAGACGCGCTGATCCATGCGGCAAAGGGCGAGCTTGAGGATGCGTTACTGTTCTGCGGAGCCAACGCATACAAAGCGGACAGGATAGAGACAGTGAAGGAAGTCATGGATGATTTGAAAAAATTGTTGTAAAATTTCGAAAATGATAGGAATTTGCAAAAAAGATGATATACTATCTATAGTATGACTTGACTTACGTTGTACCAGGGCATAAGTAAGATGAAAGGATAGCGGTATGGATAACGCATATAAGAAGATTAATTTCATTTTGGTAAATCTGATCAATGAAATCTGGGATCTGGAAGGAAAAGCAATTATCACAGAGGATTTCAAGGATATTACGAATAATGATATGCATGTCATCGAGGCCATCGGGCTTGGGGAAGGACACAACATGTCCTTTATCGCAAAACGGCTGGGTATTACGGTCGGGTCGCTGACCACAGCCATGAACAGCCTTGTGCGGAAAAAATATGTGCAGCGCTATCGGAGCGAAGAGGATCGGAGAGTGGTGTATGTCAAGCTGACAGAAAAAGGGGTGAAGGCATACAATCATCACGCAGATTATCATCATAAGATGACGATGGCAATCCGTGAGAGACTTGATGAGGAAGAGCTGCCTGTCCTTTTTAAGACACTGGATGCCCTGACGATATTTTTCAAAGAATACAGTGAGCAAAGTTAAAAGGATGACAGATGGGCAGGAGGCGGAAAGTGATGTATGAGCAGGAAGTAAAGCGTTTGCAGGAGATGATTGATGACAGTGAGAGGATCGTGTTTTTCGGAGGGGCCGGAGTGTCTACAGAGAGTGATATCCCGGATTTTCGGAGTGCGGACGGGATTTATCAGCAGAAGTATAAGTATTCCCCGGAGCAGATTGTAAGCCATACGTTTTTTGTACATAGGACGGAGAGCTTCTATGAGTTCTATAAAGAAAAGATGATGTTTCTTGATGCAAAGCCCAATGCGGCCCATAAAAAGCTTGCCGAACTTGAGGCGGCGGGAAAGCTTACTGCGGTAATTACGCAGAATATCGACGGGCTCCATCAGGCGGCAGGGAGTAAGAATGTGCTGGAGCTGCACGGAAGTATCCACCGCAATTACTGCCAAAGCTGCAGAAAATTTTATGATGCTGCATATGTGAAGGAGAGCGACGGGATCCCGAAGTGCTCCTGCGGCGGGATCATTAAGCCGGATGTGGTACTCTATGAGGAGGGACTGGATTCGGATGTGATCAGTAAGAGCATAAAGGCCATCAGCGAGGCGGATATGCTGATCATCGGCGGCACCTCGCTGGTCGTGTATCCGGCGGCCGGGTTTATCGATTATTTCCGGGGGAAACATCTCGTTGTGATCAATAAGAGCGCAACGGCAAGAGAAGTGGGCGCGGAGCTTTCCATATCAGCGCCGATCGGTGAGATCATGGGAAGGATAAGTGTATGACTCGGAGGAAGAATAAATTAAAGCCCTATCATGGTGTCATTCTCCTTATTTTGGCGGCGGTGGATATCTTTTTTGCGGGAGACTATCTTGTGCGGCAGTTCGGTTATTACGGCACATTGTTTGCCGAGCTGATCCTGCTCTTCCTGTCGGTGGGTGTGGTATTTGTATTCGGCGGCGATTTAAAGAAGGTATTTCCCATTCGTCGGCCGAAGGCGCATCAGGTGTTCGGAACGCTGGTGCTGTGGTTCGGCACACTTTTGACGACGATGATTGTTACAATGGTGATCATGATTATCTTTCCAAAAGAAATGACAGAGGTGAGCGAGGGAATCAGCAGTTCGATAATGCATATTCCCTTTCTCGCCGCGTTTGTCGTTGTAGCGGTATCCCCGGCAATTTGCGAAGAGGCGGTATTCCGGGGAGTGTTTTTTAACAGCCTTTTTAAGCCGGAGCGCAGTAAATGGTTTACGATCCTTGTTACCGCGGCGGTGTTCGGGGCATTTCACGGCAGCATCTGGCGCTTTTTCCCCACGTTTTTCTTAGGAATCGCTATGGGCTACGTGCTGATGGAGACGGGGAATATGTTTTACAATGTGCTTTTACACGGCGTCAATAATTTCTTTTCGCTCTTTGCCGCCTGGATGCTAAAATTCATGACCGGTACGGAAGGGACGTATGGCGCGGATGATGTGGGGAGATTAATGGAGCAGAGTGATGCACTCCTTCAGATGCCTGTTTATTTGCTGGGGCAGTATCTGGTTTTTTATGGCGGCAGCGGTTTGCTTCTTATTTATTTGGGCGATTATCTTATCCATAAAGGGCAGCCGGGTTATGATAAAGGGTTGTTCCCGAAGGAGAAACGGCGGACGCTTTTTGTGCTTGTGACGGTAAGTGTGGGCTGTGCGGTGATTGGGATTGTGCTGATGGCGGCCGGGATTGCAACGAAGGGGAGGAGTGGTCTGCGATGGATGAAGAATTGAAAAAGAATATGGAACAAACATGTCAAGAACTGGGAATGAATATGACTACTGCCATTACAATATTTGCAAAGAAACTGACAAGAGAAAAAAGGATTCCATTTGAAGTATCTATCGACCCGTTTTATTCTGAAAGCAACATGGAACATTTGCGTAGAGGAGTGGAGGCGCTCAATGCCGGAAAGGGTGTAGAGCATGATATTATCGAGGTAGACGAAAACCCCGTCTGCTCCTGGGATTTAGGGTGAGACAGGGTTTTCTTGAGACTGTAATGAGTTGTCATTTAGTCAGCCATGGGTGTTTTCAATAAAGCCTTTTCAAATACTTCAAGACTTCTTTCTGATATCCCATTCATATACGCAATCGCAGTTCCATAATTCGTCATAGGCAGCCCGGTGTCTTCGGCACATTTCATCCGGTATTTCATCTCCCGCTCATTAAGCGTGCATCCGCCGCAGTGGATAATGAGGCGGTACTTGTCTAATTCCAGCGGAAATTCCGTTCCGCTGGTAAATTCAAAGTTCAGCTCTTTCCCCGTATATTTCTTGAGCCAGTTCGGCAGCTTGACTGTGCCGATATCGTCACACTGGCGGTGGTGTGTACACCCCTCCGAGATGAGGACAGTGTCGTCGTCCATAAGGCTGTCAATAAATCTCGCACCTTTCACCAGCGTATCAAGGTTTCCTTTATACCTTGCAAATAAGATAGAGAAGGAAGTCAGGGGAATATTTTCCGGAACAATCTTTGCCACCGTTTTAAACGCCTGGCTGTCCGTGATAACAAGAGAGGGCGGATTCTCAAGCTTTTTCAGAGTTTTCGCAAGTTCTGTTTCGCGCACTACAATAGAGACCGCGCCAGCCTCCAAAAGATCTCGTATAGTCTGCTGCTGCGGCAGGATCAGCCGTCCCTTGGGAGCCGCTTTGTCAATCGGAACCACAAGAACGACAAAATCCAAAGGCGAGACCAGGTCACGGACAATATGCCGCTCAGACTCGCCTGAGGGAACCAAACGCGCAATGCGTTCTCTAAGCTCATGAATCTGCGCTTTATCAAAAGCACTGACCCACAGGAAATCTTCAACGTCGATGCCAAGACCTGTCAGGTGGTTTTCCATGAATTTCTTTGAAGGCATAAAAGCTGTTCCGATATTTTCTGCATTCCCATCTTTAATGAAAGAACCGTCACTGTCTGAAAGAAGGTCGGACTTATTAAACACAACCAGATAAGGAATCTTTTTCTCCTTAATCCTTTCCAGAATCTTCGCGTCATCCTCCGTCATCCCGGCAGACCCGTCCACAACCAGCAGGGCGATATCCGTCTTATTCAATATCTGGTAAGCCTTTTGCACCCGAAGTTTCCCAAGCTCCCCCTCGTCATCCAGCCCCGGCGTATCAATCATCACCACAGGGCCCAGCGGCAGCAGCTCCATAGCTTTTAACACAGGGTCAGTCGTCGTTCCTTTTTTTTCGGACACAATCGCCAAATCCTGCCCCGTCAGCGCATTGATCAGACTGGATTTCCCCGCATTGCGCCTCCCGAAAATCCCAATATGAACCCGCTCCGCAGCAGGCGTACTATTCAAGCCCATAATAAAACTCCCTTTCAAATATAAACGCATTCAAAGATAACTTTTCGGTTTTGCAAGAAAGCATTTTACACATTCTATCAAGCCGTGCCTACTCTACTTTGCTTTCCATATCCCGCTTTTATTCGATCCCACTCGCTCAATCAATTGTTTTGATTTCAGGGAGGATAGAGTCCTTGTTATTGTTCGCTGTGATTTGCCACACAAACTTACTAATTGGGCAATCGTTATGTGTTCATCTTTTCTAAGCAAATCAAGTATCTCACTTTCCAATTTCGTTATTGTGCCATTTATTGTGTCATCCTGTGGCATAATATTTCGATCCACTCTTGAAAATTCGATGGTAAAATCCTTTTCGGAGTCAATATACCCAACTTTAACTCCGCTTTCTTGACAGAGCGCATATATTTTTCTTAATCCCGATCCGAATGTTTCAACATCTTTACACAAATATAACGTCTTTGAAATTAATTCATTGCGAAGAAAAGAGTGAAGATCTCTTGTCCCAGCACTAATCAATTCAAATATGTTCACTTCTACATGTGAAATATCAAGAAATGTATTCTTATGCTCTGTTGCAAAAAATGCCATTTTCAAAGTAATAGGGTGATTCTTGGAAAAAGCATTTCCCGGCATTAAACTACTGGATCTTTACATCCCATTTTAAAAGCGGAAATCCCGCCGATTATTTTCCCGTATCAGCCGCAGGTTTTCCAATACAATCTGCCGTGCCTTTTCATTCGGCACATTTAAGACTTCTTTGTCTATCAGCTTATCCCCCAGCGCTTTTGTTGCCGGAGACGCATAATCCATCAGATATTCCTCCAAAGTCATCAGCGCATTTGGATGGCAGCAGTTCTGGATCTGTCCTTTTTTGCACAGCGACATAAAGCGGTCGCCTGTCCTGCCTTCCCGGTAACATGCGGTACAGAAACTTGGGATATAATCCATCTCCATCAGCCAGTGTACCACCTCGTCCAGAGTCCGCCCGTCGATGACATCGAACTGCTCTGACTTTTCATCCCCCGGCTCCGGCTCGCAGTAGCCTCCTACGCTTGTTTTGGAGCCGCCGCTGATCTGGGAGATGCCAAGGTGCAGCACCCGTTCTCTCGTCTTCTGGCTCTCTCTTGTGGAAATGATCATGCCGGTGTAAGGAACGGCAATGCGGATGCAGGCGACGATTTTTGCAAAGGTATCGTCGTCAATGCCGTTTGTAAAGGAACTTGCATCGATATCGTCTGCATTTCTGAGCCTGGGAACGCTGATGGTGTGCGGGCCGACGCCGAAAGCCGCCTCTAAGTGCTCCGCGTGCATGAGAAGTCCGGCAAATTCATAGCGGTATTTGTCAAGACCGAAGAGAACGCCGATTCCTACATCGTCGATACCGCCTTCCATGGCACGGTCCATAGCCTCCGTGTGATAGTTATAATCATGCTTTGGCCCGGTGGGATGGAGCGTCAGATAGCTCTCCTTGTGGTAGGTCTCCTGGAACAGGATGTATGTGCCAATCTCCGCCTCCTTGAGCAGACGGTAATTATCGACGGTGGTTGCGGCGATATTAATGTTGACGCGGCGGATTGCGCCGTTTTTATGCTTAATGCCATAGACGGTCTTAATGCTGTCAAGATAATATTCCATGGTGTTATGTACCGGGTCTTCCCCCGCCTCCAAAGCCAGCCGCTTATGCCCCATATCCTGCAGTGCGATAACCTCCCGGCGGATGTCCTCCTGGGATAGCTGCTTTCGCGGAATGTGTTTATTTGTGGCATGGTACGGGCAGTAGGTGCAGCCGTTGATGCAGTAGTTGGAAAGGTATAACGGCGCAAAGAGCACGATGCGGTTCCCGTAGAAATCTTTTTTAATCTGCTCCGCAAGGCGGAAGATTTTTTCGTTTAATTCGGGATTGTCGCAGGCCAGCAGGACAGACGCCTCCCGGTGGGTCAATCCCTTACGGTTTTCCGCCTTTTTTATGATGGATTCAACAAGCGCTAAATTGTCTTTGTTCTCGTCAGCGTAGGCGAGGGTGTTGAGGATTTCCTCATGGTTGATAAAATCGTCAGCGTGTTTTGAATTTACGTCGTACATCGTGTACCTCCTTAATAAATGAAAATGTATATATCTATCTGTTAAAATGAACTCTGTCGTTTTCCTGCCCCAAAGGCCGGGAAATCAGAGGTTCAGGGAATCGCCCCTGGCGGTTACCGTCCGGTAGCCGATGGCATTTATTTTCCGCTCTAGACTTTCGCGGCACTGCGCGGATTCCTCCCCGGTGCAGATTTTGTTGTCGTAGAGGAGATAATCTCCCCGTACATTTTTGGGGGAAAGATTCGGCATCACCACATTGGCTCCGGCAAGGATTCCAAGCTCCCGCCCCTCCGGGTGAATGGTTCCCAGAGCCGTCGTGGCGGGAAGGAGAACCTTCGGCAGCATCAGGCGGATACAGCCAAGGAGGAAAAGTGTTAGCGAAAGCGTTCCGGCAGGCTGCTCCTTAAAGGGGGTATCCCGGTGGGGGATAAACGGCCCGATGCCCACCATCTGGGGATTCAGCTCCTTCAGGAAAAGCATGTCTTCGGCGAGGAATTCCGGCGTCTGGTAAGGAGCGCCCACCATGAATCCGGTTCCGACCTGGTAGCCGATTTCTTTTAAATTCCAGAGACACTGCCTGCGGTTTTCAGCGCGCAGTGACGGGGGGTGGAGCATGGCGTAGTGTTCGTCATTGCGGGTTTCGTGGCGCAGAAGGTAACGGTTGGCTCCTGCGTCGAAAAACGCCTGATAGCTTTCCTTTTTCCATTCTCCGACGGAAAGGGTAATCGCACAGTCCGGAAAATTTTTACGGATTTTGCGGACGAGATTCGCCAGCCGGTCCTCGGTGAAGGATGCGTCTTCGCCGCTCTGGAGGACAAAGGTGCGGAATCCCAGCCCGTACCCTTCGCGGCAGCAGGAGAGGATAGTATCCTCATCAAGGCGGTAGCGGCGGGCTTTTTTGTTGCTCCTTCGGATGCCGCAGTAGAGACAGTCGTTCCTGCAATAGTTGGAGAACTCGATAAGCCCCCGCAGGAAGATGTCCTTGCCGTAGTAACGCTCCTGCTCTTCTCTCGCCAGTGAAAACAGGTATTCAGAAAGCTTTGGCGAGCGGTTTTTGATAAGGGCGGCCCACTCTGCGGCGGAAAGGGTGCGCTCTTTTTTTAGTTTGTCGATGAGTTCAAAATATCTGTCCATAAATCTCCTGGAATTACCCTCAGTGTACAAATTATTTAGCGGCATTTGCTGCATAAGCCCGGGATTACGGCAGCATGACGGGGCGGGCATAAAAAAGCCTGACGTTTCAGGCGTCAGGTTCTAAACCGGGAATGCATATATAAAAGATAGGATTATCTGCGATATGCGCTTTCCGGCAAATATAAAGTCTCGAATCTGTCCGCCTTTTCACGCAGGATTATGCCCTTTGTGATCAGTACGTTTAAGAGGAGTATAGCATATGAGGGGGAAAGATACAAGGAATATGTTTGTTTAAAATGATACGAAGCGTTGACACCAAATATGACACCATATATAATATAGATAGGAGGTATTCAAGATGTCAAAGTGGGATAAACTATTAACACGTATTTGTTCTTTATCAAAAGATATTCGGTTTGATGAATTGCGTAAGGTGTTGGAGAGTTACGGATATGAAATGAGTGCGCCAAGGAGTGGCAGTAGTCATTTCACATTTAGAAAATCAGGGTGTAATCCCATTACGATACCAAGACATGAACCAATTAAGAAAGTTTATGTTGAGATGGTAAAGCAAGTTGTTGAAAGTGAGGTGAAAAATAATGAAAACGCTGAGTGACTATATGGCAATGTCTTATCGGATGGAAATAGTAGAAGATAAAGATGAAGGCGGATTTGTAGTTTCTTATCCTGACCTGCCGGGATGCATTACCTGCGGTGAAACAGTAGAAAGCGCGGTGGCAAATGCACAGGATGCTAAGAAAGCATGGATTCAAGCGGCGCTTGAAGAGGGGATTGAAATTAATGAGCCAGACGATTTGGAAAATTATTCCGGACAGTTTAAATTAAGGATACCTCGCAGTTTGCATCGATTGCTGGCGGAACACTCTAAAAGAGAGGGTATCAGCATGAATCAGTATTGTGTGTACCTTCTTTCAAGAAATGACGCTGTTTATTCAAAATGAAAGATTTATATATTCTATATGATTAGTGGCTGCCGCAGTGGCGGCCTTTTTTCTTCTTTTTTCCAGCAATTTATAATTAAAGGTATTGACAAAAAGGTATCTTGTGATACAATATAGCTAAGAATATTGCAATGCAAGGTAGATAACAGAGGCGGTGATGATATGGATAAAAGCCAGATGATGAAAGGAATACTGGAAGGCTGTATCTTAAAGATTATAGATAAGTCCGAGACTTACGGATATGAGATTGTGGAGCAGCTCCAGCAGTACGGTTTTACAGATGTGAAGGAGGGAACTCTCTACCCGCTCCTTCTCAGGCTGGAAAAGAAGGGGCTTATCGCGGCGACTTTCAAGCCCAGCCCATTAGGACCCAAGAGGAAGTATTACAACCTGACGGAGGCGGGGAAAGAGTACGTCGCAGATTTTTACGAGGTATGGGACGAAGTGAGGCAGACAGTAGAGGGGATATTCAGCGAGGAGGCAGGAAGATGAATTGGCTTTATAATGATTATCAGAAATTGGTTCAGGAAAATAATGATGCGATTGCACAGCTTTCCGGCGAGGACTTTAAGACGCTGAAGAATATGTTTGAGTATATGACAATTTATCATATCTCGCTTTTCGAGCTGGAAGTGATAAAAAAGGATCTGATCGGCGCTATACGGGAAGCAGAAATAGAAGGAATTGATTTTAAGGATACGTTGGGGATGCCGGAAAAGGAATTCTGCGACAGCCTGGTGAGAGAAGGGACAGAGCATGTCTGGCAGGAGCGCATGGTCTTGACGGTGAGGAACCTGGCGCTGCAGTTATTTGGATTTTACACCTTTTTTTGGGTAATGTGGGGCGCGCCGGGGGATTATGGCATATCCGTTGTTTTGTTATTTGTCGGAATATGGTCCATGGTATGGGATTACATTACAGACTATAGGATCCGGGGATTATGTGCATACCGTCTGTCAGACCGGAAAAAGCATTGGCTGTCATTGATTGGCTGTGGGATTTTTGAGGCGGGATATATGGCTGGTTTGTTCTACTTTGGGGCGAAAGATATATTCATTGTGAGGGGTAATGGCGTGGTCATATTTTTAGCTTTATTCATGCTTTCCGCCGCGGCATTTTTCGGGAATAACTACTACTGGAATAAACGCGCCGAAAAGTATAATTGGAGATAGCGACAAGACGGCTGCAAATAAAATGACAACAAAAAGGAATATTTGGCAAACAAGGAGGATTAAGACATGAGTTTATTTCGTAACAATTACAAAAAACTGATTCAGGAGAATAAATACGGGCTGGCAGAGATTTCAGGTAGAAATTTTAAAGTTCTGGACAGTATTTTTAAATACTTGCGGACCTTCGAGGTGTCCCTGTTTGAACTGGAAGTGATAAAAAAAGATCTGATCGGCCTGGCGAAGGAGGCAGAAGCGGAGGGCGTCACGTTGTCTGATAAGATTGGAATGCCGGAAAAAGATTTCTGCGACAGCCTCATAAAGGATGGGATAAAGCCCAGCTATCTGGAGCAGGCTATTCCGCTTGTCAGATCAATTATCATAATGCTTTTTATATGTTATACTATTCTTTGGAAATTTGAGGGGTTACCAGAGACTTACGGGTTTCCGGGTTCTTTGCTTATTGTGGGAGCAGTGGCTTGGATATACGATTTTCTATTGGTTCGGAATCTGGAAAGAAAAAGAGCAGCGTATTCTTTTTCGGTTGAGGACAGGAACAAGAGAAAGTTATATCGTTTTTTGGTATTTTTATCTTTGTTTTTATTGTTTATGTGGGAGCTCCCGGAAGGTATGGATTTTACAATACCGGGAAATGGAAAAGTGATATTTTTTACTCTGTTAATCCTCTCTGTAGTGTCCTTTTTCGGCAACAATTACTACTGGGATAAGCTTTCTGAAAAATACAACTGGAAATAAGGTGGATTATGGGAATATTACAAGTAGCTTTTTTTATCATCCTGCTGGCAGTATCATACCAGGACATAAAGAGGATGGAGATAAAAGACGGCTGCCACGCAGCTATCGTGCTGCTGGCTGTCGCAGCAATACTTTTAGATAAAAATCCGGGAATCTTATCCAGGCTTTTGGGCGTACTGTGTGTCAGTGCGCCTATGTTTGCGTTGACGCTTCTGATTCCCGGGGCTTTCGGCGGCGGGGATATCAAGCTGGTGGCAGCAGCGGGGCTGTTCCTGGGATGGGAGAACACGGTGATAGCGGCAGTGCTCGCGGTTTTTGCTGGCGGCGTGTATGCGTTGTATCTTGTTTTGATTCAAAAGGCGGACAGAGAGCAGCGTTTTCCGTTTGGACCATTTTTATGCGTGGGGATGGCTGCAGCGGTATTGTGGGGGAACGAGATTCGGGAGTTTTGGATGAATTTATAAAATACATATTGCTGTCTATTTTGCTCTCATGATATACTTAAATATCTGAAAGGAGAACGCCATGACAAGACAGGAACGGGTCAGCAGTATGATCGAATATTTGAAAAAAGAGAATGATGGTTATGCGTCGATTATGGAGCCGGCGGACTATCATGAAAAACGAAATTTGCTCCGGAGCCTGATGAATGTGCGCTGGCCGGGCGAGGCATCCGCGGAGTATTATGAACTGCAGGATGCGCTTTTAAAAGAAGAGCTTAAGAAAAAAGGTATTGTGCGGCTTAAGGAGATTCCCGTGGTAATTGACGAGTATCCTTGTACCGGCATAAAGAATGCAGAAAGGATATCCGTCTGGCAGGGAGATATCACAAAGCTGGCCGTCGACGCCATCGTGAATGCCGCCAACAGCCAGATGCTGGGATGTTTTGTCCCCTGTCATGGTTGTATTGACAATGCGATTCATTCGGCGGCAGGTATCCAGCTTCGCAACGAGTGCGCGGAGATTATGGAAAAGCAAGGACATGAGGAACCTACGGGAAAGGCAAAGATAACGAAAGGATACAATCTTCCGGCAAAGCATGTCATACATACAGTGGGGCCTATTGTGGGCGTCAGTGTTACAGAAAAGCAGAAGGAACAGTTAAAGGCTTGTTACTTAAGCAGTATGATCTTGGCAGAGCGGGAAAGGCTTCGGTCGGTGGCTTTCTGTTGTATATCCACAGGTGAGTTCCATTTTCCCAATAAGCTTGCGGCACAGATTGCAGTCGAGACGGTAGACCGTTATCTGTCTGCGTCCAGGTTGGAGCGGGTGGTATTCAATGTTTTTAAAGATGAGGATCTGCATATATACAGAAAGTTGATGCAGTAGGATGTTTTATGATCAAGATTGGAGATAATTTATGGATAAGGTAAGATTAGGAAGGACAGAGATTGTTGTTAATAAAAATGGATTCGGCGCGCTCCCGATTCAGCGTGTCAGCAAGGAGGAAGCGGCTGTTATTCTTAAGAAAGCATACGACAACGGTGTGCGGTTGTTTGATACAGCCAGGGCATATACAGACAGCGAGGAAAAATTAAATTACGCATTGTCGGATGTGCGGGAACACATCTACATCACGACAAAGACTGCGGCGGAGGATGCAGAAGGTTTCTGGAAGGATCTGGAGACATCCTTAAGAACGCTGGGGACAGATCATATTGACGTCTACCAGTTCCACAACCCGCCTTTTTGTCCGAAACCGGGTGGAGAAGACGGCCTGTACGATGCGATGCTTGAGGCGAAAGAGCAGGGGAAGATCCGTCATATCGGAATTACGAACCATCGGCTTGCGGTGGCCAAAGAGGCTATTGAAAGCGGACTTTATGATACTCTTCAGTTTCCGTTCAGCTATCTGAGTGCGGAGAGTGAAAAGAAGCTTATCGAGCAGTGTAAGGAAAAAGATATGGGATTCCTGGCGATGAAGGCATTAGCGGGAGGTCTGATCAACAGGTCGGCACTTGCCTATGCATTTATGAATGAATATGACAATGTGCTTCCTATCTGGGGAATCCAGCGGGAGAGTGAGCTTGACGAATTCCTCTCCTATCAGGAGGACCCGCCGAAGTTTGAGGGTGAGATAGCCACGCAGATCGCAGAGGATATCAAAGAATTCCAGGGTGATTTCTGCAGGGGGTGCGGATATTGTATGCCATGTCCGGCAGGCATAGAGATCAATAACTGCGCCAGGATGTCACTGCTCATCCGCCGGGCTGTGTCGGCGAACTTTTTAAATGAAGAGACACAGGAGAAGATGAAAAAGATAGAAAATTGTCTTGAATGCGGGCAATGCAGATCAAAATGTCCGTACGGCCTCGACACTCCGGAATTGTTAAAGAAAAATTATAAGGATTATAAAGAGGTCCTGGAGGGGAAAGCCATATAAAACAAGGCAGCAGATATTGATTTTGAAGGAGGCATGATATGGGACACCTGACGACGAAGGACGCATACAAGAATCTGGAAGACCGCATCAACTGGTTTACACAAGGAGCACCGGCTTCTGAGACACTGTACAAGATCCTGCAGGTTTTGTACACGGAGAAGGAGGCAAAATGGGTGGCGCTTCTGCCGGTTCGTCCGTTTACATTAAAACGGGCGGCAAAGATCTGGGGGACGACGGAAGCAAAGGCGGAGAGACTTCTTGATCATCTCTGCGAGAAAGCCCTTTTGGTAGATTCGGATTATCATGGGGAGCGGCAGTTTGTGATGCCGCCTCCGATGGCAGGATTCATTGAGTTCGCCTTGATGCGTACGAGAGGGGATATCGACCAGAAATATTTGAGCGAACTTTACTATCAGTATATGAATGTGGAGGAGGATTTTGTCAAGGACTTATTCTTTGCCACAGAGACGAGACTTGGACGGGTATATGTGCAGGAGCCAGTGTTAACCAATGAAAAGACGAATCATATCTTAGACTATGAGAAGGCGACCCACATCGTGGAGGAAGCGAAGTATATCGGCCTTGGCACCTGCTACTGCCGGCATAAGATGTACCATGCCGGGCATCCCTGCGAGATCGATGCGCCCTGGGAAGTATGCCTGACCTTTGACAATGTGGCGCGCTCTCTGGCGGAGCACGGTGATTATGCCAGATTGATCTCCAAAGAAGAGGCAAAGGAAGTTCTTGAACTTTCCTATGAGAGTAACCTGGTACAGATTGGGGAAAATGTCAGGGAGCATCCTGCATTCATCTGTAACTGCTGCGGATGCTGCTGTGAGGCTTTGCAGGCAGCGCGTAAGTTCAGCCCGATGCAGCCGGTGGCGACAACCAACTATATCCCGAAGGTATCATTAGAGACATGTATGGGCTGCGGGAAGTGCGCGAAGGTGTGCCCGATACTGGCAATTTCCATGAAGGAAAAGCACCCGGTCATCGACGAAGAGATTTGCCTTGGCTGCGGAGTATGTGCAAGAAATTGTCCGACAAAAGCTATTGCGCTCGAACGAAGGCCGATCCAGGTCATCACTCCGGTAAACAGTACACATCGGTTCGTGCTCCAGGCTATTGAAAAGGGAACATTGCAGAACCTGGTCTTTGACAATCAGGCGTTTGCCAACCACCGGGCGATGGCAGCAGTGTTCGGGACGATCTTAAAACTGCCGCCCCTTAAGCAGGCATTGGCCAGCAAGCAGTTTAAATCGGTGTATCTGGATAAGCTGTTATCGATGCATCGGAAGGATAAGTAGAATTTACTTGACGGTATGGTTCAAATATGGGATGATGATTTGTAAACGAGAGGAGATATGCACATGAGAAAAAAGATGAAGAAATGGATGAGTGCGCTGATAGCTGCAGCGGTGATGCTTGGGGGAATTCAGATGCCGGTGGCAGTTAAGGCGCAGGAGAGCGGGCAGACGTCCCGGAGCGGGGTTACAGTTAGTACTCCGGAACAGTTTATGGCTGCTTTGCAGCAGAAAAATAGCCCGATTACGGTGAACGGACTTATTACTATAGGTAAGGAAGCAGATGCTAACGGCAGGATGCGTCCGGTGAAGATTCCTGGAGGAACTGTGATTAAGGGTAGTGGGACGGGGAGTGATTTGAATGCTCGGTGTCCTATCCAGATAGACGGCGATAATGTTCAGTTCCAGAATATCAAATTGACGTTTGAATCCAGCACCGCATTAGGAAGTGTACCGCACAGAGAGATCTATCTTGCAGGGCATAGCCTTACTTTGGATAATGTGAATACGTATCTGGAAGGCAGCGATGGTTCTCTGGGAGGGTTCGGAGGCTTCGAAGCAGAGCTGCTCCCGTCTGTCTATGCAGGAGGGTATCCCGGCACAAGTGTTGGCAGTAATGCGTCTTTGACAGTAAAAAATTCTAATGACAAAACGATGTTTCAGGCAATCCATATGGGACATGGAACGGAAAACGGAGTCCATGCTTCCTATCAGGGAGAAGCTGTGCTGAACTTGGATGCTAAAGCGGTGGTGCGTGAAGGGGTGGATACAAGTCAGAATACCCGCGCGACAATTAACATGACTGGAGGAGAGTATTCGTTTGCAAAGGCAAAGAAGTTTGTCGGAAATGCTGACACAACGTTGACACTCAATACAGTTTCCATTACAGAAGCGGAGGTAGACAGCGTAGGGAATGTTGTACTTGAGAATAAATCGTGTATTTCACCTAAGACAAATTTGCAGAATATTACATTAAAGAGCGGTGCCTGCCTGGATTATACAGGCATAGACCAGGCGAAGATTACAGGAAATTTCACTGGAACAGCGAGTAATGAACAGGACAGAGGAATGCTTGTGCTGAAGCCGGAAGGTTTAGTGGTTATTAACGGGAATATTACAGGAACTACGCAATTTCAGACGGAGCATCGGTTATTTCCGGGGATGATTCTGACTGATCATGAATATATTTACTCGAATGCTTCAAAAGGAGATGAATCAAATTTTGTATTAGCACAGAAAAGTGCAGATGCAGGATTTGAATTGAGATATACTGATGGCGTATGGACAGGATATCAGGAGTTGGAAGCACAGAGAATGATTGGGCGTATAGAAGTGCTTGCAGCGCCGTCGAAGGTGAATATACGTAAGATAGAGGAGGAAGTGGAAGAAGGAGTTGAACCTACGGGAGAGGCGTATTTTGAGATTAAATGGTATGACAAAAAGGGGGAGGTTATCAGTAATGAAGAAGTAGTGGATGACAGCCATGTGTATTATGAAACGGATTATATATTTTGCATTAAGACATCGTACTGGGAAAGTGGAGAGGGAGAGGATTTAGATAAAACCGATTGGTGGCAACATCTTGTGCTCGTTCCTTCAAAGGAGTATCCGGGGAGATATTACCTGCAAAAAAGAGCTGAGGAAATAAGTGAAGGAACATATACATTTTTGTTTTTATCTGATAGTGCCGGCAAAGATTTGGATACAGTAGGTGATGTAAAAGCATTAAAAGATACAGTAATGAGAGAACAGAAAGTTGTTTTTTATGATAATGATACAGAGCAGGCAGGCCATATCCACACATATAAAGGAGAGGTGACAAAAGAAGCAACATGTATGGCAGAAGGTGTTATGACTTATAAATGCACTTACCAGGGCTGTACAGAAAGCTATGAAGGGAAAATTGCTGTATCAGAACACAAGTTTCAAGAGACGGTAACTCAAGAAGCAACATGTACAGAGCCAGGGATTAAGACTTATATATGCAGTGGTTGTAATGTCGTATATGCAGACGAGATTCCGAAATCAGACCATAAAGAAGTTATCGACCAAGCGGTAGAGCCGACAGAGACAGAGGATGGAAAGACGGAAGGAAGCCATTGCAGTGTATGCAATAAAGTGATAAAACCGCAGGAAGTAATTCCGGCAACCGGGCATAAGCATTCTTATCAGGAAGAGGAGACAAAGAAGGCAACTTGCACAGAAGAAGGAATTAAAACCTATATATGCAGTTGCGGAGATAAAAAAACAGAAAAAATTCCGTTAGCTGACCATCAGTATAAAGAAAAGCGCACTCCTGCAACTATAAATGCTGATGGGAAAGTTCAGCAGATCTGCGCGGTCTGCTCAGACATCAAGACAGAGACAGTGATCAGCAGTCCGCGGATTACCTGGGGAAAAACAGATTTTTCCTATGACGGGAAAGTGAAGACGCCTGCAATAACTGTGAAGGATACGAAAGGTAAAAGTCTGACCGCAGGCACAGACTATCAGATTGTATATGCAAAGGGGCGGAAGAATCCCGGTGTATATACATCAACAGTTGAGTTCCGCGGGAATTACAGCGGGAAAGTGACAGAAAGCTTTAAGATAAGACCAAAGAAAACAAGTCTTAAAAAAGTCGTAGCAAAATCTAAAGGTATGCAAGTGTCATGGAAAAAACAGACGGCACAGATGGATGGATATCAGATTCAGTACAGTACAAAAGGAAGCTTTAAAGGCAAGACAACAGGGCTTACTACAGCTAAGAAGAGTGCTGCTTCAAAGAAGATATCCAAGTTAAAAGGTAAGAAGAAATATTATGTCAGAATTCGGACATACAAGACTGTGAAAGTTAACGGGAAAAAAGTAAAATTGTATTCTGACTGGTCAGCGAAAAAATCTGTGAAGACGAAAAAGTAGAATGAGGGGAGATGTAAGCCGGATTAATGGCTTACATCTCCTTGATTAAAAAGTGATGAGACGTATCCGATTGAGAAGTTCGCTGTGCATAGGTGTAAGGATGGAACGGATACCATGCGGAGACAGGAGGTATATTTTGTGAAAATGTCAGGGGCATTAAGACCGTTTTGGATTTACTGGGGAGTGCTCATGGCGGGATGTATATTATTTTTTATATGCCCTTTTTTGATATTTCTGTTTTTCCCGGTGGCTTTTATAGTGGCGGCGCTATGGCTTGCGATTGTCTATATAGTAGGAAATGCGGTGCAGCGCAGGAGCGGTTTGGAAAAGATGAACCGTAGGCTCGCGCTGGCATTTGTATGTTCTTTTTCCGTTGTTATGATATTTCCTGTCTGTTCATGGGTGTATGAGCTTTTTAAATGGAACGGGCTCCATCTGAGTTCATTTTTAAATGTTTTTAAGGATGCTGTCTTTTGGATTGGGTTTGTCCTGCATTTTTTCTGCTTTTGGATTGGAGAAGAAGTCGGGAAGGGGGGCGAAGTGAATTGAAAAAATATGTACCTCCGCTGCTTTTGTTTTGTCTGTTTGAGATAATTGCAGTGTCTTTGTGGCTGGCGAAGGACAACTTATTTTATCTGTTGAATTTTACATATATCGGTGGATGCATCGCGGTGGGGCTTGCATTGTTTGCCAGAGGGGAAAGGTATGCGAGAAGGTTTGTCCAATTTGCTGTCGGTTCCTATATGCTGGTGTATCTCGGCCTTATATGCCGTGAAAATATGCAGATGGAGGGTTTCTGGTATTATCTGTTCCTCGGTGTTTTTGAGGCGGCGGTGATTCACTATGCTGTGGCAAAGATATTCGGACCCCTGTTTTTTGGAAGGGGCTGGTGCGGGTATGCATGTTGGACAGCGATGATTCTGGATTTGCTGCCCTTTAAGAGGCCGGAGGGCCGAAGGAGGAGGCTTGGATTTGTAAGGTATCTTGTATTTGCGCTGTCATTTGCATTGGTAGCCGGGTTGTTTTTGATGAAAGCCGCGAATTTGGATAAGGTAATGTTCTGGCTGTTTGTGGGAGGAAATGTGCTTTATTATGCAGCGGGGATTTCCCTGGCGTTTCTATGCAGGGATAACCGGGCATTCTGCAAATATGTCTGTCCGGTTACGGTTTTTCTAAAGCCTATGAGTTATTATTCGGTGCTGAGGGTACACTGCGATGAGGAAAAGTGCATCGGGTGCGGGAAATGCCTGGAAGTATGCCCGATGGATGTGGAAGTGAACCGGGAATCGAGGAAACGCAAAAACGCTACGGAGTGTATCCTGTGCTATGAGTGTGTGAAAGAATGTCCGGTGAAGGCGCTGCGGTAGCTGCCGTTTGGCAGTAGGGCAGGATTTTTGTGGAAAGATGAAGCTGCAGGAGGAGAAGAAGATGGATTTGACAGGATTTGCATGGACAAGAGAGCCAAAGAGCTGTGAGATAAAGGGGGAGCGGATAGAGGTCGTTACTAAGCCGCATACGGACTTGTGGCAGAGGACTTATTACCATTTCCGGAATGATAATGCTCCGGTTTTTCAGATGGAAACGGAGGAAAAGTATTTCAGCTTTGTGGTGAAGACGGAATTTGAAGAGAGCCATCACCGGTTTGACCAGTGCGGGGTTGTCATGTATCTGGACAGCGAGAACTGGCTGAAAGGCTCTGTAGAGTATGAGAATGAGGAATTTCAGCATTTGGGGAGTGTTGTCACCAATCAGGGGTACTCGGACTGGGCGACGGCGGTGATAGATTCTTCGGTGAAATCTATGTGGTACAGGCTCAGCCGGAGAGAAGACGACTACTGCATCGAATGTTCGTCAGACGGAAAAGCATTTCAGCAGATGCGTATCTGCCATATGCATAGCGGCAGGGGAAAGGTACGGTTTGGCATCTATGCCTGCTCGCCGGAGGAATCGTCATTTAAGGCGATGTTTTCCGAGATGGAGCTGATGGAATGTCAGTGGAAAGCGCATGATGGGCAGCAGCCGGATGAAAGTTAGAATAATTAGAGAAAGGAATCTTGACTAGACGCTGAAAGACGACGAAAAGTTCATCAAGAATGTGCTGGAGCAGCTTTAGGTTCATAGCTTGTAAAAAATATTTAAGAAATTTGAGATGGATTTTTTCGGAGAGAATGATATAATAAATAACAGGAAGTCAGTGATTTCCTGAAGAGAACGAGTGGCGGTTCTGACTCGTTGGAAAAATAAAGATGACCGGGCGAAGAGAACGAGTGGCGGTTCTGACTCGTTGGAAAAATAAAGATGACCGGGTGAAGAGTGTACGGGAGGTGAAAAGCACCTCCCGTTTTAAACAAAGGAGGAATGTGATTGGATGTACCTGTATATGATTATCAGGTGTTGCGCCTGACAGAAAAATTTTTTGACAGCTACCCTGCATCAGAGTATCCTGAGATGATGGGAAAAAAGAGACGCGGGTATAGCTGTCTGCTAATTGAAACGCATTACGATTTTTTTATATGTATTCCGTATCGCACGGAAATTCGGCATAAGTATGCATATCATTTTAAAAATTCTAAAAGATCAAAAGAACACCGTTCGGGGCTCGACTTTACCAAGATGATTATAATTAAAGATGAGGGTTATATTTTTGGAAGATTATATTATGCACTGTATTGGAAAAGCGGTATTGAACCCAAGGGAGTATGACAGAAGATACAAGTTTAGTACTCTCAAATATTTTCATGCGGAATTGGGACTTGTGAGATAAAATGCTCTACATTAAAATGAAAGTGACAAGAACTGGTTAAGATGGTACAATCATTTTGTACAGATGGCATTTTTGATGAAAGAGGGCAGAATATGAAGAGAAAAATAATAATTGCATGTTGTTTTGCTGTGGCGCTGTCGGTAGCTGCGGGTTGTGCGAAAGAGGATGGGAACGGGAAGAATGCCGAAACAGCCACAGAACAGGAAGAAAAAAGTGATGAGCGCAGTGCAGCGGCAGATTTTATAGGGGACGAAACAAAATCTTATTTGTCAATACCGGATGATGATACGACTGCGGTGGCATCTATGATGGAGCTTAATGGGGCTGACTCTGCATTTGTCTTTGTGAACGATATGCTGTCATCGTTGGCATCTGCCCATACGGAGGGCAGCTTTAGCATTGAGGGCGGCGTTTTGACGGCTGTTTCCGCAGACGGGGAGAAAAAACTGCTGTTTGAGATTGAAGATAAAGATACGCTGAGATTTATGCAGGACGGTTCTTCCGAGATTGTGCTGTCAGGCGCGGATGATTACAAAAAGGTTCTGGCTGACCGGACGGTTTTTAAGATGGAAGAGATGACAGCGCCCTCGAAGGAAGAAGTGCTTGCCATGCGGGAGAAAGCCTTAGCGGGCATGACGGATGCTGAGAAGAAAGATTTGACGGATAAGGTGAAAGCGGCCAATGAGTGCCTGGAGAGGGAATGGGTGAACGGTAATCTCTTTGACAGACTGTCTGACCCGGAGGACTTGTATTGGAACCTTCTGGAGCAAAAAGGCGAGATCCAGACCGGGTGGGCATTTTCGGACGGAAAGGAATATGACGAGTCTTCCGGCATGTCTTTTGAAGAATACGCAGAAAAATACGGGGAGCGTGTCGTAGTGGACAACGAGTATGACGCGGAGGATTTGATAAAGCTGATAAAAGAGCTGGAAGGAACTCTTAAAAATGACCTGCTGAAATCGGATTTTGAGAATCTGGCTGAAAATATCCGCCAGGCAAAGGAAACCCATGATGCGGCATATGTAAAACAGGCATATTTTATCCTTCATGATATGGACTATTTTCTGTTGCGGTATGGCATAGAGGATGTTGGGAAGAAGGTACAGGATATGTCTATGGTGTCCATCTACCGCGGGGCGCTGGAAATTTATGACAAATGATACGCGGCAATAGATATTTGCAACGGCTGTATAGCATTGTGTGACAGAAGGGAGTATAAGATGATCAGAAGGCAGCAGAAAGAGGATGCAGACAAGGTGGCGGACATCTGGCTTTGCGCCAATCTGGAGGCGCATGGATTTATTCGGGCCGGGTATTGGAAAGATAATTTCGAGACCGTAAGGGAGCAGCTCGGGCAGGCGGAAGTGTATGTTTACAAGACAGGAGAAGAGATACAGGGGTTTGTCGGTCTGAATGGCGATTATATTGCTGGAATCTTTGTGAAGAGCGGCATGCGTTCCTGCGGCATCGGAAAGTGTCTTTTGGATTATGTGAAAGGCATAAGGCCGCAGCTTTGCCTGAACGTATATCAGAAGAATGAGCGGGCGGTACGGTTTTACCGGAGGGAGGATTTTGTGATTCAGGGCGAGGGTATAGATGAGGATACGGGGGAGAAGGAATATTCTATGATATGGAGGAGCAGTCGTGAGTAAATACAATGCTTTGTGGGAATATGTGAGAAAGGACGGGCGCCAGTCTTTTAAGCTTACTTTTGACGAGATACAGGATATTGTGGGAATCCCGATAGACCATTCGTTCCTAAAGTATAAAAAGGAACTTGCGGAGTACGGCTATCAGGTGGGGAAAATCTCTATGAAAGAGAAAACAGTTATATTTAATAAGATTGGCTGATGGTATCGGGCAATTGATGGAGGTGTAAAAATGTTAGTCAGAGAGTACAGAGAAAACGATTTGAAAGATATGGTAAATATATGGAATGAAATTGTGGAGGAAGGCATTGCATTTCCATATGAAGAGCCGCTGGAACAGTCAAGCGCAGCGGATTTTTTCAGCACGCAGAGTTATTGCGGAGTCGCGGAAGAAAATGGAGCGATTGTGGGCCTGTATACCTTGCACCCCAACAATATAGGACGGTGCGGGCATATCTGCAACGCAAGCTATGCAGTAACCGCAGAGTGCAGAGGCAGGCATATTGGCGAGCAGCTAGTAAAAGACTGCATGTTCCATGCGAAAAGGATTGGCTTTCGATTGATTCAATTTAATGCGGTTGTTGAAAGCAACATCCATGCGAGGCATTTGTATGAGCGGTTAGGGTTTATACAGCTTGGGACAATACCGAATGGGTTCAAGATGAAAGACGGCCATTACGAAAATATCTGCCCGTACTATCGGGAACTGTAAACAGCCGGAAGTTACCCTCAGTGTACAAAGGAGCGATTACATAATGAGAGAATATATAGAAAAGCGGGTACATGAACTGTACTGGAACGATGATATCAATTGTGCCAGGACGACGCTCGTCTGTCTGGGTGAATTGTTTGAAACAGCTATCGAGCCGCAGACAATCTGGTCTGCAGCCGGGCTGCACGGCGCGGGCGGGTATCGGGCGCAGTGCGGTATCGTGGAAGGCTCGCTTATGTTTATTGGGATTTATCTTCATGCCCTTGGGAAGGCGGAGGAGGAGATTGTGTCTGCCTGTTATGATTTTGCGGCCGCCTTTGACAAGACATTCGGTTCGCTGAGATGTTTGGAACTGCGCCCTTCTGGTTTTTCGGAGGATGACTCTCCGCATATGTGTGAAAGGCTCACTTGCGACGGGATTGAATTTGCGTACCGATATCTTTTACGAATAGCCGAGGGGAAGTAGCGATGAATTACATTATGTGGGGCTTGTTTTATTTAGAGCATGCAATCGTAGCGGGTATTTTTGTCTATGCTATATTTTTTATAGTGATGTATGCCGCTAAAAAGCGTAAGAAAATTTCAGGGAAATGTGTGCCGGAGCTGCTTTTTTGTATTTACGCGATACTGCTGATAAAAATAGTCGGTATCTTTTCTTTGCATTTTAGCCTTACAGGCGCAATGAATTACAATATCGTTCCTTTTGTTGGAAGTTCTTTTGTTCCGGTATTGCTGAATTTTGTTCTGTTTGTTCCATATGGATTTTTGCTGCCGCTCGTTTTTGTTTCATATAGATGGGATTGGAAGAAGATTCTGTGTGTTGGTGCGCTGACATCGCTTGGCATAGAACTTCTTCAGATGGTCGGCGGAAGATACGCAGAAATTGATGATTTTCTGATTAATACGTCAGGAGCGCTTACAGGTTATATCCTCTATGTCTGCCTGAGGGATTTCAGGGGAAAAAGAAAAAAGGCTCTTCGCACTTTTTTGGCGCTGGCTGCTGTCCTTGCGGCGTGCTTTCCCGGAATTTATATTGCTGGTGACAATGAAGAAGAGCGGCCGGATGGTTTCGTTGCTGTCGAAAAGAATATCTCGGAAGTCCGTATATATTTTAATGGAAAGAGTCAGGCGGTGGAGGCGGAGTCTGAGGTATACCATATGTTTAGCATTCAGATGTCCAACTGCGGAGGGCATTTGCTTGAAACGAAAAGCAACCCGGACCGTGAAGTGATGAATGATACAGATTGCTTTATTGAAGTCGTGTTCACGCAGGCCCAGGATATTTCCTTTGAAAATGCAGAAAACTTTTCGATTTCCGATGTTGATAGAGTGATATATAATTGTAATGAAAATATTCTTTATTGGGGAAATTCCAATTATGAGTATTATGTGGATTTTATGGAGCTGGACGGTGAATTGGAGGATTACAGAGCGGATATATCAGCCGAGTACCAGGAATTACAGAAAATGGTTCTCCATTATTTTGAATGATTCAAACCAGATTCTTTCAATTGTACGGTGTCCTCTTGTGTCTGATGGAGACTGTTGTTACAATATATTTGAATAATTTCCCATAAAAGCATTTTTGTACCTTTTAGGCAAAGCAGAGGCAGATGGACAAAATGGGAAAATGTAGATATAGTTTTGCGGATGCCGGTCTGCGGGTATCTGGTTAGAAGGAGAAATCGGCATTTGTGTAACGGGGGGTGGAATGCTGTGAACATTTTGATACATGATCTGGGAGGATATCCTTTTCGGGATTTGGAGAATGATTTTAAAATCGTTGATACCAATGTTAAAGCAGCGCCGTGTCAGGGCTGCTTTCAGTGCTGGACAAAAAACGCAGGGTATTGTGTGTACGCGGATGTATTCCAACACAGCGGGGCTTTAGCTGGAAACAGCAAAAATGTTGTGATTGTCAGCAAGATTTGTTACGGCGGCTACAGTCCGTCAGTCAAACGTTTTCTGGACAGGGGCATATCCGAATGTCTGCCGTTTTTAACATTTCGCAAAGGCAAAACATATCATATCAACCGCTATAAAACAAGACGGAATTTGATTGTGTATTTCTACGGTGAATGCAGCGGATTTGAACGGGAAACCGCCGAGGAATATGTGGCCAGCCATGCTGTCAACATGGGGGCTGATACATACAAAGTAACTTTTGCAGAATGTTTTGAGGATCTGGGGGAAATCAAGCTATGAAAGTTTTAATTTTGAACGGAAGTCCCAAAAAGAAGAGCAGCACTTCAAAATTTCTTGGCAGAATGGCAGGTTTGCTGCTAACGGGCTGCAAGGTATGGCATGCCTCGCTGCGTACAAAAAGCGAATACCCTGAAATAATGCAGCGGCTGAAAGAGATCGATGCCCTTATAGTGGCAGCACCTTTGTACGTGGACGGCACACCCTCCCATGTTCTGGAGTTTTTGCAGCAGGCAGAGGAATTTTGCGTGGACAATGGCTGTCATTTTTCCGTATATGCAATATCAAATAACGGATTTATCGAAGGTATACATAATAAGTCCCATTTGAGGATGTATGAGTGCTGGTGCAGACGGGCAGGCCTTACATGGGGCGGGGGTGTCGGCATCGGCGGCGGTGAGATGTTCCATTGTCTGGTAATTTATTATCCTGTCGCTTTTGCTGTGCTGATCACAGTCAATCTTATAAAATATGTACTGGGGATAGAAATCACATTTTCTTCCTGGCTGCCTCTCGCAGAAAACATCGGGATATACCTGTTTTTTAACTGCGGTGTGTTTTATTGTGTGATGAGGCTGTCTGCAAGTGTACGGAGCCTTCGCCAGACCAAAAACCGTTATACGCGGGTTATGGTTCCTGCGTTCCTGTTTATACCGATGGCGGATATCTTTATGACTCTTATATCATTATTTAACGGGAAAATAATTTTTACATTGTTAAAAAAAGATTATGATATCCGCAGCTTGGAGTCAGAACAGGCAAATAAAAGTTGAGCGCATTTCATACATGTCATCATGTTAATAAAAAAGCGTAAATAACAATGCTAAGTCATCACAAACGTATTGACTTGTCAGTATTTGTTTGCTGTTTTTATAGTAATAATAAAATAGATATAGGAGAAGATGCAAATGGCAAGTACGATTCAAGTGAGAGTAGATGATGATTTAAAAACAAAGTCAGATGCTTTGTTTAAAGATTTAGGAACAGACACCACAACGGCAATCCGTATGTTTTTAACACAGGCCCTGGCAGTAAACGGCTTTCCGTTTGAGATAAAAAGGGCAAATGTAAATCCATATACAGCGTTAACAGAACATGAAATAATAGATAAGCTTGGAAGAGCGCGTGAGCATGCAGCACAGGGAATGTATAAAGATGCGGCAGAAGTTTCCCGTGATATGAGGGCAAAGTATAGATTATAAAGCAGTGGTTACATCAGATGCAGAAGAGGACTTAGAAAGTTTTATTAAATATCTTATTTGAAATTGTGTGACGACCCAAGACTGCGTCAGTTGGAATACCGCCGCATTAATTTTTTGAATCACAGATATTTTATGCTATATCGTATCGTGGATAATACAGTATTTGTGGATAATATTTTTCATGAACTGCAGGATTATGAAAATAAGATGTGTTAGCCGCAGTACAGAGAGACACTTTTCATTTATGGCAAAGTTGGTAAAAACTATAATTTACAGGTAATAAGATGGACGATAAATATATATTCAGAGAAATAAAAAAAGAAGAGATTCCCCAAATGTTCAATCTGATTCCTGAGCGTATGAAGTAGATGGATGAAAAAGGCATCAAGCGGCACTTTATCTCCATAATATTGTGACGAAAGTGGATGAGAAGGGTGTGGGGAATATTTTTATTAAGAAAGCTGAAAAATATGCGCGGCGGAAAGGCAAAAAATATTATAAATACCGGAAGGCTTATTCTGGATTATTGGACATATGGAAATAACAGATGAAAAGATGTTTGTAGCTACAAGGCGATAGAAGGGAGATAAGCTGTGTCAGCAACGAGTACATCCTAAAGTATTAGCCTGATTAAGGAGTGACAGAATATATGATTGATTTACAGGATAAGGGCGTCTGCCCGGCACTTGAGGAGATAAGCGAATATGTGAGGAATCCTGTTTTTATGGAGTTTTGTTCGGAAATCAAGGACACATATAAGTGCAAGGAAAAAATAGAATACAGCTCGTGCAGCCTGGAAAGGGGCTGGAACATCAAATTTAAAAAGGCGGGGAAGACGCTATGCACCGTGTACCCAAGGGAAGGCTATTTTACGGTGCTGGTTGTTGTGGGCGCAAAGGAGAAGGCGCATGTGGAGGCGATACTGCCGGAATGCACCGCCGAGTTGCAAAATATATATGCTCAGACGAAGGAAGGCAACGCTCAGAGATGGCTGATGGTCGATATAGAGGATAAGGACGGGCTGTATGCGGATTTGCAGCAGCTTATCCAAATCCGCAGAAAGTGCTAATTACTTAATATTCGTTGTACTGGGGTCAGGCTTATGAAAAAATATACTTTGTTCTTTTTGACGTACACTTCTGTTTTGGTTTTCTTTGTCATTTTGATGGGATTGATTTTTATCCCTGCCAGTGACTGGTCATTTGCTTTGGGATGGCTTTTCTGGCTTTCTTTCTGCGCTCCTACATTGATTATTACAGCATATTTTCTGAGGGTAAATCCCGCGCTCATCGAGAGGAGGATTCTTCCGAGAGAAAGCCGCCCGAAACAGATTGCCGGGCAAAGCATCGCGGCGATTCTGTTCGGAGCATTGATTGCCGTTCCTTCTGCCGGCCATAGGTTGGGGTGGGCGGCGGTTCCCGCAGGTCTTTCTGCTCTGGCTGATATTTGCATCGTAACGGGATTTGCTGTTGTGTTTGCAGTGTTTCGGGAAAATACTTTTGCCTCCCGCGCCATCGAGCTCATGTCGGAACAAAAAGTGATAAAAACGGGATTGTATTCAAAAGTACGCCATCCTATGTACAGCGGCGCGGTTTTGATCATATTGGCAACGCCTTTTGCGCTCGGTTCATGGGCCGGGCTTGCAGTCGCGCCGGTGCTGGTCGGCGTGGTCATTTTCAGGATTTTGGATGAAGAAAAACTGCTGGCTGACGGGCTGAAAGGCTACCGGGAATATTGTGAGGAGACAAAGTACAGGCTGATTCCGTATATCTGGTAAATGCGGCGGATGTAACGACAAGGCAAAATGTATGAAGGAGAGCATTATGTTTAATGAGATATGCATATATGAGGCAAAATTAACTAAGTTAGATGAAATTGAAGAGCTAATGAAAGAAGTAGCTGAATTTTACTTGAAACAAGACGGCGTTATTGAAGTACATTACATAAAACGTACCCACAGGCAAAAAGATTTTAATGCAGTTAAAGAGGGGGAATTGCCTGTCCGCCTCACAAGAAATGTAGGCAAGGTGACATATGTTTTATATTGGGTGCTGGAAGATGAGAAAGCCCATGCAAGAGTATCTAAGCTTGGCATAGAGAAATTTTACAAACGCTGGAACCGCTGCTTAATCACAATGCCTAAAATAATTCTTGGTGAGAATGTAATTTAACTCATTTTCATTAAGGTATTGTAATTCCTTAAAGCAAAAAAAATGACAATAAATCGAAAGGATATCTGTTTTCATGGAGTTTTGTCCGGAGATTAGGGAAGGCTACCGGGAATATTGTGAGGAGACAAAGTACAGGCTGATTCCGTATATCTGGTGAATGCGGCGGATGTAACGACAAGGCAAAATGTATGAAGGAGGGAATACATCATGGAATTTGTAAGGCTGACACATGAAAATATTGAGAAGGAGCACATTTGCTGCGCCATATCCAACAATAAAGACATCCAGGTCGTATCAAAAAAGAACTGGCTGAAAGACAGGCTTGATGAGGGGCTTGTATTTTTAAAGGGGGATGTCCGTGGGAAATGCTTTATTGAGTATATCCCTGCGGAATATGCGTGGGCGCCGGTTCGGGCGGACGGCTATATGTATATCGACTGCCTGTGGGTGTCCGGGCAGTTCAAAGGGCATGGGTACTCGAACATTTTGCTTGAACAATGCATGGAGGACAGCAAGGCAAAGGGAAAGAAGGGTCTTGTCATCCTGTCCTCGAAAAAGAAAGCGGGATTTCTTGCTGACCCGAAATATTTGCGGTATAAAGGGTTTGAGACAGCCGACAGTGCAAAGCCTTATTTTGAGCTGATGTATCTTCCTTTTGGGGAAGGCGGGGATAAGCCTTGCTTTTGTCATACGGTGCATGAGCATGGGGGTATGCCGGGAGGATTTGCATTATATTATACAAGCCAATGCCCTTTTACGGCGAAATATGTACCGCTGCTTGAGAATATGGCGAAGGAGCGGGGCGTAGAGTTTCAGGCAGTACATATCCGGTCGGGGGAGGAGGCGCAGAGTGCGCCGTGTCCGTTTACGACGTTCTCCCTGTTTTATAATGGGGAGTTTGTGACCCATGAAATATTGTCGGAGAAGAAGTTTGAGAAAATCCTTGCAGGTAAGGGAGTGTAAAGAAAAGAGCTTATGAAAACATTATATCTTATCGGCGGCACGATGGGGGTTGGGAAAAGTACCGTGTGCCGGAGTTTTTGGTGTTTTAGCGGTATCAACGGATGTTCTTATGCATTATGTGAATATTTAGAATGTAATGTTGGGGATATTATGAGTTTCCTTTATTTTCAAGGGTTCTGTAATATTTTTGTTGATTTTTGTGATATAATTGCATATAATAAAAACAGATAGGAAACTATCTTTGGAGAGTTCCTGCCAGATAGTGGAAGATTTTAAACTCGGGAGAGTTCCTGCCAGATAGTGGAAGATTTTAAACTCGTAGGGAGCAGTAATGCTCCCTCATTTTTTAGAAAGGGATAGAATGGAAGAATTTAAACTGTATAGTGTGTCAGACGAATATATCGATTATTTGCGGGCTATATTTCCGAATGTATATTCAAACAAAGAAACAACGAGAGTTCATACCCGAAAGTATGTTGGTATAGTGTTACGTTTGGAAAACTACCATTATTATATACCGATGTCTTCGCCAAAAGAATCGGACTATCAAATTGCCGGTGAGAAAAAAGTAATTAAAAAGAGTATTATCCCGATTATACGCATCGTGGTGAAAAATTCAAAGGGACAAAGGGAATTAAAGGGAACTCTGCGAATCAGTCATATGATACCAGTTCCACCATCAGAACTGCATCTTTATGATATTGAAAATGAGAAAGACGATACATATAAAGATTTGGTGCTGAATGAAATTATATTTATTCGTAAAAACCAGGGTAAAATTCTTGCAAATGCAAAATTGTTATATAAGCAAAAAACAGAAAATGACTTATCGGCAGGATATGTAAAAGCTGCATTAGATTATAAAGCTTTAGAGAAACTATGCGGAGATTTTATAAATGAAAAGTTACGCCTAAATTAATAAAGGGTTTGAAAATAATCCCATAGAGGGTTGACAAAATTTATATCCAATCTGAATTTTTTATATGATTCCAGATTCCGCATTTAAGTTATCCTGTGATTCTGCGGATTGATGCCATGATTCCACCGCCGGCTGCAAAGATGTACAGTGTCTTATATGGAAGGCAGCCGGAGTTTCTGGTATCTTAACGGTATCAAAACAAGGAGGATTAAAACATGATGGATTTTTCAGAAAAATTATTGACACTGCGTAAGGCGAAAGGGCTGACACAGGAGCAGCTTGCGGAAATGCTGGAAAAACAGCAGAAGGAGATGCTTGTCCGGGAGCAGAAGATGCGGGCGGTTTTTGGATGCGGGATGTATGCTGCTGCTATATATCTGATTTTCATTGCTGTGTATGCTGTAGGACATTTTTACTTTGAAGTGTGGAATCCGTCGATAGTTTTTGCAGAATTTCTAGTTGCAACTGCTATTGTGATAATCGTATGTGTTAAAAAACTCAGTAAAAGATTGTAGATTAAGAGGAATGTTTAGGATTAGTAAATCATAAATTAGTAAATCATAATTGACTAAAATCACTTAACGTGATACAGTATAGCTATACAGAACGGGAGGTAGGAGTATGTTTATCGGCAGAGAACGTGAGCTGGAATCCCTTGACAGGCTATATGCATCCGGGAAATTTGAGTTTGCGGTCATCTATGGCCGCCGCCGTGTGGGGAAGACCGCGCTCATCAACCAATTTATAGGCGATAAAAAGGCAATCTACTTTATGGGTGTAGAGAGCAATGATAAGCAGAATTTGGAAAATTTCAGCAAAAGTATTATGGAGTTTGGAACGGGCATTCAGGCGGAGACGGCGTTTGCCTCGTTTCAGGCTGCACTGGAATATGTTTTTAAGCTGGCAAAAAAAGAACGTCTGGTTCTGGTGATTGACGAGTATCCGTATGTGGCGCGTTCTTCGAAAAGTCTTGCCTCTACGCTGCAGCTTTTGATTGACAAATATAAAGATGATTCGAAACTGATGCTGATTCTCTGCGGCTCGTCCATGTCTTATATGGAAGACCATGTGCTGGCTTACAAAGCGCCGCTTTATGGCAGACGGACATCCCAGATGAAGGTGCAGCCATTTGATTTTGCAGATGTATGCCGGTATTTCAGGCATTTTTCGGACGAGGAAAGGGCGGTTGTCTATGGAATGGTGGGCGGTACGCCCCAGTATCTCTTACAGATGGACGACAGGTTGAGCATTGAGGATAACATTAAAAATACATTTTTGAATCCTACTTCGTCACTTTTTGAGGAGCCGGAAAATCTTCTGAAACAGGAAGTGCGGGAACCCGCGCTTTACAATGCCATTATCACGGCGATTGCTGCCGGCGCGTCGCGGATGGCGGAAATCTCTGTAAAGGTGGGAGAAGATACCAGTGTTTGCGCTGCCTATCTGAAAAATCTGCTGTCACTTGGGCTGGTTCGGAAAGAAAAGCCTTACGGCGAAAAATCTTCCCGGAAATCAATTTATTTCCTGGGTGATAATATGTTCCGTTTCTGGTATCGGTTTGTGCCGGAGAATCATTCAATCATCAACCGTGGGGCGGCTAATCTGGCTTACCAGCGGATTGAGCCGCACCTGTCAGATTATATGGGGAAAGTTTTTGAGGAAATCTGTAAGCAGTATCTCTGGAAATTGCTGTTAGACGGGGAATCGCCCGTAGAGTTCAGGGAACTGGGGCGCTGGTGGGGAACAGACCCCTCCTTACGCAGCCAGGCGGAGATTGATATTATGGGTGAGCAGGATAAGGACACCGCATTGTTCGGCGAGTGCAAATGGACAAATGAAAAGGTGGATACAGGTGTTTTAGAGACATTGGCAAGGCGGAGCCATATATTCCATTATCGGGATACGAGGCTGTATCTGTTTGCGAAAAGCGGGTTTACGAAGGGCTGTGAGGAAACGGCAGGTAAGATGGGGAATGTCGCATTGGTGGCGTATGAGGAGATGATAAGGAAAATGATGGAATGATTTGAAACAATCCGGATATTGGCAGATAAAGGAGAATGGATGAATACAAAAATCAAAAGTAAAATAGAAAACATGTTAACGGATGAATTTTCCTGCACACTTGAAGATTTAAACGGAAAAGATACGGTACACACCGTCAAACCCGATACCTCAAAGCCGCACCTCAAGATGCTGGCATACAGAAACTGCGTAATTATCTGCACCTCAGAGGGCATTTCTGAAAGAATGCAAAAGCTTTTAAAAGGCAAGAGCAGGGATGAGATATTTGAGTGTCCGTTTGTGTACGGGCAGACTATCCATTATGTTCCCGGCGATGGTATTCCGAACCGGTCAACCATGCCGAGTGGTTACCGGTGTGAAGTCCTTTTCGGGGAAGAAATCTTATCGCTGAGAGGCTTGGATGGATTTGATAATTCTCTGGCATTTGATGAAAACGGCGCGACATCTGCAAAAGCAGTATGCATAGCGAGAGAGGGCGGACAGGACGGGGAAATTATCGGAGCCGCGGGCGCGGCGGAAACCTCCCCGGACGGTGTGTGGGAGGTCGGCGTGGATGTCAGGGAAGGACATCGCAATGCCGGGCTTGCGACTTATCTGGTAAGCAGGCTTACGGAAGAATTGTTGCGGCGGGGGATTGTTCCTTTTTATTCGGCATCTGTCACAAATGTCGGCTCCCAGATGGTGGCGGCAAGGTGCGGATATGTGCCGTGCTGGGTGGATACATTCGGAACGACCCTTGACGGGAGTTCGGAGTATGGGGATATTTCGTTATTAGACAGGAATTTTAAGATTCGTCCTGCGGACAAAGAGGATTTGCCGCGTATTTTACAGATTTACGAATATGCCAGAAAGTTTATGAAGGAGACGGGAAATGCCAGCCAGTGGAGAGACAGTTTCCCGCCGGAACGTTTGCTTGCGGAGGATATCGACGCCGGACAGTTATACACGGTGCGGGATAGAAAAGAAGGTAAGATACATGGCGCGTTTGCATTTATCATCGGGGAGGAACCGACATATGCAAGGATTGAGGGGGGAAAATGGCTTTCCGATACGCAGTACGGAACGCTCCACCGTGTTGCCGGAGACGGGAACGCACACGGTATTTTTGATGCGATTGTAAAGTTTGTTGAACGCAAGAACAGTCATCTGCGGGTGGACACCCATGCGGACAATGAGGTAATGCAGCATTTGATAGAGAAAAATGGGTTTCAAAAATGCGGCATTATCTATGTGGAGGACGGCTCGCCGCGGATTGCGTATGAAAAGATGGCGGGAGAAAAATAGATAATCAGCATAAATTATGCATTATTGGCACATAATTTAATCGGAAAGTCCTATTGACTTTCCATTTGGTGCTTGTTAAAATAGAGACACAAAGAAAGTTTACCACTGACCGATATGTGGTATATAAATGGTCGGGTTGTAAGTTTACCGCTGACCAATATGCGGTATATAAGTGGTTGGGTTGAAAGTTTAGTCCTTCGCCGTAAGGTGAAGGACTTTTTACAGTATGAGGACAAGCGAATGAGGAAAACAGGGTTTTACATTATAAAGGATAAATTTTTTGAAGATATGTCAGATCCGTATCTTAAAGGAAATAAGTCGGAGAACAGACCGCACTATTATTGCCTTGAAGATAAAAGTACAGGAATTTACTGGATGATACCTTTGTCCAGTCGGATTGACAAATATAAGCGAATCGTGGAGAAGAAAGAAAAAGTAGGAAAGCCTTGTGACATTATCCATATTGTAAAATTGGATGATGACAGGCGGAGTGCATTTCTGATACAAGATATGTTTCCGATAACAGATGAATATATAGAAAGAGAATACACCATAGCAGGAAATCATTTGATGCTGACAAGTGAGCATGTGGTTAAAGAGATTGAACGGAAGGCGAAGAAAGTTATGGGTATGCTGAAACGTGGTGTGAGATTTATTCCAACCCAACCAGATGTTATCTCTATATTAAAGAAGTTGAAACAGGGGAAATAGTTTTAAGTTAAAGGAGAAAAAAGATATGTCCATATTGACAGAAAAAGACAATGAACTAATCGCAAAGGCGCAGGAGGCAATCCGTTCTAATTACGACGGAGTCAATTTCAATCACACTGTCGGCGCGGCAGTCCGGTGCGGCAGCGGGAAAATCTATACGGGCGTAAATGTCTACTCCCTCCACGGGGCCTGCGGCGAGCAGGTTGCCATAGGAACGGCGGTAACCCAGGGGGAGCGGGAGTTTGAGGTGATTGTGGCAGTCCGGGGGAAGGACGGGGAGGAGATTGTCCCGCCCTGCGGAAACTGCCGGCAGATGCTTTTTGATTATATGCCGGAGTGTGAAGTAATCCTCATGGCAGACGGGGAGAAGAGAAAGGTTAAAGCGAAGGAATTATTGCCCTTTGCGTATCGTGTAGAATGAATTCATTAGCCATATGTGAGGACGACAGCTTTATGCTGGAAAAATTAGAGGAGATGGCGCAGTGTTACGTCAGGAGCAGAGGGCTTAACACTGCCATACGGACATTTGCATCGGGCGAGGAATTGATGCAGGAGCCGGGGGAATTTGATGTGCTCCTGTTAGATGTGGAACTTCCGGGCATAAATGGCGTGGAGCTGGCGAAAAAGCTTGGCGGGAGGAGCCAGGTTATCTATGTGACTGCTTACAGGGAGTATGCGGTGGATGCCTTTGACGTGGGGGCAGTCCATTATCTGGTAAAGCCGGTCGTAAAAGAACAGCTTTTCCCTGCCCTCGACAGGGCGAGGGAGCGGCTGGGGCAGAGAGAGCAGGAGACTCTTGGGATATTGAAGAACGGGGCATATGAGAGAGTGCAGCTTTCGGACATTCTGTACTGTGAAGTGTTTGACCATGAGCTTATTATCCATACGAAAAACGGCTGTTATGAATATTCCGGGCCCTTGGATGTATTGGAGGGGAAACTTGACGGGCGGTTCTTTCGCTGCCACAGAAGTTTTCTGGTAAATATGGAGCATGTCGTCCGGCAGGAGAAAGGGGCGGCACTTCTTACCAGCGGGGAGAATGTGATGGTGTCCAGGAGAAGGCAGCAGGAGTTCCGGAGAAAGCTGTTGGATTTTCTAAGAGATACGCTTGTCTGAAAGAAGAGAGGATTTTAAGGGCTTGATGTCCGGAAAAAAGAGATAAACAGAAAGGCAGGATAATAGGATGGGCGGAGGGGAGAATCTTCATGCCGGGCTGTTTTATGCCTGGTGGATATTTCTCAATGGTTTTCTTTCATTTTTTGAGATTCGGTTTTTACAGAGCCTTACAGGAATCCGGAGACGGCTTTCTGCGATTGCCTGTCTTTTTGTGAGCTGCGGGCTTACATTCCTGGTGATGTACCTGCAAAGTTCGGAGATGTGCAGGCTGCTTTTACATACAGGGGTCATCTTCTGCTTTTGCGTATTTGCCATGAAAGTGAAAGTCCTTGAGGCTGTTGTGCCTATGGCGGTCATTCTGACTGCGTATATGTTTATGGAAGGGTTTCAGAATGTTTTGATGAGCCGTCTTGTGCAAATGAGCGTGAGTGAGCGCATGGGCATCGCGGTGCAGTTTGCGGTATCCGGTGTTCTGGCGGCGCTGACGGCGGGGAGCCTTTGCTTTATGGCGAAGAGATTCGGGCATATGAGAAAGGAGCGGGAATCTTCTTATCGGCAAGCGGTGGACTGTCTGAACGAGGCGAAAGACCGAAATGAAAGATATCTTGCATTTCAGCACGACATCGACAATCATCTCTTGGTGCTGGCAGGGCTTGTGCGGGAAAAGAAGTATGCACAGGCAGAGGATTATACCAGGAATTTAAAAGCTTATTCAGACAGCCTGGCAGCCGGAATCCGTACAGGAAATCTGGCGGCGGATGTGCTTTTTTCTGAAAAGCTCATATGGGCGGAGGCGAGAGGGATAAAGGTAAGCCTGGACATCCATTTCTCTAAAAAGTATTTCATCGAGGATGCCGACCTTTGCACTCTCCTGGCAAATGGGCTGGATAACTGCCTTAATGCATGTGAAAAAGAACCCCGGGAGAAACGGGAAATTACAGTCAGGGCGGGGATGCGGCACCAATTCCTGCTCATCAATATGACAAATACCATTCATTGTCCGGAACCTCTGGCGGCGGGCGGCACTTCCAGAAATGACGTGGGTCTGCTGCGTGAGGGGGATTACGGCGTCGGCTTGAAAAATATAAAACGGACGGTTGAGAAATATGGTGGTACGGTGCGGGCAGAGAGAAAAGAAGGGCAGTTCTGCCTGAGCATGATGCTGTGCCTTGGGCCGTCTGCAAAAGGAAATCACCTGTCTGATGAGGGGAAATGACCGCTTGCGAAAGGAGAACGCCCGTCTGCGTGAAACGGCTTGTTGTGGGAAACACATTTTCCGATATATCTTTATACCGATATAAGCGGTGCGAAAAGATAGAAAAGGAGATGTGTAAAATGATGAATGTATTGAGGACAGAGTATGTGAACCCCCAGGCGGCAGCGAGCCGGAGCAGCCAGATGAATCCTGCGAATACGCCAGCGGACAGCGAAAAGAAACAGAGGACGCTTGAGGAAGAGAAAAAGGCGGTACAGAATTCGCTGCTGCTGATGAAGACGACATCCGGCGACAGCGTCGGCTCTGAGGAGAGTATTGAGCTTTTGGAGAAGAAACTGGAGGAGCTCGAGAGCCGGATTAAGGCAGGGGAAAAGGAAGTGGCTGAGATTCCGGACGAGGCAGGAGAGAGCGGGGCAGAAAGCGGCGGAATTAGGATAAAGAATAATTTTGATGTGTACTGTAAGGGGGAATGACGGCAGTCATATGCGGGTATTCGATTGAAAAACAGAGATAATTATGGTATAATCTGCCCATATTAGAGAGGGGGCAGGAGAATGCCGCAGATTATTCCAATAAAAGAACTGAAGAATACTTCTGAGATTTCTGAAATGTGCCATAAAACGGATGAGCCTATTTATATTACTAAAAATGGGTATGGCGATATGGTAATTATGAGTATGGAGAATTATGAAAGAACTATGCATAATCAAATGCTATACAGGGATATCCAGGTGTCGGAACAGCAGATAGAGAACGGACAGGTGAAAGATGCCAGGGTGTCTTTGGCGGAAATGAGAGCAAAGTATGGTTTATAAATTAGTTGTGACAGAGCATGCCGATAAATTGCTCGATAATCTTGTATATCATTTGCTGTATCGTCTAAAAAACGAACAGGCAGCTATGCATTTGTTGGATGGGATAGAAGATATATACAGTCGTTTGGAGGAGAATCCCTTTCAATTTCCAATAAGTAAGGATACGGTGTTGTCGCTCCGGGGATATCGAGAGGCAGTTGTACATCGGATGAATTATACGGTGATATTTAACAGAGACATTTTTGTCTCTGTTTTGCGCTATGTCCAGAAAGCGATTGATTAAAGGCAAAGGGGGGGATATGATGCTGAATTGTCTCTGTGTTGGAATCGGCGGCTTTGCCGGTGCAGTCCTCAGATATCTGATAGGGCTGATTCCGGTGAAGGAGACGATGATTTTTCCGATAAAAACATTTGCTGTAAATATACTCGGATGTTTCTTGATAGGGTGTATTTCAGCGGCAGCAGTAAGGAGCGCGGAAACGTCGTTGAACCCACGCCTCATCTTGTTGCTGAAGACGGGAGTATGCGGCGGATTTACTACATTTTCTTCATTTGCCCTCGAGACAACGGGGCTGATGCGAGACGGGCATTGGAAAACCGCACTGTTTTATGCAGTGCTGAGTGTGATAGCCGGCGTGGGCGCAGCTTTTGCGCCGGAAATGCTGGCGGGAAGATAAGCGTAAGAGACGGTATTTTGATGAAAAGAGGAAGGTTAGATGGGATTTTTTGATAAACTGAGGAAAAGAAAAAGTACGGATGTGTGCAGGTATATCTGGAAAAATTATGTTCCGAAGAGCGGCCAGGCAGACAATCTGCAGGGGGAGCTTTTAAGGGAGATTGAAGGGCTCCGCTGGGAGGCGCAGGAGAACGGGAATATCAATTGGGATGAAGATTTTGCGTATTTCTGTGATTTTATAAGCGCTACATTGGCAGGACAGCCCATATTTTCCGACGGGGAAAAAGAAGAGATACGGTCTGTTATGGGCAGGATAAAGGAATATGGCACATATGCCCGGAAAGCGAATGACGGGGAAATCCCGTATGACGATATAGACATGGAAAAAATCGCCTATGTGGAGGACGATTTGTATGATATAATATGCGATAAGATTGCCCGGCTGCATATAGAATATACGGAGCCGATTCCCTATGAGAAAAATAAGTCGATGTGCAGGTGAAAGAAACGAAAAGCGGCAATCGCAAGCGGAGGAGGTTTTGATATGGAAGAGCGCATGAAAAAACAGATGGCATTTGCCCTGGAGATTGACAAGGTGAAAAATATATTCCGGCAGACCCACCTGTCTTCCCACGGAAGAAATGAAAATGACGCGGAGCATTCCTGGCACATGGCGGTCATGGCGTATTTGCTGAAAGAATACGCAAATGAGGAAGTGGACATTGCAAAGGTAATGCTCATGTGCCTGATTCATGACATTGTTGAAATTGATGCGGGAGATACTTATGCCTATGACACGGAAGGCTTAAAAACGCAGAAAGCCAGGGAAGACGCTGCCAAGGAGCGCATATTTTCCATTCTCCCCGAGGAGCAGAAAGAAGAATTTACGGCGCTGTTTGACGAGTTTGAGGCGTATGAGACTGCCGAGTCAAGATTTGTACATGCCATAGATAACCTCCAGCCCCTTATGTTAAATAACAACAACAACGGCGGCGACTGGCGCGAGCATGATGTCACTGCCGAACAGGTCTATAGCAGGCAGAGAAAGACAAAATTAGGCTCCGAGCAGCTGTTTGAAATCACGGACAGGATTATTAAGGACAACATTCAAAAGGGGAACCTGAAAAAATGATTATTCTGATAACAGGCGCATCCCACACCGGAAAGACGCTCCTTGCCCAGAAACTGCTGGAAAAATATCACTATCCGTATTTATCAATAGACCATTTGAAAATGGGTCTGATACGCAGCGGCAAAACGGCACTTACGCCTGTGAGCAGGGATGAGGATCTGACAGAATATCTCTGGCCGATTGTCCGTGAAATGATTAAAACAGCGATTGAAAACAGACAGAACCTGATTGTGGAGGGATGCTATATTCCCTTTGGCTGGAAAAAGGATTTTGCGGAAGAATATCTCAGCGATATAAGATACTATTGCCTTGTTATGAGCGAGAAATATATCAAAGGGCATTTTGACGATATAAAAAAATATGCCAATGCTATTGAAAGCCGGGGGGATGATGCGGGCTGTACTCTGGAAAATGTACTTAAGGACAATGCGCGGGTCTTAGAGCTTGCCCGAAAAAATAATGCGGACTATATTCTTATTGAGGATGAGTACAGGATTGCGGTTGATTTGTAGGCGGCTTTTGAAAGGGAATGTAATATTAGAAATTTTGCAGAAAAACATGAGAAAGAAGTGAAGGAGAAAAAATATGGCGGTTTCGAATTTAAAAGCAGTTTTCAAAAGTGACGTGCAAACGGTGTGGAATTTGGTCACTTCGCTGGATAAATACCAATGGCGCAGTGATTTGGGCAAGGTAGAGGTCATCGACGAAAAACGGTTTGTTGAATATACGAAAGATGGGTATGCGACCGCCTTTACAACAACTGTTTTTGAACCTTTTAAACGCTGGGAATTCGATATGGATAACAGCAACATGCGGGGGCATTGGACAGGCGTTTTCACGCAGGGAGACGGACAGACGGAAGTTGATTTTACGGAAGAGGTAACTGCAAAGAAAGTAATCATGAAACCATTTGTGAAAGGATATCTGAAAAAGCAGCAGGAGCAGTATGTATCTGATTTGAGAAAGGCGCTGCAGTAAATATTTGCAAAATAACCGGAAAGAAAAATCGGAACTTTGGAGGATGTGGCATTGGAACTTATTATATCAAGCATAACAACAATGATTGTAAATTTGATTGTATTTTCATTAATACCAGTTGTCTGGTGGTTTTTCAGGCATAGAAAAGAAGAAGGATTTTTTAAGTGGATAGGATTTTACAGACCTGAGTTAAAAAGTAAATGGTGGGTATTGTTTGTTTTCGCAATTTTGTACTACTTTTTTTATAATTTCGATTTTACACAATTTGTTGATCCAAAAACATTAGAATACATAGAAAATAGTTCTTCTGTATCTGCTAATGCATTTGCGGGAATTGGTGCGGCGGTCATTTTGCCGGCTTTGATTGAAAATTTTATCGCCAATGGAGTAGCGGAAGAAATTTTGTACAGGGGTTTTCTGTGTAAAAGGCTTTGTAAGAAAATAGGAGTTGTTAAAGGAATTATCTTACAGGCAGCTTTATTTGGGCTAATGCACAATATTCTTTATCTTTTAGCAGGGCTTGATGTGGGATTGTGGTATCATACATTGACTTTTATATTTACCGGAACGGGGGCATTATTATTGGGATGGCTAAATGAGAAAATATTTAATGGCTCAATTATCCCAAGTATATTGCTGCATGGTGCTGGTAATTTTATTGTTTCGATGTTAGTTGCTTTTGCATAAACTCCGGTTTGGAATGTGTTACACAAATGTATTTGGTTTGCCATCCCTGCGCCAAACGATATACTAAGGACGAAATCAATCACTGAAACTGTTGATACGGTAGGTTCTGTATGTCAAATATTGATGATTGCCGCTTTATGTGCTCTCAGAAACAGAAAGAGCAAAAAGCTGTATATAAGTCCATTCATTATGATGACGGCAGTTTGCTGTTTCATGTATGCGGCGAGCTGGATAGTCTACTATAATGGCATGGTAAACAAGATTGTAATATTAGGGTTGACGCTCCCGCCTTGTTTGGCATTTTTATTCTTTGCGATTGACAGAAAGAATATAATAGCGGTTATTCCGATTTTAATTTTTACAATGTGTCATTTGGTATACGGAATTGTTAATTTTATTATTTAGCAACTTCCAGTTAGAAATAGTGGAAAGCCAGGGGTTAAGAAAGGAGAAAAAATGAACTGTAAAATTAAAAAATGGGAATTGACAAACGCAGGCGATTTGGCAAGGGCTCTTTCTAATACAAAAGTACAAGACAATCTTCGGGATGGATTGCCTTATCCATATACCGAAAAAGATGGAACGGATTATATTTCTGCAATGCTTTCCGCAGATGAAAATGAAACGTTTGCTTTTGCCATTGTGTCAGACAAAAAAGTCATTGGAAGTATCGGAGCTTTTCGGCAAGAAAACATACACAGGCAAACTGCTGAGCTGGGATACTGTATTGCGGAAGAATACTGGGGAAAGGGAATAATGACCGATGCTGTAAAACAAATATGCAAGTATGTATTTGACAAAAGCGATATTATCCGTATCTATGCGGAACCGTTTGCGTACAATACGGCATCTTGCAGAGTGCTTGAAAAGGCGGGGTTTCAATATGAGGGAACATTAAGAAGTAATGCGGTAAAGAAGGGTAAAATTATCGACATGAAGATGTATTCCTTATTGAAAACGGAGATATAAATTCCAGTTGAAAATGTATGTAGAGTTTTGTTGAGGGCGGCTGCTTATCATTTAAGATTCAGAAAGATGATGAAGGGTATTTCGGATGAACAGGATAGATACAAAAGGACTTATATTACGAATTTTTACACCTACAATAGCTTTAAGCCTTAGCTATTTGATATTGGGAAATTTTTGCAATATACCTCATATACTGCTGTTTTGCATTTTGGGAACTGTTATATTGCTGCCAATGGAGCTGGGCGTAATTTTATGTGCAAGTAAAAAGGAAAACGGGGTGTATTCACTTAAAAGCGCATTTGCCGGGCAAGAAAAATTGCCGCTATGGAAAATACTGATAACTGCATTTGTCTTTTTTGGAATAGCAGGATTACTTTCGGCATTTGTTGCGCCTATAGAAAATCACATTTTTGCTGAAATGAGAGCTATGATACTTAAGAATTTACCGGCAGGTTTTGACTGGACAAATTTTGAATATTTGAAATCATTTTCAAGACCAATGCTGATTTTGACCTGCATATATTATGGCATTTTTAATGCACTGATTGCCCCCGTAACAGAAGAATTATTTTTTAGAGGGTATTTGACTTCACATTATAAAAGGCAAAGCTCGTTTCTTCCGATTTTTATAGCTGTTTTGTTTTCGCTCTATCATTTCTGGCTGCCTTTTCATAATGTATTTCGCATATTAGTATTTGCGCCGGTTGCATATGTGGCATATCAGAAAAAGAATCTGTATATAAGTATATGTTTTCATTGTTTATGCAACCTGTTCTCGGTAGTTAGCTTTGCACTGCAGACATTGTGATGGATTTCCGGGGAGGAAAGAACGGATGACAGGCAATTATCAAAAAGTAAAACGTATTGTCTTAAACTTATATCAAGACGAGCTTTTAAAAGATAAGATTATTGTCGTTGGCGGCACCGTGCCTTATCTTATCAGCAAAAAAGAATCTGTTAGAGAACACTCTGACATTGATATTATCGTGAGACAGGAACATATGCCTTTTGTACGGGAATATCTGAGAAGAAAAGATTTGCCTGTAATTGATTCATTAAATCTATCTTATAACAAACAGCGTTCTGATTATGGAATCGATGCAGTAATCGAAGGTGTCACTGTGAATTTTGCTCCTTATGAACTCGCTGGAAACAGGATGATACAAAGAAATTTCCTCACAAAACAAAGCAGCGGCATAGACGCTTTGGCGGCTGTTGCTATGAAAAATATTGATGTGGACAAGGTATTCGCTGAAACAGTCATTAGCGGAATAACAATACATACTTACAGCCTGGAAATGGTCAGGCTCATGAAAAAGAAGTCCAGGAAGAAAAAAGATGCAGTTGATATTAAAGTGATTGATGACTTTGGGTATGATGAAAGCTGTTATTCTGTTTTGAAAAAACAATTGAAAGATATGGAATTTACAATTAAGCCTAAAAATAAAATACTTGGCCTGTTTTTTCATTAAAGCCGGGCCTGATAACTTAAAGAGATAAATATTAAATTGGCAGGAGGTACAAAACGATGAGGAAAATGATTGGATACTGCGGACTGGATTGTGAAAAATGCGACGCATATCTTGCAACGCTCCATGATGACCAGGAGCTGCGTGAAAGAACCGCAAAACTATGGGCAGAGTTGAATGATGCGCCTATTTTACCGGAACATATCAATTGCGAGGGCTGCCGTGCGGATGGAGTTAAAACGGTATACTGCGAGAGCCTTTGCCATATTCGCCAGTGCGCGCTGAAAAAGGGCATGGCGACATGCGGGGATTGTCCGGATATAGAAACATGTCAGGAGCTTGAGGAGGTTGTTTCGAACAGTCCGGAGGCTTTGGAAAATCTGAAATAATTTGCTTTGAATATTGATACATAAAACACCCCGTAAATGAAAAAGCCCCACCGGGTTGCGCGTGAAAATCAGAGACGTGGTGGGTTCTGTTAATATTATTATACAATTTTTATTGCAACTGTCAAAATTTTTTTCCCAAACTTCAGAGCAAACACATGAACAAGCTGCAAGCAGTCGAAAATTAACCGGATGGATATATTTCCTTGAGTTCCCTGCAATGACACACCGCCTTATACATTACGCTGTAAACGGCATACCCCAAAACCGAACCGCAGATATTGATAAAGATATCGTCGATATCCATATATCTTCCGGAAAAATATTCCAGTATTTCTACTGCCGGTACGGCTATCAATGGTACAATGACAATTTTCTTCAGCCGCCATCTGTAATTCGGAAAAGAAATTATGGTCAAAAAGCAAAACGGAATTCGTCCGGATGCCGTCCAGCCCGTCCATATTGACATCTAAATAAACGGTATGAAACTGGTTTACAGAACTTTTAAGGGATAAAAGATCATCTCCGGATACAAGCAAATCCACTTGAAATTCTATATTTTTCTTAGTACAATATTCACAGATTATTTTTCTGATATTTTCACAATATCGTTTTTCATCATCACAAATTGCTATTTTAACATATCAATTCCGTCCTCAAACAGATATGGATTTCCAGATTCACAAGAAAACATTTTACTTTATAATTATACACAAGAATGAGGACATGGCAAGTTTTTTGAATTTTTATAAAAACAGAGTGTGATGAACAGGAAAAGGAAGAAAAGGTAAGCGACAGGAGGAGATTAGATGATGGAGAAGATAAATATACGCCGTGCGGCGGAGCCGGACATAAGCGCTATAAGCAAATTGCTTTATGAGGTTCAAAAAGTCCACAGTGACGCGCGTCCTGATTTATTCAGGGCAGGGGGCAAAAAGTATGATGATGAAGAATTGAAGATGATTCTTGCAGACAACGACAGGCCCATTTTTGTTGCGGAAAAAGCAGGGAACATTTTAGGCTATATTTTCTGTGTGCATCAACAGCATATGAACAATAATTCTCTGACGGATATAAAAACACTCTATATTGACGACCTGTGTGTTGACGAAACGGCGCGCAATGAGCACATTGGCAGTCTGCTGTACGAGTATGTATTAGAATATGCGGCGCAGAAAGGCTGCTATAATGTGACGCTTAATGTATGGGCGGATAATGTCAATGCGATGAAATTTTATGAAAAGCTGGGGCTTAAAGTCCAGAAGATTGGGATGGAAAAAATATTGTAGATGTGAGGGGTGCCGTGCATACGGAGCTAAAACGGTAAAATGAAAGTGGGGAAATAAAGGAAATGAAAATCTATCTGGATAATTGCTGTTATAACAGACCATTTGATGATCAGACCCAGGAAAGAATTCATTTGGAAAGCGAAGTGATTTTAGCAGTCTTACAACGTGGACAATCTGGGATATATAAAATTGTGGGAAGTGATGTGTTGCAGCTTGAAATAGAGCGTATGCACGATGTGATAAAAAAACAGCAAGTGAAAGAATTGTACAAAGTTTCAGGCACAAATATATTATATAGTGAAACTATTAAAGAACGCGCAAAGGAAATCAAAAGACAATCAAATATTAAGACGTTCGATAGTCTGCATATTGCGTCCGCAGAGGCGGGAGGGGTGGATATAATGTTGACGACAGATGATAAACTTGAAAAAATGTCTGCAAAACTTGATTTAAGATTTAAGGTGATGAATCCATTAAAATTTGCATGGGAGGTAATTTAGATGCTGAATATTAATTTGAATAATCCGATTGAAATCCGGACAGTTGGAATGCAGGCGCTTAAGGAAGTTTTGGGGCCTGTAGGAATGGTACGGTTTATGCAGCAATTTGATTTGGGGCATGGCGATTATACAAAGGATAAGCAAAATGAGCCAGATGAAGATTTTGATGAAATTGATGCTTTGCTAAAAAGGTGAAGTGATTTGAGGAGGTAATATTCATTTATGTGGTTTATATTTGCATTGCTGTCTGCAATCTTTGCGGCGCTTACTTCCATACTGGCAAAGATTGGCATAGAAGGGGTCAATTCGAATCTTGCGACGGCGATTCGGACGGTTGTGGTCGTGGTGATGGCATGGGGGATGGTTTTCCTCACGGACACACAGAGCGGCATCACGGAAATCAGCAGGAAAAGCTGGTGGTTTTTGATTCTGTCCGGGCTGGCGACGGGCGCGTCATGGCTGTGTTATTATAAAGCGCTGCAGACCGGTGAGGCGACGAAGGTCGTTCCGGTTGATAAGCTGAGTGTTGTGATTACGCTGGTTTTGGCATTTGTATTCCTGCATGAGAAGGTGACGGTAAAGGCATTTATTGGATGTGTCCTGATTGGCGCGGGAACATTGGTGATGGTTCTGTAAATCCGGGAGGAATTGCCTGGGCTGGCGGAGGCCTGGGTTTCAGGAAAAGTTAATATGGAAAACAGCGGCATGCCACGCAAAGTAGCAGAAAAAAAGGAAATGCCACCTCTGCTTGCTTGTAATGTAAAATAGAACTGTCTATACTTGGCATATCAAAACAAGGAGGCAAAAAAATGACATTTGCAGAAAAGCTTAAATCCATCCGCAGGCAGGCGGATATGTCGCAGGAGCAGCTGGCGGAAAAACTTGGCGTGTCAAGGCAGGCGGTTACTAAATGGGAGACAGATACGGGTATCCCCGATATTGAGAATATTATGGCAATCTCCGCTCTGTTTGACATTTCCATCGACAGGCTGCTCTCAGACGAAAAAGGAATGAAAAGAACAGAAGAGTATCTATTTGAGAGTGTTATGGAATATGACATTGACGCGCAGAAACGCTTTGATATGAAGTTTGGAGGGGCAAAGCAGTTTGTACTGTCCGGTTATGAGGGCGAAAAAATCCGTGTCCGCCTTGCATCCAACACGTTTTCCACGCTCCAGAAAGATTTTAAGGTCAGGATTGACGATACCCGGAAAAGGATTGATGTGGATGTGAACCGAAGGAACGGCGTGTCTGAGGCAACGGCAAAAGAAACGGTAAGCATTTTTGTCCAAATCCCGCTGCGGTATATCGGAAAAATCGAGTGTGCGGTCAATGCGGGGGCAGTAGAGCTGCGTTCGCTGAAATGTGACAGTATAGAGCTTGACATAAAGACGCCGAGCATCGTCCTTGAGGACGTTTCCGGCATGGTTGAGATAAACTGCAATCTCGATATGGAGGTGGTCTGCCGTTCCTTAGACGGCGAACTGGCAGTCAATCAGGTATCGGCAACCTCGAAACTTTATATCCCGGAGGGTACACTGTTTACTGCGGTTACGAAGGGCATCGGAACAAGTATTTCCTATGAGAAGGATGGGAAACAGACAGAAAGATTTGACACGCCTGATGCGGGTAATGTGATTGAACTGAACGGTTTAAAGAGTGAGCTTGTCATCAGCGTGGATAAAGGAAAGACAAAGAAGTAAATTATGGCGATTGCTGCAGGAACGGCTGGGAAGTCCTGTTATGACACGTTAAGGTAACTGAGATGGTGAAAAGTTACAAATAATTCACTTTTTATATTGACGTTCCGTCTCCAAAGTGATATATTTATAACATGAAAGTTAAAAATATATCACATGGAGGAGCGGAATATGAAATCAAATATGAAATCAAAGGTGACTTTAAGGGAACTGGTAGGAACAAAAATTATCTATGCATTGATGCTTGGATGCTATTATTGGATGTGGGCGAGACGGGATTGGCACGGATACTATACGACGATTCAGAATATTGTTTTCATATTCACTATCGTATTTTTTCTGTTGCAGGCAGACCGCATCTATAAGTACAGCAAAGAAGAAAAGGACGAGCTGGCAATCCAGAATTTACGCAGAACAGATGCAATCGGATTGAAAATCATGACAAGTGCGGCGATTGTGGTTGCCTTTGCGTGTGCGGTCGGATTTTTAGACGGAAAGATGGCGGGCTATGCACTTGTGGGGATGATATTCGCATTGGCTGTGATACGGTATATTATTTTTTGTGTGATGGACAGTAAGGGGATTTGATATGGCTCTTAGAACAAGGGTGAAGGAATACAGGGAAAAAGCGGGGATAAAGCAGAATGAGCTTGCGGAGCTGGTGAAGGTAAGGCGTGAGACAATCGTTCATCTGGAAAACGGACGCTACAATCCGTCTCTAAAGCTGGCGATGGATATCGCGAAGGTGTTCCATGTAAGCGTGGAGGAATTGTTTGAGTTTACCGATGACTGAGATTGGGGAGGACGGAAAGGTGAAAATCAGAGAGGTAAGAGACAGACCGATGTCATTGACAGAGCAATTGTTAAAGGTGTGGGAAAGCTCAGTGAGAGCGACGCATCTTTTTTTGTCAGAGGACGAGATTGAAAATATTAAAAAGTATGTGCCGCAGGCATTAAAAGAAATCCCCTGCCTGACTGTCGCGGAAAATGAAGAACAGATACCGGTCGGTTTTATGGGAATTGCAGGGCAGCATCTGGAAATGCTCTTTATTTCTAACGAAGAGAGGGGAAAAGGACTGGGCAGGGAGCTGCTTGAATATGGAATGGAAAAATATTCGGTGAACGACCTGGCTGTGAATGAGCAGAATCCTCTTGCAAAAGGGTTCTATGAGCATATGGGATTTGAAGTTTATAAAAGAACCGAGTGTGATGAACAAGGCAACCCATATCCGCTGTTATATATGAGATTGGGCAGATGACTTCCCAATTGCGGCAGATTGGATGGAAAGGAGAAAATATGTTCAGATATGTACATACAAATATTATTGCGAAAGATTGTCAAAGGCTGATTGAATTTTATAAAGAGGTATTCCATTGCAAGAGCATAGGCGAGACAAGAGATTTACGCGGAGAATGGCTCGACCGGCTGACCGGAATCCCAAACGCACATCTGTTAGGGGAGCATCTTGTCTTGCCGGGTTATGAGAGCAGCCATCCCACTCTTGAAATCTTTTCCTATGACACGGCAGAACCTTCCTGCAATGCCATAAACAGATGCGGAATCGCACATCTTGCGTTTGAAGTGGATGACGTAGAAAAGACTTTGCAGCTCTTACTTCAAAAAGGCGGCAGTCAGGTTGGGGAGCTGGTGCGGACAACGTATGATGATGGAAGGAAAGCCGTTTTTGTCTATGCGGCGGATTGTGAGGGGAATATTATCGAACTGCAGAGCTGGTCATAGGTGAAGAGCATCTGCAGAGCAGAACAGAAAGGAGAACACTCAAAATGAAAAGGATTCCCATGCTGCTGCTTTTAGCAGCGCCATATATTTTTATCGCGGCATGTGCGGCAAAAGGAACGATTGCTTTTCTCACATGGATTTTGCTGTGCGTACTGATTTACCTGCCCAATATGATATATGCGTTTATCCTTCCCAGGATGGGTTATGGGGGCAGGCAGCTTTTATTCTGGAGCCTTTTGCTAAAGGTGATGAATATCCCTGTGTTTGCGATGATAATCTTTTTTGTGCTGCTGTTCAATATTTTTGTCCTGCCGATGGCCCCGTTTCTTATCCTGTTTGACTACACGCTGCTGCTCCCGTCGTCCATGTATGGGGTAAGCGGGCTCATAGCATGTTGCAGGGAGGGGAAACTGTCGAAAAAAGGGCTTGTCATAAATATTATTATGCAGTTTACGTTCTGCCTGGATGTGTTCAGCGCAGTGTACGGCTATGTCAAGGCACGGAAGAAACAGAGTGTTTTGTGAGTATATCAGGCAATTGCGAAACTCTGATTTGCCGGTATCGAATTGTGCAATTTGTATATTCCATAAGCAGACCTTAGTTTACCGTCGGTACTTAGCTGCCGTATTTTGGCAGCTTATGTACCGCTACGGTAAACTTGGAGCAAAAGCGTGTCTGTGTTGGAATATACAAATTGCACAATGTTCTCGGTTAATAATCAAGTTTCGCAATCGCCTGTGAGCATATAGCGGAAAGGAGTTTGCCGATATGATTCGGATCAGAAATGAGGAAGAGAAAGATTACCGTGCGGTCGAGGAGCTGACCAGAAAAGCATTTTACAATATGTATATGCCGGGGTGCGTGGAGCATTATCTGGTCCGCATTATGCGGGGGCATGAGGATTTTATCCCGGAGCTTGATTTTGTGGCGGAACTGGACGGAAAGGTTATCGGGAATATCATGTATACGAAGTCAAGGCTGGTGGACGGGCAGGGTGAAGAAAAAAGGATTCTTACCTTTGGCCCGGTAAGCATCCTCCCCGAATATCAGAGGCGCGGATACGGGAAAATGCTTATGGAGCATTCTTTCCGGCGGGCGAAGGAGCTTGGCTATGATGTTATCGTTATTTTTGGAAGTCCGGCGAATTATGTGGGGCTGGGCTTTGTGAGCTGCCGCAAATACAATATCTGTACGGAGCCGGGGAAGTATCCGGCGACAATGATGGTAAAAGAGCTTACTCCCGGCGCGCTTGACATGCGGGCGCGGACATACTATGACAGCCCGGTGATGGCTGTGGACGAGAAAGAGGCGCAAAGGTACGATGACGGTTTGGAGAAGATGGAGAAAAAGCATCAGCCCAGCCAGGAGGAATTTTATATAATGAGCCATTCATTTGTGGAGTAGGCGGCGGGGTCAGAAAACCGTGCGGAAATGTAAAATGCAGTTGGTGGATTTCCCGAATAGTTATCGGTATACTTGTTCTATCAAAACAAGTGAGGTGATATGAATGAGATTGGGCAACAGTTTATTTCATGCGAGGAAAAGGTGCGGTCTTTCCCAGGAAGAGGTGGCGGAAAAGCTGGGGGTCAGCAGACAGACCATCTCCAAATGGGAGACGGATGAAACGCTCCCCGATATCCGCCAATCAAAGAGGATGGCGGTTCTATACCATGTGTCGCTGGATGAGCTGATTGATTTTGACATTGATATGAAAGAAATCGAGCAGGCGATTGAGAAGTCGAGCGTGGAGAAGGATGAAAAGGTGGATTGGACAAAAGCGTGGGGAAAGAAGTATCCGATCCTGCTCCGATACCAGAGCGAGGTCAACATTCCCAATTATGGGGTGAGGCTCAGGGCGATGCTTGACGAATTGAAAGCGGAGTACGGATATGGAGAGCTGGACGCATTTTTGGTGCTGAAGGATATCCTGGGGCAGGAGTGGAAGAACAGGAAAGGGAAATAAAATATCTTTACAAACACATATAAAACAAATACAATATATATGTGAGGAGGTATTGTTATGGCAGAGCAGACTTTGATTCAATTTAGGGCAGACAAGGCGTTAAAGCAGGAAGTGGCAGAGATATATGAGAAACTTGGGATGGATTTGCCGACGGCGTTCCGCATGTTTATGGTCAAGAGTAAGATGGTAAGAGGCCTGCCTTTTGAGGCGACGCTCCCTGAGCATAAAATTACCAGGGCAGAGGCGAAAAACGCATTTTATGAATTGAGGAGGCAGGCGGCTGATGTTCCGGAAATGTCATTTGAAGAAATTAATGCTGAAATTTCAGCAGCCAGGGCAGAAAGAAACAGGTGATTTTACATGGAATATTATGCAGTAATCGATACAAATGTATTGATTTCGGCGCTGCTTTCTAAAAATGAGAGCGCAGCTACAGTAAGGGTATTAGATGCAGTTTTTGAAGGAAAAATTATTCCATTGTATCATAAGGATATTCTAAATGAATATGCTGAAGTGCTCCATAGAAAGAAATTCCGTTTGCAGGAAGAGGTCATACAGGTGGTTCTCGGAGCAATCCGGGAATACGGTATTGAAGTGTTTCCTCAGCCTACGGGGGCAATATTGATTGATATGGACGATTTGATATTTTATGAAGTGGCTATGGAAAAGAGGGATGATGATGCGTACCTTGTGACAGGGAACCAAAAACATTATCCCTTTACAGATTTTATCGTAACCCCAGCAGAGATGATGGAGATTATTGGAATGAACAAATAGTGTCATATATCAGAAAGAAGGGGAAAGCATGTCAGAATTAACATCAATGTTGAATATCGGCAAAGAAATGGACAGAAAGCTTAGGTCCGTCGGTATTGATTCTGCCGAAAAGCTTATAGAGACAGGCGCGAAACAGGCATTCGTAAAGCTGAAAGAGAGATATCCCGGGATGTGCCTGGTACACCTGTACGCGCTGGAAGGCGCGGCAGAGGGTGTCGAGTTCAACAATCTTTCAAAAGAGAAGAAAAAAGAATTAAAAGAATTCAGCGATTTCTTAAAAGGATAGACATTCAGACATTCTTAATAAATTTTAAGAGAAAACCGCGTTGAGTGCATAATCAGATAAGCTTATAATAGCATCATTAAATAAAAGGAGCTGATCTGATGAAAGAAAAGAGAACTGCAGGTTCAAAAAATGTAACATCGGGATTGCTGATCATATATTTGGTCGTTCTGACGTGGATTATCCTGTTCAAAATGGAGTTCAACTTAAAACTCCTTCTTGGCATGAATCTCAGAAGTATAAACCTGATTCCATTTGCAGGTTCTGCGATTGTAAACGGAAAAGCCGAAGTATCTGAGATTGTTTCGAATATTGCCGTCTTCATTCCGTTCGGGATGTATCTTTCGATGCTTTATCGGACGAAGTCCGCCCGCACCGAAGGTGCATGTGTTAGGGGATGCCCTGAGGGCATACCTTGCCGGACAACTGGTTTCCTCATGAAAGTTCTCCCTATATTTGCGGTGAGCCTGATGTACGAGGTGCTGCAGTATTGTTTTGCCATCGGCGCAAGCGACATCACGGACTTGCTTGGCAATACCTTTGGCGGGATTATCGGCATTGGACTGTTTGCCGTTTGTTCGAAAATCATGGGGGAACGGACGGTCAAAATCTTAAATATACTTGCGGCGGCTGGTACGGTCATTGTCGTTGCATTTCTTGCACTGCTTGTCGTTGCGAATATGTAATGACGCAAGAGTTGTTACGGTATAATGACGTCAAAATTTAATTAATCGCATGGTTAATGTAGTGCAAAAATCAACATATATTTGAGATAATTCCTCAAATATATGTTGATTTTTTGGTGATTTTGCGTATAATGGAAACAGGAGGTAATGCGTCATGTTGATACAATTTCGTTTTAAAAATTTTAAATCTTTTAGAGATGATACTATTTTAGACCTTTCAGCCACTAAAATTACAGAACATTCTGACAGGGTTATTTCTGCCGGATATGAAAAAATATTGCCTACAGCGGCTATTTTTGGTGCAAATGCAAGTGGAAAATCAAATGTGATAGAGTCTTTTCGTTATATGATGACTTATGTGATAGAGTCTTTTTCATATGGCGGTGACCCGGATGACAAAAAAACGAAAAGCAAAAAATGGAAATATACTCCTTTTTTGTTTGATAGTGCCAGCAGGGATGCTGAATCCTCTTTCGAAGTCTACTTTATGGATACGGAAGAACGCGGGTATAAATCATACAACTACGGATTTACATTGAATCAAGATGGTGTTATTGAAGAATGGTTAAATTCAAAAGCCAAGACTGCCCGGGAGTATAAACAAATTTTTTATCGCAACGGAGATGAACTGGATTTGTCAGGACTTCCCGCTAAGAGCCGGGAACTTATTCGAATTTCTTTGAACAAAGAATCTCTTATAGTTTCTTTAGGTGCAAAACTGAAGGTTGCGAAATTGAAATCCATTCGAGACTGGTTTTGTAATATAAATTTTACTAATTTCGGAAATCCTTATGAAAACGTTTTCCTTTCCTCTCTCATTCCAGATGGTTTTGCGGAAAATAAATTTGTTCAGGATAAGGTTGTTGCTTATTTTTCATCTTTTGACCCTTCTATTATTGGATTTCAGGCTGAAGTTATGAAAGGCGAAGATGAAGAACGCAGGCATGTTAAAATAGACGCAATTCATCGTATGGTTAACGGCGGAACATCTTCTATACCATTGGAGGAGGAATCCGATGGAACCTTGAAAATGTTTGCGCTTTACCCTGCATTGCAGGACACTTTGGAAAATGGCGGAGTGCTTTTTGTTGATGAACTGAATGCCAGACTGCATCCTTTGTTGGTCAGGAGCTTTTTAATTACTTTTTTGAATCCGGAAATCAACTCGAAACATGCCCAATTAGTATTTACAACCCATGATTCCTGGCAGCTTTCTAATAATCTTCTTCGAAGAGATGAAATTTGGTTTACTGAAAAAGATAGATGCGGCGTTTCTGCACTTTATTCCCTGGCGGATTTTGTGGATGAGGATGGTATAAAAATCCGCAAAGACGAAAGCTATGAGAAAAACTATCTGCTCGGAAAATACGGTGCGATTCCTACATTGAGACATTTTGATATGTTCAGGGAGGGATAATATGACAAAGGCAGATAGAAAAGGAAAACGTAAAGGGAGAGACAATTTTCGCACAAGGGTTCCGGATTTGGGCTATTATTTTATAGTAACTGATACAAGAGAAACCGAAGAGAATTATATGTATGGTATCCGGGATTCTCTCCCTAAAGATTTACAAGGACGAATTGTAATTAAAGTTTCCAAGGCTAAAACAGATGAACTTGTTACTGTGTGTAAAGAGCAAGCTGCCATGGAACCTCAATATGGAGAACCTTGGGTTGTATTTGACCGTGACCGGGTTATTCATTTTGATCAAATTATAGAAAACGCCAAACAGGAAGGGGTTAATGTTGGCTGGTCAAATCCTTGCATTGAGATTTGGTTCGATGCCTACTTTGGAAGAATGCATGGCTATCAGGACTCTGTTACATGCTGTCGTGAGTTTGCTAATACTTTTGAAAAGAAAACCGGACAGGAATATAAAAAGTCCAGCAGTCAAATTTATACTATTTTGAATCGTTATGGTGATGAGACAAAAGCCATTAAAATAGCAGAATCTCGTTTCATGCAGTATTTGAGAGACGGGATAAACAAGCCGTCAGAAATGTGTCCATGTACGACAATATATAAATTGATTAGCGAAATACGAGAAAAAGCGGCAATCTCATGTAATGTACATCAGGAAAGATGACTTGCGTGTCCTTTCACCCGCTACAGGTAAGGAGGCGATAGATAAATGCATAAGGAATGTTTTGACTGCGACATCAGCCAGATGAAAAAAATATGTGCATTTCAGCAGTTGGGAAAAGAAAAGGAGAACCAGCTTATAAAGCTCGCCCGGGAGTATTTGAAAACCTGCGATATGGCAAAGACGAATCCGGAAATCATGGGCGAGATATGGGCGCTGGCAAAAGACATTATCGGAACAGATAATCCATATAAAGAAATTAAAAGTTACTACAATCAGCTTGTGCTGTCCATGTCGGATGCCATTCAAAATCTTATCGCTCAAAGCGGCGGGTGGCTGGAGTGCGGCTTAAAGCTTGCCATAGCAGGGAATCTTATTGATTTTGCGGCAAGGCACAGGTTTGACGAGAAGATGTTTAAAGAGATGATACGGGATATTTCCGGGAGCAAACTGGCAATCGACCATTCCCGGCAGATGTTTCAGGCGGTAAAAAACAGCCGGGTTCTTTTGTATCTCGGGGATAATTGCGGTGAAATCGTGCTGGACAAACAATTTATCAAGCTGCTTAAGGAGTACAATCCAAAGCTTTCCGTATATTACGGGGTGCGCGGGAAACCGATTGTGAATGATGTGACGGCGGATGATGCCGCAGAGGTCAGGATGCAGGAGGCTGCAAAAGTGCTCCCAAACGGCGACGGCTCGCTGGGAACAGTCCTGCACCGGACATCTCCGGAGTTTCAGAAAATATTCAAAAAGGCAGACGTGGTAATCTGCAAAGGACAGGGAAACTATGAGGGATTGGCGGATTGCGGGAAGGAGAACCTGTTCTTTCTGTTTATGGCAAAATGTGATATCGTAGCAGAGCCGCTGGGAGTAAAAAAGATGTCGGTTGTCTGTATGAAGAAAGAATGAAGGGTGAGCGTATGATTCTTGAAACGGAAAGGCTGTTTCTGAGGGAAATGTCACAGTCGGATTTTGACGCAATCTGCAAGATGCTTAAGGACAAGGAGACAATGTATGCCTATGAAGGCGCGTTCAGCGATGCAGAAGTGCGGGAGTGGATTGGCAGGCAGATTTCCCGTTACGAAAAATGGGGCTACGGGCTGTGGGCAGCCTGCCTGAAAGAGTCCGGGGAGCTGATCGGGCAGTGCGGGCTGACTATGCAGCCGTGGAAAGATGAAGAAGTGCTGGAAATCGGATATTTATTCCGAAGGAAATACTGGCATCAGGGATATGCTGCAGAGTCTGCCAGGGCATGCAAAAAGTATGCCTTTGAGGTGCTTGACGCAAAAGAGGTGTGCTCGATTATCCGGGATACTAATACAGCCTCCCAGAAGGTTGCCCTTAGAAACGGCATGGCTGCGTCAGACACATGGATAAAGCACTACCGCGGCGTGGATATGCCCCACTGGCGTTATGTGGCGCTCCGGGAATAGACGGAATACGGCGCTCCATAAATTGTAATCCCCTCTTTTATTATATTTTGATAAAATGGTAAAAATCGAGATTTTCTTCAAAATGTTTTCTGTCGCGCAACAGAATCGAAAGAAAAACTCCTTGTTCAAGCTCAGATTCATCTGTATTGTCACCACGGGCATACGAACCATAAAGAATAATTCTGTTAAGCATTGTTCCGTATAACTGCTCTGATACAGTTTTAACATCCCTGAGTACAGTCTGTAATTCGGATTTCGTGCACATGGCTGTAATCTCCTTTCGTCTGTGTGGACGTAACTTTTTTATAGTATACCATGTTTCGCTCTTTTGTATCATAAAAAGGATTACATTTTTCGGGTTCACAGCTTGTGTTTTTGTCTATGTCAGTGATAGAATGTAATCTGTAAATAATTTGGCGACGAACGAAGGATGCCGAACTTGGGAGACAAATATTATGTGTTGTGCAAAAATGTATAAAATTGTTTTCAGCGATGTGGACGGCACATTGTTAAATTCAGAGCATAAGATTACGCCGCTGACGGAAAGGGCCATTAAGGATTTGAAAAACCGTGGGATTCCGTTTGTCATCATATCTGCCAGAAGTCCTTCCGGCATTTATCCGATACTGGAGGAATACAGGCTTAGATGTCCGATAATGATGCGGAGATGCTGGAGGCGGCAGGATACGGCGTCCTTATGGAAAATGCGCCGGAGGAGCTGAAGGAGCGGATTCCGGTACATACAGAGAGCAATGACCATGACGGGATTTACCATGCGTTAATGAGGATGAGTGATGAAGGATATTAAAAATTATGTTGCATTGTTTTTCGGAGTTTTGGCGCTGTCGACTTCGGCAATATTTGTGAAACTATCAGATGCGCCGTCGCCGGTGACGGCATTTTACCGATTGCTGTTCACCGCGCTTGCGTTGTTGCCGTTTCTTGTTTTCAGTGAAAAAAACCGGAGGGAGTTTGCGGCTCTTGGCCGCAGGCAGGTGACGAACATTATTTTAACCGGGTTTCTTTTGGCGGTCCACTATACAATGTGGTTTGAATCGCTGCGTTTTACATCAGTGTCAAGCTCTACGGTGCTGGTGTCCATGCAGCCGTTGTTTTCCATGCTTTGGGGTTTCTTATTTTTAAAGGAGCGGGTGAGTCCGGGAGCGGTTGCAGGATGTCTGATTGCCATTGCCGGGAGTGCGGTGATCGGATGGGGAGATTTTACAGTGAGCAGCGCGGCGTTGTTCGGAGATTTTCTGGCGCTTTCATCTGCCGGGGTGATCAGCCTGTATTTTCTGATCGGACAGGTGACAAGGAAGAATACGGGGGTGATTACCTACTCGGTGCTCAGCTATTTCAGCAGCGCGGCATTTTTGCTTGTATATACATTGGTGAGTAAAAATCTCCTTTCCGGGTATCCCGCGATGACCTGGTATTCATTTTTGGGGCTGGCGTTTATCTCTACGATTGGCGGGCAGTTTGTATTTAACCTGCTTTTAAAGGATATTTCTGCGACGATGGTTTCTATGGGGATTCTCGGGGAGCCGGTGGGAACGTGTATTTTGGCGTTCCTTATACTAAAAGAGACAATCGCGCCGAGGCAGCTTGCGGGGATTGTCGTTATTATGGCTGGGCTGTCGGTGTATTTTTTCTACCCGTTGCTGAAGGAGCGGGAAGTAAGGATGCGCCGTTTGGAGGGTGAAGAGCAATGATAGAAGTTTTATTTGGAGAGAGTGAGGCCGGTTCCATGAAAGCGGCGAAGAATAAGGCCGTCATCGGGAAGACAGATGAAGTCGTCTGCCTCGGTTTTCTTTTGGATATCGGTGATATCAGGGAGGAATTGGACAGCGATTACCGCAGGGAGCTTATCTATTCCCTGTATGCACAGGGACAATGGGGAGAAGACGAGGAGATTAACGAGGAGCTGCGGAATGTGAACGATTTCTATTGTAATGAGCTTGACAGGCTTAAGGATTTTCTTGAGGATGGTCAGGCAGTGAGGGTGTGGTACAGCGGTGCGCCCTATTCTCTGTGTGGCTTTTGCCATCTGTGCGGTATTTTGAAAGAATATGAGAATGAGGTGCGGGCTGTGCGGCTGCCGGAATACATTCTGGGAGCATCTGCCGGGGATGCGTCTTATGGAAAAAAGATTCGTATCTGCCACAACTGGGGAGAGGTTGCGGCGGAGGAATTTGCCGGGTTCCTGACGGAGGAAAGGACGCTTGCCAGGGAAGAAATCAGGATGTATGCCTGGCTTTGGAGTGAGCTTAAACAGGATAACAGCCCTCTGCGCTCGGTCATAAATGGCAGGGTAACAGGCGTGCCGGAGTCTTTTTATGATTTCCTCATCTTTAAAAGGCTTACGGAGGAACCGGTGAAAGAGGCGAGGCTGATTGGCGATATCCTCGGGAGCTGTCCGCTCGGTGTCGGGGATTGGTGGTATGCGAAGAGGATAGAGGAGTTTATCAGGGAAGGCAGGATTAAGGTTATTGAGGATTCGGAAAATAAGTATGCGAGGGTGATTTCCTTAGAACAGCCGGAGTGCTGCCAATGCTGATGGACTTTGAGACAGGGAAATCTATGGAGGAAATGCAATGGACAATATTGAAATTCACGGGAGAGCACAAATGTTAAGGGCAATGGTTATCGGGTGTCCGGGCGCGGGAAAGAGTACATTCGCGAAGAGACTGCATGAAAAAACAGGCCTGCCGTTATATTATCTGGACATGCTGTGGCATAAGCCCGACCGGACGAACATTCCGAAAGAAGAGTTTGACGAATGCCTTGGGGAGATAGTAAAAAGGGACAGGTGGATTATCGACGGGAACTACCAGCGCACCCTTGAGATGCGCTTGAAGGCGTGTGATACGGTTTTCTTACTTGACTATCCGCTGGAAATCTGCCTTGCGGGGGCTAAGGAGCGCATCGGAAAAACACGGGAGGATCTGCCATGGCTGGAGACGGAGTTTGACGAGGAGTTTAAGCAGTGGATCATGGGGTTTCCGGAGAACGAGCTGCCGCAGATTTACGGACTGCTGGGGAAATATAAAGGGGAGAAGGAGATTGTCATTTTCAAATCCAGGGAAGAGACGGAAGAGTATTTTCATGGGATAAAATCGCTGACCAATGTCAAGGATATCTAAATTAAGGAGGGTTAATTGTGCGTAAAAATGAAAAGATATTCGTTTGTGTGCTTGCGCTGCTGTTCAGCTTATGCGCTGTGGGAATTGGGTATGGACTTGTGGGGGATAGCAATCTTTCCAGATGGGAGAGATTTGTTTGCGATTTTATATTCATTATGCAGTTTTTGGCAACTATGTGGACTGTGGCGGCAGTGTTCAGGACTACAAAGAAACAAGAAAAAATGTGAAGGACATAGAAAGAAATTAGATGCAGGATGAATAGGAGTGTTTCGGAAAAGATTGGAGGCAGGATGTTTAAGAATATTTATAAACTGACTATCCTTATATTTGCTTTCCTGCTGTGCATACTTAGCGGGTGCAAAGCAGAAGATGCCGGGGATAAATCACAAAAGGCACAGAAAGAGGAAGAGGACCCGCAGGGAGCAGGTCTTATAGTTTCGGATGGGATGACTCTTGAATCCCGGATTAAAGCTCCGGAAGGGTATGCCCGTAAGGAGGCTGATAAAGACAGCCTGTGCGCCTTTTTGAGGGAGTATCAAAAATCGGCTTTCATTTTGTCAGCGGTTTTTATGCGGAGTATTCCAAATGGAGGGAAGGATACCGCATTAAAGTAGATGGAAATGATGTATCATGGGAAAAATCTGCGGGGTATGACGATTCTTATGAGAGTTTTCAGAAATATCTGCGGGTGGTGTTCAGCTATGCAGGAACGCTCTCCATGGAGGGGGAATCGGAGGAGATTTTGCCGGCTGACATCGCCTGCGGGGATGTGTTTTTAAAGGGCGGGAGTCCGGGGCATGTCGTCCTTGTGGCAGATGTCTGTGAAAATGAAGAAGGGCAGAAAGCCTTTCTGCTGGCGCAGGGGTTCATGCCCGCCCAGGAATTCCATCTGCTTAAAAATCCGCTGCATGACGGCGATCCGTGGTATTATGAGAAGGAGACAAAAGGGGCGTTTGCGACGCCGGAATATAAATTTCCTGAGGGGAGCCTTAAGAGGCTGAATTACTTGAAATAGGAAATGTATATAGCGGAAAAATGTGAAAAACAGGGAGGAAAAATATGCAGTATAGAAATGACAGGTATGGGAAGCCAATCTCCATTCTCGGCTACGGTTGTATGCGTTTTACGAAAAAAGGCGGTCATTTTGATGAGGAAAAGGCGGAGCAGGAATTGATGGAGGCAATAGAAAACGGTGTTAACTATCTTGACACTGCTTACATCTATTCGGGCAGTGAGGTGCTTTTAGGCAAAATTCTTGAAAAGAATCATTGCCGCAAAAAAGTCAATCTTGCTACAAAGCTGCCCCAATACCTGATCAAGTCGGAAGCTGCGCTGGAAAGATATTTTAACGAACAGCTATCCCGGTTGAAGACAGATTACATCGATTATTACCTGATGCATATGCTGACAGATATCGCCGCATGGGAAAAATTAAAGCGGCTCGGCATCGAGGAATGGATTGAAAAGAAGAAAGCGGAAGGAAGGATACACAATATCGGCTTTTCCTTTCATGGGAATACGGAGATGTTTCTTAAGATTTTAGACGCGTACGACTGGGATTTCTGCCAGATTCAGTATAATTACATAGACGAGCACACTCAGGCAGGAAGACGGGGACTTAAGGCAGCAGCAGAGAAAGGAATCCCGGTGATCATCATGGAGCCGCTCCGGGGAGGGAAGCTTGTGGACCTCTTGCCGGAACGGGCAAAACGGCGGATTGCAGAAGACAGAAAGAAACGTACCCCGGCGGAGCTGGCGTTTCGGTGGCTCTGGGATCAACCGGAGGTGACATGCGTACTGTCCGGGATGAATTCTCTTGAGATGGTTCGGGAGAATATAAAAGTTGCATCCGAAGTGCAGACGGGAGAATTTACCGAGGAAGACGTTGCATTGGTTGCATCTGTCCGGGACGAGATACAAAAAACTATGAAGGTGGGATGTACCGGATGCGGGTATTGTATGCCATGTCCGAAAGGCATCGATATCCCGGCTGCCTTCCGGTGCTACAACCGGATGTATGCCGAGGAAAAAGGTTCCGGGCGGCATGAATACCTCCAGGTCACTGCATTTCAGAAGGAGATGAACCTGCCGGGAACATGTGTAAAGTGCGGGAAGTGTGAGAGCCGTTGCCCGCAGCATATAGAGATCAGAAACGAACTTAAAAACGCAGAAAAGGCATTGCTGCCCTGGTATTATAAGGTTGGAGTGAAAATGGTAAGATTGTTTAAGTTCTGGTAGCGGCAGTATGCATCATTATTGACCGGTAATCGTCAGCACGTTCCCGTCTAAATCTTTCCAGAGGAAACCGTTATTATAGACCATATATCCGTGGACCGAGCCATTTTTCGGAATAGATACGGAACCCGGATTCATATAAGTGTATGTGCCCATGTTCTCATTTGCGGGAATATGGGTGTGTCCGTTTAAGAGGATATCCCCGTTTTTTAAAGGCGGCAGCTTCTGCGGATTGTGGTGATGTCCGTGGGCGGCGAAGATGGTATAACCGTCAAGCGCGAGGAGGCAGTAGTCAGCAAGAATCGGGAAGTCTAAAACCATTTGGTCAACCTCAGTATCGCAGTTTCCGCGGACGCAGAAGAGTACCTCCTTTAAAGGGTTCAGCATGGCGATGACCTCCTTGGGATTATAGTCTCTTGGTAGGTCATTTCTGGGACCGTGATACAGGATGTCGCCCAAGAGGAGTAAGCGGTCAGCGCTTTCCCTTTTAAATGCGTCAATCATCTTTCGGCAGTAATAGGAAGAGCCATGTATGTCGGATGCAATCATTAACTTCATGTGTAGAACCTCCGGATTATAGTATGGAAATTTTAACATATCATGGATGTTCATTCAACAGTCTGGCGGTGAAAAATTAACTGTCAAGCCGAATTACGCTTTACACCGCGGACGCCCTTCTGATATAATGAGCCTGTCAAATAAGAGGAATAACATCGGTTAAGGGGAGTTATTATATATGTGGATTGCAGATAATTGGAAGGACTATGAGATTATAGATTGCAGCGGCGGAGAAAAGCTGGAGCGTTGGGGCGATTATATCCTGGTGCGTCCGGACCCCCAGGTGATCTGGGATACGCCGAGGACAGACAAAGGGTGGAGACGGCCCAACGGTCATTACCACCGGAGCAAAAAGGGCGGCGGTGAATGGGAATTTTTCTCTCTGCCGGAACAGTGGCAGATCCATTACAAGGAGCTTACCTTTAATCTAAAGCCATTCAGTTTCAAGCATACGGGGCTTTTTCCGGAGCAGGCGGCGAACTGGGACTGGTTTTCTGAAAAGATAAAAACTGCGGGCCGTCCGGTGAGAGTCTTGAATCTGTTTGCTTATACGGGAGGAGCGACTTTAGCAGCGGCAGCGGCGGGGGCAAGTGTTACCCATGTGGATGCCTCGAAGGGCATGGTGAACTGGGCGAAGGAGAATGCTGCGTCGTCAGGGCTTTCAGACAGGCCTGTCCGGTGGCTTGTGGATGACTGCGTGAAGTTTGTGGAGCGGGAAATCCGCAGGGGCAATCAATATGACGGAATCATTATGGATCCGCCGTCCTACGGCAGAGGACCCAGAGGCGAGATATGGAAGATTGAAGATTCCATCCATCCGTTTATCAAACTATGCACAAAGCTTTTGTCGGACAATCCTTTGTTTTTCCTTGTGAACTCTTATACGACGGGGCTTGCGCCGGCTGTATTGACATACATGCTTTCAGTGGAGTTAAAGAGATGGAAAGGACATGTGGATGCTCAGGAGATTGGGATACCAGTCGCCAGAACGGGACTTATACTTCCTTGCGGTGCGTCGGGACGCTGGGAAGCGGAGTAAAAGATCAAGAAAAAATCAGGAAAAATTTATAGAAATTTTCTTTCATTTTCTTAGGGAATACTTTATAATTTGTTATGGATTAAGCAATACTATGGTACAAGCGCAGGGTAATCTGCAAGTGTCATAGGATGTATGATATCATACAGTGAATGGAGGATTGTCAAGATGAAAAAATATGTATGTGAACCATGTGGATATGTATATGACCCGGAGGTTGGAGATCCAGACGGCGGGATTGCTCCGGGAACAGCATTTGAGGATATTCCAGATGATTGGGTATGCCCTGTCTGCGGAATGGGTAAAGATGTATTTGTAGAAGAATAGGCTTTCGCCTATTCTTCTTTTAAGTTCTTTATCAAAACTCAATCCCCCGTCCGAGAGCATCCTTTAAGTAGGAGGATACATCTTCAAGCTTGTGTACAATCTCCATCTTTTCTTCCCATTCTTCGCCTTCCATCTCCTTGTCGATCAGGCATTGCTGGATATGCTTAACTTCTTTGATCAATTCTTTTGTCATGTCAATTACCCCCTTCTTAAAACCAGTTTATATAAAAATAGTATACCACGTTCCGGACATTTGTGGAATGGATAATATTTATATCTCGGTGATATCTTTGACGGAATCCCGGTCTACAAGCTGCACATCCAATACAACACTTTCACTTGGCTTCTGTGGATTGCCGATATGTTCAAACAGAATCCGGCAGGCTTCTGCTGCCTTGCCTTCTATGTTCTGACGGATGGTAGTCAGAGCAGACGGAAGTGAGCAGCCGACGGGGAGGTCATCGAAGCCGATCACGGACAGTCTGTCAGGGATAAAAAGTCCTTTCTTGCCGGCAGCGCTGTATAACTCCATGGCAAATTCATCAGAAAAGGCGAATATCCCTGTCGGCGGTTTGGGGTCATTGAGAATAGAAACAATGATGTCTTCCGGCCTCATTGTTTCAAGGTCATAAATGTGGTTCGGCGTGACAGGAACCTCCATGCTCGTCAACGTATCACAAAATCCCTGGCAGCGTCTGGAAATCACACCGCCGGTTTTTGTGAATGGCCCGGCGAAAGCAAGCCTCCGATGTCCCTTCTTATAGAAGTGCTCTGCGGCAAGCTCCCCTCCTTTATAGTCATCAATTCCTACATTGATCAATTGCCGTACATTGCTATAGCTGTCAGTGAAGACAAGCGGAATGTGGTTGCTGTGCTGGATGTGGCGGATCTCGTCGTCGAATACCCCTAAGAATACTGCCCCTGCCGCATTCCAGGAGCGGAGGTTGAAGGTGATATTTGAAAAGTCCTGCACCAGATGGATCATCACGTAGTATCCGCGTTTTTGTACTTCTTTGGTGATATACCCGAGAAGTGTGGAAGAATATGGATCGGCCAGCGGATTATAGATGGAAGAGTCTCTGAGGATAACCGCGATGATTTTCGAAGATTTCGCTGCCAGGCTTCTGGCGGATGAATTGGGGATATAGTTCATCTCCTCCGCGAGAGAGCGGATTTTTGCTGCGGTTTTTTCAGAGACTTTCCCCTGGTTTCCGTTCATGACGCGAGAGACAGTCATCATACTAACGCCTGCTCGTTCCGCTATATCTTTTAATGTTACCATAATTGTTCTCCTAAGATAAAACGTTAACGTTAATCTTGATTTTTATTATAGCAGAGATAGGAAGTATCTTGTGAAAAATTTTTCAAAAAAAATATAACTATGAGATTTGCACAAAATATGCATATAAAAATTGGTAAAAAAAGAGAAATAGAAGGAGAGAATGTATTCGCATTGACTTCATGAAAAAACTGTGATAAATTCTAATTAAGGTTAGCGCTAACAGTAAATGAAAAACATACTGTTTCGTTGGTGTGAAGGAGGAGAGAAAATGTTTAGGAAAACAATGGCAATGCTTGTGATTATTTCTGTGATAGCGCTCACATGCGCATGTGGAAAATCAGAGACAACTGCCTACAAGGGTGAAACGGATACGAATCCTGATAAAGGGCTTCCGGTGATGGGGGAGAATGTGACCTATGACCCGAACCACCTGATCAATGACGGAAAACCGGTAGAGTTAGAGTGGTGGTTGTGGGATGCTCCGGATTTATTCGGGAGTATTGCTGAAGAATTTGAAAAGATCCATCCGAATGTTACGATTCATGTGGTGAATAATCCATGGGACGGATTCTGGACGAAATTGCCCCTTGCACTTCAGAAAGGTACGGACGGGCCGACACTTTTTAATGTACATAACAGCTACCAGCATTTGCTGCTCACTTACATGGCTCCATACGATATTGATGTTAAGGATCTGGAGACGGACTTTTTTACCGCCAAATCCCATGAGATTGACGGAAAGATTTATTACGTAGATTTTGGAATTATGACCGGCGCGATGTATTACAATAAGGAAATGTGGAAGGCGGCGGGACTTACAGAAGAAGATATTCCTGCAACATGGGAAGAGTTCAGAGAGGTTGCAAAGAAGCTTACGGTAGAAGAAGACGGAAAGCTTGTGCAGGCCGGTTTCAACTACAACGGGGATTTTGAGAATCTGATGCAGGGTGTTCCTTATCAGTATGGGAATACAATCTTCGATGAGAGCGGCAAAGTGCCGTCCCTGACTCAGGAAGGTCAGCTCAAAGCGGCGCAGATGTTCCTTGACATGTATGAAAAGGATCATGTGGGTGATAAAGACTTTGGTACGGACGCAGCCCAGAGCTTTGGTCAGGGCCAATCCGCTATGGTATATAAGTGGGGACATTTCTACGGATATATGAACACGAATTACCCGCAGATCGAATACGGAACCTTTGAGGTGCCGGCTGCAACGAAAGATCCGTTTGCCTACGACCGGTATAACGGCGAGGCGACACCAGGGATCAATAAAAATGCAGCACCGGAGCAGATAGAGGCGGCACAGGATTTTATCCGGTTCTATCTGGCGAATACGGAGAAACAAAAAGAGCTTTGTATGAATTACAGCCTGTTTCCGGCCAACAACACACTTAGAGAAGATACAGAACTTCAGGATAATCCGGCGATTCAGGCGGTCTCCGCCCATATCGATAATTATATCTGGCCGGGGCCTATGCCGGCAACGCTTGCAGATAATTTAAAAATCGCCTGTCAGGATATGATGTATAATGACACACCGATTGAAAAGGCGTTAAAGACGGCAGAAGATATCGTGAAGGTGGATTTGTCCAACCAGGAGTTTGTATCATCGGAAAATCTGTATCACAGATACAGCGAGCATAAATAGGAGGAAAACGAGATGTTGAGAAAAAGAAGACCTCTGCAGAGTAAAAGTGAAGTTGTACTCAGAAGTATCGTCGTCACATTTCTTGTGGTGTATATGCTGATATTTTTAATCATTCCGGTCATCATCGCATTTGCCGGAAGCTTCCATATCTGGAATCCCCTTAACGGGACTTACAAGTGGACGGGGCTTGACAATTATATCCGGATGTTCCAGTACCCTACTTTCTGGCTGTCCATGAAAAATACAGTTGTATTTTGTGCGGTTGTTGTATTTTTTCGGGTACTTTTAGGGCTGGCTCTTGCTTATGCCATCACAAGCAGGCTGATCCGGCATAAGACATTTTTCCGGACGATCTTCTATATGCCGACGGTCACTCCGCTGGTAGCGGTGGCATATGTGTGGAAGATCATGTACAATCCCCAGTTCGGTCTTGTCAATAATCTGTTCGGCTTTGACATCAACTGGCTGTTCAGCAGTGATTTTGCATTGCCGGCAGTTATGGTGATGACGATCTGGAAAGATTTCGGCTACGCAGTCATCCTGTTTATGTCGGGGCTGATGTCGATTCCTTCGGATTATTATGAGGCGTCCAATATCGACGGTGCCAATGCATGGCAGACCTTCAAATATATAACATTGCCTCTGCTTGAGCCGACGATGGTATTTGTTGTGATCACATCGCTGATTTCTTACCTGCAGGCTTATGTGCCGGTGATGGTCATGACAAAGGGAGGACCGGGAACTTCTACCTTCTTAAGCTCCTACCTTGTATACGATCAGGCATTTGTAAAATATAACTTCGGATATGCATCTGCAATTGCATTTTTCATCTTGATCTTTACTGCTGTATTAACCGTGTTCTCGTTCAAACTTACGGGCGAGAATTCTTAAGGAAAGAAGGTGTCGATATGAAAAAACAAACATTAAGAGCAGCTTTATATATCGTACTGGCTGTTGTGGGAATCATAACGGTTCTCCCATTTGTCTGGATGATTCTGTCTTCCTTTAAGACGAACGAAGAAATCAGTGCATTGCACCAGACTTTGCTTCCCCAGAACTTTACTTTGGAAAACTATACATCCTTGCAATCAAATTTTAATTTCTTACAATACTTTGGAAACAGTGTTATGATCGCAGTGATCGTGACCGTATTAGTTGTATATATAAGCTGTCTGTGCGGGTTTGTGCTGAGCAAATACGAGTTTAAAGGCAAGAACCTAATCTTCGGTTTTGTGATGATGACCATGATGATTCCGTGGTCAGTGACGATTATCTCGCGTTATACGATGTTCATGAAATCAGGGCTTTTGGACAGCTATCTGTCACTGGTCCTCCCGGTTATGGTGAGTGGGTTCGGCATCTTTATGATGAAGCAGGATATCTCATCGATGCCGGATGAGCTTTTGGAGGCGGCAAGGATTGACGGGGCCAATGAGTTTCGTATCTTTCATCAGATCGTACTTCCTATGAGCAAGAATTCCATATCCGCCATTGCGATTTTCCAGTTTTTATGGGTGTGGGAGGATTACCTGTGGCCGTACCTGATGATCGACAGTGATAAAAAGCAGCTTCTGGCAGTAGGACTTACGATGTTTAATGGAAGATATTCCACAGATTATGGCGGATTGTTCGCAGCTACAGTTATTTCTATTGTGCCGGTGATCATTGTCTACACGATATTCCAGAAACGGTTTGTGGCAGGCGTTGCAGCAGGTTCCGTAAAAGGATAATGTAAAAATATATAACAGGAAAGGAACGATAAGGCATGAAAGGAAGATATCAGATAGATACGAGAGGAAAAAGCAGGAAGGAAGCTGTGATCCAGGGAGAAAAATACAGAATTACGCTTCTGACGGATGCGTTGGTGCGTTTGGAGTACAGTGAAGACGGAACGTTTGAGGATCGTGCATCCCAAAGTGTCATTAACCGTGACTTTCCTGTGCCAAAGTTTCAGGTGTACGAGAGAGCGGATTCCCTGGAAATCTTAACCGGGCGGATACATCTTATTTACAATAAACAGGAATTTACCGATTATGGATTGTCCATTCAGGTGCGGGGAGATATCAGCGCGTATCACAGCATATGGCATTACGGAGAAGAGGTAAAGGATCTTGGAGGGACAGCGAGGACTCTTGATGAGGCAAATGGAGCGATTCCATTAGAGCAAGGGCTGATGTCCAGGTTTGGGTATACGGTTTTTGACGACAGCCGCTCCTTGCTTCTTACGGAGGATGGCTGGGTAGAACCCAGAAAGCCAGCAATCCTGGATCTGTATTTCTTCGGCTACGGACACAGCTATGAGGAATGCCTTAAAGATTTTTACCGGCTGACCGGCAACACACCGCTGATTCCAAGGTATGCTCTCGGGAACTGGTGGAGCAGATTTTATCAGTATTCTGAGCAGGAGTATAAGAACCTGATGTCCCGTTTTGAGACAGAGAAGATACCGTTTTCCGTTTCGGTTATTGATATGGACTGGCATCTTGTGGATATCGATCCGAAGTATGGGAGCGGATGGACCGGATATACATGGAACCGGGAACTTTTCCCGGAGCCGGAGAAGTTCTTGGGCTGGCTTCACGAACATGGACTTAAGGCCACACTGAATGTACATCCGGCCGGCGGAGTGCAGGCTCATGAGGAGCAGTACCGGCAGATGGCGGAAGCTCTGGGTAAGGATTGGGAGAAGGAAGAGCCGGTGAATTTTGATATCACGGACCCGGAATTTCTAGATGCTTATTTTGAATATCTCCATCACCCCCAGGAGAAAGCGGGTGTGGACTTCTGGTGGATTGACTGGCAGCAGGGGGGATTGTGCAAGATACCGGGACTCGACCCGCTGTGGATGCTGAACCATTATCACTATCTGGACAGTGCGGGGAGAGGAAGACGGTCGCTGACGTTTTCCAGATATGCAGGGATAGGGAGTCACAGATATCCGGTGGGATTTTCCGGGGACACGATCATAAGCTGGGAATCCCTTGATTTTCAGCCTTATTTTACCGCTAACGCAAGCAATGTGGGATATGGCTGGTGGAGTCATGACATCGGCGGGCATATGATGGGATATAAGGATGACGAACTGGCGGCAAGATGGGTGCAGTTTGGCGTATTTTCTCCGATACTGCGGCTTCACAGCTCCAACAGTGCATTTACAGGAAAGGAGCCGTGGCGCTATAACCGCATTGCGGAGGCAGTGATGAAGCGCTATTTGAAACTCCGCCACGAGATGCTTCCTTATCTTTATACAATGAACTATTATGCGAACAAAGAGGGACAGCCGTTGATCCGGCCGATGTATTATCTGGAGCCGGAACAGGAGGAAGCGTACCACGTACCCAACGAATATTACTTTGGTACGGAGCTTATCGCCTGTCCCATCACGAAGCCCATGGACAAAAGGGCCGGGGCGGCATCCTTTAAAGCGTGGCTTCCGGAAGGATTGTGGTTTGATTTCTTTAACGGCAGGAGGTATCGCGGAGGAAGAGAGCTTACGCTCTACCGGGAGCTTGAAGATATGCCTGTGCTTGCGAAAGCCGGAGGCATCGTGCCGATGGCAGATCTGGAGGAGTACACCAACAGCGTGGAGAATCCGAAGGCACTGACGGTGAAGATTTTCCCCGGGGCGGATAATTGTTTCCGATTGTGTGAGGATGAGGGGGATACTTGCATAGATGCACCGGAGAACTGGGCGTATACGCTCCTTGAACTGACGAATCAGGGGCAGACCGTATTCCGGATCCACGGGGCGCAGGGGAATACTGCAATTATCCCGGAAAAGAGAAGCTGGCGGCTGGAAGTATACGGTATGGAAAAGGAGAGCTGTCCGAAAGTATATGCAGACGGCCGGGAAATCGAAGCACTGACGGCTTATGACGCGGGCAGACATATCCTTACGGTGAAGATACCGGAGATGCCGGCGGATGCCGAGATACGGGCGGAGTTTGGAGAAGTCGTGGAAACGGTTGAGAATGATATCGAAGCCGGTATCTATCATTGCCTTGACCGCGCGGAGATTGAATATGTAGTGAAAGAGAGAATCTACGGGTATGTGAAGGAAGGAAAGACGCCGGCAGAGCTTACAGGGATTCTGTTAGGAATGGAGCTTCCGGAAGCAGTGCTGGGAGCACTGTGCGAGATATTGCTGGCATAAACAAAAAGTGTTCTGCGAAGGGACTTAGGAACTTTGCAGAGCACTTTTCTTATGCTGAAAAAAGCGGAGACGGTGCGATTTATAGAAAATATCTATAAATAACGTTATATATAATAATTCCCTATTTGAAGAGTTTGCCTGCTGATTATATAATATAGATAGATTTAACAAAAGCGGGGAATGGTAAATGTTTATAGATGTACATATGCATGAGATGACATACTCAAAGGACAGCTTTTTGAAACTGGATGAAATTGTGAAAATTGCGAAGAATAAAGGTCTTGGGGCAGTATGTGTCACGGACCATGACAGTATGGGATTCAAAGAGCTTGCAAAGGAGTATACGAGGAAAACGGGTTACCCTGTATTTGTGGGAATTGAATTTTTTTCCTTGCAGGGGGATATTATTGCCTTCGGAATAGACAATTATCCAAAGGAGCGGGTTTCGGCGCAAGAGTTTATCGATATGGTGAAGGCGCAGGGCGGTGTATGCTTTGCGGCTCACCCGTTCCGCAGCAATCGCCGGGGGTTAGAAGAACATCTCCGGGAAGTAAAAGGGCTTGATGGCCTGGAGGTTTTAAACGGGAGCACATCAGAAGAAGCGTGTAAAAAGGCTGCGGAGTACGCGAAAGAGCTGGGACTTTTTACGCTTGGAGCCAGTGACTGCCATGTGCCGGAAAAGGTCGGGGTATGCGTCACGTATTTCCCCGAAGAGATTAACACATTCGAGGAGTTTCTCGCTGCTTTCCGCAAAGGAGATATGAAACCGGCTTATTATGAAGACGGGGAATATAAGATATTACGCTAAGACCAGAGGACATCCCAGGGTGGAAGTCTTTTAGGTATAAATTTTTTAAATTCCCATTTACCTTTTGTATATTCAGTGATAGAATATCTCTATGTATGAGAATGTGAGAAGCGGAAGAAACTGCCGGTATCACGGGGTCTGGGAAATGGGTGGAAAGGTGGTAGCATTATGATTACAGTCAACGCAATGGGAGATAATTGCCCAATCCCGGTTATCAAGACCAAAAAGGCAATGCAGGCACTCACCGGTCCGGAGACGATCGAGGTGCTTGTGGACAATGAGATTGCCGTCCAGAATGTGACAAAGATGGCATCAGCTTCCGGCGGACAAGTGTCTTCCGAGAAGATTTCCGACGGAGAATTCAAGATTACCGTTCAGATGGAGGGAGCACCGGCATTGGCAGAGGAAGAAGAGACAAGCTGTGTGCCGGATGCAAGAGATAATACGGTAGTAGTCGTATCTTCAGACCGTATGGGCGAGGGAAATGACGAGCTTGGCAAGGTGCTGATCAAAGGCTTTATCTTTGCAGTAACACAGCTTGATACCCTGCCGAAGACTATGCTTTTCTATAACGGCGGAGCAACACTTACCGCAGAAGGGTCAGATTCTCTTGAGGATCTTAAGTCTCTTGAGGCACAGGGCGTGGAGATCATGACTTGTGGGACATGCCTTGATTATTATGGGCTGAAAGAGAAGCTTAAAGTAGGTACAGTGACGAATATGTATAGTATTGTAGAGACGATGGCGAAAGCCGGAAGAATCGTTAAACCATAAGTAAATTGTAATATTTTGCAGGAAAAAGAGCCATACTTCAAAAGCAGAGGCATGGCTCTTATTTTCAATAAATAACAGGAGGATTGTTGACGTATGAAATCAGATGTCAGATTAACAAGTTTAAGTAAGACCGCAGGCTGAGCGGCCAAGATTGGTCCGGAGACCCTTGCCCAGGTTCTGGGTAAGCTGCCGAAATTCCAGGATGATAATCTGCTCGTTGGAATTGAGACATCCGATGATGCGGCTATATACAAGGTTACCGATGAGATTGCCATGATTCAGACTGTCGATTTCTTCACACCGATCGTCGATGATCCTTATATGTTTGGACAGATTGCGGCTGCCAACTCCTTAAGCGATGTGTGGGCTATGGGAGGCGAACCGGCGGTGGCACTTAACATAGTCGGATTTCCGAATTGTCTGGATCCGGCGATTTTGGGCGACATCCTTGCGGGTGGCGCGGCGAAGGTGAAAGAAGCAGGTGCGGTACTGGTGGGCGGACACTCTGTACAGGACGATGAGCCGAAGTATGGATTATGTGTGTCTGGTTTTGTACACCCTGATAAGATATTTAAAAATTATGGCTGCAGGCCGGGAGATATACTCGTCCTGACAAAGCAGATCGGAAGCGGGATTGTCAATACTGCAATAAAAGCGGAGATGGCATCGCCCGCAGCGATCCGGGAGGCGCAGACGGTTATGGCGTCTCTCAATAAGCTTGGGAAACAGGTCGTTGAGAGATATGATGTATCTGCATGTACGGATATCACGGGCTTTGGGCTTTTGGGACACTGTGTAGAGATGGCCTCTGCCAGTGAGGTTACCTTTGAGCTTAAGGTAAAGGATATAGCGTATCTGGAAGATGCCGTTGATTATGCAAAGATGGGACTTGTCCCGGCAGGAGCATATAAAAACCGCGGATATTCGATGAAGCATGTAGAGACCGGAGGGATCCCGGAGCATTTCCTGGATCTGCTCTATGATCCGCAGACATCCGGCGGGCTTTTGATCAGTGTATGTCCGGACAATCTTAAAGAGATGATGGCGGACTTTGAGGCTGCGCATATGGATACAAAGGTATCGGTTATCGGAAAAGTGGCAGAAAAAAGCGATAAGCTGATCCGGCTGTTTTAAAAAGACGAAGGATTAAGGGAAAATCGTACGCAGGAGAAAGCATATCTGAGCAGATATGTAAGAAGAAGGGGAATGAGATGAACAAGAATCTTTTATACAGGAGTATTCCAAAGGTAGATGTGCTTTTGGAGGACGAGGCGATTCAGGGAATGATAGACGGTTACAGCAGGGATACAGTTATGGAGGCAATCCATACAGAGCTTGATAAGCTGCGTAAGGTTATCGCGTCAGCTTCTGACGAAGAAGAGGTAAAACGCCAGATCAATCTTTTAGTGCCTCATATTGACCGTGCAGTTGCTGACATGCATACACCGAATATGCGGATGGTGGTGAATGGTACGGGAACAATCCTTCACACCAATCTGGGGCGTGCGCCGATAAGCGGCGAGCATATGAAACGGGTGCTGGCCCTTGTGTCAGGTTACTCGAATCTGGAGTATAATCTTGAGGCGGGAAAGCGGGGAGAGCGTTATTCCCATTTTGAAAAGCTGCTCTGTAAGCTCACGGGAGCGGAGGCGGCGATGGCGGTGAATAACAATGCGTCTTCTGTCCTGCTGATCTTAAGCTCTTTGGCAAAAGGCGGGGAGGTAGTCGTATCCCGCGGAGAGCTTATTGAGATCGGAGGAAAGTTTCGGATCCCGGATGTAATGGAACAGAGCGGGGCTGCGCTTGTAGAGGTGGGAACGACCAATAAGACCCACTATGATGATTATGAGGCGGCTATCACAGAGAATACAAAGGCACTTCTTAAAGTCCATACGAGTAATTACCGGATTGTCGGATTTACAGATTCGGTAACCATTGATGAGCTGATTCCTCTGGCGAAAGCTTACGACCTGCCGGTAGTGGAAGATCTGGGCAGCGGGGTGCTTATCGACCTTGAAAAATACGGACTGACCCATGAGCCGACAGTACAGGAGTCCATCGCGAAAGGTGCGGATGTGGTATGTTTCAGCGGCGACAAGCTTCTGGGAGGCCCCCAGGCGGGGATTATCATCGGCAAGAAAAAATATATTGATATGATGAAAAAGAATCAATTAACCCGTGCTCTCCGGATTGATAAATTTACGGCGGCGACATTGGAACTGGTACTTCAGGAATATCTTTCTGAAGAAAAGGCGGTAAAAAATATTCCCGTGCTCCAGATGATCACAGAACCGATCGCGGAGGTGGAGAAGCGGGCACGGCTGCTTGCCAGAAGAATGCGGGCTGCGCATCTTCCGGCACAGATTGTCGTAAAGCCTTGTGAATCGCAGATTGGCGGAGGGTCTCTTCCCTTGGAACGGATTCCAAGCATGGCGGTGATGATCCGGCCGGAGAAGATCAGTGTGGCGGAGATGGAAGAGCGTATGCGGAGTCTCCCCTTTCCGATTATTCCAAGGACAGCTAACGATACAATTATTCTGGATGCAAGGACCATAAAGCAGAGCGATATCAGGTTGGTGGCAGAGCAGTTAAAGGAATATGAGGTGCTGGAGAAGAGATGAAGAACGTAATTATAGGAACAGCAGGGCATATTGACCATGGAAAGACAACTTTGATCAAAGCCTTGACTGGAAGGAATACAGACCGCTGGGAGGAAGAGCAGAGAAGAGGGATCACGATTGATCTCGGCTTTACTTATTTTGACCTGCCGGGCGGTGACCGGGCCGGGATCATCGATGTTCCCGGACATGAGAAATTTATCAACAATATGGTCGCAGGTGTTGTGGGGATGGACCTGGTGCTCCTTGTAGTTGCTGCGGACGAAGGAATCATGCCGCAGACAAGGGAGCATGTGGATATTCTTCATTTGCTTGGGATTGAAAAAAGCATTATCGTGCTGAATAAATGTGACCTGGTGGACGAGGAATGGCTCGAGCTTGTGGAGGAAGAGATCAAGGAAGAGCTTGCGGGGACATTCCTTGAGAAGTCACCGGTTGTCAAAGTGTCTGCCGCTACAGGCGAAGGACTTCCGGCGCTTGTGGAGCTTATCGGCCGTATGACAAGTGACGAGTTGGTGCAGAAGGACATCCATACCATACCGCGCCTTCCCATCGACCGGGCATTTTCGTTGTCAGGATTTGGGACAGTGATCACCGGAACCCTTGTCTCCGGAACGATCCGCAAGGAAGATACTCTTGAGATGTATCCGATTGGGAAGGAAAGCAAGATACGGAGTATACAAGTGCACGGGGAGGATCGGTCTGCCTGCTATGCCGGACAGCGTGTGGCCATTAATTTATCGAATATTAAGAAAAAAGAGATACAGAGAGGGTGCGTCCTTGCTTCTCCTGGAAGCATGAAGACGGCGGACCTTTTAGATGTGCGCCTCAATGTCCTTGAAAGCTCCATGCGTGTACTGACCAATCACAGCAGGCTTCATTTTTTTACCGGGACCAGCGAGATCCTCTGCCGTGCAGTCCTTCTTGATAAAGATGAGATTGGGCCGGGAGAAAGCGGGCTTGTGCAGCTTCGGTTAGAAGAGAGTATTGCTGTGCGTCGCGGGGATAAGTTTATCGTTCGTTTCTACTCTCCCATGGAGACCATTGGCGGCGGTGTTGTCTTAGAGCCGAATCCGTCGATCAAGAAGAGATTCCGGGAGGATGCGATCGAGGAGCTGAAGCGGAAAGAGTCCGGTTCCAGTGCAGATGTTATTGAGCTGCATGTGAAAGGGCACAGGGAGACGATGATCACAGTGTCGGAGCTTGCGCGTCTTACGGCGCTCTCCGTAGAAGAAGTGATAGAAGATGTAGGCGAGCTTGAGGAGCAGAAGAAGGTCCTTACCTTTGCGATGCGCAAAGATACTTATGTCTGGCATGTCGAGGCGGCAGATGAGGCAGCAAAGGTGATCTGGGGGGCACTGTATACCTATGAGAAGAAATATCCATACCGGTCTGGTATGAAGAAGGCAGAAGTACAGGCGGCGTATTTTTCCAAGATGAAGCCGAATGTGTTTGACCGCATGATAGAGATGATGACAGAGGGCGGGCAGATGAAAAAGACAGATGAATATTTATGTACGGCTGACTATGAAATACGCAGGGATAAAACATATAACACAGTATCAGGAATACTTCTTGATACGTTTGAAAAGAGCCGCTTTGATTTTACACGTTACTCAGAGATCAACTGTAAAGGAGTCTCGCAGGAGATACAGGATGATATATTGAATATACTGCTTCAGGAAGAGAAGGCAGTAAAAGTTGCTGAAGATATGTATACGCTAAAGAACTATATGGAGGAAGCAAAAAAAGTGATCTTAGAAAAGCTTGCCGAAAATCCGGTGATCACCATTGCCGAAGTGCGCGATTTGTTTTCCACAAGCCGGAAGAGTGCGAAACCAATCCTGGAATACATGGACAGTATCAAGGTGACGAAAAAGACGGGCGGAGAAAGTGAAAGGGTAGCATATAGATGAATTTGAAACAATTGGAGGCTTTTGTGAAGGTAGTCGAGACCGGAAGCTTTTCAAAGGCTGCAAAAGAGTTGTATCTGACACAGCCGACGGTCAGTGCGCATATCTCTGCCCTTGAGAGAGAGCTTAAGACGAGGCTGTTTATCCGCAATACAAAAGAAGTAACTATGTCAGATGCGGGGCAGGACTTATATAAATATGCGAGACAGATGTTCGAGCTGGAATGTCAGATTGCGGAGCATTTTAATATACGGAAAAAGGATACTGCTAATCACTGCATTACAATTGCGGCATCTACGATTCCGGCGCAGTATTTGCTTCCGGATGTGCTGATGGTATTTAAGAAACGGTATCCGGAAGAACAGTTCAAGTTGATAGAAGCGGACAGCAGCGAGGTGGTGTCCCAGATTGTAGAAGGTATGGCGGATGTCGGTTTTACCGGAACAGTATTGGAGAAAAAGTATTGCAGGTATATTCCGTTCTACAAGGACAAGCTATCGATTATTACACCGAATACAGAGAGGTATCGGGCTTTCAAGGAAGAAGGAAAGGATGATATCTCGTGGCTTAAAGACGAGCATGTCATCCTGCGCGAGGAGGGCTCCGGTACACGCAAGGAGGCGCAGAAGCAGCTTCGAAAGGCCGGGATTGACATGGGAACTCTGGATATTATCGCGAGTATCGATAATCAAGAGACGATCAAGCGGTCGGTAAGACAGGGAATGGGTGTATCCATATTGTCCCGGCTGGCGACAAAGGAAGAGGTGAAGGACGGACATATATTGGAGTTTTTGATTCCTGAATCGGACGAAGGCCGGGATATTAACTTTGTCTACAACAAAAACACACCGCTGACGGCGAATGTGGACCGATTTATTAAAGTAATTAAAGAGATATACAGTACTTAGGAAATATTGGGGGGTGGATATATGATATATCTGGATAATGCGGCAACGACGATGCATAAGCCGCAATGTGTGATCAATGCGGTTGCCGCTGCTATGGGCTCCATGGGAAATGCCGGAAGAGGGGCGAATGAGGCGTCTCTTAGTGCTTCCAGGATTATATATGATACAAGGGAGAGGCTTTGCCGTCTTTTTGGAGGGACGAATCCGAAGCAGGTGGCATTCACCTGTAATTCCACAGAGAGTCTCAATATCGCAATCAGAGGACTTGCAAAGCCGGGAGACCATGTGATCACTACGATGTTAGAGCATAATTCTGTGCTGCGTCCGTTATATGACTTGGAAGAGCAGGGCGTGAGACTTGCAATCATTGAGAGTGACAGTAAGGGCAGACTTGATATTTCGCGGATTGAAGATGCAATCTGCGATGAGACACGGATGATCATATGTACGAACGGCTCGAACCTGACAGGGAATTATGTGGACGTGGAGGCTGTGGGAAAGATTGCGAAAGCACACGGTGTACTGTTTGTTGTTGATGCCTCCCAGACCGCCGGGGTATTTCCTATCGATGTGGAACGGATGAACATCGATGTGCTCTGCTTCACAGGCCATAAAGGGCTACTGGGTCCTCAGGGAACCGGCGGCTTGTACGTGAGGGAGGGAGTCTTTGTGCATCCTTTAAAATGCGGCGGAACCGGCGTGCAGACTTACAATAAGTCACAGCCGAAGGAGATGCCGACAAGGCTTGAGGCCGGGACTCTTAACGGACACGGGATTGCAGGACTTTACGCGGCGCTCGGGTATCTGGAGGAGACAGGGATCGATCATATCCGTGCCAGGGAACAGGAATTGATGTGGAAGTTCTATGAAGGAGTAAAGGATATTCCCGAAGTCACGGTGTACGGGGATTTTTCAGTTAAGGAGAGATGCCCGATCGTCACGCTTAATATCGGTGATTATGATTCCGGAGAGGTGAGCGATGCACTACTTACAGATTATGGAATCTCCACAAGGCCGGGCGGACACTGTGCGCCGCTTATGCACGAAGCCCTTGGGACAGTAGAGCAGGGAGCAGTCAGGTTTAGTTTCTGTCATTACAATACTGACGAGGAAGTAGAGACAGCCATTCGGGCTGTGAGAGAGCTTGCGCAGGAGGATGATTAGTAGATGAAGAAAAAAGAGCTTAAGCTTGTAGTCACATTCCACACGACGGCGGATGCCATGGCGATGGAGAAAGCGTGCAAGGAGCAGTCGATTCCGGGAAGGATCATACCGGTTCCCCGGGCAATCTCTGCGGGCTGCGGCCTGTCCTGGTGTGCGGAACTTTCGGACAGAGAGCAGATTGTGGCTATGATGAAGAAAACAGGGATTGAAGAAGAAGAAATCCATGAATGTATGGTGTGACAACCAGGGCATATATGAAACAAAGATAAAAGAGCAATGAAAAAGGGTACTTTATTCGGCGGGAAAGTCTGCCGGATGAAAGTACCCTTTCCGGGCCCATCAGAAATCTTCATAACTATACTCCTTTTATAAAAGTATCTAGTACGTGCGGGAGCAGCTTGTTACTGTATTCAGATAGAGAGAAACTGCCTTTGAACAGCGCCCAGTCGTATAGGAGTGCCCGCTCATACATGGCGTAGATATCCATGAGCTCTTCGGCAGTGCTCGTATTCCTGAACTCGCCTCGTTCTAAACCATCAGATATAATCTCAGTAATCCATTTGAAATAAAAACGCTTTTTGTCGGACAGGGATTTCTTGTCCTTTGTTATAAGTTGTGAGGAATAAAGATAAGCTAAAAGATGAATATCGACACATTCTTCAATCATACTAAACAGCTCGCGGTTTAAAAGCAGCAGCTTGTCATAGCTGGATAAACCGCGGTCCATCGTGTTGTAAAGCTCCTCATACTTTTCATCAAACAGGTAGGACAGGCTGTTGAGAAGAGCTTCCTTACCTTTAAAATAGTGATAAAATGTTCCTTTAGAAGTTTTAGAGGCTGCAATAATATCCTCAATTGTGGTGTGGTCGTAACCATTTTTATAAAACAGATTCCATGCGGCTTTCACGATGCGGGTCTTCGTTGGTTGTCGTTTCCTCGGCATCGAATGTACCTTTCCTTTCTGATTTTTATAAAAAGAGAAGCGGATTGTCCTTAATCCGCTTCTGCAATTCTATACTTGCTGACTTAAGGCTTTGAGATTAACCTACCTGGAAACCATATTTAAGCGGATCTGTCGGGTCGATTAAATATGTAGCAACGCCTGTCAGGTAGCAGCTTCCTGTAATCATCGGGATGACAGCGTCAAAGTCTCCAACTTTGGTGGTTTCTTTAATAACACCTTTGAACAGGCTGCCGATAAAGCTTTCGTAGATAAATTCCTCACCTACGCCAATCTCTCCCCAGTGGTGAAGAGTTGCAAGTTTCGCGCTTGTTCCGGTTCCGCATGGTGAGCGGTCAGCCATATGCTCGCCGAAGATAACAACGTTTCGCATGTTAGCTTTTTCCGGATTCGGTGTCGGTCCGTAGAATTCAACCAGGTCAACGCTTGTAATGTCAAGCTCTGGGTGCTGTACCGGAATCTCTTTGTTGATGATCTCTAACATCTTCATGCCCAGGTCTGCGTATGCAGGAACGGACTTCGCATTAATCTCGCCGATGTCAAGCTTTGTTGTGTCAACCAGCGCGAAGAAACTTCCGCCGAAAGAAATCGTGAATTCGATTTCCTTGCCGTCAATCGTAACTTTCTGGTTTTCTTTGTAAACAAACGCCGGAACATTGGTCAGGGTAACACTCTCAACCTTGCCGTCTTTTACGATAGCCTTTGTGCGGATCAGTCCTGCAGGAGCTTCAAGAATCACGTCGTTTTCCCCTTCTTTGGATTCTACAAGGCCTGCCTCAACTGCAACGGTAACTGCGCCGATGGTGCAGTGGCCGCACATGTTCAGGTATCCGCCTGTGTCCATGAACATAACGCCGAACTGTGCCTCTGGGTTAACCGGCTTGCAGAGGAACGCGCCAAACATGTCGTGATGTCCTCTTGGCTCAAACATAAGAGCTGTACGAACATGATCGTAATTGTCCTCCATCCATTTTTTCTTCTCGATCATCGTGTTGCCTTCCGGCTCCGGGAATCCGCCGATAACGATACGGCAGAACTCGCCGACGGTGTGAGAATCTACTACCTGGAGAGCACTCTCAAACCGGTCGAAGTTTACATTAGCTTTCAACTCCATAATGATTACCTCCTTAAACATACTCATAGATAAAATCTATAGTTTCTTTTATATAAAAACATGGCGAAAAGGATATTTGGCCATGCCTTTTTCCGAAAAATATATATCGCAGCACATAAAAAATGACAGAAAAATAACAAATAGACTACGTTCTAGTATGTGGTTCAATTATTTGATTCTATTATGAGGGAAAAACCTTGAAAAGTCAACGGTTTTTTGGTATTATAAAAACTAAATAAAAACTGTTGAAATATATTGTAGAATATGATAAAGTTATTTCGCATGAACAATGGAATATGGGGGTAGATGGGTGACTGGTGTGCCTCCTGGTCTTCAAAACCAGTGTGGGGCGTTAAGAGCGTCCCGGGTGGGTTCGATTCCCACATGCCCTCGCCAAAAAGTGCAGTTTTAAGCGGTTTTTAGCTGTTAAGAATTTGATGGCATGTTATTATAGAAAATACTTATAAATGAAAAGACGCTTTTGGGGAATATTAAATACGTCAGAAGAAACTTAAGATGTGTGTTATTGAGAGGTAATGAAACGGATGGATAGGTTCGTTTTTTACTAATATAAACAAAGAAAAGGAGATGTTTGACATGGGAAATGTACAGATGTTATTACGTCAGCATGTTGGGGCACCATGTGCAGCAATCGTTAAGGCCGGAGACGAGGTAAAAAAAGGTACATTGATTGCAACGCCTACGGGGCTTGGCGCTAACATTTTTTCCAGTGTGTACGGGAAAGTAACTGAGGTTACAGAAGACCGGATTATTATTGAGCCTTCCGAGGAGCAGCCGGATGAATTTGTGCCGATTGACGTGCCTGAGGATGCAAGCAAGCTTGACATGGTGAAAGCGGCAGGAGTTGTAGGGCTTGGAGGCGCGGGATTCCCGACTGGGATTAAGCTGAACATTAATCTGGCGGAGACGCCGATGGGCGAGCTTGACCCGGAGATCAACCCGGAGCTGCCGGCTGACTTTAAGTTGGGCTGTGAGAAAGGCTACATCCTTATTAATGCGGCTGAGTGTGAGCCTGGATTAGAACATAATATCAGACAGATTGAGGAGCAGTGTGATAAGGTAATCCGCGGCGTGAAGTACTGCATGGAGATTACCAACGCTGATAAGGCAATCTTTGCTATTAAGAAGAAAAACCAGAAAGCAATCAAGACGCTGCAGAAAGCGTTGGAGAGCGAGCCGGCAATTTCCATGCATCTTCTTCCGGACATCTATCCGATGGGCGAGGAGCGTGCGGTAGTAAGAGAGTGCCTTGGCGTGAACCTTACGACGATGCAGCTTCCGTCTGCGGCAAAGTCTGTTGTTGTCAATCTTGAGACGGCAGCAAAGGTTGCAGAGGCGATTGACGAGAAGAAACCTTGCATTACAAAGAACCTGACTGTCCGCGGCAAACTCAACGGCGGAAACGGCGCACACGTTTTCATGGACGTTCCGGTTGGAACCAGTGTTGGGGAATTGATTGAAAGAGCCGGCGGTATCGACGGAAAGTACGGCGAGATCGTTATGGGCGGAGCGTTTACAGGAAAGTCTACAGACTTTGACGCGCCAATCACAAAGACGACAGGAGGAATTCTTGTTACGGTTGAGTTCCCGGATCTACACGGGGCGAACGTGGGCCTTCTTGTATGTGCATGCGGCGGCAATGAAGAGCGCATGCGTGAGATTTGTGAGAAGATGAACGGCAAGGTCGTGTCTGTGGCAAGATGCAAGCAGGCTATCGAGAATAAGCCGGGCGCACCGCTTAAGTGCTTAAGGCCTGGTAACTGTCCCGGACAGGTTAAGAACAACATGCAGTTCAAGAAAGATAAGTGTGAGTACATCATCATCGGCAACTGCTCTGACTGTTCCAATACTGTTATGGCATCCGGTCCGAAGATGGGTCTTAAGGTGTTCCACCAGACAGACCATGTGATGAGGTCTGTTGGCCATGCTTTGTACAGGACGCTCAAAGTATCCAAACAGATAAGTCAGGATATCGATTTTTAGGAAACGCACATGATTTTAAAGGTATTACTGCTGCTTGCGGCGTGTAAAAAAGGTTCCCCGATTCCTTTTTGCATGACGGCGAAGTGAGAGGTTTTCGCCTGCCGGAAGCGGCTGTATATATAATTAAGAAATCCAAACAAGGAGGGAAAACAATATGTCTATCACAGCTGAAACAGCTAAAGCACATGCTCATGATCCTGCGGTTTTATGTTGTAGAGCCGAGGCCGGCATTACAATCGAGCCTGCGAATCTGGAAGATCCGGCAATTTTTGACGATTTGGTAGATTCAGGATTATTAAACCTTGACGGCTGCCTTACCATCGAGGAAGTATTAGGAGCAAAACTTACAAAAACCTGTGATTCTCTTGCTCCGCTTACGGCAGATGTTCTTGACGGAGTAAAGGCTCCGAGCGTAAGCGCTCCGGCAGTTGAAGAGGAGGTTGCAGAGGAGGCACCGGCAGCGGCAGCACCAGCAGCGGCAGTACCGGTTGCAGCAGGCGGCGTGCTCAAGATCCACATCGGAGAGGGTAAGGATATCGACCTTCAGATTCCGGTTGGAGCACTTGGCGGCGGCGCAGCAGTAGCGGAAGTTCCGGCAGCGGCGGCAGTAGCTGCAGACGCAGCAGCACCGGCAGCGACAGTCGGAGAAGAGAAAATCGTAGGAACTCTTACAAGAAAGCACTTCAATATTACAGAAGTTAAGAGAGGGCCTGAGACAAAGATCGAGGGAACTGTGCTTACTATCCGTGAGGGGATTGAAGCAGATGTTATCGCTGATCAGGAATTAGTTAAAGACTTTAAACTTGAGATCATTACTCCTGAATTATATCACACCTATTCCGAGACAGTTATGGACGTACAGCCAATCGCTACGAAAGAGGGCGACAGTGAGCTTGGAAGCGGTGTAACAAGAGTGCTTGACGGCGTTGTTATGATGCTGACAGGTGTTGACGAGGGCGGAGTTCAGATCGGTGAGTTCGGTTCTTCCGAAGGATACCTTGACGAGAACATTATGTGGGGCCGTCCGGGATGTCCGGATAAAGGCGAAATCTTCATCAAGGGTAACATTGTTATCCAGGAGAAGACGAACATGGAGCGCCGCGGGCCTATGGCTGCTCATACAGCATTTGATATCATCACGCAGGAAATCCGTGAGGTTATGAAGAAACTTGACGAGAGCCTTGTAGTTGATACGCAGGAGCTTAAGTCTATCCGCCGTCCGGGTAAGAAGAAAGTTGTAATCGTTAAAGAAATCATGGGACAGGGAGCTATGCATGATAACTTCATCCTTCCTGTAGAGCCGGTTGGTATCCTTGGCGCAAGAGCTAACGTAGACTTAGGAAACGTTCCTGTTTGCGTTTCTCCGCTTGAGGTTCTTGACGGATGTATCCATGCTTTAACATGTATCGGACCTGCATCGAAAGAGATGTCCAGGCATTACTGGAGAGAGCCGCTTGTTCTTGAGGCTCTTCACGATGAAGAAGTTGACCTTTGCGGCGTTATATTCGTTGGTTCTCCGCAGATCAACGCAGAGAAATTCTATGTATCCCGCCGTGTAGGACATACAGTGGAGATGCTGGATGCTGACGGCGCATTCGTTACGACAGAAGGATTTGGAAACAACCATATCGACTTTGCAAGCCATATCGAGCAGATTGGTATGAGAGGCGTTCCGACAGTAGGTATGTCTTACTGTGCAGTACAGGGCGCTCTCGTTGTTGGTAATAAGTACATGCAGTACATGGTTGATAACAACAAATCTGAAGCAGGTATCGAGAATGAGATTCTTGGTAACAACACACTTTGTCAGGAAGACGCTATCCGCGCACTTGCTATGCTGAAAGCAGCTATGGCCGGAGAAGACGTTAAGGCTGCTGAGAAGAAGTGGAATCCAAACGTTAAGTCTACAAACGTAGAGTTAATTGAGGGCGCATGCGGCACAAAGATCGATCTTGTTGGAAATGAGCAGGAGCTCCCGATGAGTGAGAAGCGTAGATTAAAATACAGCTAAGCCAAAGGTGTGCTGAATGAATAATGAACGTTTGAATTACGGCGACAGGATCATTTATATGGAGGGCGTTGTAGTAGAAGTCGATGACTGCAGCATCAGCGTTGACCTGAAAGGGCGCCTGGGGTTTTTCAAAGCTCCCAAGAGAATGTTTATCTGTGACACTGAACCGAAAGTGGGGCAGGAATTCGGATGGAACATGAGTTTCCCGGAGCAGCTTGGACCGGAGATAAATGAACACTACGTCAGCAACATTGAAAAAGAAAGACGCAAACAACAAGAAATGAGTAAACGTTTGGATAATAAGGAGGTCTAAAAATGAGTTTAACGGTTGTTAAAGGTTTACAATCAGAAATATTCGTTCCTATTACTCCGCCGTCTGTATGGACTCCTGTAACAAAAGAGCTTAAAGACATGTCTATCGCTCTTGCAACAGCAGCAGGCGTTCACAAGAAAGATCAGGAAAGATTTAATCTTGCCGGTGACTTCACATGGAGAAAGATAGAGAACACAACTCCGTCAGATGATCTGATGGTATCCCACGGCGGATATGATAACAGTGATGTTAACAAAGACATTAACTGCATGTTCCCGATTGACAGAATTCACGAATTGGCTGCAGAAGGCTTTATCAGAGCTTGTGCTCCGGTACATGCCGGATTCATGGGCGGCGGTGGAAACCAGGAGAAGTTCAAAGGCGAGACTGGTCCGGCTATCGCTCAGATGTTCAAAGAAGAGGATGTTGATGCAGTTGTCCTCACCGCTGGCTGAGGTACTTGCCACCGCTCTGCAGTATTGGTGCAGAGAGCGATTGAAGAAGCTGGAATTCCTACAATTATTATTGCAGCTCTTCCGCCGGTTGTTCGTCAGACCGGTACTCCTCGTGCAGTTGCTCCGTTGGTACCTATGGGTGCTAATGCAGGTGGACCGCACAATGTTGAACAGCAGACACAGATCGTTAAAGCAACTCTTGAGCAGTTAATGGAAATCCAGACACCTGGAAAGATTGTTCCGCTGCCATTTGAGTATGTAGCTAAGATCTAAAGGAAACCCGGCGGATGAGAGGCGGTTGGCCCTAAAAAAGGTTTTGCCGTAGGGCATCCGCAGGATATAGGATGTTAAAGAGCAGATGAAAAACATCTGCTCTTTTTTTCAAATGAAGTGTTGGAAAAAAGACAGGATTATTTTATAATTAGGATACAAATAAAAACAGCACGAAGACGGAGGTGAAAGTAAATTGGCTGATGAAGTAAAGGACTTAAGAAGGCTGGTCATCAAAGCGTTTCACATGAATGAGGTGGAATGGGGCGAACACAATGATATCACAACGGATGGTCATATGACAGTCAGCAAAGAGATGCTTGATGAACTTACAGCGGCGGAAGAGCATATAGAAAAGATTGACATTCAGCTTATAAAGCCGGGCGACCATGACCGCTGGACGAATACCATGATGGATATCGTGCCTATTTCCACAAAGGTACTTGGAAAGCTGGGAGAGGGAATTACACATACGATTACGGGTGTATATGTCATCCTTACAGGTGTGGATGTGAACGGCAAGCAGTGCCATGAATTCGGCTCATCAGAGGGAAACTTAAAGGAACAGTTATACCTGAACCGTGCGGGTACGCCAGGGGATAATGATTATATCATTTCCTTTGATGTGACCCTTGCGGCGGGTATGGGGCAGGAGCGTCCGGGGCCGACGGCAGCCCACAGGGCATGTGATAAGTTCATTCAGAGCTATCGTGACAAATTAAAGAAATTCAAAGGCGAAAAATGCACGGAACGTCATGAGTATCACGACATCGTAAGGCCGGGAAAGAAGAAAGTTCTGATTATCAAGCAGGTTGCAGGGCAGGGAGCGATGTATGACACGCACTTGTTTGCGAAGGAACCTTCTGGCGTGGAAGGCGGAAAATCAATTATTGACATGGGTAATATGCCAATTATCGTATCTCCAAATGAGTACCGTGACGGCATTATCCGTTCTATGCAGTAGGAGGTGAAAGAGTATGGGAATTGGTCCTTCAACAAAGGAAACATCGTTGCATCATTTCAGGGATCCTCTTCTGGAGGTTGTGGCGGAAGACACTGACCTTGACCTGATGGGAGTTATGCTTGTAGGCTCTCCGGATGGAAATGAGGATAAGATGCTTGTCGGGACTCGGGCTGCCGTATGGGCGGAGTGTATGCGCGCGGACGGAGTTATCCTCTCCTGCGACGGATGGGGAAACAGCCATGTGGACTATACGAACACGATTGAGCAGATTGGCATAAGGGGCATACCGGTTACGGGAATCACATTTAACGGTACAGTTGCACAGTTTGTAGTCGTCAATGATTATCTGGATGCGATTGTTGATATCAACAAGAGCGAGAGCGGGGAAGAGACGGATGTCGTGGGGGAAAATAATATGGACCGCATCGACTGTCTGAAAGCAAAAGCACTGCTGAAACTTAAGATGAGGAAAAAAGAGCAGGAGAGCAGGTAAGGGTTAGAATTGAGGGGTAATTCAATAATTTGATGTGGTAAAGTGTTCAATTATGACAAAAAAATCGTTAAATTTTTGTTAAGGTGCATAAAGATATACTTTTGTTGTATAAAGTATTGACGCGGCAATTAAGAAGTGGTATATTAATAACGCTTAATCAATGGTTGTTATTGCAGTTACGCTTCCGCCGACTGTTTCCCCCAAGAACAGTCTTGCGGCAGTGAACTTCAATTAATATATACTTTCCTCTTTACAGAGGAGCATTCCCCAGCTTTGTATATACAAAACTGCAATGCAACGAGGAAAAACCTCTCAATGACATACCAAAAGGAAGGGCGCGGCATTTCGAAAATGCTGCGCTCTTTCTATTCCTATAAATGCAGTATTCTATTCATGGATAAACTTTTTCTCCCAGCCCATGCACCATTTGGTGAGGGGACCCAGGACAAGCATTCCGCCGATTGTTCCCTCGCGGACTTTAAAGGAAAGACCGAACACAAGGGAGAGGGTCAGAGAAGTGATGATAAGAAGCGCGTCGCAAGTGATGTGAAGCTTTGCAAAATCAATCCCGAATTTGCTGCTTGCTGTGTAGTAAGTGCTCTCTACAGGAATCTGGACAGCGCCTAAGAGATTCAGTCCGCCGATAAAGACTGCCAGACCCAAATAGGACACGGCCCAGAACAGGACACGCACCGGATAGCTGTGAAGATCGAATAAAAGCACTTGATAATAGACGAAATTCACGACTACACCGAAAATAATCGCTACTGGAATCTGTAAAAGACGGATAGGGTGAAAATCCTTTCTAAGCATTAAAATCTGAATCAATATACAGATAAAATTGCCAATGATGCTGAATGTGCCGGCTTTTAATCCGGTAATCTGCCAGACATTCAAACTTACGGAATCCCAGCAGGCACAAAGACCGATATCTGCTTTCATGCAAAGCGTCTGGGATACAGCCATCATGACAACAAAAAAAGTAACAAGGATATATTTTTTGATCAATTTTCCAGTATTCATGTGCGCAATCCTCTTATCATTTGTTAAATGGCGGAGCTACAGGACCGTATTTAATCTCGGGATGGTTATCCAACATCCACTGCTTGAAACTGTCGGCGTCACCCTCGGTGAAACATGATTTGTCCAGCATGACACCTTCGTTATATTCATCTGTCGCAAGCTTGAAAAAGGTCTTGGCTTCCTCAAAGCTCAGGATATCTTTCCATTCAACCTTGTTGTTTGCTTTTCCATTGATATACAAAGAGATGTTCTTTTCACCGACGATAGTCTTGCATGTCCAGTTCTTGCCATTAAAATAATTTACCCGTGTGAGCCGGAAAGTCTTATCGGCGTGCATCCATCGGAAGAACACACCTCTGTAGACTGCGACAAAGGTGAGGAAAGCGCCAATCGACTGCCATCTTGCCGAGGCTCCTACTCTCTGAAAATAAATCCATCCAAACACACCGAAAACAAAAATGAAGCACCATACATAAAAAATAGGTAACTTCCAAAACTTGGGAGTTGCCCACTTGTCATAACGTCTTCGATCCATTACGTATTCGTTTACAAACATAGTATTATCTCCGTCTTTTCAGTACAAATTTTGCGAAAACATAAAACTGGAATCTTGAAATATATAGATGGCTACCCTTTTGGACAGCCATCTACACAATCTAAGTATATGATAAATCAATCTAAGCTATTCCAGCTTTTTTATCCTTATTAGCTGCGCTGATCAATGTGTAAGAAGTCCACAGAAGAACTACACAAACAAGATTGATCAACCAGAACAATGAAAGGTTCGTAACGAACTTCCATGCGATAAATACACCGATACATCCGCCAAGTGCGTTACCGATCGTATGTGACACATCGTATCTGTGTGTCTTGATGAACTCAATAGAGCAAGCAGGCATCAGAACGGCACAAGATCCCATGAATACCGGGAAACATGCCTGACCGTCAACGCCGAGCAGAAGACAGGTAGCCATACATGGTGCATACAGACCAAATCCGATATCCATCAAAGCTCCCCATAAAATGTTAAGTCCGGCAGCTACAATCAGTTTCCAGCCATGAAGACCGAGAGCTGTACCAACAGTACCGAATGGTCCGACACCTGTATTCTTGCAGAGCATGATCAATGCAAGAGGAATCATAACGCCGCCCAGAGCGTACCTGATCTTATTACGCGGCCACTTTGTTACGATGGTAGCAAATCCGAATGAACCTACAGCAGCGCATATGTACATGATCCAAAGGAACATCGGCTCACAGTTTACAGAAGCGGTGAAGATAAATGCCTCGAAGATAACCGGGAAAGTATCCCCTACATTCAGTGTACCAGGAATGTCGATATCGTCCATCTGATTGAACAATTTGTACATGAATGTCGATGGTGCGTAAGAGCCGCATCCGAGAGTGTCAAGGAAATTCGCGATAATACCTACCGTAAATCCTGCTGCCCACTGCTTTCCGGTCGCTTTCCGAAGATCATCCATACGATTCTTGGCTACGTCAACAATGAGGCCAAGGCCGGTTCCTGCTGCCAGGACACCAAATAAAACCTGAAGTGCTAATAACATATTTTTTCCTCCAATCCCTAGATATAAAAATACTATAATGTTTTCGAAGACAGCACCCCGATTTGCTGTCTTTGATACATATAAATATACCATAAACATAGAGGAAAGGTCAATCATTTATTGTGGGAAAATGGATAAAATGATTATTTTTTTTGCCTCTTTATAAAAAATATAGTGCACATTGAATAAAATGGATTTGGCATAAGAAAATATTATGCCGTAATTACAAAAATTAATGTTTGTATTGACTTTGAAGCCCCGCTATAGTAAAATAGTTGAAAACGGACATAATAATTGATTTATTTTGTTCATTTTATATATCAGAAGAATGGGGGCTTTTTTTATGGAACAGAAGCAACAAGGATTTAGTACCATAGGTTATATTGCGGCTGCGCTTGGTATGTGTATCGGTACAGGTAACGTATGGCGTTTCCCGCGAATTTGTGCGGCAAATGGCGGAGGGGCATTTATATTGGCATGGACAATTGCTATGTTGATCTATGCAGTTCCGCTTCTCTCGGCAGAGATGGCTATCGGTAAGAAGACAAGGCTTGGAACTGTAGGTGCATTCCGGGATATGGGCGGAAAGAAATATACATGGATGGGATTTTTCGTTGCAGCAGTATGTTTCTTCCTTATGAGTTATTATTGCGTACTGCAGGGATATTGTATGAAGTATGCGGTCAATTCACTGACTTCTTTCCAGTCGAACATGACGACAGAGACGACATCGGCTATGTGGACGGCATTTACGGACTCACCGATGCAGGTTATCATTTTCCATGCGATTGGATTTGCGGCAGCTTGTTTTATTGTGTATAAAGGAGTTGCAGATGGTATCGAGAAGTTTTGTAAGGTTGCCATTCCGTTATTATTCCTTATACTTTTAGCATTGGCGGTTTATGCGATTGCATTACCGGGAGCGAATCAGGGACTTCAGTATCTCTTTACGATCAAGAGCGAATACCTTTTCAGTCCGAATACATGGATTCAGGCATTCATCCAGGCAGCATGGTCAACCGGCGCCGGCTGGGGATTCATCATTACATATGCGAACTACGTGAAAAAAGATGAAGATATCCCGACGAGCTGTATGATCATGGGTCTTGGAGACAACCTTGGAGCGATTCTTTCCGGACTCGTTGTAATCCCGGCTATCTGCGCTCTGTCCGCTACACCGGAAGCTGCAAATGAAGCGCTTGGACAGGGTAACTTCGGAATTACGTTTATTTACATTTACCAGTTGTTCTCGACAATTCCTGGAGGAAGGATTATTTCATTTATCTTCTTCATTGTACTCGCAATTGCCGCTATCACATCTTTGTTCTCTATGATAGAGGTTGGTGTAAAAGTACTTGTTGACCTGGGTATTGTCCGCAAGAAAGCAGTTGTCTATGTCTGCCTTGCAGGATTTTTAGTAGGATGTTTCTCAGCATGGTCATTGAACAACATCGACAATCAGGACTGGGTATGGGGTGTAGGACTCCTTGTCAGCGGAGCTTTGATCGCTCTTGCGGCAATCAAGTATGGTGTTGAGAAGATCAGAAATGAAGAAGTCAATGCGGAAGGTGCAGGTATGCATTTCCCGAAAGCTTACTTCAACGTATGCATGTATATCATGCCGGTTCTCGTTGCTGTTATGGTCATCTACTGGCTCATCCAGACAAAGGACTGGTTCCCGGATACATGGCTGAATCCATTTATCATACAGGACAATACAGGAACGATCATCTTACAGTTTGCGGTTGTTATCGTTGCCGGTCTTGCCCTTGCAAAGTTCTTTAATAAGAAGACAGAAAAGGGACCGATCACGAAAGACGAGAACTGCCAATAAGAATAGAAAGAAGGTAATGTATTATGACGATGGATGCAATTATTATGATGGTAATCACTCTCGTAGGATATGTCGGCGGATTTACTTACTTTATGATGAAAGTATTTAAAAAGGAAAAAGGGAAATCTTCCGATAAGTAATTGAATAAAAAACTATAAAATGAATCGTGTGACGCAAAGGACCGGCTGAGTTTAATAACCAGCCGGTCTTTTTGGGGCAGATTGTATTTGAAAAAATACAAAAAATCCATAAAAGGGCTTGAAATCATCCCTTTCTTCATATATACTGAAAAAGCTGTGACATGATAGCTATGAAGCGTGAGGTTGCTGTCGAAACTTCTCAAGTAACAGCAAATTGAGAAGAGATCTGACAGGTTTTCCGTGGAGCGAATGTCAAGTTAGGAAACTGGCGACAAGTCACTGTATCACATATGGTCCGTGTAAGGTTCTCACGACACACACGGCAGAGTGTACAGTCACCGCTTGTCGTACTGAAGTTTATAGTACGAAAAGGAGGCGACTTTTTTTATGGCAAGTCAAGTAATGAGAATCACTTTGAAAGCGTATGATCATCAGCTGGTTGATGCATCCGCGAAGAAAATCATCGAAACTGTTAAGAAGAATGGGGCGAAGGTGAGCGGCCCGGTACCTCTTCCGACGAAGAAGGAAGTAGTGACGATCTTAAGAGCTGTTCACAAGTATAAAGATTCCAGAGAGCAGTTCGAGCAAAGGACTCATAAGAGACTGATCGATATCATTACACCAACGCAGAAGACGGTCGATGCATTATCAAGATTAGAGATGCCCGCTGGCGTGTATATCGATATCAAAATGAAAAGCAAACAGTAGTTCCTAAAGTTTAGGATGAGCGCGAATTTGCGTTCCGCTGTAAATCACAGGAGGTAATTATAATGAAGAAAGCTATTTTGGCTACAAAGGTCGGCATGACCCAGATCTTCAGCGAAGACGGCACACTGACACCGGTAACAGTCCTTCAGGCTGGCCCTTGTGTGGTAACACAGGTAAAGACGATTGAGAATGACGGATATGAGGCGGTTCAGGTCGGATACGTTGACAAGAAAGACAAGATCGTGAATAAGGATAAGAGCGGAAAGAAAGAGATCGTTCACCGTCACGGTGTAACGAAAGCTGAGCAGGGACATTTTGCGAAGGCAGGCGTTTCCGGGAAGAGATTTGTCAGAGAGTTTAAATTAGAGAATGCAAGTGAGTATCAGCTTGCACAGGAGATCAAGGTTGACATCTTTGAGGCTGGCGATAAGATTGATGCTACCGCGATTTCCAAAGGTAAAGGGTTCCAGGGTGCGATCAAGAGACACAATCAGCACAGAGGACCTATGACACATGGTTCTAAATATCACCGTCATGCTGGTTCTAATGGTGCGGCTTCCGATCCGAGCAAGGTATTCAAGGGCAAGAAGATGCCTGGGCATATGGGAAGCGAGAAGGTTACAGTTCAGAATCTTGAGGTTGTACGTGTTGATGCGGAGAACAATCTGCTTCTGGTAAAGGGTTCTGTTCCGGGACCGAAGAAATCTTTGGTAACTATTAAAGAAGCAGTAAAATCTATTTAGGATTTGACGGGAAGGAGGAAGACTTAAGATGGCAAACGTATCTGTTTATAATATCGAAGGTAAAGAAGTTGGCACGATCGATCTTAGCGATGCGGTATTTGGTGTTGAGGTTAACGAGCATCTTTTACACATGGCAGTTGTGAACCAGCTTGCAAATAACCGTCAGGGAACGCAGAAGGCTAAGACACGTTCTGAAGTGTCCGGCGGCGGAAGAAAACCGTGGAGACAGAAAGGAACAGGCCACGCAAGACAGGGTTCTACGAGAGCTCCACAGTGGACGGGCGGCGGAGTTGTATTTGCTCCGGTACCGAGAGATTATTCCTTTAAGATGAATAAGAAAGAGAAGAGGGCGGCGCTGAAATCCGCACTTACTTCCAGAGTAGAGGAAAAGAAGTTTATAGTTGTTGATGAGATGGCATTCGGCGAGATCAAGACAAAGAATTTTGCTAATATGCTTAAGAATCTGGACGTTGCTAAAGCACTTGTAGTATTAGAGGACGGCAATGTGAATGCGGAACTGTCTGCAAGGAATATTGCTGATATCAAGACAGCTAAGGCTGGCACGATCAATGTATTTGATGTTATGAAATACAACACCGTGATCGCTACAAAGGCTGCAGTTCAGAATATCGAGGAGGTGTACGCATAATGGCTGATATTAAATATTATGATGTAATCCTTAAACCGGTTGTTACTGAGAAGAGCATGGAGCTTATGGGCGAAAAGAAATATACATTTTTAATTCACCCGCAGGCTACAAAGTCTCAGGTAAAAGAAGCTGTTGAGAAGATGTTCGAGGGAACAAAAGTTGCAGGTGTTAATACGATGAACTGCGAAGGAAAGAAGAGAAGAGTCCGCGGAACGATGCAGTTTGGAACGACAGCCAAGACAAAAAAAGCAATCGTCCAGTTGACAGAGGACAGTGCAGATATTGAAATATTTGAAGGCCTGTAAGGCTTGCTGAGACCGAGCCGTAAGGCGAAGGCCGAAGCTTAGCCGGGGCCTGTTCGGAGAGCTTAGCGAGGTTCTTTCGAGCTTAGCGAACCGAACCTGTAAAGCATGATAGTGTGTAGTGAAAAACGAGCATATCAAAATCATACGGACAGAAACCGTGATAATAAACAGTATTGAAAGGAGAAGTAATCATGGGAATTAAAACCTATAACCCATATACGCCTTCCAGAAGACAGATGACTGGTTCTGACTTTGCAGAGATTACAAAGACAACACCGGAGAAGTCACTGTTAGCTTCAAAGAGCAGACAGGCAGGACGTAACAATCAGGGAAAGATCACAGTTAGACACCGCGGAGGCGGAGCTAAGAAAAAATACAGAATTATCGATTTCAAGAGAAATAAAGACGGCGTAGCTGCTAAAGTAATCGGTATCGAGTATGATCCGAACAGAACAGCAAATATCGCTCTGATCTGCTATGAAGACGGTGCGAAAGCATACATCCTTGCTCCGGAAGGACTTAAGGTTGGTATGAAGATCATGAACGGACCGGAAGCAGAGGTAAGAATCGGTAACTGCCTTCCTCTTTCAGAGATTCCGGTAGGTACACAGATTCATAACATCGAGCTGTATCCGGGCAGAGGCGGACAGTTGGTTCGTTCCGCAGGAAACAGTGCGCAGTTGATGGCTAAAGAAGGAAAATATGCAACATTAAGACTTCCATCAGGAGAGATGAGAATGGTTCCGATCATCTGCAGAGCTTCTGTAGGAGTTGTTGGGAACGGCGACCACAGCCTGATCAATATCGGTAAGGCAGGGCGTAAGCGCCATATGGGATTCAGACCGACAGTCCGCGGTTCTGTTATGAACCCGAATGACCATCCGCATGGTGGTGGTGAAGGTAAGACCGGAATCGGACGCCCGGGTCCGTGTACACCGTGGGGCAAACCGGCACTTGGACTTAAGACAAGAAAGAAAAACAAAGCTTCTAACAAGTTGATCGTAAGAAGAAGAGACGGTAGAGCAATCAAATAATTTTCATAAGGAGGTTAGAACCTATGGCACGTTCAATTAAAAAAGGACCATTTGCAGACGCAAGCCTGCTTAAGAAGGTTGATGCTATGAACGAATCGGGCAGCAAGTCTGTGATCAAGACATGGTCCCGCCGTTCTACGATCTTTCCGAGCATGATTGGGCATACAATTGCTGTTCATGACGGAAGAAAGCATGTTCCGGTATATGTTACAGAAGATATGGTTGGACACAAGCTCGGTGAGTTCGTTGCAACCAGAACATACAGAGGGCATGGAAAAGACGAGAAGAAATCAAAAGTAAGATAATTAATGGTGAAAGGAGGGTTCATCCATGGCAAAAGGACATAGATCCCAAATTAAAAGAGAAAGAAATGCTAATAAAGATACAAGACCTTCTGCTAAGCTGTCTTATGCAAGAGTTTCTGTTCAGAAAGCATGTTTCGTATTAGATGCCATCAGAGGCAAGGACGTAACTACAGCACTTGGTATTTTGACCTACAGTCCGAGATACGCATCAAGCTTGATAAAGAAGTTACTGGAGTCTGCGATTGCTAACGCTGAGAACAATAATGGTATGAATGCTGAAAACCTTTATATAGCTGAGGCATATGCAAACAAAGGACCAACAATGAAGAGAATCAGACCGAGGGCACAGGGCAGGGCTTATAGAATAGAGAAGAGAATGAGCCATATTACACTTGTGCTTGATGAAAGATAAGGAGGGCAGACATGGGACAGAAAGTTAATCCTCATGGTTTAAGAGTCGGCATAATCAAAGACTGGGATTCCAAGTGGTACGCAGAGAAAGATTTCGCTGACAATTTAGTGGAAGACCATGAAATCAGAACGTATCTTAAGAAAAGATTATACAGCGCCGGTATTTCCAGAATCGAGATTGAGAGAGCATCTGACCGCGCGAAGATCATTATCTATACAGCAAAGCCTGGTGTTGTAATCGGCAAGGGCGGAGCTGAGATTGAAAAGGTAAAAGGTGAGCTTGCAAAGTTCACGGATAAGAAGTTAATTGTTGATATCAAGGAAATCAAGAGACCGGATAAAGATGCTCAGTTAGTGGCAGAGAACATCGCTCTGCAGCTTGAGAACCGTATCTCCTTCAGAAGGGCTATGAAGTCCTGTATGTCCAGAACGATGAAAGCAGGAGCGCTCGGAGTTAAGACTTCTGTATCAGGACGTCTTGGCGGAGCAGATATGGCTCGTACAGAGTTCTACAGCGAGGGTACAATCCCGCTTCAGACACTTAGAGCAGACATTGACTACGGATTCGCTGAGGCCAATACAACTTACGGAAAAGTTGGCGTTAAGGTATGGGTTTACAAGGGCGAAATTCTTCCGGAAAAAGCAGTTAAGGAAGGGAGAGATTAATCATGTTAATGCCAAAGAGAGTAAAACGTCGTAAACAGTTCCGCGGTTCCATGAAGGGAAAAGCACTTCGCGGAAATCAGATTACAAACGGTGAATATGGTATCATTGCAATGGAGCCATGCTGGATCCGCTCCAATCAGATTGAGGCTGCCCGTATCGCTATGACACGTTATATCAAGCGTGGCGGTAAAGTCTGGATCAAGATATTCCCGGATAAACCTGTAACTACAAAACCAGCAGAGACACGTATGGGTTCCGGTAAAGGAACTTTGGAATACTGGGTAGCAGTTGTTAAGCCGGGCCGCGTTATGTTCGAGATTGCCGGCGTACCGGAGGAAGTAGCAAGAGAAGCGCTTCGTCTTGCAACACACAAGCTGCCGTGTAAATGTAAAGTAGTTTCTCGCGCAGACTTAGAAGGCGGTGATAACAGTGAAAATTAATGCATTTGTAGAAGATTTAAAAACAAAATCAGCTGCAGAGCTGAATGAAGAATTAGTAGCTGCTAAAAAGGAACTTTTTAATTTAAGATTCCAGAACGCAACAAACCAGTTAGATAATACAAGCAGAATTAAAGAAGTAAGAAGAAACATTGCCAGAATCCAGACAGTGTTGACGCAGACCAAAAGAGCTTAGCGAGGTTCTGTCGAGCTTTAGCTCTTTGGCCGTTCTCTGAACGAAGTGAAGAGAACTTCCTTATGAGCAAAGCGAAAAGAACATCTTCTTATTTAATATAATATTCCCGAAAGGAGACAGACTGTGGAAAGAAATCTTAGAAAAACCCGTGTTGGTAAGGTTATCAGTGATAAAATGGATAAGACCATAGTAGTTGCAGTCGAGGATCATGTAAAACATCCGCTTTACAAGAAGATTGTAAAGAGAACTTATAAGCTGAAAGCACATGACGAAGCAAATGAGTGCAACATTGGCGACAAAGTAAAAGTTATGGAGACAAGGCCGTTATCCAAGGATAAGAGATGGAGACTTGTCGAGATTATGGAAAAAGCAAAATAGTATAAGGAGGGAAACCTGCATGATACAGCAAGAAAGCAGACTGAGAGTGGCAGACAACACAGGTGCAAAAGAGTTGTTATGTATCCGTGTACTTGGCGGTTCTACAAGAAGATATGCAAGTATCGGTGACATTATCGTTGCGACTGTTAAAGATGCAACACCAGGCGGCGTTGTTAAAAAAGGTGATGTAGTAAAGGCTGTAGTTGTCCGTACGGTAAACAGCACCCGCCGCAAAGACGGTTCTTATATCCGTTTTGATGAAAATGCTGCCGTAATAATAAAAGAAGATAAGACACCAAGAGGAACCCGTATTTTTGGACCAGTAGCGAGAGAACTTCGTGATAAACAGTTCATGAGAATCGTTTCTCTGGCTCCGGAAGTTCTTTAAGGAGGTGCAAGAGGATGTCAATGTTAAAGATTAAAAAAGGTGATACTGTAAAGGTGATTGCCGGCAAAGATAAAGACAAAGAAGGCAAAGTAATCGCTGTGAACCAGAAGGATGGTAAAGTGGTTGTTGAAGGTGTGAACATGATCACAAAACATGCAAAGCCGAACGCTGCTAATCCAAATGGCGGAATCATCCATCAGGAAGCACCTATTGATGTTTCAAACGTAATGTATATCCACAAAGGGAAAGTTACGAGAGTGGGCATCAAGGTGGACGGAGATAAGAAGGTACGTTACGCAAAATCAACAGGCGATGTTATCGATTAATTTGAGGAAGGAGGTTCAAGGCTTTGAGTAGACTGAAAGAACAGTACCAGAATGAAATCGTTGACGCTTTGACGAAGAAGTTCGGTTATAAGAATATTATGGAAGTGCCGAAGCTTGATAAGGTTGTTATCAATATGGGCGTCGGCGAAGCAAAAGACAATGCAAAGATCTTAGATTCAGCAGTTGCTGATCTGGAGAAGATTACAGGACAGAAAGCAGTTATATGTAAAGCTAAGAAGTCAGTTGCCAACTTCAAGTTAAGAGAAGGTATGGCAATCGGATGCAAGGTTACGCTGAGAGGCGAGAGGATGTATGAATTTGTCGATCGTCTGATCAATCTTGCACTGCCTCGTGTACGTGACTTCAGAGGTGTTAACCCGAATGCATTTGACGGAAGAGGTAACTATGCCCTTGGTATCAAAGAGCAGCTTATCTTCCCGGAGATTGAGTATGATAAGGTTGACAAAGTAAGAGGTATGGATGTTATCTTTGTTACAACTGCAAAAACTGACGAAGAGGCAAGGGAACTGCTTACACAGTTCAATATGCCGTTTACAAAGTAGGAGGTAAATTATGGCTAAGACAGCAATGAAGATCAAACAGCAGCGTCCGAAAAAATTCTCCACAAGAGAATACAGCCGCTGCAGAATTTGTGGACGTCCGCATGCATATTTGAGAAAATATGGCATCTGCCGTGTTTGCTTCCGCGAACTGGCATACAAAGGACAGATTCCAGGTGTGAAAAAGGCAAGTTGGTAAAGGAGGAAATTATTCATGACTATGAGCGATCCAATTGCAGATATGCTTACAAGAATCCGTAATGCAAATACTGCAAAACATGATACAGTAGATGTACCGTCATCCAAGATGAAACTTGCTATCGCAAACATTTTACTGGATGAAGGATATATTGAGAAATATGACATGGTTGAAGACGGAGTATTCAAGACAATCCGCATCACATTAAAATATGGTGCTGATAAGAACGAAAAGGTCATCACAGGACTTAAGAGAATCTCCAAGCCAGGTCTCCGTGTATACGCAAGCAGCGACAAAGTGCCGAAAGTATTCGGAGGACTGGGAACAGCGATCATTTCAACAAATGAAGGCGTGATCACCGATAAGCAGGCGAGAAAGCTTGGTATCGGCGGAGAGGTTTTGTGCTTTATTTGGTAAAGCGAAAGGACTGAAAACAGAACAAACATAGATTTGTTCCGAAAATTTAAGTTAAGGAGGAAAAGGCAATGTCACGTATAGGCAGACTGCCAGTAAAGATTCCAGCAGGTGTTACTGTTGAAATCACAGAGAATAATAAAGTGACTGTAACAGGTCCAAAGGGGACTCTTTCCAGAGAACTTCCTACAGAGATGGAGATTAAAAAAGAAGGCGAAGAGATCATCGTAACAAGACCAAACGACTTGAAGAAGATGAAATCACTTCACGGCCTTACCAGAACACTGATCAACAACATGGTTGTAGGTGTTACTGACGGATATCAAAAGGTTCTTGAAGTTAACGGTGTCGGATACAGAGCAGCAAAATCCGGCAACAAGTTGACTTTGAGTTTAGGATATTCTCATCCGGTAGAGATGATCGACCCGGAAGGTGTTGAGACTGTTCTGGAAGGACAGAACAAGATCATCGTTAAAGGCATCAATAAAGAAAAAGTCGGACAGTATGCGGCTGAGATCAGAGATAAGAGAAGACCGGAGCCATATAAGGGCAAGGGTATCAAGTATGCTGATGAAATAATCAGACGTAAAGTCGGCAAGACAGGTAAGAAATAAGAAAGGAGAGTGTGAAAATGGTCAGCAAAAAATCAAGAAGTGTTGTTCGTGCAAATAAGCACAGAAAATTACGTAACCGTTTGAGCGGTACGGCGCAGTGCCCGCGTCTGGCAGTGTTCAGAAGCAATAATCACATGTATGCACAGATTATCGATGACACAGCTCATCATACACTGGTTTCCGCTTCCACTCTTCAGAAAGATGTGAAAGCAAACCTGGAAAAAACAAATAATGTCGAAGCAGCGGCATATTTGGGCAAGGTAATTGCTGAGAAGGCAATTGAAAAGGGTATTAAGGATGTTGTCTTTGACAGAGGCGGCTTCATATATCACGGTAAGATTCAGGCATTAGCAGATGCAGCTAGAGAAGCTGGATTGAATTTCTAGAAGGAGGAGCACACATGAAACAGGAACGTATTGATGCTAGTTCATTAGAATTAACAGAAAAAGTGGTATCAATCAAGCGTGTAACCAAGGTTGTTAAGGGTGGCCGTAATATGAGATTCACAGCTTTAGTTGTTGTTGGTGATGGAAATGGCCATGTTGGTGCAGGCTTGGGAAAAGCTACTGAGATTCCGGAAGCAATCCGCAAAGGAAAAGAGGATGCAACAAAGCACCTCATCACAGTAGCATTAGATGATAATGAGAGTATTACACATGACTTTACCGGTAAGTTCGGAGGAGCCTCTGTATTGCTCAAAAAGGCACCGGAAGGTACAGGAGTTATCGCCGGAGGTCCGGCGCGTGCCGTTATTGAGATGGCAGGAATCAAGAATATCCGTACAAAATCTCTTGGATCAAACAATAAGCAGAATGTTGTACTTGCTACTATTGACGGGTTGAGTCAGGTTAAGACACCGGAAGAGGTGGCAAGACTTCGCGGTAAGTCGGTAGAAGAAATCTTAGGCTAAGGAGGTAGATTAAGATGGCAAATTTAAAAGTTACATTGGTAAAATCTACAATTGGAGCTGTACCGAAGCATAAGAAAACTGTAGAAGCATTAGGGCTTCGCAAAGTAAACAAGACAGTTGAACTGCCGGATAACGCAGCAACAAGAGGTATGGTTAAACAGGTTGAGCATCTTGTAAAGGTGGAAGAAGCATAGAAAATATTCAGATAAGGAGGTGTCACAATGGATTTATCAAATTTAAGACCTGCTGATGGTTCAAAGCACAATGATAATTTCAGAAGAGGACGTGGACACGGTTCTGGAAATGGTAAGACTGCTGGTAAAGGACATAAAGGTCAGAGAGCTCGTTCCGGAGGCACAAGACCAGGTTTTGAAGGCGGACAGATGCCATTATATAGAAGAATACCGAAAAGAGGATTCACAAACAGGAATACCAAAGAGATTGTTGGTATTAATGTAAGTGTCCTTGAAGTATTTGATAATGATGCAGTAGTTTCTGTAGAGACATTATTAGAGCAGGGAATTATTAAAAATGCAAGAGACGGCGTTAAGATTCTCGGTAACGGCGAACTTACAAAGAAACTGACCGTGAAAGCAAATGCGTTCAGCGCAGGCGCAATAGCTAAAATTGAGGCTGTAGGTGGAAAAGCAGAGGTGATCTAATGTTAGAAACTTTCCGAAGAGCATTTCAAATTAAAGATATTCGCAGAAAAATCGGATATACGTTTTTGATGTTAATCGTAATAAGGATTGGTTCGGGACTTCCAACTCCTGGGGTAGATCCAACATATATTCAAAACTTCTTTGCTCAGAATACTGGTGAAGCGTTTAACTTGTTTAACGCTTTCACCGGTGGTTCTTTTGAAAGAATGTCGGTATTTGCACTCAGTATTACTCCATATATCACATCTTCAATTATTATGCAGCTTCTTACAATTGCGATTCCGGCACTTGAAGAGATGCAGAAAGATGGTGAGGATGGCAGGAAAAAGATTGTAGCAATGACACGTTACCTGACAGTAGCACTTGCGCTTCTTGAGTCTACTGCTATGGCGGTCGGATTTGGGCGCCAGGGACTTCTCGTAGACTATAATTTTGTAAATGCTGCAAGTGTAGTTCTGACGCTGACAGCGGGTTCTGCTTTCCTTATGTGGATTGGAGAGAGAATTACGGAAAAGGGTATTGGGAATGGTATTTCTATGGTATTGGTAATAAATATTATTTCTCGTATCCCGAATGATATGGCAACTTTATTTGAACAGTTCGTGAAAGATAAGAGTATCGCCAAAGGAGGACTGGCAGTGATCATTATCGTTGCAATTATTATTGCATTGGTGGTATTCGTTGTTATTCTCCAGGATGGTGAGAGAAGGATTGCCGTTCAGTATTCACAAAAAACCACAGGCAGAAGAACCTTTGGCGGACAATCAACTCATATTCCGTTAAGAATCAACACCGCGGGTGTTATCCCGATTATCTTTTCTTCCTCATTGATGCAGTTCCCAATTGTTATTGCCTCTTTTCTTGGAAAGGACAATGGAAAAGGGATTGGCGGAGAGATTCTCAGAGGGATGAATCAGGGAAACTGGTGTAACCCGGAACAGTTGAAATATTCATGGGGATTACTGGTTTATATATTGCTTACCGTATTTTTTGCTTATTTTTATACTTCCATTACGTTTAATCCGTTGGAAATCGCCAATAACATGAAAAAGAGCGGCGGATTTATTCCAGGGATACGTCCTGGAAAACCAACGGTTGAATATTTGACGAAGATATTGAATTATATTATCTTTATTGGAGCTTGTGGACTTGTGATTGTGCAGATTATCCCAATCTTTTTCAACGGCTGGCTTGGAGCTCAGGTTTCTTTCGGAGGAACATCGCTTATCATTATTGTCAGTGTTGTATTGGAGACGATCAAGCAGGTTGAATCACAGATGCTTGTACGCAATTACAAGGGATTTTTAAATAACTAACGGACATTTTCAACTCGCGGAATTTATAATTTCGCGGGTTAAAATGCTATAAGGAGGAACATATATGAAATTAATCATGTTGGGCGCACCAGGTGCGGGTAAAGGGACTCAGGCTAAGAAAATTGCAGCTAAGTATGACATTCCTCATATTTCAACAGGCGATATCTTCCGCGCAAATATTAAGAACGGTACAGAATTGGGAAAGAAGGCAAAGACATATATGGATCAAGGACTTCTTGTGCCGGATGAGTTAGTAGTTGACCTGGTCGTGGACCGTGTAAATCAGGAGGACTGCTCCAATGGTTACGTGCTGGATGGATTCCCGAGGACGATTCCTCAGGCGGAAGCTCTTGATAAAGCATTGGCAGAGATGGGCCAGAAGATGGATTATGCGATTGACGTTGATGTGCCGGATGAAAATATCGTAGAGCGTATGGGCGGAAGACGTGCATGTGTAGGATGCGGCGCTACATACCACCTGGTCTATGCACCGACGAAGGCAGAGGGAATCTGTGACGTATGCGGGAAAGAGCTGATCCTTCGCGATGATGATAAGCCGGAGACGGTACAGAAGCGTCTGAATGTCTATCATGAACAGACACAGCCTTTAATTGACTATTATACGAAGGCGGGAATTTTAAAATCTGTTGACGGTACGGTTGATATGAATGATGTATTTAAAGCGATTGTTGATATTTTAGGAGAGTAGTGATATGCCAATAGAAATTAAGTCGGCAAGAGAAGTCGAACTGATGACTGAGGCCGGAAGGATTTTGGAGATTGTGCATAACGAGCTTGGAAAAGCATTGCATCCGGGAATGAGTACGTTAGAGATCGATCGGTTGGGAGAAGAGATTATTCGCAGCTACGGCTGCACTCCATCTTTTTTGAACTATAACGGATACCCTGCTTCTATCTGTGTATCTGTCAATGAAGAAGTGGTACATGGGATTCCGAGCAGTAAACGCATCCTCAAAGAAGGGGATATCGTAAGCCTGGATGCAGGTGTGATCTATAAAGGATATCACTCCGATGCCGCGAGGACACACGGCATCGGAGAAATCAGCAAGGAAGCAGAGCAGCTTATCAGAGTTACAAGGGAATGTTTCTTTGAAGGTATAAAATATGCAAGAGAAGGCAATCATCTATTTGATATTTCCAGGGCAATAGGGACATATGCGGAGAGTTTTGGGTACGGAGTTGTCCGTGATCTATGCGGTCATGGGATAGGTACAAAGCTTCATGAATCACCGCAGATTCCCAATTATGTAATGAAGCGGCGCGGTGTTATGCTGAAAGCGGGTATGACATTGGCCATCGAACCGATGATCAACCTGGGTACATGGGAGGTTGAGTGGCTTGATGACGATTGGACGGTTGTGAGCCGTGACAAGTCTATTTCAGCACATTATGAGAATACGGTATTGATCACGGATGGTGAGCCTGAGCTTTTAACATTGACTGAGAGCGGAGGACAGGCATAGGATTATGGGAGAAAATTATACAGGGATGCTTGCAAGGTCAACGGCAGGTCATGATAAAGGGAAAGTTTATGTGATATTTACTGCGGATGATGCATATGTATATTTAGTGGACGGAAAAGTGCGGACACTCGGTAAACCAAAAAAGAAAAAATATAGACACATTCAAATAATTAAAACTAAGAATGATATCCGCGATATCAATGATGCAGGAATCAGGCGGATACTGAAAGAGTGGAAAAAGGAAGAGGTAAAACAGGAGGATTAATATATGTCAAAGGCTGACGTAATCGAGATTGAAGGAACAGTAGTAGAAAAGCTGCCGAATGCCATGTTTCAGGTAGAGCTGGAAAATGGCCATCAGGTACTTGCACACATCAGCGGAAAACTTCGTATGAATTTTATAAAAATCCTTCCGGGGGATAAAGTAACTCTGGAGTTATCTCCTTATGATCTTTCCAAAGGGAGAATTATCTGGAGAGACAAATAAAAGATAAAAATCTGTTGACTTTGTTGCATACGGGTGATATACTATATAAGCGCGTTTTCTAGCTTTTTGTATGTAAATATTGATTTTTATGATATTTACAAGGGAAGATGCGCTGGTAAACCGTTGGCAGAGCAATGGATGAAAGGAGGATTTGACGTGAAGGTTAGATCATCAGTTAAACCAATTTGCGAAAAATGCAAAGTGATTAAAAGAAAAGGAAGCGTTCGCATTATTTGCGTAAACCCAAAGCATAAGCAGCGTCAGGGATGATTATGCAACAAATCAGGCGGCTGATAGTCTGACACACCAGGATGTGTGTAGACTATTTCAAATATACAAGGACACACCTTAAGCCGGTGGTTTCCTCGTATATTGCTTCTAATGCCGGCCCGTCATTACCGTCATATTACAATATGCGGTGGCCGGAAAGGATACGGGTATACCGAACCGTATCTGGACGAAATCAGTAGTCCCTATTAAAGTCAGTATGAAAAACAAAGAAAACGGAGGAAAATTACATGGCTCGTATAGCAGGTGTAGACTTACCAAGAGACAAACGTGTTGAAATCGGATTAACTTATATCTACGGAATCGGCAGAACAAGTTCAAACCGTATTTTAGCAGAGGCAGGAGTAGATCCTGACATCCGTTGCAGAGATCTCACGGATGATGATGTAAAGAAGATCAGCACAGTAATCGACGAGACACAGATGGTAGAAGGTGATCTCCGCAGAGAGATTGCTCTTAACATCAAGAGATTACAGGAGATCGGATGCTACAGAGGTATCCGTCACAGAAAAGGCCTTCCGGTTCGCGGTCAGAAGACAAAGACCAACGCAAGAACCAGAAAAGGTCCGAAGAGAACAGTAGCAAACAAGAAGAAATAGAACAATTATAGGAAAGTGTAGGTTAGTTTTATTATGGCAAAGAAAGTTACAAAGAAAGTGACAAAGAAACGTGTCAAGAAAAACGTTGAACGGGGACAAGCACACATCCAGTCATCTTTTAATAACACGATCGTTACATTAACAGATGCGCAGGGCAATGCTCTTTCATGGGCAAGTGCAGGCGGTCTTGGTTTTAGAGGTTCAAGGAAATCTACCCCCTATGCAGCTCAGATGGCGGCTGAAACAGCAGCTAAAGCAGCATTGGTGCATGGTTTGAAATCCGTTGATGTATTCGTTAAAGGACCTGGTTCAGGAAGAGAAGCAGCAATCCGTGCCCTTCAGGCATGTGGCATTGATGTGACAAGTATCAGAGATGTGACACCAGTACCGCACAATGGCTGCCGTCCGCCGAAGCGCAGAAGAGTCTAGTGAAGATAGGAGGGAGATAAGACATGGCAGTGAATAGAGTTCCGGTTCTCAAAAGATGCAGATCATTGGGTATGGATCCCGTTTATTTGGGAATTGATAAAAAGTCTAACAGACAGTTAAAGAGATCCAGCAGAAAGATGAGTGAGTATGGCCTTCAGTTACGTGAAAAGCAGAAAGCCAAATTTATCTATGGTGTATTAGAGAAGCCTTTCAGAAATTATTATAAGAAAGCAAAACAGATGAGTGGTATGACAGGTGAAAACCTGATGGTGCTTCTTGAGTCCAGACTGGATAATGTTGTGTTCCGTATGGGATTTGCAAGAACTCGCCGTGAGGCAAGACAAATTGTTGACCACAAACATGTTCTTGTAAACGGAAAACAGGTTAACATTCCTTCTTACTTGATTAAAGCAGGAGATGTAATCGAGATTAAAGAAAAACACAAAAGCTCACCAAGATACAAAGAGATTGTAGAAGTAACAGGCGGACGTATGGTTCCGGATTGGCTTGAGGTTGATGCAGAGAACTTAAAGGGGACTGTAAAAGAGCTTCCGAACAGAGACGCAATCGACGTTCCGGTTGATGAGATGCTGATTGTCGAGTTGTATTCTAAATAATAACCCGTAACACCACAGGAGGTGGACTTAGTGTTTGATTTTAATAAACCAAATATTGAAATTACAGAGATTTCAGAAGATAAGAAATATGGAAGATTTGTTGTTGAACCGTTGGAAAGAGGTTATGGTACAACATTAGGTAACTCCCTTAGAAGAATCATGCTCTCGTCTTTGCCGGGTACAGCAATCAGTCAGGTAAAGATTGATGGTGTTTTGCATGAGTTCAGTTCCATCCCAGGGGTGAAAGAAGATGTTACTGAGATTGTCATGAATTTGAAATCGCTGGCTATTAAAAATACATCTGAGACAGATGAGCCGAAGACAGCTTATATCGAATTTGAAGGTGAAGGTGTTGTAACAGCCGCAGATATTCAAGTGGATCCAGATATTGAGATCATGAATCCGGAGACAGTCATCGCAACATTGAACGGCGGGGCAGACAGTAAGCTTTACATGGAAATTACCATTACCAATGGCAGGGGCTATGTGAGTGCTGACAAGAACAAAAATGAAGATTTACCGATTGCTGTCATTCCGATTGACTCGATCTACACACCAATCGAACGGGTGAATTTAACCGTAGAGAATACGCGTGTAGGACAGATTACAGACTTTGATAAGCTCACATTGGATGTATACACGAATGGAACATTGCTTCCGGATGAGGCAATTAGTTTGGCGGCGAAAGTACTTAGCGAACATCTGAAACTCTTCATTGATCTTTCCGAAGTGGCGCAGGCAGCAGAGGTTATGATTGAAAAAGAGGATGACGAAAAAGAAAAAGTCCTTGAAATGAGTATTGATGAACTGGAATTGTCAGTTCGTTCTTATAACTGTCTTAAGAGAGCGGGTATCAATACGGTAGAAGAATTGACGAACAGAACACCGGAAGATATGATGAAGGTGCGTAACCTTGGACGGAAGTCTTTGGAGGAAGTGCTCGCAAAGTTGGATGAATTAGGTCTGAGCCTGAGCAAGGGTGAAGAATAAGACGTTCTATAGTAATAATAATTTCTGTCAATAAGTCCGAAGAGCTTGGCAGAGCATTTGGAAACTGGATAAAAAAAGGGACCAGATGTAAATAATGGAGGATTAGAAAGATGGCAAAGTATAGAAAACTTGGCAGAACATCAAGCCAGAGAAAAGCGTTATTAAGAAATCAGGTAACAGCGTTGCTTAATAATGGCAAGATTGTTACGACAGAGACGAAGGCAAAGGAGATACGCAAGATTGCAGAGCATCTGATTGCCTTGGCTGTAAAAGAGAGAGATAACTTTGAAGAGGTTACTGTGAAAGCCAAAGTTGCCCGCAAGGACAAGGATGGAAAGAGAGTAAAAGAGGTTGTAGACGGAAAGAAAGTTACTGTATACGATGAAGTTGACAAGAAGATTAAGAAAGATCTTCCGGGCAGACTTCATGCGCGCCGTCAGATGCTCAAGGTTCTCTATCCGGTAAAAGAAGTTCCGGCAGCACAGGCAGGAAGAAAGAAAAATACAAAGCAGGTAGACCTTGTCGCTAAGTTATTTGACGAGATTGCACCGAAGTATGAGAATCGTCACGGCGGTTATACAAGAATTATCAAGATTGGTCAGCGTAAGGGTGATGCTGCGATGATGGTTCAGATTGAGCTTGTATAGTTGAATAAAGATGATGAAGGCATTCTGAGAAATCAGGGTGCCTTTTACATTGCTATTATTCCGTATGTAAGATATAATAATCGCATGAATACGGTTCGGACCGCAGGGTGGATTGAATATTGGTGAGGTGCAAGGAATGCATATTAGTGTAAAAGAGACTGCAGAAAAATGGAATTTATCAGATTGAAGAGTTCGTGTGTTATGTTCCGAAGGAAAAAGAGCGGGCGTAATCATGGAGAAATTGTTTGCAGGATATCTGGTCATGTTGTCAGAACATGAGTCTGGAAAAGAGTAATCAATTGATTTTGTACAATGGACGAAAGAGAGGGAAAATATGGCTTCGGGTAATAATGCTAATATTGGATTTGAAAAACAAATATGGGATGCTGCATGTGTTTTATGGGGACATATTCCCGCAGCAGAATATAGGAAGGTAATTGTGGGTCTTATTTTCTTGCGTTATATTTCAAGTGCTTTTGAAAAACGTTATCAACAGCTTATTGATGAGGGCGATGGATTTGAAGATGATAAGGACGCATACGCAGAAGATAATATCTTTTTTGTGCCGGAGGACGCCCGTTGGGACAAGATTAGAGACGCAGCCCATACCCCTGAGATTGGCATGGTTATCGACGATGCTATGAGAGCAATCGAAAAGGAAAACACCTCTCTTAAAAATGTTTTGCCTAAGAACTATGCAAGTCCTGATTTGGATAAGCGTGTGTTGGGCGACGTTGTCGATCTGTTCACCAATATGGATATGGGTGACACCGAAGAAAGCAAAGACCTTCTAGGTAGGACTTATGAGTATTGTATCCAGCAGTTTGCCGCTTATGAAGGTGTTAAAGGCGGTGAGTTCTATACACCGGCAAGTATTGTTAAAACAATCGTTGCAATATTAAAGCCGTTTAAGAATTGCCGTGTTTATGATCCTTGCTGTGGTTCAGGCGGTATGTTTGTACAGAGTGCAAAGTTCATTCAGGCACATAGTGGAAAGCGTGGAGAAATCGCCGTTTATGGTCAGGAATCCAATGCCGATACTTGGAAAATGGCAAAAATGAATATGGCTATTCGCGGTATTGATGCAGACTTTGGCTCATATCAGGCTGATACATTCTTCAATGATTTGCATAAAACTATGAAAGCAGATTTCATAATGGCGAATCCGCCATTTAATCTTTCAAACTGGGGACAGGAAAAGCTTAAAGATGATGTCCGTTGGAAATACGGAACTCCGCCTGCAGGCAATGCCAACTATGCTTGGATACAGCATATGATACATCACCTTGCTCCGAATGGAAAGATTGGTCTTGTGCTTGCGAATGGTGCGTTATCTTCTCAGTCAAGCGGTGAAGGAGAAATCAGAAAGAATATCGTTCAGGCTGATCTCGTGGAAGGTATTGTTGCACTGCCGACACAGCTTTTTTACAGCGTTACGATTCCGGTTACTCTTTGGTTTATTTCCAAGAATAAGAAACAGAAGGGTAAAACTCTGTTTATTGACGCACGTAAGATGGGGTATATGGTTGACCGTAAACACAGAGATTTTACTGATGAAGATATTCAGAAGCTGGCAGATACATTTACACAGTTTCAAGAGGGTATACTTGAAAATGTAAAAGGATTCTGTGCAGTTGCCGATCTTCAAGGGGTTGAAAAGCAAGACTTTATTCTGACACCGGGCAGATATGTTGGAATTGAAGAAGTGGAAGATGACGGAGAACCGTTTGAAGAAAAGATGACTCGACTGACTTCCGAGTTGTCGGAGATGTTTGCAAAGTCGCATGAGTTAGAAGATGAAATCCGCAAGAAGCTGGGGGCAATTGGGTATGAAATGTAATAAGTATGTCCTTTCTGATTTAGCAACGATCAAATACGGAAAAAATCAGAAAAAGGTTCTTTCTGAGACTGGCGATATTCCTATTTTCGGAACAGGAGGATTAATGGGATATGCAACAACAGCTCTTTATGACAAGCCATCTGTTTTAATTGGAAGAAAAGGTACAATAGGAAAAGTGAAATATGTGGAACAACCATTTTGGACAGTTGATACACTTTTCTATACTATTGTTAATACTGAGCTTGTGATACCAAAATACTTGTACTATATTATGTCGTTGATTGACTTAAATATCTATAATGAAGGAACAACAATTCCAAGTTTGAGAACAGAGACTCTCAATAGACTCGAATTTGAAATTCCTTCATTGGAAGAACAGGGGAAAATACTGTCTTGTCTTAATCCAATAGATGAAAAAATTGAACTGAACAATGCGATAAACAATAATTTAGCATATAAAGTGCATCGAGCAACTTAGACAAAAGCAAATAGTTTGACATGTCTACAAAATAGTGGTAGAATAACAACGTAGAAAGGCACTGCCGATAGACGGCTAGTCCACATATTAGTTGTTAAAAATAACCGCTAAGTTTGCTAGACTGGGGCGGTTATTTTTTTGTCTTACTATCCTTACCAATCGAATAGCCAAGACTAAAACAAGCCACACATAAACCAATGACCGCAATTAAGCTTTCGATGGTGAGCATACGCAATGTCCTCCTAAGTGAGATTTCTGCAAGCAGATTTTTTATGTAATCAGAGATCACAGTTCTCTGTAGAAGGACTAACCGCCTACCGTTATGGCAGTACCCATAACAGTATTATAGCAAATTAATAAGTGTGCATCAATTATTTTCGATAATTTAACGGCTTAGAATCGGATGTCCGATACATCGATTTCGCCGGACATTAACTTTGGTAAAAGGGCATCTCTTACTGCGGAAAGCTGCTTATTCTCACGTCTATTGGAATGAATCTGTGTGAGAATGGGTAATGCAAGGTTGTTGAACTCGCCAAGTTTCTCATCAGACGGAAGCACAACAGGATAGGACATAATTTGCTGCTTATCTCCGCGGGGCATTTTAGTTCCTTTTGATCCTGCAACCATGAAGGCAAAAAACTTGTCTGCATAAAGTGTGCTGAATAAGTAAGCCGTATACTGAGATTGAGTAGGTGTGAAGCAAAGAACATCAGTTGAGCAACCACACTCGTCTTCACAATAAACAATCTTTTTGAAATAAGGACGAATATTAGAAATCAGGGTATCGCCCTTATGACAAGCGGTGGTCTGCGGTGTAGTTGGAAGGCTTGTAGCCTCAGTTGCCCCCACCTTTCCCGGCAGTATATTCTCCGTTGAGAAGTAGGTACTGGCACTCAACCAGGAAACAGACACTCTATCTCTGGAATATGAGCATAAATCAGAGAGATTTCCCTGAACTGATTCCGTGCCAACATCGCCAAATTGTTCTTGATAAATTGTTTGCAGCAAATCAGCTAAATTATTGTTTATAATATTAAATGCTGATATATGTTGAGAAAGGAGAAAAATATGTCTTTAGATAACAAACTCAATATCACAGATTCTACAGAATTAGCCAGAATGGAAGAAAAAATAAGCAAGAAAAAAGCTGTTGAATTATTTGAAAATGGATATCTGGATAATTATGAAGCAGGAACATTTCAGATGCTTGCGGCCATTCACAAATATTTATTTGGTGAGATATATGAGTTTGCAGGAAAAGTACGAACTGTAAACGTTGCAAAAGGAAATTTTAGATTTGCGCCAGTGATGTATCTACAGGCAGCTATTGAGAATATTGAGAAGATGCCACAGTCAACATTCGAAGAAATTGTTGAAAAGTATGTGGAGATGAATATAGCGCATCCATTTCGGGAAGGAAATGGCAGAAGTACAAGGATATGGCTTGATTTAATTCTAAAAAAAGAGTTAAATATGGTAATTGATTGGAGTGTTGTTGATAAAGAAGACTATTTGCTTGCAATGGAGAGAAGCCCGATTAAAGATATTGAAATAAAATATATCTTGAAACAGGCTTTGACTGATAAAGTAGAAAATAGAGAAGTGTATATGAAGGGAATAGATCATAGTTACTATTATGAGGGTTATTCAATATATAGAGCAGAAGATTTATAAAAACATGCTCCTATCAACGGCGGGAGAAAATAAAAGAACTGCCGTTGCAAGTCGTTCTCTAAAACTTATTCAAAGGAGAACTGACCGTGAAACAAGATTTAATCAAAGATGTTGTTCAGGGAATGTTACCATACTTGAACAATGCACAAGGTGAAAAATTGCAAGAGATTTTAAAATATTCTCTTGCAAAGTATGAGGTAACAGAAAATCAAAACAAAGAGAATAACTCGGAACAGAATTTTGTTGAGCTGTTCTTGTCGGCAAAGCGTATAGAGGGCTGTTCCGAAAAATCTCTTAAATACTATAAGGCGACCATTGAAGCAATGCTTGATGAACTCCAAAAAGAGGTCAAACACATTGTAACAGACGACATCAGAGGATACCTGACAGTATATCAAGAAAAGAAGAAGTCAAGCAAGGTAACGATTGACAATATACGTCGTATTTTATCCAGTTTCTTTTCTTGGCTTGAGGATGAGGATTACATATTGAAAAGTCCGGTAAGACGCATACATAAAGTCAAGACCGGTACAAACATTAAGGAAACATACTCTGATGAAGCGTTAGAGCTCATGAGAGATAATTGTACGGAATTAAGAGACTTGGCTATAATTGATATGTTGGCTTCAACGGGGATGCGTGTTGGTGAAATGGTGCTATTAAACCGAAATGATATTGATTTTAACGAGAGGGAATGTATCGTGTTCGGGAAAGGCAGCAAAGAGCGAGTGGTTTATTTTGACGCTCGAACAAAGATACATTTACAGAATTACTTAGAAAGCAGAACGGACGATAATCCAGCATTGTTTGTGTCTCTGAAATCACCGTATAAAAGATTGAAAATCGGCGGTGTGGAGGTTCGTTTGCGTGAATTTGGAAATCGATTAGGTTTACAGAAAGTACACCCACATAAGTTCAGGCGTACACTTGCGACTATGGCAATAGATAAAGGAATGCCTATTGAACAATTACAACAACTCTTGGGGCATAGAAAGATAGATACAACCTTACAGTATGCAATGGTCAAGCAGAGTAATGTAAAAATTGCACATCGGAAATACATTGGATAGAGAGGAAAAGATTATGGCTGAATGGATTGAATGTAAAATTTCTGATATTGGTACGGTCGTTGGTGGTGCGACACCTTCAACTAAAAAACCTGAGAATTATGAGAATGGAGCTATTTCTTGGATAACGCCAAAGGATTTATCATCATTCAGTGGTCGTTATATTGAACGTGGAGAAAGAAATATTACAGAAATTGGGTTGAAAAGCTGTTCGACACAGTTACTTCCCCAAAATACAGTATTGTTTTCTTCGAGAGCACCAATAGGATATGTAGCTATTGCAGCTAATAAAGTGTGTACAAATCAGGGCTTTAAAAGTGTTATACCTAACGAAAATGTTGATCCGTTATTCTTATATTATCTACTCAAATATAACAAAGATAGAATTGAGAACTTAGGCAGTGGAACAACATTCAAAGAAGTATCAGGAAACACAATGAAAAATATTGAAGTAAGAGTGCCAAGTGACAAAGAAACACAATCAAAAATTGCCACTGTTCTCGGCTCGGTTGATGGTAAAATCGAAGAAAATGAGAGGATAAACAATAATTTATATGAGCAATTGACCGTTTATTATAAACATTTATTCTCAGCCATTATCCCTTCCACATCATTAGGTGAGCTCGTCGGTAGTATTTTCAGTGGCGGCACTCCATCCACGAGCAACGAGGCATATTGGAACGGACATCACTACTGGCTTTCTTCCGGAGAGACATCTGAGCGCTTTATTGTGTCAACTATAAAAACAATAACTGATGCGGGTGTAAATAATTCTTCAACCAAAAAAGCGAACAAATATGATATCGTAATTGCATCAGCTGGCCAGGGACACACGAGAGGTCAGACATCTATGCTTTTAACCGACACATATGTTAACCAATCAATTATTGTCGTACATGCGGACTTAGATTACTTGCCATACCTGTTTTGTAATATTGCAAATCGCTATGAAGAGCTTCGGGTAATCTCAAACTCCAATAGCATTCGAGGAAGCCTAACAACAAAAATAATAGGCTCGTTAAGCATTCCAAAAGCAAATATTACGCAAATACGGCGATTTTCTGATTATGCGTGGCCTATCGTCAAAGCTGTTGAGAACAACCTTCATGAAAACTGCAGGTTAGCTGTTATGCGGGATACATTACTTCCTCGGCTAATGTCCGGCGAACTTGATGTCTCTGATATCGACCTCTAAACCGCCTGTAGACTCGAAAATGGCTTTTCCGTTTCCGCGTTACCGCAGCAATCTATTTTTTCAGCATCTTCCCATTCGCGGTGCACAGTAAATTAACATTGTATCAATATTGCAGTTATGATACAATCATATTACAAAATCAATGGAGGTGCAATATGGCAACATTACAAATTCGTATTGATGATACATTAAAAAAGCAAGCTGACACACTATTTTCCAGCCTTGGACTGGACACTTCAACGGCAATACGCATTTTTTTGAATGCGTCTATTGAAAATAACGGAATTCCTTTTAATGTAAGACATAATTCAATTCCATCCTCCCTTCAAGAAGCCGTTTACGATAGCAGATTCCGTAAAAATCTGAATGGTCCTTTTGAGAGCGCAGAAGATGCTGTCGCTTCTATGCTAGAGGATTAGCCTATGTATAAAATTGTTTACACCAATCGCATGAAGAAAGATGTCAAATTAATGAAAAAACGAGGCAAAGATATCGGAAAACTTACAAATGTACTTTCATTGCTTGCAAGCGGTGAACCATTACCTGTTCAATATAGAGATCATTCTCTGTCCGGTACCTGCGTGATTTTAGGGAATGCCACCTAGAACCTGATTGGCTGCTTATGTATCAAATCTATCAAGATACTCTTATCCTTTCAGCTACTGCAACTGGCAGTCATGCGGATTTGTTTGGAAAATAAATTTTTTATGCCGCCAAGCTACGCTCTCGGCTAAGCCGGGAGCTATCGGGCATTCGCCCGATGAACCATTGACGATATGCAGCCTTACATGAGCAAGCTCACGGTGGCTGACATCGCCGATGTTTCGTCAAGCTCATTGCATACATTAAATTATTGTTTAAGAGATGATGGAATGAAATTCAATTTTAAATTAAAGAGGATTTGTAAAAAATCAAACTCTATGTAGCATTGTATCATATATGGGTTTTATTTGTGATTGCAATATTAGCATTGATAATGTGTATGTTATCTGTTACCTATAAGAAGAAAATATATTTCTATCATCTATTTTTGCCAATATATTTGCAGGATTACTTACAGGTATGATTATCTGCCTTATCACAACAATAAAATCGGTAAGCCTATATTAGAATAGGATGTAAGATTATATGGCTTAAGGATTTGCATAAAGAATGCTTGGAATTTATTTCTATGTATCAAAAGATGAAACTATTTAGCACAATGGAGCGTCAGATATTTATTTTGAATGGTGAAATAATAAAAAAAATAGAAGTACTTAGAATAAAGCGAAAAGCAATAAATATATCCGTAGGATAGGAAGGAGAATGAATTATGCCGGGATTATATACCGAAGCTGATTATGAAAACTCTGTAATTGAGCTATTTAGAAATGATTTGGGATACGAGCACATATATGGTCCCGATATTGAAAGGGATTTTTACAGTCCGTTATATGATGAGATTCTTTTTGACTGTCTGTATCGGTTGAATAGGGATTTGCCCGCTGATGCTATTCAGGACGCCTTGTTCAAGCTGAGAAACTTTGAAAACGGAGAGCTTGTGCAGAAAAACGCAGTTTTTATGGACTATCTGCAAAATGGTATTCCGGTAAAATATTTTGTGGGCGGTGAGGAGCGTTCCACTATCGTCTATCTTGTTGACTATAAAAATACTGATAATAACTCATTTATCATAGCTAATCAGTGGACTTTTATTGAGAGCAGCAACAAACGACCGGATATAATTCTCTTTTTGAACGGCTTGCCGGTTGTATTGATTGAACTGAAATCTCCTTCCCGTGAGGAAACGGATGCTTCCGAAGCGTATAGACAGCTCCGTAATTATATGCAAGAAATTCCGTCTATGTTCATTTATAATGCCATCTGTGTTATGAGTGACCAACTTACCTCTAAGGCGGGGACAATTACTTCCGGCGAAGACCGCTTTATGGAGTGGAAAACAAAGGATGGAAAAAATAGAAGTGAACAACATGCGGATTTTGATGTTTTCTTTGGGGGGATGTTCCAAAAAGGGAGATTGCTTGAGCTTATTAAGAATTTTATTTGTTTTTCAAACGAGGGTATCAATATATTCAAAATCCTTGCAGGATACCATCAGTATTTTGCAGTTAGAAAAGCCATTTCGTCTACAAAACATGCCACCGTTACTGATGGTAAGGGCGGTGTGTTCTGGCATACACAAGGAAGCGGAAAATCACTTTCTATGGTATTTTATGCACATTTATTACAGGAAGCGTTAAACAGCCCGACGATCATTGTCCTGACAGACAGAAATGACCTTGATGACCAGCTTTATGGACAGTTTGCAAAGTGTAAAGACTTCTTGAGACAAGATCCTATACATGCTGAAAGCCGTGAAAATTTGAAATCTCTGCTTGCCGGCAGACAGGCTAACGGTATCATTTTTACGACAATGCAGAAATTCGAGGAGTCAGATGAACCGTTATCTGAACGCAGTAACATTATTGTTATGGCAGATGAAGCACACAGAGGTCAGTATGGACTTGCCGAAAAGATAAAGATTACAAAAAATGAAGAAGGTGAAGATGTTGCTAAGCGAGTTGTCGGTATAGCCCGTATCATTCGTAATAGCTTGCCGAATGCTACATACATTGGTTTTACCGGAACTCCGATTTCCTCTAAAGACCGCAGCACCCGTGAAGTGTTTGGAGATTACATTGATATTTATGATATGACACAAGCTGTTGAGGATGGAGCAACACGCCCCGTTTATTATGAAAGCCGTGTGATTAAGCTCAGCCTTGATGAAGCAACATTGAGGATGATTGACACCGAGTATGATATTATGGCCCAGAATGCAGATGCAGAAGTCATCGAAAAGAGCAAGCGTGAGCTTGGACAGATGGAAGCGGTTCTTGGCAACGATAATACCATCAATTCTCTTGTTTGTGATATTCTCGACCATTATGAAAATAACCGTGAGAACTTACTTGTAGGTAAGGCGATGATTGTTGCATATTCCCGCCCTATCGCTATGAAGATATACAAACGTATTTTGGAACTTCGCCCTGCTTGGACGAAAAAGGTTGCTGTTGTTATGACCTCCGGTAATAAGGATCCGGAAGAATGGAGACAGATTATCGGTAATAAACGCCATAAAGACAACCTTGCAAAGGAATTCAAGGATAACAACAGTCTTCTGAAAATTGCGATTGTTGTTGATATGTGGCTGACCGGCTTTGACGTACCGTCACTTGCAACTATGTATGTTTACAAGCCGATGTCCGGACATAATCTTATGCAGGCTATTGCTCGTGTAAACAGAGTGTTCCGTGACAAAGAAGGTGGCCTGGTTGTTGACTATGTGGGAATTGCCACAGCGTTGAAGCAGGCAATGAACGATTATACTTCTCGTGATAAAAAGAACTACGGAGATACCGATGTTGCAAAGGTTGCGTATCCGAAATTTTTGGAGAAGTTGTCTGTTTGCCGTGATATGTTTCACGGTTATGATTACTCTAAGTTTACAAATGGAACAGACCTTGAAAGAGCAAAAACTATCAGTGGTGCTGTTAACTTTATTATAGACAGAGAAAAAGCCACAGAAAAAGACTCTTTTGTAAAAGAAAGTCTTATGCTTCGTCAGGCATTATCTCTTTGCTCTTCGCTTGCTTCTGAGGACAGCAGATTTGAAGCAGCGTTTTTTGAGTCTGTTCGCGTCCTTGTTCTTAGACTTACCAACACAGGTGTTGGAAAGAAGATTTCTTTGCCAGAAATGAACGCAAGAATAAATGAGCTTCTGAAACAGAGTATCAAGAGCGACGGTGTTATTAATCTTTTTTCTGACATCAAAGAGGAATTCTCTCTGTTTGATCCGCAGTTCCTTCAAGAAGTTGCGAATATGAAAGAGAAGAACCTTGCTGTCGAACTGTTGAAGAAATTGATTGCAGAACAGGTTTCCGTTTACCGCAGAACGAATGTAGTGAAATCAGAGAAGTTCAGTGAAATTATGCAGCGTTTTCTTAATGCTTATCTTAACGGTATGCTGACCAACGAAGAAGTTATTGAGGAAATGCTGAAATTGGCAAAGCAGATTGCAGCAGCACAGAAAGAGGGCGAGCAGTTAGGACTTACTGCTGATGAGCTTGCTTTTTATGATGCATTAACAAAACCACAAGCAATTAAAGACTTTTATGAAAATGAAGAATTGATTGCGATTACAAAAGAACTTGCTGAAACTCTCCGTAAGAATAAGACGATTGATTGGCAGAAGCGTGAGTCGGCAAGAGCAAAAATGCGTATGCTTATCAAAAAGCTTCTGAAGAAGCACAAATATCCGCCGGAAGGTATGGAGGATGCGGTCCAAACGGTAATGCTCCAGTGTGAATTGTGGACAGATAACAATGATATGGAAGAACAGGATAACGATATCAACGCGGAAAAGATAGTTTCTTTTGCGGAACATAGAAATGTGGTATATAAGAATGAATTCAATTACAGTAAGGTGGCGGAAGAAACAGTGCCATATGGCGCAAAGAAGGATTGATATTATCATGAACGCGCTCTGAGAAACCAGGGTGCATTTTCCCGATTTTAATGTGTAAATTATAGACAATTTCAAAACATGTTTATTGTTAACAATTGACAATTTACAACTTTGAAAATTAGATTTACAATGTAGAAAATAAATCTATTAAAGGAGTAAATAGTTATGAGAGCGTATGAAAGGTTTCTTAGGTATGTGCCGGTATGGACGACCAGTGACGAGGAGAGTGAGACGGTTCCTTCGGCGGAGAGGGAGCTTGGCTTGGCGAAGATGCTGGTGAATGAGATGGAGGAGCTTGGCATTACGGATGCGAGGGTTGACGACAAAGGGTATGTGTACGGGTATATTCCTGCAACGCCGGGATATGAGAAGAAGGCGGCCATCGGGCTGATTGCCCATATGGATACTGCGCCGGATGCGCCGGGGGAGAATATCAGGCCGCGGCTGATTGAGGACTATGACGGGGAAGATGTTAAGCTCGGGAACGGCGATAAGGTATTAAGCGCAACGGATTTACCGCATCTTAAGGGGCTTAAGGGAAGGACGCTTATCGTGACGGACGGTGAGACTCTTCTCGGTGCGGATGACAAGGCGGGCATTGCGGAGATTCTGACGGTTGCGGAGGAACTTCTTACCGGGGATATGCCTCACGGGAAGATATGCATTGGATTTACGCCGGATGAGGAGATTGCCAGAGGTGCAAAGCATTTTGACGTGGAAGGCTTTGGCGCGGATTACGGCTATACGCTGGACGGCAGCGCAGAGGGCGAGATTCAGTATGAGAACTTTAATGCGTCCACCGCTGTTTTTACGGTTCATGGAGTGAGCGTACATACAGGTACCGCGAAGGATGTCCTGGTGAATTCCCAGACACTGGCAGCGGAAATCCACCAGATGCTGCCGGAAAACGAGCGTCCGGAGACGACGGAAGGGTATGAGGGATTCTACCACCTGGTTAGTGTCAACGGAACGGTGACTGAGACGAAGATGAAGTATTTTATCCGTGATTTTGACCGCGGGAATTTCCAGAAGAGGGAAGAGCGGCTGCGTCAGATTGCTGCAGAGATGAATGAGAAATACGGCGAGGGCAAGGTGGAAGTGGAGATTACCGAGTCCTACCGGAATATGAGAGAGATGGTGGAGCCGTGCTATCAGCTTGTGGAGTATGCGCTGGCAGCGACTAAGGCAGCCGGGGTGGAGCCGGATGTCGCGCCGATCCGCGGAGGTACGGACGGGGCGAGGTTAAGCTTTAAGGGATTGCCGTGTCCGAATCTTGGGACCGGCGGCTATGCGTTCCACGGTGTGTATGAGCATATTACCGTTGAGGGTATGGATCTGGCAGTGAAGATTGTGATTGATATTATCCGGCAGTTTGCTGAGTAAGGAGGGTGCCATCATGGCTGATACAAAAAAGATAAAATGGACGGCGCTTGCGTTCATGGCCTTTTCTACAGTATGGGGATTTGGAAATGTATTAAACGGATTTATCTACTTTAACGGGATTCAGGTTGTGCTGAGCTGGGTGCTGATGTTCGGGCTTTATTTTATCCCGTATGCGCTGATGGTCGGTGAGCTTGGCTCGGCGTTTAAAAACAGCGGCAGCGGCGTGAATTCATGGATTTACGAGACGACGACGCCGAAGTTGGCGTACTATGCGGGCTGGACTTACTGGGCGTGCCATATTACCTACATTGCCAGCAAAGGAAGCGGCAGCCTGAAGGCGCTTAGCTGGGCAGTGTTCCGCAATGCGGAAACGTATGACACATTCCCGACAATCGCAGTGCAATTGGCGACTCTGGCGGTATTCCTGGTGGGATGCTTTATTGCCAGCAAGGGCTTAAATCCGCTGAAAAAGCTGCTTTCCTTAGCGGGAACAAGTATGTTTGTCATGTCGATCCTTTACATAATAATGATGCTTGCGGCTCCGGCAATCAATCCAGGAGCGGATTATGTCACGATGGACTTAAGCCTTAAGAATCTGATTCCGAATTTTAATGTGGCATACTTTACATCGCTGTCCATACTTGTATTTGCGGTGGGCGGCTGCGAGAAGATTTCCCCTTATGTCAATAAGGTGGAGAACCCGAGCAAAGGGTTCCCGAAGGGAATTATCGCTATGGCGGTCATGGTGCTCGTGTGTGCGATACTTGGCACGGTTGCCATGGGCAAGATGTTTGACCCGGCGCTTATCAATGCCAGCGACGAGGCCTTTAATTCCTACGCGGCAAACGGCTCTTACTGGGCGTTCCAGAAATTGGGCGAGTATTACCATGTGGGCGATGTGTTCCTGGTCATCTATGCGTTATGTAACCTCATCGGCCAGTTTGCAATTCTGATTTTAAGTATCGATGCGCCTTTGCGTATGCTTTTGGAAAATGAGAAGACAAAAGAGTTCATCCCGTCCGCTATGCGGAAACAGAATAAGGATGGCGCGTATATCAATGGCATCAAGCTGATCATCGTGCTGGCAGGCGCAATCATTGTCGTACAGACTTTCATGCCGGGTGCGGCGGCAGTGCTCCAGCAGCTTACCAGGCTGAATTCCGTATGTATGCCGATGCGTTATCTGTGGGTGTTCGTGGCGTACCTTGCCCTCAGAAAGGCCTATGACCGGATACCGGCGGAGTACCGTTTTGTGAAAAATCAAAAAATTGCTATGTTTTTTGGCGGATGGTGCTTTTTTGTAACGGCCGCATGTTGTATTATGGGTATGTACAGTAAGGAACCTCTTACGCTGGCGTTAAATGTCATCACGCCAATCGTGCTGACAGCCCTCGGGCTTATCATGCCGAAACTGGCGCAGCGGGAGAGGGCGAAAAAGTAAGCTGCAGGAGGAGTTTAATATGGACAGGAAGACGATATCGGAGCTGGCCTCATTTATTAAGGGCGCGCCCACGGCGTTCCATGCGGTGGAGAAGATGAGCGGGATACTTAAAGAGGAGGGCTTTGAGGAGCTTGAGGAGTGTAAAAAATGGGAGCTTAAGCCGGGGAAGGGGTACTATGTCACAAGGAACCATTCCAGCATCATTGCCTTCAAGGCGGGAGATGAGCTTAAGGATTACAGCTTTCATGTGACGGCATCCCACAGTGATTCGCCGGGATTCAAGCTCAAAGAAAATGCGGAGCTTGAGATAAAGAAGAAATATACGGTATTGAATACGGAAGGGTATGGTGGTATGATTTGCTCAACATGGTTCGACCGTCCCCTTTCCGTGGCGGGGAGAGTGCTCATAAGGACGGCGGAAGGTGTTAGCACAAGGCTTGTTGACCTTGACAGAGACCTCCTGATGATTCCGAGCCTTGCGATTCACATGAACCGCGCAGTCAATGACGGGCAAAAGCTTAATAAACAGGTGGATATGCGGCCGGTGCTGTCGGGTTCTGAAAAGGCTCCGGGCGCGGTGAGACGGCTGGTGGCAAAGGAGCTTGGCGCGGCGGAGGAGGACATCTACGGGATGGACCTGTTCCTTTATAACCGCATGGCTCCCGCTGTGTGGGGGAGTGACGATGAGTTTTTCTCCTGCCCGCAGCTTGACGACCTGGAGTGCGCGTTTGCCTCGATGAAGGGATTTTTGGCAGGACACAATAAGAAGAATGTGAATGTGTTTGCCTGCTTTGACAACGAGGAGGTAGGCTCCGGCACGAAACAGGGCGCAGGCTCTACGTTCCTTTATGATGTGCTCTGGCGTATCAATCGGGCGCTTGGCAAGGACGATGAGGACTTTTACCGCGCGGCGGCAGGAAGTTTTATGCTGAGCTGTGACAATGCACATGCGGTGCATCCGAATTACAGGGAAAAGACGGACGCGACGAACTGCGTCTATATGAACGAGGGTATCGTAGTGAAATCCCATGCCGGGCAGAAATATACTAGCGACGCCGTGAGCATCGCCGTGATGAAGACAATCTGCGAGAAGGCGGATGTGCCGGTGCAGTTTTTTGCCAACCGCTCCGATGAGGCGGGAGGCAGCACCCTCGGGAATATCGCTATGGCCCAGGTGTCTATGAATGCGGTGGATATCGGGTTGCCCCAGCTTGCCATGCATTCTGCCTATGAGACTTGCGGGGTGAAGGATGTAAGCTATCTCATCCGTGCGGCGGAAACCTTCTATAACAGCCATATCAGCGCGGCGGGAGACGGAACATTCCATATAGAGTAAAGAGATAAAGTGAGGGCAATGTGAAGATGAAGAAGATACTAATGATTGGAACGGGCGGCACCATCGCCTCCAAGGAGACGGAAGAGGGGCTGACTCCGGGGCTTACGCCGGAGGATATCTTATATTATATTCCGGATGTGAAAAATATCTGCGATGTGGAGACAATCCAGGTGTGCAATCTGGACAGCACAAACGTAAAGCCGGAACACTGGCAGCTTATCGTAAAGACTATTGAGCAGAATTATTACAGTTATGACGGGTTTGTTATCTGTCACGGTACAGACACACTGGCGTATACTGCCTGTGCATTGTCCTATATGATACAGAATTCCAACAAACCGGTGGTCATCACCGGCGCGCAGAAACCAATCAGCCATGACGTGACGGATGCCAGGACGAATCTTCTTGACAGCTTTATCTATGCGTCGGATAAGCATTCCCAGGGTGTGAATATCGTGTTTGACGGGAAGGTTATCGCGGGAACAAGGGCGAAGAAAGAGATGTCCAAGAGCTACAATGCATTTTCCAGCATTAATTTCCCGTACCATGCGGTTATCAGGGACAGGCGGCTCATCCGGTATATCCCGGAGATGCCGTACAAGGAGCGGGTACATTTCTACTACAATATGAAGGACAGCGTGTGCGTGCTGAAACTGATTCCGGGGCTTAAGCCGGACATCCTGTACTACCTTTTTGAGAATTATGACTGCATCGTGGTGGAGAGCTTTGGTGTGGGCGGTATGCCGAAGTCTTTGACGGATGTGTTCCGCTCGGAGATGAAGAAATGGGAGCAGGAAGGAAAGCATGTGGTGGTGACGACGCAGGTGGTGAACGAAGGCAGCGACATGATGGTGTACGCGGTTGGAAAGACCATTAAGAAAGAGTTTAACCTGATGGAGGCGTATGACATGACCACGGAGGCGGTCATCACGAAATTAATGTGGCTCATGGGCATGGAAGGGCTTACGAAGAAGGAGTTCAGGGAGCTTTTTTATCAGCAGATAAATTATGATATACTGTTTGCGGAGTAGCCGGGATGGGCATTTGGAAATATCAGTATTTTGTGGATGTTATTGACCTTAAGAGCTTTACAAAGGCAGGAAAGAAGAATTATGTATCCCAGACAGCCATAAGCCAGCAAGTCTCCCAGCTTGAGAAAAGCGTCGGCGGAAAACTTATTAATCGGGGAAACGGAGAAGTTACGCCGACGCAGCTTGGGAGGATTGTCTATAAGAGAGCGGCGGAGATGCTTAATCTCGACGAGGAGATGCAAAAGGAGATCAAGGAATATTTTCAGGAGTGACGGCAGATAATGTCTGCAATTTAACAATAGACAAATGAACGGGAATGTTGCTATACTGTTATAAGGAAAATCAGACAGGACAGAGGGATTAAGATATGGCAATATATTTTCGGACATTGCGGGAGAATGTGGTGGATGCCATCCGCCATAAGATTATCAATCAGGAGTTAAAGCCCGGCGAGCGGATTGTGGAGATGGAGCTTGCGGAGGAATTTAAGACGAGCCGTGGGCCGGTGCGAGAGGCGCTCAGGCAGTTGGAGCACGAAGGGCTTATTGAGTATACCAGGAACGTGGGATGCACGGTGAAGAATCCAGACCTCCAGGAGTCTTTTGAGATTTACCTGATCAGGGTGAACTATGAGATTCTTGCGGTTAAGTACATGAGCGGGAAGATTCCGCCGGAGACAATCGCGAATATGGAGAAGGTGCTGGAGAAGATGGCGGCACTTGACGAAAAGCATTATGCCCAGGTCTATCTGTATGACAATGAATTTCACAGCGAGCTTGTGAAGATGACAGGCTTAAAGCATCTTTGCAAGCTGTGGAGTGAACTCAGCTATGGGAATATCGTTACCGGATATAATAATGTGCAGGATAAACAGCGGGTGGCAGAACGTCAGTATAAGGTGCATAAGGAGATTGTGGATGCCTGCCGGACGGGGGATGCCGGAAAGATCTGCAAGGTGGTCTCGGAGCATTATATGAGGACAATTACAAGGCTTATGAAAGAGCAGGGAGTGTCGGACGTCGAAGTGCCGTTTGCCAGGGATTTTTTGCTCTGACTTGCAAAGTGGCGAAAAAGCAGGGTAAGAGAATTGCTATAAGAAATTCTTATAGCGATTCTCTTTTTTAGATAAATTTCGGACTTTAATATTGTAGATTGTTGACAATAGACAAAATGCAAAAATCTCTATATGATTAATATAATATTTATTTTGCAACCGGATATTTATTTTAAAGAAAAGGAGAAGAGAGAACTATGGGAGAAACTCAAGCAAAACAAAAGCATCCAAGAGGATTCTATGCCTGCTGTATCACATTTACTTTTGAAAGACTGGCATTTTACGGAGCGAAACCATTGTTGCTGCTGTTTTTGATTACTGCGGCCGCTGAGGGCGGACTTGGCGTTGAGAGGACGGATGCGGCTGTCATGGCAGCAAATCTGACAGCTTACACCTATATGGCGCCGCTGATTGGGGGCGTTATCTGTGACCGCTGGCTGGGAGCAAGATATGCTATTACCTTGGGCTATATCATTATGGCTGTCGGTTATGTTGTGGGGTACAGGGCGCAGGGTCCTGACGGGGTTAATGCAATGATCATTCTGGTATCCATCGGAACAGGTTTCTTTAAGGGGAACTTAAATGCGCTGATTGGGCGGCAGTATAAGAGCAAGGAGCTTTTGGATACGGCTTTTTCTATCCAGTATTCCTATGTAAATATTGGTGCATTCGTTGGTTCATTGCTTACAGGATATCTGTACCTTCATTTCTTTAAGCGGGGAGAAGTCCTGGGATTCAGACAGTGCCTTTTGATGGCAGCTCTGTGGTGCGTTGCCGGTGCAGTATGGTTCGTGCTGAACTGGAAACATTTACAGGGGCAGGGAATCAAGCCATTTAAGTACCTTACCGATGAGAAAGGAAATATTATTGGTTCTGCCGCAGATGATAAGGGGGATTCTACGAAGGATGAGCCGCTTACTCCTCTTGAGAGAAACCGTGTGTTAGCAATCGTGCTTGTATCTGCATTTTCCGTGTTGTTTTGGCTGTTCTACTATCAGCAGGACCTGGCGCTTGTCATCTATATGACGGATTATGTGAAGATGTCAATCGGGTCCTTTGCGATTCCGCCGTCATGGATTACGACTACATGGAATGGACTTCTGTGCGTAGCTCTCGGCGGGGTGATGGCTGCAATCTGGAGAAAACTGGCGGCACGTCCTCAGGGTGATATGAACATGTTTAAGAAAGTGGCGCTCAGTTTCTTATTTGTAGGACTTGCATTTGGAATCATGGTAGCATGTGAATTTCTTCGCGGTGTCGGAGCAGACCCGTCGGTAAAGGCAAGTGTAGTGTGGCCGTTCTTGTTTGCTACAGTTATCACGGTGGGCGAGATGTGTTTCTCTCCGCTGCGTAATTCTTTCGTGAGCAAGTACGCTCCGAAAAAGTATGTGTCGCTTTTGATGGGTGTTATCGCGGTATCGACTTTTGGAGCCAATAAGCTGAGTCCGTTTGTGCAGGCATTCATTGAGAAGTTCGATGTATTCCCGGTTTTTGTGGGCATCTTTGCATTGATGCTGGTGTTTGCGGCACTTATTTGGATGGCGAATGGGAAACTTAACAGTTTGGTTGAGGGAAAAGAATAATAGAAAAAGGTTATATGGAACTATAGCATTATTGCGCCCAGAAATGAATCCATAAAAAGAAAAGAGAGAATAAGGGGCTAAAACTGGTATTAACCGATAGCCCCTTGTCATACGAAGCTATTCATCCATGTTGAGAAATTCAGCTGGTGTCATAACCGTTGGGTTCTTCAAGCCTGATTCCAGAAAATCTTTATCACCAGTAAGCAAGACATCTGCTTTTGCCTCAAGCGCCGCTCTTAAAATAGGACGGTCATCGGCATCCCTGACCTGTGATTCCGACATATTTTCGTTTGTTGGAATGGGTACTAATTCCAGTGTCAATAAGGCCATCGAAAGAAATTTATCCAATGCCACCAGACGTTTGGGGAATTTTTTAATGAATATCCGTCTCATTTCTCAATTCTTTTACAAGTGCCATAACATTATCGTCGGATGTAAGACCAGACGCTTCTGCTTCACCTGCCATTTCCCCTTGGAGCATCTGCATAGCATAGATAGCCGAATTAACGATACGGACAGTACTGCCCTCCACAATAAAAGAAATGCGGTCTCCACTTGCCACACCAAGCACTTCACGGACATCTTTTGGGATTGTGACCTGCCCTTTTGCCATGACCTTTGCGTTGTCAACAAAAGCGTTTGTTAACATATCTTTCACCTCCTGTTTTATTGAACATTAAAAGTTCAATAAGAGTAGAATATGGAAAATAGGGATTTCCCTACTTGTATTATATGTGACTGCCAGGAAAAAATCAAATGAAATTCAAGAAATAGGCTTATGCTTATGAGTCAGGCTTAATAATATTTGAGACGATTTCTTGTGTCTCAGGTGCATGAGTGTGAACATAATCCTTCATCAGCGAGATAAAAAGGCGGGTCAAGGGAGAGATACTTTCCGGATCTTTCACCGCAAGTCCGATGGTGCGGTATCTGGGCACCGCAAAACTTTTCTTTACGACATGGGAATTCACGCAGTCCATGATAAGCTTTGGGAGTACAGAGATTCCCAGGCCATATTCTACCAGCGGTATGAGCACGACATCTTCATTGACCCAGTGGGCGACAGTGTAAGTAATATCTTTTAATATCAATCCTGTATCATAAGAATCTCCACCCTCATTCATAAGAATCATAGTTTCGCCGTTAAGCGCCTCTACAGGAATGCGTTCATATGTGCATAGAGGATGTCCCGCAGGCAGGATGACATAGTATTCGTCCTGAATCAGCGGGATGAAGTGAAAATTTCCGGAATAACATTCACTTAAGAAACCTACATCTATTTCATCCGCATCTAAAAGCTGTTCTACGTCTTTATAGTTTCCGTGGTGCTGTACGACTTTGACTCCCGGATAGTTCTGTTTCATCATATAGAGTATATGTGGCATCCACTGCATGGAGACACTGGAAAACGCTCCAATATTAAGGGTTCCTGCCTCCAGGCCCCGCAGCATAGATGCCTTTTGGGAAAATGCCTGTTCATGCTTTACAATATGTTTTGCCTCTTCAAGAAGGACTTTTCCTTCAGGAGTAAGTGTGATACCTGTCTTATTGCGGGTGATTAGTTTCATGCCGGCTTCTGCTTCAAGGTTTTTAATGATGTGGCTGATGGCCGAGTGTGTATAATTAAGTTCTTCAGCAGTTTTTGTCAGGTTTTTATTCTGTGCGGCTTTCACAAATACCTGATATTTATCTAATGCCATTAAATGCCCCCTTTCTAAAATAATTTTCTTTTATTATAGTCCCCCTGCAGATAAAAATAATGTGAGAAATATTTGTATTATCTATAAAAAGAAGTATTGGATCATGTATATCCGCGAAATTTCATGCATTGTGAATAATATTTACAGATATTGCAAATAATCGTCGTTTTTCATTTATAACATCAATAAATATAATGGACTTATAAAATTTATTGATAAGGAGGAGCGTTATGTCAATTTCAATGGAACAGGCGGCGCTGAAATTACATATCGGCGAGGGAAAGGATATCAACATCGAGCTGCCCCTTGAGGAACTTAAAGATATGGTCTCGGCAGCGGACGCGGCTCTCACGGTGCAGGCACTGGATCAGGGGCGGGAACAGGATGTGCCCATAGAAGAGGGCTGTGAGGAACGGGTACGCAGGACGCTGAAAAATTATACTTTTCCGGTTGCAGATGTGCGGCTCGCGGAAAAGACATGCTTTGAGAACGGGATACTTACTGTCAGAGAGAGTCTGGTTCCGGAAGCGCTTGCATGCAATGAGCTTGTAACGGACGTTCATATGGATATCATCCGGCCGGAGAATCAGAGAGTCTATGTGAATACGATGATGGATGTCCAGCCGATTGCGGTAAAAAAAGAGGGAGAGTTGGGGAGCGGTTCTACATTTGAACTTACGGGCGTCTATATGATGCTTACAGGAACGGACGAGGACGGTCTGCAGACTGCGGAGGCCAATGTGAGCAACGGTATTTTTGAGGACAATGTGTTTTGGGGCCGTCCGGGAGCGCCGGATAAGGATGCCTTTATCATACATGTGGATGTGACGATAAAGAGCGGAACAGGGATGGAGCGGCCCGGGCCTCTTGCAAGCCATCAGGCGATGGACATCATTACGCAGGAGATACGGGAAGTGCTTAAGGAAAAGGATTATTCAGACGCGGAGAAAGAGCGCATTTACAATGAGATGAAGCGCCCGGGCAAGGCAAGAGTCCTCTTGGTGAAAGAGATCATGGGCCAGGGGGCGATGCATGATAACCTGATCCTGCCTGACGAGCCGGTAGGATTCCTGGGCGGCAGGCCCAATGTAGACCTTGGGAATGTGCCGGTATTCCTGCGTGTCAATGAGGTGCGGGACGGCGGCATCCATGCGCTGACGTGCATTACCCCTGACACAAAAGAGTGCTCTATCCTGTACTGGCGTGAGCCGATCATAGAGCGGCTTGCCGAAGACCCGGAGATAGATTTCCTCGGGGTTGTATTTATCGGCAGTCCTCAGGCGAACACAGAGAAGTTCTATGTCTCCAAACGGCTCGGTGCGCTGGTTGATGTCATTCACCCGGACGGATGTATCGTTACGACGGAAGGATTCGGAAACAATCACATTGACTTTGCATCTCACATCGAGCAGATAGGGTCTCTTGGAGTTCCGGTAGTGGGAGTTTCCTACTGCGGTGTACAGGGCGCCCTTGTAGTGGGTAATAAATATATGGATGCCATGGTAGACCTGTGTGTGTCTGAGGACGGAAATGTGGAAGATATTCTGGCGAAAAATTCTCTCAGCGCAGAGTCAGCCTTCCGGGCGGTCGCTATGTTAAAGAGCAAGATCGGCGGAGTGAAAGTCAATGCCGCGCCAAAGCATTATAACTACAATGTCATTGAGGAAAATGAAGAGCTTGCCAGGGAGGTCTATGAATGTTGATTCGGGGTATCAGGGTAAACAATGCGGCGGTTCCGTATACAGGAACCATAAAGGAGATAAAGGACGGGGAATTTGTTGTTCAGATATCATCCCGCATGGGGATTTTAAAGCTGCCCAGCCGTTCTTTGATCTGTGAACGGAAACCGAAAGAAGGAGACAGAGTGAAATTCTTAATGAGCTTTGTAGAGCTGCAGGACAATAGCTGTGAAGAGGAGGAGAACCAATGATAAAGATTACAACAGTACCCAATATGACTTCGGAGATATTTACTCCCATTACGCCGCCTCCGGTGTGGGCGCCGCTTACAAAAGCGCTGAGCGAGTGCAAGGTCGGGATTGCCAGCGCCTGCGGAGTCCATCTAAAGACGCAGACACCGTATAAACTTGCCGGAGACCGGACCTGGAGGAAGGTTCCCAAAGATGTGCTGCCGGAGGAGCTTATGATTACCCACGGCGGTTATGACCATACGGATGTAAACAAAGACATTAACTGCATGTGGCCGTACCAGAGGATGGAAGAGCTTGCCAAGAAGGGAGTGATAAAGGAATTCTGTGATTATAACGCAGGCTTCATGGGGGGCGGAGGAGATATCGAGACGTTCAAAAATGTCCTGGGTCCTGAGATTGCCAGAATGTTTAAAGAGCAGGGAACAGACCTTGTTATCATGACCGCTGGGTGAGGAACCTGCCACCGCTCTGCAGTTTTGGTGCAGAGAGCGATTGAAGGAATCGGGATTCCGACATGCATCATTGCCGCGCTGCCGCCGGTGTGCAAGCAGCAAGGCTCGCCGCGGGCAGTTGCACCGGTAGTTCCCATGGGGGCAAATGCCGGGGAGCCGCATAATGCACAAATGCAGACGAATATTGTGACGGCCGCTTTGGAGCATGCCGTGTCCGCGGACATGCCGGGGCTTATCAAGCGCCTGCCTTATACGTACCACGCGAAAATCTGACCATATGTGCAAAACCGGTGCCGGTGTCCGCAAAGACATCTGTTTTGCAGAGAGGAGAGAATATGATACTTCATTTTATTCAGATATTTATCGGGGCTTTTGCGGTATTACAGGGATTTATCCTGTCGAAGGATTTTGTGAAAAACCGCGAGAAGAACCTGACGGCAAAGCAGTACGGGATATACTGGGGTTCCGGACTGATCATTAATTTTTTCGATTATCTCGGCATAGGGAGCCTTGCGCCGACGATGTCCCTTTATAAGCTTACAGGCACGGTCGATGACGAATTGATACCCGGAACGCTTGTGACAGGGTGCGCCGTTCCTGTGGCGGTGGAGGCACTGGTCTCACTGTCTATTATTGAAGTAGAGCTGCCTACATTGTTTGGAATGTACGGCGCGGGTATCTTAGGAGCGTTTATCGGGGGAAATATTGCCGGAAAGCTGTCTCCTAAAGTACTTCGGTTCATCATGGGCATCGCGCTGGCGATTGCGGCGGTATTTATGCTGATGAGCAAGTTTGGTATCGTTCCCATGGGCGGGGAGGCGCTGGGACTTCACGGAGTTAAGCTTGTGATTGCCTGTGCGGGTTCCTTTATCCTGGGAAGTCTGCTGACAGTAGGGATTGGTAACTATGCGCCTACCATGTGCCTTGTCTACATATTGGGAATGAGCCCGGCGGTATCCTTCCCGATCATGATGGGGCTGGGATTCCTCGGTGTGGGGAGCGGCTCTTTCCCGTATTTTAAATCCGGGCGTTATCACAAACATGCATCCTTTGCCTTTGCCGCGGCAGGGATTGTGGGAGTGCTGCTTGCCGCGTTTGTAGTTAAGTCCATGCCGCTGTCGCTTTTGCAGTGGCTGGTGATCGTGGTTGCCGTATATACAAGTATAACCATGTTCCGTTCGGCGGCTAAGACGGAGTAGAGAAGTGATAAAAATATAAAATCTGAGACTAACCCGATATGGATTAGTCTCGGTATTGGCATATTTAATGCGCGTTATCTGTTAAACTGTTTTTCCTTGCATCCCAGAACATCTTGAACGCCGTGTAGAACATCACTACAACTACAATGTAGGAAAGAGTAGTAAGGTCAAATGCGTAGGATATCAGCAGATAGGCAGCCAGGGCTCCCAGTGATCCTGCGACGGCGTTCATTACGGTTGCATTCTTGTCATACCGTCCTGTCTTGATAAAGGTCGGTGCCGCTGTCAGCATAAGGACGGCACAGGAACCCATCATGATAGGGAATGCGACTCCGACGCTCATTCCAAGTAACATGACAAGGGCCATGCACGGCTGATACAGCCCGAAACCGATCATCATGAAAGAACCAAGGAAGAAATTTACTACAATGCCGATGATCAGCTTGATTCCGTGGAGCCCCATATCCGTTCCGACTGACCCGAAAGGCCCTACATTCAAAAGCTTGCAGATAAATACGATCGCACAGAAGAAAAGCGCGATACCCATGCCGATACGGATTTTGTTTACATTCCATTTTGTGACCAGGCGTACGCCGAAGAATGCGCCGCATCCTGCGGCAGCCAGCATGATTACCAGCGTGAGAGGCTCAATCTCAACAAAATTCAGGAAAAGGACAGCCTCAACCGTTACCGGAAAGACATCGCCGAGGTTTAAGTTACCCGGAATATCGATGTCATCGGATGTTTTAAAAGTCTTGTAGCAGAAAGTGGACGGGGCAAAACTTCCGATTCCCCAGGTGTCAAAAAAGTTTGCCAGAAATCCAATGAGCGCATTGATAAAAGTCTTCTTTGACGCAAGTTCCATTTTGCCCGGATGTTTCCTTAATCCGGCGATAAACATGACTGTGATGATGATTCCCCAAATAATCAGAACCAGCCGTAAAATTGTGATAACATTCATAAGCCTGAATTATTCACGGAACAGTATCTGAACTGATAACTGTACCATGAATCTGAAAATTGATCCTTGTAGCCATAACATCACTCAATTAACCCGTCAAAAGGGCATAAAATCCCCGTGACAGAGTTCA